>ENA-OQCK01000287-OQCK01000287.1-human-gut-metagenome-genome-assembly--contig:-NODE-287-length-29973-cov-3.046505_pt1 | contig 29973 bp, 43 predicted proteins | sample MGYA00242498_ERZ504578 | MGnify/ENA primary metagenome ERZ504578 (study PRJEB26092, sample SAMD00036229) | human gut metagenome | host: Homo sapiens | study: EMG produced TPA metagenomics assembly of...
CCAGCCCAGCTCCTTCTGCGGCGTCACGGGCATCAAGCCCACCTACGGGACCGTGTCCAGGTATGGGCTCATTGCCTATGGCTCATCCCTGGACCAGATAGGGCCTGTGGCAAAGGACGTGTCGGACTGCGCGGCTGTCCTGGAGGTTCTGGCCTCCCATGACCCCAAGGACAGCACATCCATGGAGCGGAGTGACTGTGATTTTACCGCAGCCCTGTCAGAGGATGTCAGAGGAATGCGCATTGGCATACCGGAATCCTACTTCGGACAGGGGCTGGATCAGGAGGTAAAGGACGCTGTGCTGGAAGCAGCCAGGGTGCTGGGAGAAAAGGGGGCCATCGTGGAGACCTTTGACCTTAAGCTGGTGGAGTACGCCATACCTGCCTACTATGTGATTGCTTCCGCTGAGGCCAGCTCCAACCTGTCACGCTTTGACGGTGTAAAGTACGGCTACCGGGCGCCGGAATACGAGGGGCTTCACAGCATGTACAAAAAGAGCCGTTCCCAGGGATTCGGACCGGAGGTGAAGCGCCGCATTATGCTGGGCTCCTTTGTGCTGAGCTCCGGCTACTATGACGCATATTATCTGAAGGCCCTCCGCACCAAGGCCCTGATTAAGAAGGAATTTGACCGTGCGTTTGCGTCCTATGATGTCATACTGGCTCCGGCAGCGCCGGCAACAGCCCCGCGGTTAGGCCAGTCCCTTGGTGATCCCCTTAAGATGTATCTGGGAGATATCTATACCATTTCCGTGAACTTGGCCGGTCTTCCCGGAATCAGCCTTCCCTGCGGCCTGGATTCAAAGGGGCTTCCCATTGGACTGCAGCTCATAGGGGACTGTTTTAAGGAAAAAAGCATCATACGGGCCGCCTATGCTTACGAGAAGGCTCGGGAGTGGAAGCTGTTGCCTGTGGCTGCCGGGACGCCAGAGGAGCCGTCCGGCGTCACCGCAGGGAGGCAGAGAGGAGGATGAGCCATGAGTAAACAGTATGAGACCGTCATCGGGCTGGAAGTCCATGTGGAGCTGGCCACCAAAACCAAGATTTTCTGCGGCTGTTCCACCCGGTTCGGGGGAGCGCCAAACACCCATACCTGCCCCGTATGCACCGGTATGCCGGGTTCCCTTCCCGTGTTAAATAAGCAGGTGGTGGAGTATGCGCTGGCAGTGGGACTGGCTGCCAACTGCCAGATTAACCAGTACTGTAAATTTGACAGAAAGAACTATTTTTATCCGGATAATCCGCAGAACTACCAGATATCCCAGCTGTACCTGCCTGTCTGCCACGACGCTGGGTGGACATAGAGACTGAGTCCGGCCTTAAGAAACGCGTGGGAATCCATGAAATCCACATGGAGGAGGATGCGGGCAAGCTGATTCATGATGAGTGGGAGGACTGTTCCCTGGTGGATTATAACCGCAGCGGAGTCCCGCTGATTGAAATTGTGTCGGAGCCTGATATGCGCAGTGCTGAGGAAGTCATAGCCTACCTGGAGAAGCTGAGGCTGATAATCCAGTACCTGGGCGCTTCTGACTGCAAGCTTCAGGAGGGATCCATGAGAGCGGACGTGAACCTGTCCGTGAGAGAGGCGGGGGCGGCTGAGTTTGGCACCAGGACCGAGATGAAGAACCTGAACTCCTTTAAGGCCATTGCCAGGGCCATAGAAGGGGAGCGCAGGCGCCAGATTGAGCTGTTGGAAGACGGCAGGAAGGTAATCCAGGAGACACGGCGCTGGGACGACAACAAGGAGAGCTCCAAGGCCATGCGGTCCAAGGAGGATGCCCAGGATTACAGGTATTTCCCTGATCCGGATCTGGTGCCGGTGGTCATAAGCGATGAGTGGATTGCCCGGGTAAAGGCCCGCCAGCCGGAGCTGCGCACGGAGAAAATAGCCAGATACATGGAGGAATACGGTCTTCCTGAGTATGACGCCAGGCTTCTCACCAGTTCCAAGCACATGGCGGATATCTTTGAGGAGACCACGCGTTTGAGCGGACAGCCCAAGGAGGCCTCCAACTGGCTCATGGTGGAGGCCATGCGCCTGATGAAGGAGCAGGAAATGGAGCCGGAGGACATGAGATTCTCCCCCACCCATCTGGCTGCCCTTATCGGCATGGTGGAGAAAAACACCATCAACAGGACGGTGGCCAAAACCGTGTTTGAAGAGATATTCAGGCACGACGCGATCCTGAGGCGTATGTGGAGGAAAAGGGCCTCAAGGTGATAAGGGATGAAGGCGCCCTGCGCCGCACCGTTGAGGCGGTCATGGCTGCCAATCCGCAGTCCGTGGAGGATTACAGGAGCGGCAAGGAAAAGGCCATGGGATTCCTGGTGGGACAGACCATGAAGGCCATGAAGGGCAAGGCGGATCCGGCCATGGTGAACCAGCTTGTAAGGGAGCTGCTTGACGGCGGGGATGCATAAGCTGTGATAGAGACAGATGGAAAATGACATAAGTATACCTTTTGACAATATAAGAAAATTTTGTATTGACGGAATGCTTCAATTGGTGTATGCTTGTGTACAATGTACGAAAATGTTGACCGGTAGCTGACAGATGTATGCCTGACGGACACATTTCATAGAAAATATAGTGAGCCAGGAGGATATTATGAAGCCATATGCAGAGATGACAAAAGAGGAACTGCTTTCACTGCGTCAGGACCTGAAAGCACAGTACCATGAGTTTCAGGCAAAGGACCTGAAGCTGGATATGTCCAGGGGAAAGCCGTGTGTGGAGCAGCTGGACCTTTCCATGGGTATGATGGACGTACTGAGCAGCACCAGCGACCTGACCTGTGAGGACGGTACGGACTGCCGCAATTACGGTGTGCTTACAGGAATTGACGAGACCAAGGTACTGCTGGCGGATATGATGGAGGTGAATCCTTCCACCATTATCATTTACGGCAATTCCAGCCTGAACGTCATGTACGATACCGTATCCAGGGCCATGACCCACGGAATCATGGGATGTACGCCATGGTGCAAACTGGATAAGGTGAAATTCCTCTGCCCGGTTCCCGGATATGACCGCCATTTTGCCATCACAGAATACTTCGGCATTGAGATGATTAATGTCTCCATGTCCGAGGAGGGACCTGATATGGATATGGTGGAGGAACTGGTGGGTTCCGATGATTCCATCAAGGGAATCTGGTGCGTGCCCAAGTATTCCAATCCCCAGGGCTATTCTTATTCAGACGAGACGGTCCGCCGTTTTGCAAGGCTGAAGCCGGCTGCGTCCGACTTCCGTATATTCTGGGACAATGCCTACGGCGTACATCATCTGTATGACCATGACCAGGATCACCTGATTGAAATTCTGGCAGAGTGCAAGAGGGCCGGAAATCCTGATCTGGTTTACAAGTTCGCATCCACCTCCAAAATCAGCTTCCCCGGTTCCGGTATTGCGGCCATTGCCACCTCCCACAATAACCTGGAGGATATCAAGGCCCAGCTAAAGAACCAGACCATTGGCCACGACAAGGTAAATCAGCTGCGCCACGCCCGTTTCTTTAAGGATATCCACGGCATGGTAGAGCATATGAGAAAGCATGCGGATATCATCCGCCTAAATTTGAGGCAGTGGAGGAGATATTGGATCGGGAGCTGGAAGGACTGGGAATCGGCCGGTGGACAAAGCCAAGGGGCGGATATTTTATTTCCTTTGATTCGCTGGATGGCTGTGCAAAGGATATCGTGGCCAGATGTAAGAAGGCAGGGGTGGTTATGACATCTGCGGGAGCCACCTATCCATATGGAAAGGATCCCCATGACAGCAACATCCGTATTGCGCCCACTTACCCCACGTTAGGGGATTTGATTACGGCTGCCGAGCTGTTTACCCTCTGCGTGAAGCTTTCCTCTGTGGAAAAGCTCTTAAAAACAATGGCATAATTGGAGTGCAGATGCCTTCCAAGGAAAATGATTCAAGTGTAAAAGCAGGCGCTTCATCAGATAATGATAGGGAGCGGCACATCGAAAGCAGATGTGCGAGCTCCCTTCCTCATTGTCCCGTATATCCAGGCAACAGGCGATCCGGGACAGATTTAAGAGCAGGGATCATCTGATAAAGGAGGCAGGACCATGCAGGGCCGGAATGTACGGTTTAAAGGAAAATACGACCTCTTCACGATTTATCTGATTCCCGGCGTGACATATTCCTGGCATCCCTTGACAGCTGGACAGGCACCAACCTGTCTGTCCTGGGCAACCGGACCGGAAACAAGCTGCTGTTTGCGGTGTGGGGATTTGCCACCGGCATTTATTACTGTGTGTATGTGCGTTATATTTTTCACATAGGAAAGTACAGAAATCCGGGAGGCAGGACACTCATGTATACAGCGGCAGTCTTTCTCCTCATGGCAGTTATGATTCCCTATATGCCGGAGGAATATCCCTTAAAGGCGGACATCCATGTGCTGCTGGCATTTTTTTCGCCGGTGCTGCTGGCTTTCAGCATCATTGGTTTCCTCCGCTTTCTCAGCTCCCGCGACCGGATGCGTTTTCGCAGGGCATGGGGCATCCTGTGGATGATGGCAGTCTGCTCCGTCCTCTTCCTCCTGGAAGCGGGCTTTATCACCAGTTTTCTGGAAATATTCATTATCACAGGCCTGTGCGGGTATCTGCGCTATATGGAACAGCTTCTGGCAACGTGAAAAGGGTGGGAAAGATGAATTCTTTCCCACCCTTTTCGGGCAGTAAAAACAAACCGTTTATATGGAGTGTAACACAAAAGGAGCATTAAAAATCCACTTCCTCGTCATAGTAGCAGCATTTTAACAGCTGTTCCATGACCCTTGGAGTGATAGACCTTGGGTTGGAGCCGGTACAGGCATCGCCTACGGCCAGTTCGGCAACCTTTGGAAGCTTATCCATAAATTCCTTCTCATCAATAATTCCGCCCTCATAATCCTTTATGCAGGCCGGGATGTCCAGTGCCTTGTTCATCTCTAAGAGACGGGCAATAAGGGCATCGGTCAGTTCCTCCTCTGTTGTACCGGGAAGGCTGATAAATTTAGCGATTTTCGCATATCTGGCGGCGGCCTCAGGTTCTTTGGAGTTGAATTTTATAACCTTGGGAAGGTACATTGCATTAGCACAACCGTGAACAATGTGACCGCCGGAATATGCAGCACCTGTCTTATGAGCCATGGAGTGTACGATTCCAAGCAAAGCATTGGAGAACGCCATTCCGGCCAGACACTGTGCATCGTGCATCTTATCACGGGCTTCCATATCCCCGTTATAAGAAGGTATCAGATACTCGTTAATCATCTCGATGGCATGGAGTGCTAACGGGTCCGTATACTCGCAGTGAAGGGTTGAGACATAAGCCTCAATTGCATGGGTCATGGCATCCATTCCTGTGTGTGCGGTCAGCTTCTTTGGCATGGTCTCAGCCAGGGCCGGGTCCACGATAGCCACATCAGGGGTGATGTTGAAGTCGGCCAGAGGATATTTGATGCCTTTCTTATAATCAGTAATAACGGAAAATGCGGTAACCTCAGTTGCTGTTCCTGATGTGGAGGAAATCGCACAGAATTTAGCCTTGGTACGCAGGGTGGGGAAGCTGAATGGTGTAATCAGGTCCTCAAAGGATGTATCGGGATATTCGTAGAATGCCCACATTGCCTTTGCCGCGTCAATGGGAGAACCGCCGCCCACAGCCACAATCCAGTCAGGCTCAAATTCCTGCATGGCAGCAGCGCCTTTCAGAACTGTATCCACAGATGGATCAGGCTCAACGCCTTCAAATAATTTAACTTCCATGCCGGCTTCCTTCAGGTAATCAACTACCTTGTCCAGAAAACCAAACCGTTTCATGGAGCCGCCGCCCACAACAACAATGGCTTTTTTGCCGGTCAGGGTCTTAAGGGCTTCCAGTGCATCTTTTCCATGGTACAAATCTCTTGGCAGTGTAAATCTCATGATAATACCTCCCAGTATATGTAAAATGTTGTTTTGGTGTGTTATTTCTTTAACGATTATATCTTAACACCATTGGTCTGGAATGGGTAGGTATGAAAAAGGAATACTGGTATTCCTTTTCCGGCATCTCCCTAAAGGAATTATAAAATTATTGGAAAATCGGGGGAAATGCTATCCGGTATGTGAAACTTATGGTATACTTCTCTAAAATGACTGAGAAAGGGGTATACCGGATGAATTTTTTCATGGGTAAGAAGTTCGTGGGACCTGGAGGCGGTAAAAAAGACCAGGGACCGGAAGTAGTATTTGACAACGGGGAAGAAAGCAATAAGAGGATGAAGCGGATGCTCCGTCCCATAAAGATAGCCATTGTGGTGGCTGTTTTGGCCATTGCTGCCTTTGATTCTTTCTATACCCTGTCAGAGAACGAGATGGCAGTGCTGACCACCTTTGGCCGTCCAAGCAGCGTCACTACCTCAGGCCCAAGTTCAAGGTGCCTTTCATACAGAAGGTACATAAGATGTCCAAGGAAATCAAGGGCATGCCCATTGGATATGACCCGGATTACAATGCACAAAATCATGCTGACAGCGAGAACAATCCGATAACGGTTACGTCTGAGTCAGAGATGATAACCAAGGATTTTAACTTTGTGAATGTGGATTTTTACATCGAGTACCAGATTGTGGACCCCATTAAGGCGTATATCCACAGCGACACGGCCATTCCTATTTTAAAGAACCTGGCCCAGTCCTATATAAGGGATACGGTGGGATCCTACAGCGTGGACGAGGTTATCACCACCGGCAAATCCGAGATTCAGGCAAAGGTGAAGGCACTGCTGTCTGAGCGCTGGAGCAGGAGGACATCGGCCTGGGCATTAACAATGTGACCATCCAGGACGCGCAGCCGCCTACCGAGCAGTGAACAATGCGTTCAAGGCAGTAGAGGATGCAAAACAGGGTATGGACACCAAAATCAACGAGGCCAGGAAGTACCAGTCCGAGCAGCTTCCGGCAGCTAATGCAAAGGCCGACAAGGCTGCCAGGAATGCGGAAGCCTACCGCCAGCAGAGAATCAGCGAGGCGGAGGGGCAGGTATCCAGGTTCAACGATATGTACCAGGAATATGCAAAGTATCCTCTTATTACAAAGAAGAGGATGTTCTACGAGACCATGGAGACATTCTGCCGGAGCTCAAGGTCATCATAAACGGCTCAGACGGGACTCAGACCATGCTTCCGCTGGACTCCTTTGTCACCGGGACCCAGAGCAGCACCGGTTCCCAGACTGGTTCCTACAGCAGCCAGTCCGGCGCCTATGACGTGGATGAAATGAATGGGGACAATGACCAGAACGGAGGCGGACAGTAATGAAGACATTGACCAAATTTATGAGAAATATGGGAATACTTGTTATCGTGCTCCTGGCTGTCACCATTTTCAATCCGCTGGTGGTCACAAAATCCAATGAGTACTCCCTGATTATCCAGTTCGGAAAGGTGGTCCGGGTGGAGAATTCGGCGGGTCCATCCCTCAGGGTTCCCTTCCTGCAGTCCGTGCAGAAGATACCTAAGTATAAGATGATTTCCGACCTGTACCCAAGCGATGTCACCACTAAGGATAAAAAGGTAATGACTGTTGACTCCTTTGTCATATGGGATATCAACGATCCGGTGAAATATCTGGCGTCCCTGAACGCCAGCAAGGAAAAGGCGGAGGTCAGACTGGGGAACGTGGTATATAACTCCATCAAAAACGTACTTCCTCCACCAACCAGGCGGATATCATATCAGGCCGTGACGGGAACCTGGCTAAGACCATCACGGAGAACATCGGTGATGCCATGGATTCCTACGGCATTCACATCTACGCGGTGGAGACAAAGAAGCTGGACCTTCCCGACTCCAACAAGGAATCCGTGTACCAGAGAATGATATCCGAGCGAAACAACATTGCCGCCCAGTATACGGCTGACGGCGATTACCAGTCATCCCTGATTAAGAATGAGACTGATAAGACGGTGAAGGAGACCATAGCCAAGGCCAATGCGGAGGCAGAGAAAATCAAGGCGGAGGCGAGGCCAGATACATGCAGATATTAAGCGACGCCTACAATGACGAGCAAAGGCCGACTTCTATAATTATGTGCGCTCCCTGGATGCCCTGAAGGCTTCCATGAGAGGGGATAATAAGACTGTTATACTGAACGAGGACAGTGAGCTGGCGAGGATTCTCTCCGGATCATGGTAGAATGGGACACTGGCCTGTCTAAAGATACGGTTCCATATAAAGACGCTGTTTCATAGACTCTACACTATGTAAATAGGTACAAACGGGATCTTAACGCAAAGCATAAGCCCGTCAGCCGCTGTAATAGAGGGGCTGACGGGCTTATGAAATTTATATGGTCGGTCAATCGGAGAGACGGCTTACCATCCGTGAGAGGCACCGGAGAAATTCCTCCTCTTCCTTGGAAAAGCGGTAGCCGCTTCTGTAAATCAGCAGGTCCTTGTGGATGTTTCCGGGATAACTGCATGTCTTTTGAATCAGGCCTGAGGAGGTGAGACAGCCGTAGGGCACAGGCGAAGTCCACATATAGGCACCGGGCAGCTGGCGCAGCAGCTCAAACTGGCTTCCCCTGTCATAGATGGAAACGGTTTTCTTGGAGTTGCCTCCGGTGGAAGAGGCATCCTGGGCCTCAAAGGTAAAGGAGGGGTTCTGGATGTCGCCCTGGACGATTTCAATGTAATCCGTAAAATCCAGGTAAGTCAGGTTGTCCCCGGAGGCCAGGGGATGGCCGGAGGACATAAGGACATTGCAGGAAAATTGCCACAGCTCCTTCCACTCCAGGTTCTCATCCTGGAGAAGCTTCATATAATAAGATTCATAAAGGGCCTGACAGCGTATGATGCCCACGTCGAAGGTCTTGCCCGACACGCCGCGTATGATGTCCCTGGAATTGGTTTCCATGTAATGTACATTGACAGAGGACAGCTGTCCATATTTTTAAGAAATTCAGAGAAGGCATAGGAAATATAGGTGGCTCTGGGAACGCACAGATTCACCTCCAGTGCTTTTTCGCTGTTCTTTACGCACAGGGCCTCGATCTGCTCCTCCTGCACCAGGATTGCCTTTGCATAGCGCAGGAATTCCTCCCCCTTTTTGGTGGGAACCATCCCGCGGCTGGTCCTGTCGAAGATGTCGCATCCCAGGTCCCGTTCCAGCTCACGGATGATTTTGCTCAGATGGGGCTGATTCATATAAAAATTCTGAGCCGCCTTTGTGATGGACCCAGTTTTTTCTACTTCTACCGCATATTTCAAATAAGAGAGATTCATAGTACAACTCCTGGATGATTTGTGTTATAATGTCCACGAAGCCGTGACCGGGACAGAGGGCAGTGCAGAAAATGCATTCTATCCACCTACCAGTATATACTACGAAATCACATTTGAAAAGCTAAAATAACAGGGGGACAAGATGGATAAACTTGACTATAAGATACTGAACATCCTAAAAGAGAACGGAAGGGAAACAGCTTCAGACATCAGCAAAGCCATTCATTTGTCTGTATCAGCCGTACTGGACCGCATCAAGAAGATGGAAGAGTCCGGCATAATTAAGGGCTATACGGTAAGAGTGGATGCCAAGGCTCTGGGTAACGATGTCACAGCCTTGATGGAAATCAGCCTGGAGCATCCCAGATTCCATGACTCCTTCACGGAGGTTATCATGGACCACCCTAACATCCTGGACTGCTACTATCTGACCGGAGATTATGACTTTGTGCTGAAGATATCCTGCGCCTCCTCCGATGAGCTGGAGCGCATCCACCGCACCATCAAGAGCATACCCGGTGTGTCTGCCACCAGGACCCATTTCGTTCTGAAGGAAATCAAAAACATGTATTCCGCCATACCGGAAGAAGAGAAAAAGCGGTTTTAGCATCATGTTTCAATGAATATTTTATTATAAAGGAGATTACATATATGAAAACGCTTGGATATTATAATGGAAAGTACGACGAACTGGAGAACATGAGCGTTCCCATGAATGACAGGGTATGCTGGTTTGGAGACGGTGTATACGATGCAGGTCCCTGCCGCAATTACAAGATTTTTGCAATTGACGAGCACGTTGACCGCTTCTTCAACAGCGCAGGCTTATCAAGATGCAGGTGCCGTGCACAAAGGCAGAGCTGAAGGCGCTGCTTCAGGATTTGGTCAATAAGATGGATACCGGAGATCTGTTTATCTATTTCCAGGTAACCAGGGTACCGCTGTCAGAACCCATGAATTTCCGGAGAATGTACCAGCCAATCTCTGGGTTATGTTAAAGCCCATGGGAACACCGGACCTGTACAAGAAGATTCGCCTGCTTACCCAGGAGGACACCCGTTTCCTTCACTGCAACATCAAAACCCTGAATCTGCTGCCCAGCGTCATGGCTGCCCAGAAAGCAAAGGAAGCAGGATGCCAGGAAGCAGTGTTCCACAGAGGCGACCGTGTGACGGAATGTGCCCATAGCAACTGCCATATCCTGAAGGATGGAATTCTCTACACGGCTCCTGCGGACAATCTGATTCTTCCGGGCATTGCAAGAGCCCACCTGATTCGCATTTGTAAGAAACTGGAGATTCCTGTAAGCGAGACTCCCTATACCCTGAAGGAGATGATGGATGCGGACGAGGTTCTGGTGACATCATCCAACCAAACTGTGTGTGGCTGCCAATGAGATTGACGGCACGCCGGTGGAGGCAGAGCGCCAGAGACACTTAAGAATATTCTGGACGCTGTGATGGATGAGTACATGGAAGAGACCAAAGCCTGATGGGGCTGCCTTGACTTTTACATGCCCGGGTGCTAGAATGTAAGGCATGAAAAATACAGGATTAAAGACAATAATAACAGCAGGTTTGATTATCATGTGCACGGCTTGGCTGGCAGGATGCAGCAAGAAGTTGCGGATCCTGTCACCAGGTCGTCTTTTTTGTTGAACACATTTGTCACCGTCACCTTATACGATTCAGAGGACCAGACCATTCTGGACGGCTGCATGACACTCTGTTCCGACTATGAGAAGCTGCTCAGCAAAACCCTGGAGGGCAGCGAGATTTACAAATTGAACCACCGCAGGCCGGGCGAGAGGACCATCACGGTATCGGAGAAAACAGCCCAGGTACTGGCGGAGGGGCTGGAGTACTGCCGCATGTCCCGGGGGGCCTTTGATATAACCATAGAGCCCTTAAGTTCCCTGTGGGATTTTACAGGAAAGACGCCTCATGTGCCGCCTGAGGAAGAGATTGAGGCGGACCTTAAAAAGGTGGGCTATGAAAACGTGCTCCTGGACGGCAGACAGGTCACCTTTCTCAATGATGAGACAACCATTGACCTGGGCGCCATAGCCAAGGGTTTATAGCAGATCAGATGAAGGCATATCTGGAAGAAAACGGTGTGAAAAGTGCGGTCATCAATCTGGGAGGAAATGTGCTCTGCGTGGGAAAACGGCCGGACGGCGCCCCTTTTAAAATAGGACTCCAGAGGCCGTACGCAACTCATACAGAGACAGTGGCGGCATTGAAAATAGACGACATGTCAGTGGTTTCGTCAGGGGTGTACGAGAGGCATTTTGTGGAGAACGGTGTCAACTATCATCATATACTGGATCCGGCTACCGGCTACCCATATGAAAATGGGCTGACCCAGGTATCCATCATTTCCCCCAGGTCAGTGGACGGGGACGGACTGAGCACCACCTGCTTTGCACTGGGATTGGAAGAGGGCACCAGCTCATAGAATCCATGGACCAAATCTACGGCATATTCCTTACGGAAGACGGGGAACTCCATTACACCAGGGGAGCCGAGGATTTCCTGGACAGATAATGGTTTTTTCTTTACAATTCCATGATGCTACCATATAATAGAAGGGATTATTGCTCCAGGGATTGTGTGTGTGCACTCTGGAACAGGGCAGGAGCAGAAAATGTTACGTAAACTATGGGAAAAATGTGTTAACTACGAGACTGTAAGCTACATTATATGCGGGTTTCTCACCACGGCAGTTGATTTTGCGGTATATGCCCTGCTGAGGCAGATTGAGATAGGCGTAGGCCTGTCCCAGGCCATGTCATGGCTGGCGGCTGTGCTGTTTGCCTATGTGGTGAACAAGCTTATTGTGTTCCGCAATTATAATCTGCGGCCTTCCTACCTTGTGAAGGAAGTGGGGGCATTTGTGGCTGCACGGGCGTTCTCAGGAGCCGTTACCTGGGTGCTCATGGTGGTCATGGTAAAATTAGGCGGTGACAGGGGAATGCTGTATGAGCTGTTCTGCAAATTCACTTCCTCTGTAATCAACATGGTACTGAACTATATTTTCAGCAAACTCTGGATATTCAAGAATAAGCCTGAATAGAGAAAGGTGACTGTGATGGAACGTGAAGAGATAGAACGGGTTGAACGGGAGCTTGACGCAATCCTGAAGCTTGTGCAGCCGGAACCGACCATACAGGATAAAGCCCGGGAGGAAGCGCTCTCAAAGGAGCTGGTTTCCGGCGGGGAGAAAATGACATCAGAGGAAGACGAATACGGAATGGAAGAAGAGAATGAGACTGCCGGACAGGACAGGCAGCAGTACGATAAGAGAGAAACAGGGATGTTACGGACAGGAAACAGGCGCGGCCTTCGGCTGTTAAAGCTTCGGACGGTCTGGTGGCAGCATTTTTTGTCCCCGTGGTGGCCATGATTATCATATTTGCCAGAGAGGTATCTTTCCATTTGGGGAAGAGTGCTTTCTCAGGACGGATATGTACCATCAGTATGCCCCGTTTTTTTCAGAGTTCCAGTATAAGCTGACCCATGGGGGAAGCCTGCTCTACAGCTGGGATATCGGCATGGGGGTGAATTTTTCAGCGCTCTATGCCTATTATCTGGCCAGCCCGGTGAACTGGCTTCTGATATTATGCCCGAAAAAGTTCATCATTGAGTTCATGACCATCCTCATTGTTCTCAAGACAGGACTGTCCGGTCTCAGCCTTTCGTGGTATCTGAAGAAACACTTTGGAGTTAATAATTTCGGCGTGGGTTTTTTCGGTATTTTTTATGCCCTAAGCGGTTATATGGCTGCCTACAGCTGGAACATCATGTGGCTGGACTGCATCATGCTGTTTCCGATAATTCTTCTGGGACTGGAGCGGCTGGTGAAGGAGAAGAGGGGGACGCTTTACTGTATCACCCTGGGCCTCTCCATCCTTTCCAATTACTATATTTCCATCATGATTTGCATTTTCATGGTTATTTATGTGATTGCCCAGATGATACTCAATCCGCCAAAGAGCTTTGGAGCATTTATGGGAACAGGGCTGCGCTTTTCCTTTTATTCCCTTCTGGCAGGCGGTCTTGCCGCAGTGGTGCTTTTGCCGGAAATTTATGCGCTGCAGGTAACCGCGTCAGGGGATTTTGATTTTCCTAAGACATTTTCCTCCTATTTTTCCATCTTTGATATGATTGCCCGTCATATAGGAAATGTGGGAACCGAGATAGGGCTGGATCACTGGCCGAATATATACTGCGGTGCGGCGGTGCTCATGTTCTTCCTTTTATATCTGGGAAGCAGGAAGATTACCTTCAGGGAAAAGGCTGTGTACTGCACCATGCTGATTCTGTTTTATGCCAGTTTTTCCGTGAATGTGCTGAATTTCATCTGGCATGGATTCCACTATCCCAACAGCCTTCCATGCCGCCAGTCCTTCATTTATATTGCGCTGATGCTGTTCATGTGTTACCATGCCTACATTCATCTGGAGGATACGTCCTGGAAATCGGTATGTATGGCGTTTTGGGGAGCTGTTTCCTTTGTGCTGCTGGCAGAGAAGCTGGTGAATAATCCGGAACAATACCATTTCTCCGTGTTCTATGCGGCGCTCCTGTTCATTGCCGTATATGGAGGTCTGATTTACCTGTACCACAAGGGAAAATGGAGCCTGGATGCCATTCTTCTCACTGCCTTGGCCGTGATTGCCATTGAGGCTGCCGTGAATACTGCTGTGACCAGCATCCCTACCACCAGCAGGACCGCCTACGTGAAAGATAACCAGGATGTGGAGGAGTTGGTGTGGAATATTAAGTCAGATACCTTCTATCGTGTGGAAAAGACAGACAGAAAGACAAAGAATGACGGCGCCTGGATGAATTTCCCGTCCGTATCCCTGTTTTCATCCACAGCCAATGCCTCGCTGTCGGATTTCTTCCGCAAAATGGGGTGTGAGAGCTCCACCAATGCCTACAGCATTACAGGAAGCACCCCTTTGGTGGACAGCCTGCTGTCCGTGCGGTACGGCATATATGGGGACCAGCAGCCTGCCGATGGACTCAGAGATTTGTCCGCAAGAAAAGGGAGCATGTGGCTGTACGAGAATAAATTTACCCTGCCCGTGGCATTCATGCTGCCATCGGATGTGGAGGGTAACTGGATAATGGATTCCGGGAACCCGGCCCATGTCCAAAACGATCTCTGCGATGTGCTGGATACTGAGCATGTGCTGCTGCCCAACGAAAGCGTTACAGAGGCAGGAAACTTACATTACAGCCGAAGAGACCGGAGATTACTACGTGTATGTGACCAATAAGAAGGTGAAGGAGGTCACGGCTGTAATCGGCGAGCAGACAGAGAGCTTTGATAATGTGGACCGGGGCTACTTCATGGAGCTGGGCCGCATCAATAAGGATGTGGAGGTGCGCCTGGAGGCAGGGGATGACGGCAGCCCGACTCTGCAGGCAGAGGTGTGGCGTTTTAACCCTCAGGCCCTGGAGGCTGTTTATGGGAAAATGAACCGGAATCCATGGTGCTGTCCAGGTGGACGGATACGGAGCTGTCAGGCAGCATTACAGCGGATACGGCAGGCGTTATGTATACCAGCATTCCCTATGATAAGGGATGGACTATCCTGGTGGACGGCAAGGCCGCGGCGCCGCGGAAGATGTTTGACACGTTTCTGGCAGTGGATATCAGCGAAGGGACCCACCGAATCAGTTTTTCCTATGAACCGGAAGGGCTTGGGACCGGGGCGTGGATTACCGGAGTCAGCGCGGCTGTCCTGGGAGTCACTGTGCTGGCCGGAATCAGCCGGAGGAAGAAAAAGGACCGTGCGGTAAGCGGATACAGCATAAGAAAGAACCACAAAAAGAACAAAAAGAGTCAGAAAAAAGAGAGCGGCAGCAAACAGGAAAACAGGACAAGAAAATGAGAAATAAGGAGATAAGAGCCATGAAATTATGGGGTGGACGTTTTACGAAAGAAACCAATCAGCTGGTACACAATTTTAACGAATCCCTTTCCTTTGACCAGAAATTCTACCGTCAGGACATCAGGGGCAGCATTGCCCATGTGAAGATGCTGGCAAAGCAGGGAATCCTTACAGAACAGGACAGAGATGATATTATCCGCGGATTGGAAAGCATTCTGGAAGATCTGGATAATGGCAAATTGACTATATCATCCGATTCCGGATATGAGGATATCCATTCCTTTGTGGAGGGAACCTTGACTGAGCGGATTGGAGAGGCGGGAAAACGCCTTCACACAGGACGCAGCCGTAATGATCAGGTAGCCCTGGACATGAAGCTCTATACCAGGGATGAGATTGACGCCATCGAAGCGCTGGTGAAGGAACTGCTGGAAGAGCTGCTGGCAGTTATGGAGAAGAATACGGACACCTTCATGCCTGGCTTCACCCATCTTCAGAAGGCCCAGCCAATTACCCTGGCCCATCATATGGGGGCATACTTCGAGATGTTCTCCAGGGACCGCTCCCGTCTTAAGGATATACGCAGGCGCATGAATTACTGTCCCCTGGGCTCAGGTGCTCTGGCAGGCACACTTACCTCTGGACCGGGAATACACGGCAGAGCTTCTGGGATTTGACGGACCAACCTTAATTCCATGGATTCAGTGGCTGACAGGGATTACCTGATTGAACTTCTCAGCGCTCTGTCCACTATCTCCATGCATCTGCCAGGTTCTGCGAGGAAATCATAATATGGAATACCAACGAGTACCGTTTTGTGGAGATTGATGATTCCTACAGCACAGGAAGTTCCATCATGCCTCAGAAAAAGAACCCGGACATCGCAGAGCTGATACGCGGCAAAAGCGGGCGCGTATACGGCGCCCTGGTGTCCATGCTGACCACCATGAAGGGGATACCTCTGGCTTACAACAAGGATATGCAGGAAGATAAGGAGCTTACCTTTGACGCCATTGACACGGTAAAGGGATGTCTGGCTCTGTTCACAGGCATGATTTCCTCTATGAGCTTTCGGAAGGAGGTAATGGAGGCCAGTGCAAAGAACGGCTTTACCAATGCCACGGATGCGGCGGATTATCTGGTGAATAAGGGAGTGCCTTTCAGGGATGCCCACGGCATCGTGGGACAGCTGGTACTTGCGTGCATCAGCAAGGGAATTGCCCTGGATGATCTCAGCCTGAAAGAGTACAAGGCCATCAGTCCGGTGTTTGAGGAGGACGTATATGAGGCCATCAGCATGAAAACCTGCGTGGAGAAGCGCCTTACCATAGGAGCCCCCGGACAGGAGGCTATGAAAAAAGTCATTGGGATATATAAAAAACAGCTGGGAATGGATGACGCCCAGTAATATAATATGAGATTTTATCTCACATAAAATCCCTCTTGACGGAAAAATCTCTTGATTATATAATATTTACAGCAAAAGAGTTGTAAATACAACGGAAAGAAGGGCGAATATGGAGGAATGGCTGCCTCTTGTGAAAAAATCTCCGCTATTTTACGGCATTAATGATGACGAGCTCTATACTCTGTTAAAATGCTGTGCCTCGGAGCAGGTGCTTTATGAGGACGGGGAATACATCTTCCGCATGGGAGAATCCGTCAATACGGTGCTGGTTCTGCTGAGGGGAAAGGCATGTGTCATCCAGGAGAATTTCTGGGGACATCAGGAACACATATATCATATAAAGGAAGGGGAGCTCTTTGGCCAGTCCTATTCCTGCGCCAGGACCCGGTGCTGCCGGTGAGCGTGGTGGCAGAGGGAGGATGCGAGGCCCTGTTCCTCAATTACCAGCGTATGATTACATTTTGTCCCCTGGCCTGTGATTTCCATACCAGATTCATACACAACATGCTGCGTCTGGTGTCGGAGCATAATGTGAAGCTGGAAAATAGGCTGGAGCATGTATGCCGCAGGACCACCAGGGAAAAGCTTTTATCCTATCTGTCAGAGCAGGCCATGGCAAAAGGGGGAAGAGCTTTTGACATACCCTATAACCGCCAGGAGCTGGCTGAGTATCTCTGTGTGGACCGGAGCGCCATGTCCAGCGAGCTGAGTAAGATGCGGCTGAGGGGATACTGGATTTTCAGAAGAACCACTTTGTGCTTCATGACAGAGATACGGGGGAGCGCGGGAAGGGCTTAAGGGCAATCCATATATCAGAACAGGTATTTATTAAAAAAGGGAGACAACAGGCAGGCATGCAGTGTTGTTTCCCTTTCATAATTTGACACAACCTCATATATGACTCACATTACTTTGGGTAGCAGCATTCAGGCAACGCACTGCCGCCTCTTTGGATATCAGGTTTACAGCTCTGGAATCATCCTTTCTGGTATAGTAGCCGGTTCCATCCTCGGTGAGACTTCCGATCAACAATGTCAGGCCGCCATTCGTATCTCCGCTTTCATAGGTCCAGGAAAGAATCATAGTTGGATCAGACAGGCCATAGCCGCTCAATTCTTCATCGCTGGCTTTATATGATACGCAGGACTGGAATGACAGACCGCTTATGATATCCGCCAGATTATTAAGAGCGCCATTGTCATCCAGGCGGTTGGACTCGTCCGCCGCAGAATCCTTGTACCAGGTATATTGCCCGCGTCATCCACAGCCTTTTTACAGAACCGGCTGGTCTGCCCGTTCCTGGAAACAGTGATTTCCCGGATGTCGGCGCCCTCCACATGGGGAAGGGATTCTGTCTCGACAAAATCGTAAAGACCCTTGGCAGCTGTCTCGGTCAGGTAACTGCCGATCGTATAAATCTGGCTGTCCCCTTCCATGGCTGCGTAGTACTGGGCAGGGGGCTGGGAACCGTCCGAGCCCGCACCCCCGGTACCTGGAACCTGGCTTCCCAGCAGTATGGTATGGGAGGAACCGTCAGGGGAAACTGTATCAAACCGCACGGAAGGGTTATCCAGGCCATATGCTTCCGGAGAATCCGCGCCTTTTAACTTCCGTTCTGCTTTTAAGTGGGACAGGGTATCCGCCAGGGTAGTCAGTGGATATTGACGGATAGGGCAGTCCTTATCCCCTTTATAGTACCAGGTGCCGCCTTCCCGGGTAAAAGACAGACTCTTGTCATCCTTTGTCCAGGACAGGGAAGATAGCTCCGGAAGGTCAGTCATATATACAGAGTCGTTTTCCGGAGACAGAGCCTGTGCTTTGGCATTCCTCCCCTGCTGCCAGGTGATGGCTCCATAGGCAGCGCAGAGAAGGACCAGGACTCCCAGAGCGGGAACCATTGGCCGTATATGTTTCTTCATGTCAAACCTCCTCGTTATGAGCACTTAGTGACCGTATTATGGTCACTTACGTGCGATACATGCCAGTATGTTTTAAAGCTTCCGGCGCTTCAGCCAGATTACAAAGCCTGCAGCCAGGAATATGACCGGAATCACAATAATGAACAGCGCGCTCCACAGTCCGGCGGATGTTACCATATTATAGGTAATATCCAGCTTTTGCCGGGAATGGACAGGGGCGTTACTCCGGGCAGTCCATTGGTTGCGGCGTTCATGAACAAAGTCAGGTTGGTGATGCTGGGGAAACGTGACAGAATGGAATCATCAATCATGCTTGGCGCCGTGATAACGGTAAGCATGGAGGATGTGCCCTCCTCCTCGTTTACAGTCTCCGTGGCCACAGCTCCCAGCACATAGGCCCCCTGCGTCTTCTCCTGTGTGAGAGGGTCCGCCAGAAACGCGGAATCAGAGGTGGTAAGGAAGGCTGGACCGTAATGTGTTCCGATGGATTTTCCTGTATGGTCATTCCGGCGGGCTGGACCAGAAGGGCTGCCGCGGAAGAGTCGATTCCCGAGAGAAGGCTGCTGGCAAAGTCGTAATCCGGAATAACATTAAAGGGATTATTGTTGTAGAAATGCTGGGGAGCCGGGTCAGCCACAAATCCATTTTTCAGGTCCATTCCGTACTGGGAAATGAAATCGGTCAGATTGGCCAGGGTATCCTGGGTACAGCCCGCAAGGAGCAGCATGCGGCCGCCGTTTTTCAGATAATCGGTCAGCATTTCTTTTTCATCCGCGGAGATATCCCTGGCAGGGGCATTCATGATGAGAAGGCTGCAGTCCTGGGGAATGGCTCCCTGGGTGAGCAGATTCAGTTCGGTTACATTCATGCCGGATTTATCCATGGCATCCGCTGCGGCTGATGCGAGGGCAGCCTCGCCGTGTCCGGTCAGAGTATATACAGCAGCAGCCGTATCGCTTGTGACATAGCGGATGGCGCTGGTAATCTGTCCTTCGCCGTCAAAGGCTGTTTCCTTGATTTGCCCGTACTGGTAGTAAACCATGGGTCAAACTGGATTATATCGTCAAATGAAATGGAAGTCTTTTTTCCGGTGGACTCACAGGATACAATCAGGTTGCCGGGTTCTGTGTCCAGTAAGGCAAGTACGTCCGGGTGAAGCACTGGGTCATTGGCTTCCACCGAAATATGCGGAGAAAGGTCTTTATACAGTTCTACAAAGGATGGTATCCTCTCATCCACGGAGTTGGGATCAGCTACGATGTGTATGGTAACGTCTCTGTCCAGCTGTGCGAGAATGTCCCGGGTTGTATCACCCAGGGTAAGAATTTTGCTGGAACTTAAGTCGTGTTTCAGGTATTTGGCAGGAAGCTTTCCCACTATCAGGTTGAGTACAATGACAGCTGCAATGACCACAAGGGTGTACAGTGCCATAAAGCTGCCTTTTTTTAGTTTTCTGGTCATATGATTCAACTCCATCTTCTTTTTTCAATTGACTGAACAGTCAGGAACAGCAATATACCGGCCGCGCTCAGATAATAGACAAGACCGCCGACATCCAGCATATGGCTGCTGACAATGCCGTCAAATACGTCTGTCAGGACGATTTTTCCCAGAAGTCCGGTCAGGGCCCGTTCAAACATGCTCTGCTTCACCAAAAAGATTCCTATAAGGACCGCTGCACCGGCTGCTTCCAGTCCGAGGGAAAGGGGAATATGGCCGGTCAGCCGGTATATGATAAAACACACAAGGGTCCACAGAATGAGGAAACCGGCCAGCGAACCTGCTGCGGTAGCCGGTATAAAGTTTAAAAGCCCTGGCCAGAGGATGCTGAGCAGCAGTATGCCGAAGGTCCCTGCAGCGGCTATGAGCTGGCTTTCCGTGAGGGAAGAGATGAAAAGCCCAATGGCAATGTAGACACATCCCAAAAGGAAGAAGGCCAGTATGGATGCATAGTCCTCTGTCAGATAGGCGGTCCCGGCGCTTCGGATGATGAGGGGGCAAAGGCAGGCAATGGCCATGGGGACAGCGAAAACAGTGACCATGGAAAGAAATTTTCCCATGACAATACCCCATACGGATACGGGGGAGGTCAGCAGCAGCTGGTCGGTACGTGCCCTGTGTTCGTCCGACATGCTCCGCATGGTCAGAATCGGCACCGCAATCATAAGTATCATCAGGATGGAATTAAGTGTATAGGAAAAATAGGGGTAACCGTTAATCATATTGTAAACCATGAAGTAAATGCCCATGAACATGGTCATGAAAGCAATAAAAACATAGCCTGTCATGGAGCAGAAATAGGATTTCAGCTCCCGTTTATAGATAGCTCTCATTGGGGTTCCTCCTCCTTTGATTGGTCCGTGGGGTCTGCGGCGCCGCTGTCCTCCCGGGTTTTTGGGTAGTCCTCTGTCAGCTCCAGGAATATTTCCTCAAGGGATGCCTTGGAGGGAGCCATGGACAGGATGGGAAGGCGGTGATTGGCCAGGGCGTAAAAAATAGTTTCGCGGATATCCGCTTCCAGATCGGGAAATTCGGCGCTGTCTGAATCAATGGTATCTCCGCCCCGACAAACTGCAGATTCGCAACACAGGTGCCATCCTCGCTGCCGGCCTCCATACGCTCTATGGACAGTCCATGAATTTCCTCCAGCACGGGCCTCAGTGCCTCCGCACTGCCTTTTACCGTCAGATCCAGCCTGCGGCGCCTTTTAACCGCTGTTCCAGGTTTTCAGGAGTATCGCTGGCAATCAGCTTTCCGTGGGCAATGATCATGATATGGTCGCAAACAGCACTTACCTCGGACAGGATGTGGGAACTCAGGATGACGGTGTGCTGTTTGCCCAGACCTTTTATCATATCCCGTATCTCAATGATTTGTTTGGGGTCCAGTCCAACGGTAGGCTCATCCAGGATGATGACAGAGGCTTTCCCAAAACGGCCTGGGCCATGCCCACCGCTGCCGGTAGCCCTTGGACAGGTTTCGGATCAGCCGTTTCCTGACATCCGTGATTTTAACCAGGTCCATGACCTCCTGTATGGCGTCCATACGCCCTGGTTTCGGCAGTTTTTTAATACAGGCCGCAAACTCCAGGTATTCGTCCACGGTCATGTCCATATACAGAGGCGGAATCTCCGGCAGATACCCGATGCGTTTTTTTGCGGCTTCAGGCTCCTCCAGTATGTCGTGGCCGTCTATGATAACCTGGCCCTCTGTGGCGCCCAGATAACCGGTCATGATGTTCATGGTAGTGGACTTCCGGCGCCGTTAGGACCAGGAAGCCGTATATCTGGCCGTCTTCCACCCGGAAACTCAAATGGTCCACTGCCAGATGGCCGCCGTAATCTTTCACAAGATTTTTTACTTCAATCACTGCTTGTGTCCTCCTGTCAGTTTTTTATAAACATATTCACCAAACAGTTTTAAAATTAAAATGTGATGAAAATGTGTTTAAATTATAATCTTTTTATAACAATTGTTTTTAAATTTGCATAATAACGCAGAGAACCGCAAAATGTTGCACTGATTTTTGCGAGAAAAAGTATTGCCCTGTATGGATGGAATTGGTATAATAAAGGGCAGTTGGTAAAAAAATAACATCTATGATGCGTGGGCCCCTTTGGGGGCACCGGAATGGAGGGAACTATGAATCAGATTGATACCATGTCAGTCAATGCAATCCGCGTTCTGGCAGCAGATGCTGTACAGAAAGCCAAATCAGGCCACCCAGGACTTCCTTTGGGAGCCGCAGCCATGTCCTTTGAGCTGTGGGCAAAACATATGAACCATAATCCTAAGAATCCAGGATGGGAGAACAGGGATCGTTTCATTCTTTCAGGAGGCCATGGCTCCACACTGCTGTATTCCCTGCTTCATCTTTTCGGCTACGGCCTTACAAAAGAGGATATGATGAATTTCCGTCAGATGGATTCCCTGACACCGGGACATCCGGAGTATGGCCATACAGTAGGCGTTGAGGCCACCACAGGCCCTCTGGCGCAGGCATGGGCATGGCAGTCGGCATGGCTATGGCCGAGTCCCATCTGGCAGCTGTATTCAACAAGGACGGATATCCGGTTGTTGACCATTATACCTATGTGCTGGGCGGCGACGGCTGTATGATGGAGGGCATTTCCTCTGAGGCGTTCTCACTGGCAGGCACCCTGGGACTTGGCAAGCTTATTGTATTTTATGATTCCAACCGTATTTCCATCGAGGGAAGCACGGATATCGCATTTACAGAGGACGTACAGAAGCGCATGGAAGCCTTCGGATTCCAGCTGATTACCGTTGATGACGGAAATGATCTGGATGCCATCGGTAAGGCAATCGAGGAGGCAAAGGCAGATACCACACGTCCATCCTTCATCACCGTAAAGACCAGATTGGCTACGGCTGTCCCGCAAAGCAGGGCAAGGCCAGCGCTCACGGCGAGCCTCTGGGGGATGACAATGTAAAAGCCATGAAGGAATTCCTGAACTGGCCGTCCATGGAGCCTTTTTATGTACCGGATGAGGTATATGCCAATTATAAGGCATACGCTGAGAGAGGCGCTGAGACGGAGGAAAAATGGAACGCATTATTTGCGGAATACTGCGGGAAATATCCGGAGATGAAGGAATTATGGGATAAATTCTATAATCCGAATCTGGCTAATGATGTTTATGACAGTGAAGACTACTGGGCATTTGAGGACAAGCCGGATGCTACCAGGAGCCTGTCCGGCAAGCAGCTTCAGAAGCTTAAGAACCTGATGCCGAACCTGATTGGAGGAGCGGCAGACCTGGCTCCGTCCACCAAGACCTACATGGCTGACATGGGCGATTTCTCCAAGGATAACTATGCCGGGCGCAACCTGCATTTCGGTGTCCGCGAGCTGGCCATGTCCGCTATTGGAAATGGTCTCATGCTTCACGGCGGCCTGCGGGCATTCGTGTCCACCTTCTTTGTGTTCAGCGATTATACAAAGCCAATGGCAAGGCTGTCCGCTCTTATGGGCGTGCCCCTTACCTATGTATTTACCCATGACAGCATCGGCGTGGGAGAGGACGGACCTACCCATGAGCCCATTGAGCAGCTGGCCATGCTGCGCGCCATGCCTAACTTCCATGTATACCGCCCGGCGGATGCCACGGAGACAGCTGCTGCATGGTACAGCGCCGTATCTTCCAAAAAGACTCCTACAGCCCTGGTACTCACAAGACAGAACCTGCCGCAGCTGGCCGGATCCAGCAAGGAGGCATTAAAGGGAGCCTACATCCTGGAGGATTCCGCAAAGGAAGTTCCGGATGCCATTATCATTGCCACTGGTTCCGAGGTGGAGCTGGCAGTAGGTGCAAAGGCCGAACTGGCAAAAGAGGGTGTGGATGTGCGCGTCGTCAGCATGCCGAGCATGGACGTGTTCGAGGAGCAGCCTGAGGATTACAGGGAGAAGGTCCTTCCAAAGGCAGTGCGTAAGAGAGTGGCAGTAGAGGCGCTGGGCGATTTCGGATGGGGCAGGTATGTGGGCCTTGACGGAACCACCGTCACCATGAAGGGATTTGGCGCCAGCGCGCCGGCAGGACAGCTCTTTAAAAAATTCGGATTTACGGTTGAGAACGTTGTGGCAGCCGTGAAGTCACTGTAGACATAATACAAAGCGCATTGGAAGTTTAAACCGGCCCCATAGAATTTGCTCACTGCCGGCACGAGACACCCGTGCTGCTTTCAGACCCGTTCAGCGCTTCCGGTAAGGATGTGGCGGCATTTTCCTGCCCTACAGGCTCTGTCATACTGATTGGCATTTACAGCAGGATTCCTTCCGATCCCTCTATGATTCCACCACCTTCGGGGACAATGCATCCTATATGATTACCACTGATTCAGCTGATTCCCTCACGCGCCCATGTGAACAGGGAACAGGGGGAGCCCCTTAATCTGTTTACATATATCAGCGGCAGCGACCGTCAGGCGGTCCTGGACCTTAAGAGCCGGATTCGGAAGGGAGAGCGTGCCAGCGGAAGCATGAAGCTGCATTTTATCCGCCCTGATGCCCAAAAGGATATTGTGCTGTCCCTTAACGCTTATCTGATTGCGGAACAGGACATAACCTGACCGATGCGGTGAGAGCAGACCAGTCCAGTGTGTTCGGCGGCATGGTGATTCCCTCCGGTTTCACCTGTACCATTACCCATGAACCGGTGGACCCTGAAGCCTGGTATACGGTGACGGCCACGGACTATGAACTAAATATGGCAAGGCATAGCAAAGGCATAGAGAAATGCCCTGGAGATGGAAAATCCGTATCTCCGGGGCATTTTTTAAAAGCGTATTATACTCATGCATCACTGCTTATGTATCATTTATCATTTGCTATATAATGTTACTCATTATTTACCGTCTTGGTTCCCGGCCTCTTTACTGTCCCTTCCTGGCAGATTCCACCTCAGCCATCTTCATGGCCCTTACCTTAAGGGGAAGTCCGAACAGGGTGATGAAGCCGTCTGCGTCATGATGGTCGTACAGGTCGCCTGTGGTGAAGGAAGCCAGGGACTCGCTGTATAAGGAATATGGGGATGTGGTTCCGGCCTTGATGATATTGCCCTTGTACAGTTTGAATTTCACTTCGCCTGTCACATATTCCTGGGTGGACTCAACAAATGCCTGGACAGCCTCGCACAGAGGGGTAAACCACTTGCCCTCATATACAATCTGGGCCAACTTATCAGCATGGTCTTTTTGGTCTCCATGGTGGCGCGGTCTAATACCAGCTCCTCTAACTGCTGATGGGCTTCCATGAGAATGGTTCCGCCTGGTGTCTCATACACGCCGCGTGACTTCATGCCTACCACACGGTTTTCCACGATGTCCACAATACCGATGCCGTGTTTTCCGCCCAGCTCATTTAACTTGCGGATAATATCGGAAACCTTCATCTTCTCCCCGTTTACGCTGGTGGGAACGCCTTTTTCAAAGGTCATGGTCACATACTCGCCCTCGTCTGGTGCCTTTTCAGGAGTCACGCCAAGTACAAGCAGGTGCTCATAGTTGGGCTCCTGTGACGGATCTTCTAACTCCAGTCCCTCGTGGCTGATGTGCCATAAGTTCCTGTCACGGCTGTAGCTGCTGTCTGCGGAGAAGGGAAGGTCAATGCCGTGCTGCTTGCAGTATTCAATCTCATCCTCGCGGGACTGCATGGTCCATACATCGGTCATACGCCAGGGAGCGATGATTTTGATATCCGGGGCCAGGGCCTTGATGCCCAGTTCAAAACGAATCTGGTCATTGCCCTTGCCGGTAGCGCCGTGGCAGATGGCTGAGGCGCCTTCTTTACGTGCAATCTCAACCAGTCTCTTGGCAATGGCAGGACGGGCCATGGAGGTGCCTAAGAGGTATTTATTTTCATATACTGCATTTGCCTTTACACAGGGCATGATGTAATTGTCGCAAAAATCATCCACTAAATCTTCAATATATAATTTGGAAGCACCGGATAATTTGGCTCTCTCGTCCAGGCCGTCTAATTCGCTGCCCTGGCCGCAGTCGATGCAGCAGCAGATGACTTCATAACCAAAATGCTCCTTTAACCACGGAATGATTGCGGTGGTATCCAGTCCGCCGGAATAAGCTAAAACTACTTTTTCTTTCATATCAATATCCTCCTGAGATTGCTGTACTGTTTGAACTTTCATAAATATACAACATTATGTGATAAAATGCAAGTGCTAAATAAAAATTTTTAAAAGATGTTGCATATTATGCATTTATAATGTATAATTATGAAATCCAAACGGGAACCAGGAAACAGGGTTCACAGAAATGCTTCTTTTCATTTAAAGAAAAACTGACTATAATGAAGGCAGCAGCCAATATTTATAAATATAAGGAGATACGGATATGATTAAGGCAGGTATTATCGGTTCCACAGGATATGCGGGAGGAGAGCTGGCAAGGCTCCTGCTCCAGAGGGATGACATAGAGATTAAATGGTATGGTTCCAGAAGCTACATAGACCAGAAATATGCATCTATCTACCGCAACATGTTCCGAATCGTGGACGACGCGTGTATGGATGATAATATGAAGGAGCTGGCAGACCAGGTGGACGTGGTGTTCACCGCAACCCCTCAGGGCCTGTGCGCATCCCTGGTGGACGAGGACGTATTGTCTAAGGTAAAGGTCATTGATTTAAGCGCTGATTTCCGTATTAAGGATGTGTCTGTTTATGAGAAATGGTATAAGCTGACCCATGCATCCCCCCGGTTCATCGGTGAAGCCGTGTACGGGCTGCCCGAAATCAACCGGGAAAAGGTGAAGAGGGCCAGGCTCATTGCCAATCCGGGATGTTTCCCCACCTGCTCCTTTCTGTCCACGTATCCTCTGGTAAAGGAAGGGCTCATTGACCTAATACCATTATCATTGATGCCAAGTCCGGCACATCCGGCGCAGGCAGGGGAAGCAAGGTGGACAGTCTGTACTGTGAGGTCAATGAGAACATTAAGGCTTACGGAGTGGCCTCCCACAGACATACGCCGGAGATAGAGGAGCAGCTGTCCTGCGCGGCAGGAAAGCCGGTAACCATCAGCTTCACCCTCATCTGGTGCCAATGAACCGGGGAATCCTGGTGACGGCCTATGCATCCCTTACAAAGAAAGTGTCCTACGAGGAGGTAAAGGCTGTATACGACAAGTATTATAGGGACGAATATTTTGTGCGCGTCCTGGAAAAGGATGTGGTGCCCCAGACCCGGTGGGTGGAGGGCAGCAATTTTGCAGATGTGAATTTCAAGATAGACACCAGAACCAACCGGGTGGTGATGATGGGAGCCATTGACAACATGGTCAAGGGAGCAGCAGGCCAGGCCATCCAGAACATGAACCTGATGTTCGGACTGCCGGAGAATACGGGGCTGAAGCAGATTCCTATTTTCCCCTGATGGTTCAGGGTATTGGTTCAGATATACCTTCAAAGGATAAAAGAGGGAAAAAGAAAGGAAACATAAGCTCATGGCAGGTACGATGGATATCCTTATCCGCGAAATGACAATGACGGATTACGACCAGGTTTACGGCCTGTGGACAGAAATCAAAGGCTTTGGAATCAGAAGCATTGACGATTCATGGGATGGAGTGGAGCGGTTCCTCAGGAGGAATCCCACTACCAGCGTGGTGGCTGTCCAGAACGGTCATATAATAGGAAACATCCTCTGCGGCCATGACGGCAGGACCGGCTGCTTTTATCACGTGTGCGTGGCGCCGGGATACAGGAAACACGGCATCGGATACCGTATGGTGCGCTTTGCCATGGAGGCCCTGCAGAAAGAAGGCGTCAGCAAAATCAGTCTGATTGCGTTTAAGGAGAATGAGGTGGGAAATGCGTTCTGGCAGGGAATCGGATGGAGGGAGCGGGAGGATGTGAATACATACGAATTCATACTGAATGAGGAAAACATCACCCGGTTTGTACGGTAAAATGAAAGGTTGGTGCACCGTGCAAAGGCCGGTGCATCTCCATATGACATAAAGGTATGGAAATGAATGGAGGAACGAGAGATATGGATGAGTCAGGCAAGGGAATCAAAATCATAACCGGCGGCGTCACGGCTGCCAAGGGCTTTAAGGCTGCTTCCACGGCAGCCGGAATCAAGTATAAGGACCGTCAGGACATGGCCATGATTTACAGCCAGAAGCCCTGCAGGTCAGCCGGCACCTTCACCACCAATGTGGTGAAGGCAGCTCCCGTAAAATGGGATAAGAACCAGGTGACAAACGGAGTGCCTGCCCGGGCAGTGGTTATAAACGCGGGAATTGCCAATGCCTGTACCGGAGAGGAGGGCATGGGATACTGCGGGCAGACAGCGGGAGCAGCGGCCCAGGCACTGGGAATTCCCGCTGAAAGCGTTCTGGTGGCATCCACAGGCGTCATCGGCATGCAGCTTCCCATGGACAGGATTACGGCGGGGGTCAAGGCTATGGCTCCTCTGCTGGACGAAAGCCTGGAGAGCGGCACCGGCGCATCCAGGGCTATTATGACCACGGATACAAAGAACAAGGAGGTGGCTGTCCAATTTGAGCTGGGAGGAAACACTGTGACCATGGGCGGCATGTGCAAGGTTCCGGCATGATTCATCCCAATATGTGCACCATGCTGAGCTTTGTGACCACGGATGCGGCTATAAGCAAGGAGCTGCTCCAGGAAGCCCTCAGCCAGGATATCCGGGATACATACAACATGATTTCAGTGGATGGGGACACATCCACCAATGACACAGTCCTCCTTCTGGCAAACGGCCTGGCCGGCAATCGGGAAATCACAGAGAAGGGTGAGGATTACCATACCTTTGCCGGGCCTTGAAGATTGTAAATGAAACATTGGCAAAAAAATGGCAGGCGACGGCGAGGGCTGCACCGCGCTGTTTGAGGTGAAGATAGTGGGGGCAGAGACAAAGGAACAGGCCAGGGTTCTGGCCAAGTCGGTCATCTGTTCCAGCCTTACCAAGCAGCCATCTTCGGCCACGACGCCAACTGGGGAAGGATACTCTGTGCCATGGGTTACTCCGGGGCGCGGTTCGATCCGGAAAGGGTGGACCTGTATTTTGAGAGCGCGGCAGGAAAGATGCAGATCATTAAGGACGGCGTGGCCGTGGACTACAGCGAGGAACAGGCCACCCGTATTCTGTCAGAGCCTGCGGTGACGGCTGTGGCTGACATCAAGATGGGGGATGCCAAGGCCACTGCGTGGGGCTGCGACCTGACCTTTGACTATGTAAGGATTAATGCGGATTACCGTTCATAATATGAGCGCTAAGTGCCAGTGACATGTATCGCACGTAAGCGCCAAAACACGGGCGCTAGGTGCTCATAACGAGAGGAGTGGGAGGATGAATTTGGAACCGATGCAGAAGGCGGCCGTGCTCATTGAGGCACTGCCTTATATCCAGCGTTTTAACAGGAAAATCGTGGTGGTAAAATACGGCGGAAGCGCCATGGTGGATGAGGAACTGAAGAAAAAGGTTATACAGGATGTGGTGCTTCTTAAGCTGGTAGCTTTAAGCCATCATTGTGCACGGAGGCGGGAAGGAGATCAGCCGCTGGGTAGGCAAGGTGGGAATGGAGGCCCAGTTTAAGAACGGACTCAGGGTTACAGACGAACCCACCATGGAGATTGCCGAGATGGTCCTTAATAAAGTCAATAAGAGCCTGGTCCAGCTGGTCAGTGAGCTGGGCATCAATGCGGTGGGAATCAGCGGCAAGGACGGCATGATGCTTAAATGCCATAAGAAATACGCCGGCGGCGAGGACATCGGTTTGTGGGAGATGTGGAGGAGGTGAATCCCAAAATCATATATGATTTGCTGGAAAAGGATTTTCTGCCCATCATCTGCCCCATTGGTTTTGACGAGGACTTCCTGAGCTATAACATCAATGCGGATGACGCGGCCTGCGCCATTGCCACGGCGGTGGAGGCAGAAAAGCTGGCCTTCCTTACGGATGTG
>ENA-OQCK01000288-OQCK01000288.1-human-gut-metagenome-genome-assembly--contig:-NODE-288-length-29887-cov-3.248085_pt1 | contig 29887 bp, 47 predicted proteins | sample MGYA00242498_ERZ504578 | MGnify/ENA primary metagenome ERZ504578 (study PRJEB26092, sample SAMD00036229) | human gut metagenome | host: Homo sapiens | study: EMG produced TPA metagenomics assembly of...
CTATAATCCGCTGACCTATTATCTGGCGGAGCATGGGCGTCTCTCAGAACCGATGAGTTCCTGATTAAGGAGACCCAGCCTTAAGACTTGTGGAAGTTCATGCTGGGCAAGGATTACCTCAACTCCAGATGGACGGCACAGCTGCACCGGACGGAACGGATACACATTATCTATCTGCTGTAAGGCCGGATATGCAGCACCACGGCCTGGCAGCCCTGCTGTTAGGCGAGGTTATCCGTTATGCCGACCAGCACAAGCTTATGATATCCCTGGAAACCCATAATCCGGATAATGTGCCTCTTTATGAGCATTTTGGATTTAAGGTCTTTGGCGTGATGGAAAAGCATTTTGCGCTGAGACAATATTGCCTGGTCAGGGAAGCATAGGAGCCGGGGAGAGGAAATAGAAGACAGGGAAAGGAAATAAGAGGCGGGGAAAGGAAATAAGAGGCAGGCTGTTGCGGGAACTTCCATAACTTCCAGTCATGATAATAATTCCAAACTTGTATATTTCACTATAGCGAAATTCTGTCGGAAAGGTTGAAATACCTTTTCAAATGATATATGATTGAAAGAAATTATATTATTATGGATAGATATAACCATAAAGAATAGAAGACAGGGGAGATATGCACTATGAATTATAATGTGACTGTGATTCCAGGCGATGGGATTGGACCGGAGATTGTGAGGGAAGCCAGGAAGGTGCTGGACCAGGTGGGAAAGGTGTTCGGCCATTCCTTTGATTATACAGAGATTCTGATGGGGGGATGCTCCATTGATGCGTACGGTGTGCCCTGACAGAGGAAGCCCTGGAGACGGCCAGAAAGAGCGATGCAGTGCTTCTGGGGGCTGTGGGCGGAGACGTGGGGAACTCACGGTGGTATGACGTGGCTCCTAACCTCAGGCCCGAGGCAGGGCTTCTGGCTATCCGCAAGGGGCTGGGGCTGTTCGCTAATATCAGGCCGGCTTATCTTTATAAGGAACTGGCTGAGGCCTGCCCTCTGAAAAAGGAGATTATCGGGAACGGATTTGACATGGTTATCATGAGGGAGCTTACAGGCGGCCTTTATTTTGGGGACAGGTACACAAGGGAAGTGGACGGCGTCATGACAGCGTGGACACACTTACATATAATGAAAAGGAAATCAGAAGGATTGCCGTCAAGGCCTTTGATATTGCCATGAAGCGCAGGAAGAAGGTAACCAGCGTGGACAAGGCCAATGTCCTGGATTCCTCCAGATTGTGGAGGAAGGTGGTGGAGGAAGTGGCCGCTGATTACCCGGAGGTGGAGCTGTCCCACATGCTGGTGGACAACTGCGCCATGCAGCTGGTCATGAATCCAGGCCAGTTTGATGTGATTCTCACAGAGAATATGTTTGGGGACATCCTTTCGGATGAAGCCAGCATGATTACGGGCTCTATCGGAATGCTGTCATCTGCCAGCATGAATGAGAGCAAATTCGGCCTCTATGAGCCCAGCCACGGCTCTGCGCCTGATATTGCGGGAAAGGATATGGCTAACCCCATTGCCACCATCCTCTCGGCGGCCATGCTGCTGCGCTATTCCTTTGATATGGACCGGGAGGCGGACGCTGTTGAAAAGGCGGTACAGGCTGTGCTCACAGAAGGGTACCGAACCGGGGATATTATGTCCGAGGGATGTACCAGGGTGGGCACCTGTAAAATGGGTGATTTGATTGCGGAACGGATTGGATGATTGACAGACGGACGGTTATGACTGGATGATCCGGATTAGATGAAAGGGGATACAACATGAAAAGTGATGCGGTTAAGACAGGTATGCAGCAGGCACCCCACAGGTCCCTGTTTAATGCTCTTGGTATGACAGAGGAAGAGATGAGAAAGCCTCTGGTGGGTATTGTTAGTTCCTATAATGAGATAGTTCCGGGTCATATGAACTGGATAAGATTGTGGATGCCGTGAAGCTGGGCGTTGCCATGGCCGGCGGCACCCCGGTGGTGTTCCCGGCCATTGCTGTCTGCGACGGTATTGCCATGGGACATATCGGCATGAAGTATTCCCTGGTGACCAGGGATTTGATTGCGGATTCCACGGAGTGTATGGCGCTGGCCCATCAGTTCGACGCGCTGGTAATGGTTCCCAACTGTGATAAGAATGTTCCCGGACTTCTGATGGCGGCGGCCAGGATTAATGTGCCCACGGTGTTTGTCAGCGGCGGTCCCATGCTGGCCGGTCATGTGAAGGGGCATAAAACCAGCCTTTCCAGTATGTTTGAGGCAGTGGGCGCTTACGCGGCAGGCAATATGTCCGAGGAGGATGTGAAGGAGTTTGAAAATAAGGCGTGTCCTACCTGCGGTTCCTGTTCCGGTATGTATACGGCTAACAGCATGAACTGCCTGACCGAGGTCCTGGGCATGGGACTCAGGGGAAACGGCACGATCCCGGCTGTTTACTCCGAGCGCATCAAGCTGGCCAAACATGCCGGCATGAAGGTGATGGAGATGTACGAGAAGAACATACGCCCAAGGGATATCATGACAAAAGAGGCATTCATGAACGCCCTGACTATGGATATGGCGCTGGGATGCTCCACCAACAGCATGCTTCACCTTCCTGCCATTGCCCATGAGGCGGGCGTGGAGCTGAACGTGGATATTGCCAACGAAATCAGCGCAAGGACTCCCAACCTGTGCCATCTGGCGCCGGCAGGTCCCACCTACATAGAGGATTTGAACGAGGCCGGGGGAATCTATGCGGTAATGAAGGAAATCAGCAAGAAGGGACTTTTGAATTTGGACTGCATGACTGTCACGGGCAGGACCGTGGGGGAAAACATAAAGGATTGTGTCAACAAGAACCCGGAGGTTATCCGTCCGGTGGAGAACCCATACAGCCAGACCGGCGGCATTGCCATATTAAAGGGCAATCTGGCCCCCGACTCCGCAGTGGTGAAACGCTCCGCTGTTGCGCCTGAAATGTTAAAGCATGAGGGACCGGCCAGGGTATTTGACTGCGAGGAGGATGCCATTGATGCCATCAAGGGCGGCAGGATTGTGGCCGGAGATGTGGTGGTCATCCGTTACGAAGGACCTAAGGGAGGCCCGGGCATGAGAGAGATGCTCAATCCTACTTCTGCCATTGCCGGTATGGGACTGGGGTCCACGGTGCCCTGATTACAGACGGACGTTTCTCCGGCGCTTCCAGAGGCGCTTCCATCGGCCATGCCTCACCGGAGGCAGCAGTGGGCGGCCCCATTGCCTGGTGGAGGAAGGGGATATTATCTCCATTGATATTGACAACCATAAGCTGAACGTGCTGGTATCTGATGAGGAGATGGCGGCCAGGAAGGCCAGGTGGCAGCCGCGTACACCGCAGGTCACCACGGGTTATCTGGCCAGATACGCGTCCCTGGTTACCTCCGCCGAGAGGGGAGCTGTGCAGCAGGTAAAGTAGGTTCCGGGGCCTGCGGGCATTGCCGGGCCGTCTGGCGGCAGCGGTAAGGGCCGCGCATCATGAAATAACATGGAGAAAAGGAGTGCAGATATGAGCAAATTGACGGGGGCAGAGATTGTAGTTGCGTGTTTGAAGGAACAGGGTGTGGACACCGTATTTGGTTATCCGGGCGGCGCTATCCTGAATATATATGATGCATTGTACCAGCACCGGGATGAAATCACCCATATCCTGACATCTCACGAGCAGGGGGCTTCCCATGCAGCCGACGGCTACGCAAGGGCCACCGGCAAGGTGGGCGTGTGTCTGGCCACATCCGGCCCGGGTGCTACCAATCTGGTGACAGGCATCGCTACCGCTTATATGGATTCCGTGCCGGTGGTGGCCATCACCTGCAACGTGACCAACAGCCTGCTGGGCAAGGACAGTTTCCAGGAAATCGACATTACGGGCGTGACCATGCCCATTACAAAGTATAATTTCATTGTAAAGGATGTAAGCGTCTGGCAACGGTCATCCGCAGGGCGTTTACCATAGCGCAGACAGGACGTCCCGGCCCTGTGCTGGTGGATATCACCAAGGATGTGACGGCCGCGCTCTGTGAATATGAGAAGCAGGTTCCGGAGGAAGTCGTGCGCCAGAGCGATACCATTACAGAGCAGGATATGGACCGGGCCGTGGAGATGATCCGCAAGGCGGCAAAACCGTTTATCTTTGTGGGCGGCGGCGCTGTGCTGTCCAACGCGTCCGACGAGCTGAGGGCATTTGCCCATAAGATTCAGGCGCCGGTGGCGGACAGCCTGATGGGAAAGGGCGCTTTTGACGGGGCTGACGAGCTGTACACAGGCATGGTGGGCATGCACGGTACCAAGACCTCCAATTTCGGCATAACCGAGGCTGACCTGCTGATTGTGGTGGGGGCCAGGTTCAGCGACCGTGTGACCGGCAACGCGTCTAAATTTGCAAAGAACGCAAAGATTCTCCAGCTGGATATTGATCCGGCTGAGATTAACAAGAATATCAAGGTGGACGCCAGCATCATCGGCGACGTTAAGGTCATCCTTCGCAAGCTCAATGCCAGGCTGGACCCGGTGAATCACGACGAGTGGATTGCCCATATTGAGCGTATGAAGGATATGTACCCGCTGCGCTATGATAAGAACGTGCTCACAGGTCCATTTATCGTACAGACCATCAACGAGGTGACGGGCGGGGACGCTGTCATTGTCACTGAGGTGGGGCAGCACCAGATGTGGCGGCTCAGTACTACCAGTACCGCCAGCCCCGCACCCTTCTTACTTCGGGAGGACTGGGAACCATGGGATACGGCCTGGGCGCTGCCATCGGCGCGAAGATGGGATGCAGGGATAAGACGGTTATCAACATTGCAGGCGACGGCTGCTTCCGCATGAACATGAACGAGATCGCCACGGCCACCCGGTATAATATCCCGGTGGTGGAGGTCATTGTAAACAATCATGTGCTGGGCATGGTACGCCAGTGGCAGACCCTGTTCTACGGCAAGCGTTATTCCCAGACCATACTGAATGATTCGGTGGATTTTGTGAAGATAGCAGAGGCCATGGGAGCCAAGGCTTACCGTGTGACGCAGAAGGAGGAGCTGGAGCCGGTGCTCCGCGAAGCCATCTCCTTAAATATTCCTGTGGTCATTGACTGTCAGATCAGCTGCGATGATAAGGTATTCCCCATGGTATCGCCGGGAGCGCCCATTGCGGATGCTTTTGACGATACGGACTTGAAAATTAATTAAAAACAGTGTATAGTAGTCTTTAATATCTTGGCTGCGTTATCGGATTAGCACGATAAAGCAACAGAATGCATGCTAGAGCGTATCAGAAAGCAATTTTCAGACACGCGCTGGGCCAGGTGGGACAGATATACGATGGAGTATACAGTCAGGCGACTTCTCTGTATGCGGTATGGCATTGTATTGTGCCGGGTTCCGCATATGGAGGAGTCCTCTGTATATATATATTAAAGAGGATATGTGCAGCAAGTACAACCATTTAAAGGAGGAGAACAAGATGAGCAGAGTTTACAATTTTTCAGCCGGACCGGCCGTTTTGCCGGAGGACGTCCTGAAGGAAGCCGCAGCAGAGATGCTGGATTACAGGGGAACAGGAATGTCAGTGATGGAGATGAGTCATCGATCTAAGGCTTATGACACCATCATCAAGGAAGCTGAATCAGACCTGCGGGATCTTTTACATATTCCGGATAACTATAAGGTGCTGTTCCTTCAGGGGGGCGCGTCCCAGCAGTTTGCCATGGTGCCCATGAACCTGATGAAGAACAAGGTGGCGGATTACATCCTTACCGGACAGTGGCTAAGAAGGCCTATCAGGAAGGCTCCATTTATGGAAAGGCCAATGCCATTGCATCCAGCGCTGACAAGACCTTCAGCTATATTCCGGACTGCTCCGACCTGCCTGTATCCGAGGACGCGGACTATGTGTATATCTGTGAGAACAACACCATTTACGGCACCAAGTACTGGACCCTTCCCGACACAAAGGGAAAGCTTCTGGTAGCTGACCAGTCCTCATGCTTTCTGTCCGAGCCCGTGGATGTGACAAAGTACGGCCTGATTTTTGCAGGCGCCCAGAAGAACGTGGGACGGCCGGAACCGTCATTGTCATTGTGAGGGAAGACCTGGTGACAGAGGATGTGCTGCCAGGGACACCTACCATGCTCCGCTATAAGACCCATGCGGACGCAGAGTCACTGTACAATACCCCGCCTACATACGGTATATACATGTGCGGAAAGGTGTTTAAGTGGCTGAAGGCCAGAGGCGGACTGGCAGCCATGAAGGAATACAATGAAAAGAAGGCTGAGATCCTCTATGATTTCCTGGATGCAAGCCAGTTATTTAAGGGTACTGTGGTTAAGAAGGACCGCTCACTGATGAACGTGCCGTTCGTGACAGGTGATGAGGAACTGGACGCCCTGTTTGTGAAGGAGTCAAAGGCAGCGGGCTTTGAGAATCTGAAGGGACACAGAACCGTGGGCGGCATGCGTGCCAGCATTTACAATGCAATGCCTGCGGAGGGTGTTGAGAAACTGGTGGAATTCATGGCTGACTTCGAGAAGAAGCACAGGAAATAAAAGTCTTTGGACATATAGAGGAGAGTTGGATTATTATGACAAAAATTCATTGCTTGAACCCCATTGCGAAGTGCGGCACGGAGCTGTTTCCGGCCGGATATGAGATGACAGACAACGTGGCGGACGCTGACGCCGTCCTGGTGCGCAGCGCTTCCATGCACGATATGGAACTTCCGGAAAACCTGCTGGCTGTGGGCCGGGCGGGAGCCGGTGTCAATAACATTCCGCTGGATTCCTGCGCGCAGAAGGGCATCGTTGTATTCAATACGCCGGGAGCCAATGCCAACGGCGTAAAGGAGCTGGTGATTGCGGGTATGCTCATGGCTTCCCGGGATATCGTGGGCGGTATTGAGTGGTGCAAGGCCAATGCGGAGGACGACAACATCACCAAGGACACAGAGAAGAGCAAGAAGGCATTTGCAGGCTGCGAGATTAAGGGCAAGAAGCTGGGGGTTATCGGCCTGGGAGCCATCGGCGCTGAGGTTGCCAACGCAGCCACCCATCTGGGAATGGAGGTATACGGGTATGACCCATATATTTCCATTAATGCGGCCTGGAGACTGTCCAGGAACGTAAAGCATATCACCAACGCGGACATCATTTTCCAGAAATGTGATTATATCACCATCCATGTGCCGCTTATGGATTCCACCAGAGGAATGATTAACAAGGAAAAACTGGCTATCATGAAGGACGGGGTGGTAATCCTTAACTTCTCCAGGGATACCCTGGTCAATGACGATGATATGGCGGCAGCTCTGGATACCGGAAAGGTGCGCTACTATGTCAGCGATTTTCCCAATCCAAAGGTTGCAAACATGGAGAGGGTTATCCTGCTTCCCCATCTGGGCGCTTCCACAAAGGAGTCCGAGGACAACTGCGCGGTGATGGCGGTGAAGGAGCTGACAGATTACCTGGAGAATGGCAATATCAAGAACTCCGTCAATTTTCCGTCCTGCGATATGGGCATATGCCAGGCAGAGAGCCGCGTGGCCGTGCTTCATATGAACATTCCCAACATGATTGGACAGATTACGGCTATATTGGCTGAACAGGGCATGAATATTTCCGACATGACCAATAAGAGCAGGGATAAGTATGCCTATACGCTGCTGGATTTGGAGCACAAGGCAGAGGATTCCACCATCCGGAAGCTCAGGGCCATCAAAGGCGTGCTGAGGGTGCGGGTGGTTAAGTAACCGCGCTATACCATGGACGGATTGTAACCTTAGAGTGTGTTTGAAAATTGCTTTCTGCCAGCTGTGCGTCACACTTTGTGGGAGATTTGGTCCCGATGAAGGAGGCGCAGTGGGCTGCGCTGACTGAATTGGGGCCAAATATGCCGCGAAGTGAGGCGTACAGATGGCGGGAATGAATTTTCAAACACACTCTGGATAAACAGGAGAGAAACGATGGCAGTAGTAAAACCATTTATGTGTATCAGGCCCGCGGCGGACAAGGCGGCCCGGGTAGCGGCCCTGCCCTATGATGTGTATAACAGGAAGGAGGCCTGTGAGGCCGTTAAGGGGAATCCCCTTTCCTTCCTGAACATTGACAGGGCTGAGACTCAGTTTGGGGATGACGTGGACACCTATGACAGCCGTGTCTATGACAAGGCAGGGAGCTGCTTGATTGTCAGATTGAGGAAGGGGTCTATGTGACGGACCCTGAGGAAAATTACTATCTCTATGAACTCACCATGGATGGCAGGAGCCAGACTGGTATCGTAGCCTGCTGTTCCATTGACGACTATGTGGACGGCGTGGTGAAGAAGCATGAGAATACCAGGGAGGATAAGGAACTGGACCGCATCCGCCACGTGGATACCGCCAACGCGCACACAGGCCCTATTTTCCTGCCTACAGGCAGAATCAGGAGCTTAAGGCTTTGGTGGCCCAGGTGAAGGAGGAGGCGCCTCTGTATGATTTCGTGTCAGAGGACGCAATCCGCCACAGGGTGTGGATGATTGGCGCCAGAAATATGGTGCGGGCCGTGGAGGATGCATTTGCGGCCATACCGGCCACCTATATTGCGGACGGACATCACAGGGCTGCCTCCGCTGTGAAGGTGGGGCTTAAGAGAAGGGAAGAGAACCCGGATTATACAGGAAAGGAGCCTTTCAACTATTTCCTGTCCGTACTGTTCCCGGACGAGGAGCTTAAGATACTGCCCTACAACCGGGTGGTGAAGGATTTAAACGGACTGGGACAGGAAGAGTTTCTGGCTGCTGTTTCGGAGCGCTTTGAGGTGCAGAAACGTGGCGGGGCAGGAACCGGGGCCTTTGGGCCTGAGGAGAAGGGCACATTCGGCATGTTCTTAAAGGACAGATGGTACAGTCTTAAGGTGAAGCCGGAGTTTGTGAGCAGTGACCCGGTGAAGGGGCTGGACGTGTCTATCCTTCAGGACCAGCTTCTGGGACCGGTGCTTGGAATCGGCGACCCCAGGGTTGATAAGCGCGTTGACTTTATCGGCGGGATACGGGGACTTAAGGAACTGGAGCGCCGGGTTGGTGAGGATATGGAGGTGGCATTTTCCATGTTCCCCACATCCATAGAGGAGTTGTTGTCTGTGGCGGACGCGGGGCTTCTCATGCCGCCTAAGTCTACCTGGTTTGAGCCGAAGCTTCGGAGTGGGCTGTTTATACATAGGCTGGGGTAGGATGAGGGAAGGGGGTACGCGGACGCGCGTGGGGAGCCGCGTCCGTGAGAGCCGGGAACGGTCACCTCCCGCCCTGCGTTCCCGCCTCTCATCCACTACATTTCCAGAGCGTCCGCTGTCTCTTCCCCGCATAGGATAGAAAAGGTATCTCTGGCTGATAATACTGGAGAATAGGAAAGTGGTTGCTTGCCTGGGGTATTCCGCTTGGGTTAGTTCTCTTGGATTTTTCCACTTAGCTATATTCCGACTAAAATAAAAAATGCTTAGAATAAAGATTGCTTAGAATAATAATTACTTAGAACAAAAGCTACTTAGATTAACACTTACGCAGATAATACTCAGCCAGAGGGCCGCATATCAAGATGAAATCGAGATAATGCGGCTTAATGATTCCCGCTCCGCAGCCAGCATCCGCCTCCCCCGCCCCCATCCCACTCACGGACGGATGACCCTAACCCCTCCTCATTTACATCCAAAACCAATCAGAACCCAATATTATTACTATCAATACTATCAAACACCAATTTAAAAGTAGATCTCTTAGACTCGTCCAGGTGATACAAAAGCTTTTCCACCGCGGTATCCCAGTCTTTTTGCAGGCTGGGGACAATGATGTCGATGTGTTCCCTGAAGGTGTCCTCCAGACGGTTGTTGGAGATATTTCCTGTCATGAAACGGAAACGCTCGCTCTGAGTCTGTATCAGTGCGTAATTCTGTCGCAGGTAAACGTTAGGGCAGGCGTCCACAATCATTTGGTGGAAGGAGGAATCTAAGTCGTAAAAGTAATTGTTGTTCTGAAAGCACTCGCTGTTTGCGTCTTTATGGGAAAAAATATGGTAGAATTCGTTCAGCTTGTCCTCGTCCAGAAATGAACCGTAATTTTTCAGGATATAAGGCTCATATAATTTCCGTATCTCAAAAATCATGTTCACGTCCTTGATGGACAGGGCGGTTACGGTGATTCCTTTCTTTGGTTTTATCTCTATAAGTCCCTCCTGCTCCAGCCTGCTTAAGGCATCACGGATGGGCGTTCTGCTTATCTTTAATTCATCGGTCAGGATTTCCTCATTTAAAAACGTTCCCGGCGCATATTCACAGGTGACGATTTTTTGCTTGATTGTGTTGTATGCCAAGGTCTTCAGATTGGTTTTAACCATGATGAACATACCCCCCTCTTTTAATATATATAAAAGTATTTTATCATAGATATCGCGCCGGTTCAATAAGGGGGTAAAATAAAATGGTTGAGTAATGGTCATGTTGCATAAAAATATATAATAAAATCGGTCATTATATACAAAATATAAAACATTATACGAAAATCAGTTGACATGATGTATTTATTAATATATACTATGATGTATACAACAAAGAATATATCTCAGCTGGGAGGAAGATTAATGAAAGCAATGTATATTAATGCACCCGGTCAGGTAGAGTTCAGGGATATCGATAAACCAGTGCGGCAAAAGGGTGAGGTTCTGCTGAAACTCCTGTACGGAGGAATATGCGGAAGCGACCTGGGTTCCTACAAGGGGACCTTCGCATACTTCGATTATCCAAGGATACCAGGCCATGAGTTTTCTGCGGAAATTGTGGAAGTGGATGAGGACAATGACCAGGGGCTGCGCCCGGGAATGATTGTAACCTGTAATCCATATTTTAACTGCGGACACTGTTATTCCTGCGAGCACGGAATCGTGAATGCATGTATGGATAACCAGACCATGGGCTGCCAGAGAGACGGCGCGTTTCAGGAGTATATAACCATGCCTGAGGAGCGTGTGTATGACGGAAAGGGATTGGATCCCATGCTTCTTGCGGCTATTGAGCCTTTCTGCATCAGTTATCACGGGGTCAGCAGGGCAGAGGTAAAGCAGGGGGACAAGGTTTTGGTCATAGGAGCCGGTACCATCGGCGTTCTGGCTGCGGTGGCAGCCAAGGCAAAAGGGGCAGTGGTTTACATATCCGATGTGTCAATGGGAAAACTGGAAATGGCAAGGAAGTTTGGCGTGGATGGCATCATCCTCAATGATTCCCCGGAGAGCTTTGACAAAGCGGTGAAGGATATTACAGACGGGAATGGGTTTGATATAGCCATTGAGGCGGTGGGACTTCCTTCTACATTCCAGAACTGCATTGACGCGGCCTGTTTTGGGGGAAAGGTGGTTGTCATTGGGGTAGGCAAGAAAAACCTGGATTTCAATTTCACACTGCTTCAGAAAAAAGAACTTAATGTATTCGGTTCGAGGAATGCCCTTAAAAAAGATTTTGTTGAGCTGATTGACCTGGTCAAGGAAGGAAAGGTACCGGTAAAGGGAATCATCACTAATGTATACAAATTTGAGGATGGGGCCAGGGCGTTCTATGATTTCGCTAACAATCCGGGAAATATGCTGAAGGTAATCCTGGACTTTACGGACAGATAAAACACAAAAGGTAAGGTAACAAAAAAATATTAATATATGGAGGGAAAGATTATGAGATTTAAAAGATTAGCGGCAATTACAATGGCAGGAGTATTGGCAGCGGCAAGCCTGAGGCATGCGAAGGCGGAAGCAATGCGTCCACTACGGCGGCAGGTACCACGGAGAGTGCGGCAGCAGCCGATTCAGCAGCCGATACAACGGCAGCAAAGGCAGATGCAAATACAGAGTCCGTAGCAGGCGATGTGGTTACGATTCAGGTTGGCTATGAGAACGCCACCTCAGAGCCGGCAGCAAAGGCTGTTGAAAAGTGGAAGGAATTGGTTGAGTCAAAGAGCAACGGAACCATTAAGATGGAACTTTTCCCAAACTCCGCATTAGGTAAGAAGACAGAACTGATTGACCAGATGATACTGGGCGAGCCCATGATTACAGTGGCAGACGGTGCGTTTCTTGCGGATTACGGAGTGCCGGATTTTGGAATTTTTTATGCTCCGTTTATGTTTGACACCTGGGATGAGGAGTGGTCAGCCATTGACAGCGACTGGTACAGGGGATTGTGCGATGAGCTGGCACAGAAAGCTTCTATCCGTATACTGTCATCCAACTGGGTATATGGCGCCAGAAATATCCTTTCCGTAAAACAGGTGACCCTGCCGGAAGACCTGGCGGGCCTCAAGCTGAGGGTTTCCTCCAACGACCTTTCCATCAGCAGCTTTAATTCCCTGGGAGCATCCTCTGTGGGCATGGATATGGGCGATGTGTACCAGGCATTGCAGGCAAAGACCATTGACGCCGTGGAGAACCCAATCACTCCTCTTGCCAACAGAAGCTTCCAGGAGGTTGCCAAATATCTGGTAGAGGATGAGCATATACTGGCCACATCCATGTGGATTTGCGGAGATACGTTCTTCCAGAGCCTGACAGCTGACCAGCAGAAGATTCTTACAGAGGCAGCAGATGAGGCAGGACTGTACAATAATGAATTACAGGAAGCAGCAGAGGCAGATGCAAGACAGAAACTGTTGGATGCGGGCGTGACCATCACCACCCTGACAGACGAGCAGAAAGCAAAGTGGATTGAGGCAGGTCAGCCATTCTATGATATCGCAGGCGGAACCCTTGGCTGGAGTGACGGACTGTACGACACGGTAAAGGAAGCAGCAAAATAAACAGTTCTGACTACAGATAGGAGCATGGAATGAAAAAAGACAGCAAGCTTTTTAAGATTCTGATTAATCTGGATATAGTGATTGCTTCTATTGCACTGGTGATTCTTGTAGGATGCACATTTGCGGGCGTTATCGCCCGCTATGTGGTTGGAAAACCATTCGGATGGATAGAGGAGATACAGGCTGCGTTCATTGTATGGGTCGTATTTGCGGCAGGAGGTGCGGCTTACCGTACAGGAAACCATTCGGCAATAGAAATCTTATATGAGGTATTCCCAAAACCGGTCCGCAAAATCGTGAGTATTTTTATCGGGCTGGTGGTGACAGCGGTACTGGGATTCCTGTGCTATACAAGCATTGGTTATCTTCAGCTTTTCATGCGTACAGGCAGGACAACAGCGGTGCTCAACATACCGTTTACCTGGATTTATATTATTGTGCCTGTTTCCTGTATGCTTCAGATATTTAATTATTTTCTGGTCAATGTGTTTGGTTACGAGGATGAAGTGGAGAAATTGGTAGAGGAGGACGAAGATGAATAATCTGGTTATTATATGCGCAATTCTCTTGTTGGTACTCCTTTTCCTGAAGGTACCGGTATATATTGCGGTTTTGTCGGCATCAGCAGTTTACTTTATTGGAACGCCCGGAATGAATCTCTCCATATTTGCCCAGAAGACCATAAGCGGCGCGGAGGGACTATCTCTCCTGGCAATTCCCTTTTTTGTGTGCGCGGGTATATTTATGAATTATACGGGCGTCACCAAGCGTATCATGAACTGCTGCGAAGTACTGACAGCCAGGATGCCCGGAGGTCTGGCGCAGGTCAACATCCTGCTTTCCACCTTATGGGAGGCTTGTCAGGCTCCAGCCTGGCAGACGCAGCCATGCAGTGTAAAATGCTGGTTCCAACCATGGAGTCAAAGGGGTATTCAAAGTCCTTCTCAACCGTCATCACGGCCGCGTCCGGCATGGTGGTTCCGCTGATTCCTCCGGGAGTAGGCTGATTATCTATGGCTGTATCAACAACATATCAATCGGTAAACTGTTCATAGCCGGAATCGGGCCCGGAATCGTTCTCTGTGTGACACTGATGATATTTACACACTTTTTGTCCAAAAAGAGAGGGTACCTGCCCAGCAGGACCACAAAGATTCCTGTTTCTGAAAAAATAGCGGCTGTCAAGCCGGCATTTCTTCCATTGCTTTTGCCGATTATTATTATCGGCGGAGTAAGGATTGGCATTTTTACCGCCTCCGAGGCGGGAACCGTGGCAATCGTGTACGCGGTGCTGCTGGGACTGCTGTATAAGGAACTGACACTTAAAAACGTAATGCAGGGGTGCAAGGAAACGGTAACGACAACGGCGTCCATCATGCTTATTGTGGCCGCAGCCACCTGTTTCTCCTGGATTCTCACAAAGGAACAGATTCCGCAGCAGTTTTCACAGTGGATGATAAGTAATATCCATAATAAGTATGTATTCCTGATTATGGTCAATATCTTTCTTTTGATTGTTGGCATGTTCATCGAAGGAAATGCATCCATGATCGTTCTGGCGCCTCTTCTGCATCCGGTTGCAATGCTTATGGAATTGATGACATCCATTTCGCCATGGTCTATATTTTTAACTGTACAATAGGGGCATTTACGCCTCCGATGGGAACTCTGATGTTTGTAAGCTGCGGCATTACCAAGTGTCCTACAAAGGATTTCATCAAGGAAGCAGTCCCGTTTTATATCCTGTTTGCAATTGATATTATTGTGCTGACTTATATTCCGCAGTTGACTACGTTCCTTGTAAATGTATTTTATTAATCTGGATAAGGAGTGTTGCGGGAAATGAGAGAACGCCAATTTGTAGCGGAACTGGTGAGCAGCCAGGAACTGCCTAAAATGTTTAAAGTAAGACAGACTTTTCCACGGCCCAGGATTGAGCCGGAGGATATACCGGGGATTATACGCGGATACCTTTCTGAGGAGCTTTTGCGTCGAAAGTCAGGCCGGGTATGAGGATTGCCATTACGGCAGGCTCCCGGGGAATTGCAAACGTGGCCTTGGTCACAAAGACAATAGCGGACTATGTTAAATCCAGGGGAGCAGAGCCTTTTGTGGTTCCGGCCATGGGAAGCCATGGGGGAGCTACGGCAGAGGGACAAAAGGAAGTACTGGAGAGTTATGGCATCACGGAGTCCTATCTGGGATGTCCGATTCTCTCGTCCATGGAAGTGAAAAAGATAGGTGTCAATGAGGAAGGCATGGATGTGTTCATTGACAAATATGCCGCAGAAGCGGACGGCATCATTGTCAGCTGCAGGATAAAACCCCATACAGCCTTCCGGGGACCGTATGAAAGCGGCATCATGAAAATGATGGCCATTGGTCTTGGAAAACAGCACGGGGCTGAGGTGTGCATGAGGCAGGCTTTAAAAACATGGCAAAGTATGTGCCAATGTTTGGAAAGGCAATCATAGAGAATGCGCCGGTACTGTTTGCGGTGGCGGTGATAGAAAATGCCTTTGATGAGACCTGTAAGATAGCGGCGGTCCGGGCAGAAGATATAGTGGAAAAGGAGCCGCCCCTTCTTAAAGAGGCATTTACCTATATGCCCAGGATACTGGTGGATTCCTGTGACGTACTGGTTGTGGACCAGATTGGCAAGAATTTCAGCGGTGATGGCATGGACCCGAATATTACGGGCACGTTCTGTACACCCTATGCATCTGGCGGTATTAATGCCCAAAGGGTGTGCGTACTGGATTTGAGCCCTGAAACCCATGGAAATGGAATCGGTCTGGGTTATTCCAGCGCAACTACAAAACGTGTGTTTGACCAGCTGGACCTGGCTTCCATGTATCCCAACGCCATAACATGTACTGTCCTTGGAGGGGTCCGGATCCCCATTGTCATGGAAAGCGATAAGGAAGCCATTCAGGTATGCGTCCGCACCTGCAATGAAATTGATAAGAAGAATCCAAGAATCGTCCGGATTCCCAACAGCCTGCATCTGGAACATATCATGCTGTCAGAGGCTTATTATATTGAAGTCAGGAATCATCCAGGCATCACGATTGAAAGCGAACCGGAGTATCTTCCTTTTGATGAGGACGGTAACCTGTGGTAATAGTTAAAGATACGAGTTGGATATCCCGCTGCAGAAAACGGGGTATCCATTCCTTGTAAAAATAAAGATGGAGGTGCATCATGGCAAGAAAAGAAACAGTAATCCAATTTGGCGAAGGCGGATTCCTCAGAGGCTTCGCGGATTATTTTTTCCAAAAGCTGCAGGACAAAGGGCTGTTTGACGGCTCTGTGGTCATAGTCCAGCCCATTGAAAAGGGAATGTGCAGCGTGCTGGAGCAGCAGGGATGTGAGTACAACCTGTTCCTCAGAGGTATTGATAATGGACAGGTGGTGGATGAGCATACTCATATTGACATCATATCCAGGTGCGTGAATCCCTATGAGAATTTTGAGTCCTATATGAAGCTGGCGGAGAATCCCGATTTCCGCTTTATTGTGTCAAATACCACGGAAGCGGGAATCGAGTACGTGGATTCCAACCAATTTACGGATGCGCCGGCCAGGTCCTTCCCGGGCAAACTGACCCAGCTTTTATATAAGCGGTTCCGTCTGGGGCTAAAGGGATTCATTATTCTTTCCTGTGAGCTGATTGACCACAACGGGGAGGAGCTGGAAAAATGCTGTCTGCGTTACGCGGATCTGTGGGGGCTGGGAGAGGAATTCAAGACATGGCTTGTACAGGAAAATGATTTTTGCTCCACACTGGTGGACCGTATTGTCACCGGATTTCCCAGGGATGAACATGAGGAGCTTTGCCGGAGGATTGGTGAACAGGACAATATGATGGATACGGCTGAGATATTCCACCTGTGGGTCATCCAGGGAAGCCATGAGGATGAGCTTCCGCTGCAAAAGGCCGGCTTTCATGTGGTCTGGACCGACAATGTGGATCCGTATAAAAAGAGGAAGGTGCGCATCCTGAACGGAGCCCATACTTCCATGGTGCTGGGAGCCCATTTATATGGTCTTAAGACAGTGGGAGAGTGCCTGAAGGATGAAAAGGTGTCCGCCCTTTTACGCAAGTGTATATTCGGGGAAATCATACCGGCCATTGGCGATACGGAAGATAACCGGAAATTCGGAGAGGCAGTGCTGGAGCGGTTCTCCAATCCCTTTATTAAGCATATGCTCCTTTCCATTGCGCTTAACTCTGTGTCCAAATTCCGCGCAAGGGTGCTGCCCACCATACTGGAGTACAGGGATATGTTTGGTTCCTGCCCACAGGGACTTACCTTTTCACTGGCAGCCCTCATAGCGTTTTACCGCACCGATGATGCCAATGACAGCCAGGAAATCATGGATTTCATGAAGACAGCCCCGGTGGAAGATATTTTAAAGAGGAAGATTATTGGGGACAGGATTTAAGCCCCCTTCTCGGGGATGTGAAGAAGTGGTATGAATTGATTGAGACAGAGGGCATGTCCAAGGCATATGACGCGGTTCTGAGTGAAACGGAGTAAATGCGGACAGGGATAAATGATGTGCGGAATCCGATGATATGAAGATGTATAATAATATGCGCAGTACCACAATGTGCAGACCCGGAGGAAGAGTCATATGCAGGAGTTTATAAAAATCAACAGGGAAGATACGGTGGCAGTGGCGTTAAAGCCGCTGTCCAAAGGAAGTACGGTTGTGGCGGACCAAAATACGGTGGTCTTAAAGGAGGACATTCCTCAGGGGCACAAGTTTGCCGTCTGCCAAATGCCGGAGGCGCGCCTGTCATTAAATACGGCTGTCGTATCGGATTTGCCTCCCGGCAGATCCGGCCCGGGGACTGGGTGCATATCCACAATGTAAGCACTGCCCTGGGAGATGTGCTGGAGTATCAATATGAACCCCGGATAAAGGAGCTTCCCAAGGCATCCCCATCCAGCTTTATGGGATATAAGCGGGGGGACGGAGGATGCGGAGTGCGCAACGAGCTGTGGATTCTTCCCACGGTAGGCTGCGTGAATTCAGTGGCCAGGGCAATGGAGCAGGAGGCAAAACGCCGTTTTCCACTGGGAAGCGTGGAGGATATCGTGGCATTTGCCCATCCGTACGGATGCTCACAGATGGGAGAGGACCAGGAGAATACCAGAAAGGTGCTGGCTGACATCATCCATCATCCCACGCCGGCGGTGTGCTGGTCCTGGGACTGGGCTGTGAAAACTGCAATATACCGGTTCTGATGGACTATATCGGGGAGTATGACCCGGAACGTGTGAAATTCCTGCAATGCCAGGACTGTGAGGATGAAATGGAAGCTGCCATGGAGCTTCTGGGACAGCTGTATAAGAAGGCATCCGGGGATGTCAGGGTGGAATGCGATGCGTCTGAGCTGATCATCGGCATGAAGTGCGGAGGCTCCGACGGGCTTTCGGGAATCACGGCCAACCCGGCGGTGGGAGCGTTTTCCGATATACTCATATCCAAAGGAGGGACCACGATTCTGACCGAGGTGCCGGAGATGTTTGGCGCTGAAACCATTCTGATGAACCGGTGCCGGGATGAGGAGACATTTCGCAGGACCGTGAAGTTAATCAATGGTTTCAAGGAATATTTCACCAGCCACAACCAGACTATCTACGAAAATCCCTCCCCGGGCAATAAAAAGGGAGGCATCTCCACCCTGGAGGACAAGTCTCTTGGCTGCACCCAGAAGTCCGGCTCCTCGCCTGTGTGCGGTGTGCTGGAATACGGTGAGCGTGTCAGGGAGAAGGGGCTTAACCTGCTGTCCGCTCCGGGCAATGACCTGGTAGCTGCCACGGCCCTGGCTGTGTCCGGCGCCAGATTGTCCTGTTTACCACAGGCAGGGGAACACCCTTCGCTACCCTGGTCCCCACCATGAAGATTTCCTCCAATTCAAAGCTGGCCGGATACAAGGCCGGCTGGATTGACTTTAACGCCGGCGAAATGGTGGAGACAAAGACAAAGGACCAGGTGGCCATGGAATTGTTCCAATATGTTCTTAGGGTGGCTTCAGGGAAAAAGGTAAAGTCAGAGGAAGCTGGCTTTCATGATTTGGCTATCTTTAAGCAGGGAGTCACACTGTAGAAGGATAGAGCGGATTAAAGCACGGACAAAGGATTGGGTCCGTGCTTTATTTTTTTCCAATTTCTTGCAAAGATTTTACAGATTTCATCTTCCGGAATTTACATTCAATCTTTAAGATAAGAACATACCACGGAATGATTAGGAGGAAATGGAGTAATGAGAAGAAGTGTAAAATCTTTGATGGCATTGGCCATGGCAGCTTCAATGGCTGTACTATCCGGCTGCGGTGCGGCTGCGGCGGGAAGCGGAGTCCAGGATAATACGGGCGCATCCAATGCCCAGACCAGCGTGGCGGCGGTAAATCAGACAGGAAGCGGGGCAAAGGCCAACACAGAAACCAACACAGAAACCAATACAGAAACAAAGGCGGAAGGAAACAGCTCCTCCGGAGGAAAACAGTAATCGAATACTGGCACTGCAACGCGGAAACACAGGAGGATTGGTGGTAGACGAGCTGGTTAAGCAGTTTAACGAAAGCAACGACCATATCCAGGTAGTGGCAAAGTACAATCCGGACATGTATAAGGGCTGATGCAGAACCTTCAGGCAGAAGCGGCAGCCGGCAATTCTCCGGCTCTGGTGCAGATTGGCTGGGCGTTCTTAGACTATTTCTCCAATAACTTTTCCTATGTGTCTCCTCAGGAAGCCATTGACAAGTTTGACAAGGAGGATGCCGGTTTCCTTCAGGACAAATTCCTGCCCAATGTCCTTGAGCTGGCTGTAAACAGCGAGGGTTCACAGGTGGGCATCCCTTATTCTTTGAGTAATCCGGTTCTCTACATCAACAAGGATATCTTAAGAGAGGCAGGACTTCCGGAAGAAGGGCCGGCTACCTGGCAGGAGGTCAGCGAGTTTGCAAAGACCGTTAAGGAAAAGACCGGAAAGTACGGATTTTATATGCAGGAGCCCGCGGATTTCTGGGCTCAGCAGGGACTGATTGAAAGCAGCGGGGCTAAGATGCTGACCATCAACGCAGAAGGCAAAAAGAGGCCGCCTTTGCCACAGAGGATGGAATTGAAGCCATGCAGCTGATGCTGATATGGTGAAGGACCAGACCGCTTTACATATCTCCTGGGAGGAAGGCTGCCAGAGCTTTATCGACGGAAACTGCGCCATGCTTTACACCACCATTGCCAGAAGGGCTTCCGTACAAAAGGGCGCGCGGTTTGACGCTGCAACCGTAAAATCCCCTCTGTGGAATGACAAGGAGCGTATGGTTCCGGCAGGCGGATGCTTTCTGGCCATTACGGCTCAGGGCGACGACCAGGTGAAGGCGGCATGGGAATTTGAGAAGTTCCTCTACAGCGTGGAATCCATGGCAGCCTGGACAGAGGGCACCGGTTATGTGCCTCCCAGAAAGGATGTGGCCGGGGCTGAGAACGGACTTAAGACATTCCTGGCTGAGAACAAGATGATGAACGCGGCCATCGAGCAGATGGACGGAGTGGTTCCGTGGACAGCGTTCCCGGGAGACGCGGGCCTTCAGGCAGAGCAGATGCTCCTGGATATGAGGGACCAGATTCTGGGCGGACAGGTGACGGCAGAGCAGGGCATGAAGGCAACACAGGATGCCATCAACCAGCTGTTGGCAGTACAGTAACCGGTTGGAGGCACTTACAATAAATTGGAGCGGGTATCCCCGGAGTATATGGGGGTACCTGCCCCTTTATGGAGGTAAAATCAGATTGAATCAGGAAGAAAAAAGGCAGACATTGCTGGGATATCTGTTTCTCGTGCCATCCTGGCAGTGTTTGCGGTATTCATGTTTTATCCTTTGTTTTATACGGTATATCTCAGTTTTTTTGAGTGGAATATGGTGAAGCCGGTGAAAAAGTTTGTGGGGCTGGCTAACTATGCGGCCATTTTTAAGGATCCAAATTCCTGGAAGATTACAGGCAATACAGTGGTGTATATCCTTGTGCTGCTGGTACTGAATTTTGTTCTGCCTACATCCTTTCCTTCATCCTGTCAGCGGTGATTAAGAGGGGACAGGGATTTTATAAAGCTGTGTTTTTCCTTCCCAGCGTCATCTCTCTGGTGGTGGGTTCCATCCTGTACATCTGGATTCTGAATCCCATTTCCGGCCCGGTGGCCCTTGTGTTAAAGTACTTTGGCCTGGCCCTTCCCTTCTGGTCCAAGACAGAGGGCTGGGTCATTGCGGTGCTGAGCGTAATCACCTCCTGGAAGGTGTTCGGCTATAATTTTATCATCATACTGGCAGGTGTGTCCGGGGTATCCACAGAGGTCATTGAGGCGGCCAGGCTGGATAACATTCCACTGTGGAAAATATTCCGCGACATGGTGGTCCCCATGAGCTCGGCTACCGGAATCTACGTGTTTATCACCACCATTGTACAGGGACTTCAGTATGTGTTCACACCCATCAAGGTGGTAACCCAGGGCGGTCCAAACTATGCCAGCTCCAACCTGATATACATGTCCTACCACGAGGCATTTACCCTGTACCGCACCGGCACCTCGTCAGCCGTGTCAGTGATTACCATGGTGCTGTTCATTGTACTGCTGCTGATGGAGTTCCGGTTTGTGGAAAAGGGGGTATATTATGAAAATTAAAGAAATGCAGCCGGGATGGCACCTGCTTCTTCTGTGCGCCGTGTTCCTTCTCCTGATGCCCATTGTTTTTGCTGTGTCCAATTCCTTTAAAACCATGCAGGATGCCTTCAATACGGTGTTTCAGATTATCCCGGCAAGACCCACGGTGCAGAATTACATCCATGTATTCAGCAAGCTGCCCTTTTTAAGGATTACCATGAATACCTTTTTGATTGCTGCCACTGTAACCATTTTTAAGACCGTTACCAGCCTGTTTGCGGCATATTCCTTTGTATATTTTGATTTCAGGGGCAAGGGAATCCTGTATTTTATCATGCTGGCCACTATGTTCATACCATTTACCGTTACCATGATTCCCAACTATCTGATGATTTCCAAAATCGGCCTCAGCGACAAGATATGGGGCGTGGCCCTGCCCCAGCTGGCCGATGTGCTGGGAATCTTTCTGCTGCGCCAGTCCATGCGGGGAATCCCCAGAGCTCTTATCGAGGCTGCCAGGATGGAGAATGTGAAGAATCTGAAAATTATGAGGGATATCATCATCCCGTTAGTACGGCCTCCATTATTTCCACGGGGATTATCTTTTTCATCAATTCCTGGAACGAGTACGTGTGGCCGGTTCTTATACTAAAAAGCAAGGAGAATTACACCCTGTCCCTGGCCCTGCAGATGTACATAAGCGCGGAGGGAGGGACGGAATTTACCATAGCAATGGCTGTTTCCGTCATGACATGATGATTCCGCTGGCATTGTATATCCTGTTCCAGCGCTACATCATAAACACCTTTGCCATGTCGGGCATCAAGGGTTAGAGCGTGTCTGAAAATTCACGGTCGAAGGAATCAAATAAGGAGAAATAAATGAAAAACATAGTATTTGACCATGTAGTAAAGGCTTATGACAAAAATGTAATCGTAAAGGATTTGAATATGGAAATCAGGGAAGGAGAGCGCCTGATTCTGTTGGGACCTTCCGGCTGCGGCAAATCCACCACCCTGCGGATGATTGCGGGCCTGGAGAAGCTCAGTGGGGGAAATCTCTATATGGACGGCCGTCTGGTAAACGATGTTCCCTGCGGGGAGAGGAATGTGTCCATGGTATTTCAGAACTATGCCCTGTTTCCTCATATGACGGTGCAAAGCAATATCGTTTACGGCCTGAAGGCCCACAAAATGGATCCCGCGGAGATAAAGACCAGGCTTTCGGAGGTTCTGGATATGCTGGACCTGAAAGGGCTGGAGGAGCGCAGGCCAAAGGATCTTTCCGGCGGCCAGCGCCAGAGGGTGGCGCTGGCCAGGGCAGTGGTGAAGCGCTCGGATTATTTCCTTTTAGACGAACCGCTTTCCAACCTGGATGCCCAGCTGAGGCTGCGGGCCAGGAAGGAGCTGGTGAAAATCCATGAGATGTACCACCAGACCCTTATTTATGTAACCCATGACCAAATTGAGGCAATGACCGTGGGACAGCGCATAGCACTGATGCACGAGGGGAAAATGCAGATGCTTGACACCCCTTCCAATGTATACAACCGTCCGGCTAATGTATTTACCGCAAAATTCATCGGCTCCCCCTCCATGAATATTGTGGAGGCATCCTACACCAAGGGAACGCTGGTGATTGGAAGACAGGTGATCTGGCTGCCGGACATGTGGTCCGGATTGGCCTCACGCAACGAGTCCGGCCGCCTGTTCCTGGGAATCCGTCCGGAGCACATGGGTTTATTACGCAGGCACCAGGACAATACCCTGGAAGGAACCGTCAAGTACGTGGAGGATTACGGCAACCGGTACGGCGTATACGTGCAGGTGGACAATATGGAGTTTATCGCTGTGAGCGAGGGCGATATCCCTGCTCCGGGAGAGAACGTATACATCCAGCCGGATTTTGACAGAATCCATCTCTTTGACAGGACCACCCAGATATCCCTGGGCTATCCTGAACAGCTGAGGGCCGCCAAGGAGCCGCATATACTCCCAAAGGTCGCCAAAAAGAAGGGAGAGAACGACAATGGCTTTGCTCATCAGTACCAATATGTATAAGGCAGAGGAGTTTAAGAGAGTTCTGCCCTATGTGGAAAAATGGAGAGGACAGGTGGGGGTGGAAGTATTTCCCATGTTCCACCAGCAGATATTTGCCCCTCTTCTTGAGGAGAGCACGGACATTTTAAGCCGTGTTCCCATCAGCTTTCACGGCCCCTATTACAAGGCGGAGCACTCGGCGCCCCAGGGAACCCCGGAGTATGAGTATACCATGGAGCTGGTGGAGCAGACCCTTCATTATTCAGAGAAACTTAACAGCCGCTATATGGTTTTTCATCACAACAACTGTGCAGTCAGGGATAAGGAGAGGATGCTCAGGGATTCCTGCGTGAATTACCGCAGAGTGGAGGAACTGTTTCGTCCCTTGGGAATACCGGCGGCAGTGGAGAATGCAGGGGTCATGGACCGGAACAATATGCTGTTAGATGAGAATGAGTTTGTCTCCCTGTGCCGGACGGAAAAGTACCCGGTGCTCATCGACATCGGCCATGCCCATGCCAATGGCTGGGACCTGCGCGGCGTTATGGAGCGCCTCAAGGGCAGATTCTGGCATACCATCTTCACAACAATGACGGAGTTCACGACAGCCACAGGCGGATTGGGGACGGAACCCTGGATTTTGAAAGCTTTATGACATGGGCCAGGGAATATACCCCTCAGGCTGACCTGGTAGTGGAGTACGGCATGGAGACAGCAGATGACTGCCAGGGGATTGTGGAGGATGTGGAACGGCTGCTGGCCTTTGAAAATAGTTTGTAATAGTTTGGAAAATAAAGTACAATAGTTAAAAGCGCAGATTGAATATTTGTCCGCGCTTTTTTTATGTAGCAGTAACTGAGCTTTTCCGTGAAACGATTGTATTTAATGATGGATTATGCTGCGTAAGAGATGAATATTCAGACATCCTTACCGGGACAAACTCTTCCTATATTCATCAATCATATACTTCGCCCTCTCCGCATATTCCCGGGGCGTATAGATATAGTACTGGATTTCCAGCTCAGGCCGTTCGCCCACCCTGCCCATAAGTGTGCCCGTCCGCCTGTTCTGGGTACCGGTATTGACAATCTTTACTTCGCAGGGAATCTGTGCGGCCTTCAGGGCCTGGTGTACGGTGGTGTATAATTCCAGGTCGTTGGTCATGAACACTTCTGTCTTTTTCTTTCTTCCGAACATAGATGCCTCCATTTCTGCCAGTGGGAGTTGCTGCCCGGGCCTGTGAACTGCCTGGATTTGTCAGCTGCTGCCTGACTGCAATAAAATCAGGTTCTGTATATATCCTATCACATTTCAGAGTAAATTCCATCAGAAAATATCCAATGGACCGTTTAACGTGTAAATTATCTACAATATATATAAAATGGGTTCAGAATATTGGATAATTTGCCAGGATTTCGGATGGTTCAGGCGGCAATGAGAAGATATAATGAAATTGCAGACAAAAAGAACAGGGGGATGACAAAGGAAGAAATTTTGGTCCATGCGGGCCATACGCTGTTAAAGGCAGTCTCAATCCGGGATGAGATACAGACACTCTGTGAGGAAGCCATTGAAAACCGCACGGCTTCGGTCTGTATCCCTCCCGGCTATGTTAAGCGGGTATCAAATGCTTATGGGGACAAGCTGAATGTGTGCATGGTCATTGGTTTTCCGCTGGGATATAATATCACGGAAACAAAGGTTTACGAAACCCGGAGGGCCCTGGCGGACGGAGCCGGGGAAGTGGATATGGTGGTAAACTTAGGCGATGTGAAAAAAGGTGAGTTCTCCAGGATCACCCGTGAAATCGAGGCAGTTAAAACGGCAGCCGGGAGGCAGGAACCTATTGATTCGGTATTCAAACCATATTAACCAAGTTTAAAGGAGGATAAAGGTAATGAAAAAAAGAAGATTAATCCCGGTTTTATGCGCGGCGGCAGTGGCTGTCAGCCTGGCTGGCTGTTCAGGCGGTTCAGGTTCCGCCACAGATAAAGGCGCGGATACCCAGGCGACCAAGGCTGAGGCCGGTGCAGAGAAAGGAAGGATGAGGACAGCGGAGCGAAGAAGGAAGAGGGAGGAGCTGCTTCCAAGGATGAGAAGCTCATAATTTACAGCCCCCTTACAGAGTCCATGATTGATTCCATGCTGGCCATGTTTGAGGAGGACACCGGTATTGACGCTGAGTGCCTGCCATGGGTACCGGCGACGCGTTAAAGAGAATCCAGACAGAAGCAGACAATCCCCAGGCGGATATCCTCTGGTCAGGAACCATCGGAACCGTAAAAAACAAGAGCGAGTATTTTGCGGATTACACAACATCCAACGAGGACGCGTTCTATGATGAATACAAGAATACAGAGGGCAATCTGACACGCTTTGATACCATTCCATCGGTTATCATGGTGAACACGGACCTGATTGGCGATATCAGGATGGAAGGATATGAGGACCTGCTGAATCCTGAATTAAAGGGCAAAATTGCCTTTGCGGACCCGGCCGCGTCTTCTTCCTCCTTCGAGCATCTGGTAAACATGCTCTATGCAATGGGCGGCGGCAATCCTGACAATGGATGGGACTATGTAAAACAGTTCTGTGCACAGTTGGACGGAAAGCTCTTAGGCGGTTCCTCCGCGGTTTATAAGGGCGTTGCGGACGGAGAGTACACCGTGGGACTTACCTTCGAGCAGGGTTCCGCGCAGTATGTGGGCGCAGGCGCGCCTGTTAAGACAGTCTATATGAGTGAAGGTGTTATCTTCCGAGGCGACGGCGTATACATCATCAAGGGCTGCCCCAATGAATCAAATGCCCAGAAGTTCGTGGACTGGCTCACAAGCAAGGATGTACAGGAATTCATGAACAATACCCAGTACAGAAGAACCATCCGCAAGGATGTGGAGGCAGGAGACGCATGGTTCCCATGGATCAGATTAAGGTAATCCAGGATGACGAGACAGACACGGCGGCACACAAGTCTGAGTGGCTGGATGAGTTCAAGGAGCTGTTTACAGAGTAAACCAATCCATAGATCAGGTGAACGGTACATATATCGGGGGCGTGGCTTAATATGTCAGCCCTTCATTTTAGAGGAATTGAGGGGAAACGTATGAGTGTTTCAATTGGAATCGACAATGTGGTGAAAAAATATGGGGACATGACTATCATACCGGACTTGTCCGCTTTTATAAAAAATGGGGAATTCTTCACCCTCCTGGGGCCATCCGGATGCGGCAAGACCACTCTGCTGCGCATGATTGCCGGGTTTAACAGTATCGAAGGGGGAGCATCAAATTTGACGGCAAGGTCATCAACGATATTCCGGCCCAGAAAAGGAACATCGGCATGGTGTTCCAGAGCTATGCCATTTTCCCCCATCTGACGGTCCGCCAGAACGTGAATATGGCCTGAAAATCCGCAAGGTGCCAAAGGAGCACATGAAGGAGCGTGTGGATGAAATCCTGAAGGCGGTAAAAATCGACGAATATCAGGACCGTCTGCCAGAGCGCCTGTCCGGCGGCCAGCAGCAGAGAGTGGCCCTGGCCAGGGCCATTGTCATCCATCCCCAGGTGCTTCTCATGGATGAGCCGCTGTCCAATCTGGATGCCAAGCTGCGTATCGAGATGCGAAGCGCCATTCGGGATGTGCAGAAGCAGGTGGGCATTACCACTGTTTACGTGACCCACGACCAGGAGGAAGCCCTTGCCATTTCAGACAGGGTTGCGGTCATGAAGCTGGGGGTGATTCAGCAGATTGGAAGTCCCCGGGACATCTATGCAAGGCCCTGCAATGCATTTGTATCCACCTTCATAGGCCATTCCAATCTCTTTTTCGGAACCATAAGAAAGCAAGGGGGTGTGCCTCCGTTGTGTTTGAGGCGGATACCATGTGGAGATGCCAAATCTTGTGGATACGGTGACGGAGGGACAGAGGGTAGTGGTATCTGTCCGCCCTGAGGAATTCTCACTGAATCAGGAAGGCATGGATTGCGAAATCATCAGCAGGACCTTCCTGGGCAAATATACCAACTACTTTCTGCGCTTCGGAGAGGGTATGGTGCTGGAGGACCAGCCAAGCATCGAGTACTCTCAGGATTTGGGCCATGTGGACCGTATATTCGCGGTGGGAGAAAAGATACGCCTTAGACCGAACCCCAATAAAATCAACGTGTTCACCCAGGACATGGAACAGAGTCTGATAAAGGATGTGAAGAGATATGACGAATAAGAAAATCAGGTGGGACTTCTGGACTATTGTGACAGTGGTCATCATTGCCCTGTTTGCCCTGTTCCTTCTCTATCCGCTCATCAGTCTTTTCTTAAGCGGCTTCAAGGACACGGAGACAGGGGTCTGGACCATTGACAACTATGCCAGGTTCTTTTCAAAGAAGTATTATAAGAGCGCACTGCTCAACTCGTTTAAGCTGACCTTCAGCGTGACAGTGGCGGCCATTATACTGGGCGTGCCTCTGGCCTATTTCATGTCGTTCTATAAGATAAAAGGAAAAGGAGCCTGGAAATCCTGTTCATCATCTCCATGATGAGCCCCAACTTTATCGGCGCCTACTCCTGGATCCTGCTTCTGGGAAGAACGGCACCGTGACTCAGCTTTTAAAGGGCCTGGGAATCCATATGCCGTCCATTTACGGCTTTGGAGGAATGCTGTTGGTATTTGCACTTAAGCTGTATCCCTTTATCTATATGTATGTGTCGGGAGCCCTCAAAAAGATAGACGTGGCCCTGTCAGAGGCGGCGGAAAGCCTGGGATGCGGGGGACTGAAAAAGGTCCTTACCGTAATCATGCCCCTTGTAACCCCTACCCTCATAGCGGCAGCACTGCTGGTGTTTATGAACTGTATGGCGGACTTTGGTACGCCTGCCCTGATTGGCGAGGGATACCGCGTTATGCCTACCTGGTATACTCCGAGTTCGTGGGAGAGACAGGCGCTCCGCCAACTTTGCGGCATGTATGGCGACTATCATGGTGGTAGTCACCGCCACCGTGTTCTTGCTTCAGAAATGGTATGTGAATACCAAGTCCTTTACCATGAGCTCCATGAGGCCGATACAGCCCAAGGAGGTCTATGGAATCAAAGGCTTTTTCATGCACCTGTTTATCTATCTGCTGGCAGCCACCTCCATCATACCCCAGTACATGGTTGTGTACACCTCCTTCCGCGCTGCAAGATGCAGGTGTTTGTGGATGGATTTTCTCTGGAAAGCTACCGCAAGGTGTTCTCCACAGCCATCCAGTCCATTAAGAATACTTATCTGTACTGCCTGGCAGCCATTGTGATTATCGTGGTCCTGGGCATGCTCATCGCGTACCTGGCAGTGAGGCGCAAGAGCTGGCTGACCAACGCCATTGACACCATTGCCATGTTCCCGTACATTGTACCGGGTTCCGTCCTTGGTATTACGTTACTGATTGCATTTAACCATCCTCTATGATGCTGGCCGGTTCCGCCATCATTATGGTCATATCCCTGGTCATCCGGAGGCAGGCATACACGCTGCGTTCCAGCTCCGCCATTCTTTACCAGATCAGTCCCAGCATGGAGGAGGCCGCCATCAGCCTGGGCGATTCACCATCCATGTCCTTTGTGAAGGTGACGGCGAAAATGATGCTTCCGGGTGTTGCGTCCGGCGCCATATTAAGCTGGATTACTTTGATTAATGAACTGAGTTCTTCCGTCATGCTCTATACGGCCAACACAAGGACCATGTCGGTGGCCATATACAATGAGGTCATCCGGGCCAGCTACGGAACAGCCGCTGCCTGGCAACCATCCTCACCGTTACCACCGTGGTATCCCTGCTCATCTTCTTCAAGGTGTCGGGCAATAAGGACGTGACAATGTAACTGCCGTATGATAAACTGAAAACTGCAGTAATGTGCAGTGTGTTAATATTAAAAATGGTAAAAGGTGCAGGCGTATGAAGAAGCGAAAACAAACATGTTTCAGGGACGAAATCCGGAAAAGTTTGATTTTCCATGCGCTTGCACCTTGCTTTATATCGCTGGTGGTCCTGCTTCTGGTGTTTACAGCGGTGGGGTCCCAGCAGATCATCCGGAAGAGCAGGACCATGCTGGAGCACTTTTCCGGGGAGTTTGAGGGCGTTATAGACAGCTATGTGGACGAGAATAAAAGGATGGCAGGGGAGCTGGACGTGGAACAGTTCAAGGGACTGTCTTCCTATAAGACAGAGGCAGTGTCGGAGATTTACCGGTTCCTTAACGGGCAGGTTTACAGGGGTGACTATTACCTGTTTGACCGGGACAGGAATCTGGTTTTTCCACCAACAGCCAGTCCAATGTCATACAGTACATAGGAAATTATCTGCCTGGAACACAAC
>ENA-OQCK01000289-OQCK01000289.1-human-gut-metagenome-genome-assembly--contig:-NODE-289-length-29663-cov-3.003521_pt1 | contig 29663 bp, 36 predicted proteins | sample MGYA00242498_ERZ504578 | MGnify/ENA primary metagenome ERZ504578 (study PRJEB26092, sample SAMD00036229) | human gut metagenome | host: Homo sapiens | study: EMG produced TPA metagenomics assembly of...
GGTTTATCCTTTGATAATATCGGTACGGACGGTATCTTCATGGCTCTGTGCTGCTCTATACTCTGCGTACTTCTGTTTATCTGGGTTTACAAAAAGGGATGGACAATCAAAATGCCAAAGGGTGTGCCACCTGCTGTAGCGGACTCCTTCGCTGCATTGGTACCTAGTGCCATCGTTTTACTGGTATGCTTCCTGATTCGTATTTTCTTTGAATTTACACCATTTGAAACTGCACAGGGATTTGTATTCACCGTACTTCAGACGCCTATGAAAGGACTGGGGGATACTCTGGGGGCAAATGCTATTTACAGCTTCATGTGTACATTCCTCTGGTTCTTCGGTATAAACGGTCCTGCCGTAATGAACTCTGTATACTTCATCGGCAACGTATTAACGGCCGATCAGCTGCTTGCATTTGAAGCAGGAACGCCGAATAATGAATTACCGCATATCTTTACAAATCCGTTCTCAAACTTCTTCACGAACTTTGGCGGCGGCGGAAGTACGCTATCGCTCGTTATCTGTATGCTGCTGTTCTGTAAATCTGAACGTATCAAGGTGTTGGTAGATTAAGCATTGTTCCAGGTATTTTCGGTATCAATGAACCAATCATTTTCGGTTTGCCTATCGTATTAAACCCGATTATGATCATACCGTTCATCTTTGTACCATTATTTAATTTAGTTACATCCTACTTACTGACAATAGCAGAAATTCTGCCAAAGACAACCGGTGTCAACTTACCGTGGACGACTCCAATCGGATTCTCCGGCTGGTTATCGACAGGAAGCTGGATTGCCGCAGTATGGCAGATTATTCTGCTGGTTATCGGATGCTGTATCTATTTCCCATTCATTAAAGCGCTTGATAAAGGTTATTTGCATGATGAAGAAAATTCAGAGGATACAGAAGAAGAAGATATTTCATTTGATGATTTATCATTGGATGATCTGTAACATACCAGACGCTATTCTTACACAGCTATAGACTGAGCGGGTTTCACATCTGTTGTATTACACCAATAAGATGCGAAGCCTCTTTTTCTTAGCTCCTCCCCTTCCAATCCCAATAGATATATTTTATGAAAATGTGATAAGTATGAATTACAGCTCTTTCGTTGCGACTAATGCAATACGCTGCGCTGTAAGCCGAAAATTTCAAGCCTGTTATGACTCCTGTTATCGTGCACTGCTTCCTCTTTTTCGCATGAAAAGCTGTGATTAAGTATTGGTCATACATATATTTCCTAACAGCTAGGAAATATAATTGGTTATATTGCACATGAAAAGGATTTATAATGAATTGGTAAGGGAGGATGATGTATGAAACGACTCTATTTGTTCTGTGACCAGGGAATGTCTACAAGTTTACTGGCAAGCCGTATGCAGGTCTGTGCGGATAAACACATGCTTCCAATCGAAGTTAATGCATTCTCTTATAAAAAGATGCAAGGCATCGTTGAAGAAAAACATCCGGATATCATCCTGCTGGGTCCACAGGTAAAATATCTTTTTGATGAGACAAAGAAACGCTTTGATGAACGAACCCCTGTCATGCTGATTTCACAGGAAGATTATGGGATGATGGATGGTGAAAAAGTATTAAAGAAAGCATTGCTTCTGCTGCAGAAAAGAAAGCGAGGAGAATTATAAAATGAAAGTATTGATGGTATTTGATCAAACGCAGGCAGGACTCGGCGGAAAAGAAAGTCCTGATTTGGCAATGGGTGGAAAACCGATGGCAATAGGTTCATGTCATATGTTTGAAAAGACTTTAACGGATATGGGAGGAAGCATCTGTGCAACACTGTATTGCGGTGATGGACCTTTGCACAGGATCCGGATACCAACGGAAAAAGATTTGCTGCGATGAGCAAGAAGCTGAATCCGGACGTGGTTATCTGCGGTCCGTGCTTTAATTACGGAAATTATGGAAAAATGGCCGCAAAAACAGCTCAGACAATCAATGAGCTGACAAATATACCGGCGTTTGCTATCATGTCTGAGGAATGCGGTGCAGCTATTGATGAATTCAAAGATCATGTGACCATTCTTAAAATGCCGAAAAAGGGTGGTACGGGATTGCCGCAGAGTCTGGCAATGATGTGTGAGTTTGCCCTGAAGCTTGCGAAAAAAGAAGATGTCAGTGAGATGATCAGGGAACACGCATATCATTAAAAGGCCTTATTGATTACATGGAAAGCAGCTGTTTTGCTGCTTTTCTTTTTTCCTAATACATAGGAAGCATTCTTCAAATACATTATTTTTAAAAGGCTTATAATGAATTTAGAAAGAGAAAGAGGTGTATTTATGTTGACGAATGAAACGATTGCTTTAATGGAGGAGTTAACACAGGCTGTTGGTATCTCCGGAGATGAAAGGAATATCTCAAAAATTATGAAAACGCATATGGAGCCCTATGCTGATGAAATTATATACGATAATCTGGGTTCTATCTTCGCCGTAAAGAAAAGCGGAAAACCGAATGCATTAAGAGTGATGATCTGCGGTCATATGGATGAGGTAGGCTTTATGATTACAAGTATTAAGAAGAACGGCCTTGCCGAATTTATATATATCGGCGGGATGGATGCACAAAGTCTGCATGCACAGCGGGTGCGTTTAAAGACAGCCAGCGGTAGAGAGTACATCGGTACCATTGTATGTGATAAGGATGAAATAGCAGCCTGCGACACAAAGCATATGCGGATAGATTTTGGTGCGGAAAATGCCGAAATGGCTGCTGATTGGGGCGTTAAGGTTGGAGACAGCGCCGTTCTTGACGGCGGTTTTGCCATGCTTGGTGACGGTCATCGCATCCTTTCCAAGGCATGGGATAATCGCTATGGCTGTATTATGGCTATCGAGCTGCTGCAGGCACTGAAGGAAACAAAGCTTGATGTGGATTTGTATATCGGAGCAACCGTACAGGAAGAAGTAGGTATACGGGGTGGAACGACAGCGACAGGACTGATTCATCCGGATATGGGAATCGTATTGGACTGCAGTCCAGCAAACGACATCACCAAAGACGAGCAGGCAGTCGGTCTGCTTGGAAAAGGAATCCTGATTCGTTATTATGATAAAGCATGATGCCGAATCGCCTATTGCTGGATACCTTGTACAGACCTGTAAGGATCAGCAGCTGCCCTATCAGTATTACTATAATATGGCACAGACAGACGCAGCCTGGATACACAAATTATTTTCAGGCTGTCCAACCTTAAGCGCCTGCATCTGCGCACGCAATGTCCATACGGGAAACAGCATGATTGATATACGTGATTACGATTGTGCGAAGAGTGCGCTGCTTGCCATCATCACATCGCTTGATGAAAACAAAATTAACGCTTATAAAGCGGAGAATCGCTAAGGTGTGCATATGAAAGAGGCATATGGAAGAATAAATCTGGAAATGATCAGAGAGCTGAGTGAAGCTCATGGAATTTCAGGATGCGAAAAGGAAGTTAGCCGTATCATGAAAAAGTGGTTAACCCCTGTCTGCGACGAAATCACATACGATAACCTTGGCTCCATAGCAGGTCTGCAGAAAGGAAGTGCTGATGGTCCAAAGGTGATGATCTGCGGACATATGGATGAGGTTGGCTTCATGGTGCGTGAAATTGATGAACAAGGTTATATCCGCATGCTGCCCGTAGGCGGCTGGTGGGACATGTTCTACCATCTCAGACATTATATGTAACCACAAAGGAAGGCCGACGATATCACGGCGTCGTCGGTTCCTGCGCTCCGCACGGACTGCCCCCTGAGGTAAAAGAAAAGGTTATAAAGCCCCTTGATTTATTTCTTGACATGGGAGTGGATAACCGTGAGGAGATATTGGAATTAGGAATTCAAATAGGAGATATGATCACCCCGGATACAAAGTTTGAAGTTATGAACAATCCTAATTATCTGATGGGGAAAGCATGGGATGATCGTTTATGTGCAGCTCTTGCTGTCGATGTGTTATACCGCATACAGAAGGACGCGCATGAGGCAAACGTCTATGCCGTGGGAACTGTGCAGGAGGAAGTCGGATTACGGGGGGCCCGTACAGCAGCGAACCTTCTGCATCCGGATGTAGCGATTGCACTGGATGTCACAACAGCATTGGACACACCGATGGATAAGGGAGATGTCAAGCTTGGCAACGGTGTGGTGCTGTCTATAATGGATGCCGGTATTATTGCCCATAAGGCATTGTTACGGGAAATGGAAGAAATTTGCAGGGATTTAGGACTCAGCATCAACTACGATATGATGACTGCCGGAGGAACCGATGCCGACAATATTCACAAAGCATATGATGGTATCATAACCATGACATTGAGTATTCCAACACGCTATATGCATTCCCATCACCTGATCATACACCGCAGAGATTATGTGCAGACGGTAGAGGCGATTGCAGAATTTTGCCGCCGTTTATCCTGGGATAAAGTAAGTGCAATGAGAACCGCAATACAGTAAAGGTGTCGAAAGACACCTTTTTTCATGAAACTGCGAACCATACCTACCTCTTCCTATGGCTGCGTTTATCCTATGCGCTGTGAGCCTTATAACATTGAAATCCATAAATCCTTAAGCATGACAGCAGATTACGTAATATCCGTTCATCCTGAAAATTATTTGAAGTAATTGTGCAATGTACTTTAAGTCAGACAATAAGAAACAAAAAAAGGATTTAAATTTTAATGTGGAATAGGATATCCAGCCCTGTCCGTTCATCCTTAACACATGTAAAAAATAACGCTCAATGTTCTTTTCGTCTGTTATGCAGAATAGAAAAAAAGCATACTCTTATTGTGGCGTTCTTATCCGAAAAAGAGTAACGCAAATAGTTCATAACAAAAAACACAGGATCAGCTTCATTATTGCGCATGATCTTGTGCTTTTATTATCTATAATCAAATAGTCAAATATGAGGAAGAATCAATCGTGGAATAGCCCAGAGAACTCTTTAATCTGTAGCAGATTTATGTGGGTATTGCTTTTTACCATCTGAAGGGTTCACGCAAAATATGCCTCGATATACCCTATTACTTCTCTCTTCCATGCTCGCCTCCACTCCTTAGATTCCCCCAGAATAAGCCCCGTTATGCCCTGTTACAGCATATCCTCTAAGTCGTAATCATCATAAGGCACATCGGGCGATAAATCTGCTTGAATTTTAATAATTCACTTCTCTGATATGTCGGCCCCTGAGTAAGCGCCATCATACACAAGTCGCCATATGCGGCAAACTCGGCAGAGATATATCCCTGTTTTACCACAACGACATCATATTCCTTTAACACGATTCCACAGCGGGTATACTGCTCCGGCTCATAAAACTGAATCGCATCATTCAGAATAACAACGCTTACCGGTGCATGATCTAATCGGACCGTTATCGCAGTCCCCATATCTTTTTTATGCTCGTACCCTTCATCAGGTATACCTTTCGCGATTATAGTTCCTTCAATCGGTACGCTTTTACATAATTCATCATAATTCATGCCAATGCACAGACTGACATGCTCGCCTACATGTCGGGGATACAGTTTTTTAAAAGCGTTGTGATCAACAATTCCGCTTACCAGATACTGTTTATGGTTGGTATCATGCAATGCGAGAATCTGTCGTAGCATATAGGTATTAAAGCCATCCCCTCCGGAGCCTACATTATCTCCTGAATCTGTAATAAATACGGTTCCTCCAGTATGAGCAACTGCTTTTTTTAAAACCTCCTGCGGTTCACCGGTATTGCCGTGATAATGAAATTCATGACGTCGTGAATATGCAAACGCACGAATATGATCTGCCACTTCCTCGGCATAGGCTCGATACTTACCGCTCTGCGGTACAACGACAACAGAGCATCCCAGCTTGTCACCATCATGGCGCAGATAGCGATATGAAAAGAAGCACTCATAATGCGTTCATCCTTTTCTGCTTCATCACACAGCCGTTGATGGATACCATCGGCTCATCGAGTGATACACTCTTTTCCCCGCCGATTATGATAGGAACCTTTCGGTATACCGGTCTTATGTTCCTTCTGTTCTTTAACAGCTCAACAAATTTTTCTGCGACAAACTGAAATGTCTCCTCTGCATCCGTATGCGGAGAATGACGGTAGCAGCGCAGGATATTCACCTTGCTTACAAGCTCTTCGGACAGATTTCCATGGGGGTCCATTACAAGGCAATCGGCATATACGGCCCGGTTATTTCACGTATTTCTTTCAGGAATGCGTGCTCAGCCGAGCCTCCTGCCAAGCCGATCACTTTACTGGCGCCATGTAAAAACAGAAAGATTCCATCAATTTCATGGACATGTGATTTCACCTCTGCCATCATACGCGAACGGATAAATTCAAAAGCATCATATGTGACAGGGCCATGCGGGTGCCCGCGGGCAATGATTGCCGGAATCAGTTCTATACCGGCATCCTCAAAAACCTTACGGCAGGAAACATGCTGAACGGCCTCTTCACCAAACTTAAAAACAAATTTATCAAAGGTCATCAAACTGCGTGAATGCTCATTCGATTCTGAGCTGAAATAAGCAAATAATACTTTCATAAAAACGTTTCTCCTTTACTTTTATCTTTATATAAATTCATAAAATGTGTTGAAAGAGCAGGCATTTGGTTTTTCTACTTATCAATCTCTACATAAACTCATAAAACGATTTTTATTGGAAAAGCAGACATCCGGACGCCTTCGTCCTGCAGCCTCTGCTGTCAGAAAAACGGTTATCCCAATACCTCCCTTGCGGCAGTATACAACAGCTTCTGTTTGGACGCCGTTTCTATCTGACTGCTGGCAGCTGACAGACTGATACAATCATGCGGTTAGCCCTGATTCTGTGCTGTCTCTTTCGCTAATATCAGAAATTCATCCATTTGCCTTGTGATGGATTCAAGTGAGGCTTCCCAGAAAGCGGCATCCTCCAAATCTATACCGGCAATGGCCGCTGTTTCTTCTACCGTATGCGTAGTTGATGCCTTCAGCAAGGCGCGATATTTCGGAAGGAACGCCTCCCCTTCTTTTTCATACATCGCATACAGGCCTCTTGAAAATAAGGCGCCGAAGGTATATGGAAAATTATAAAAAGCAATATCTGGGATATAATAGTGTACTTTTGTAATCCAGCGATACGGATGGAGCCAATTCGGGTCCAACCCGTCCTTAAAACATTTCTTTTCCGCCTCCAGCATCAGCTGCATCAAGTCGGAAGCAAACATAAACCTTTCCTCACACTGTTCAAATACGGATTTTTCAAATGTGTAGCGGGTTGTGATATCACAGATATTCTGACAGAGCGCAGACAGCTGCGTATCAATTAAGAACAATTTATTTTCACGGTCCGCATCATTGATTAAAGCACGATACATGATATTCTCATTGAATGTAGATGCCGTTTCTGCCAGCGGCATACAATATTCTCTATTTAGAGGCCGCTCATTTTCAACCAGCATTCCATGATAGGCATGCCCTAGCTCATGTGCCACCGTGATAATGTCACTCAGGGTATTTCCATAATTGGTAATGATTCTGCTCTGTTTGATCCATGCCAGATTTTCACAGAATGCCCCGCTCTGTTTTCCCGTATGGCTTGGATAATCAATCCAATGCTCATCTATTGCCTGCTTTGTCATATCATATAAATCAGTGGAGAAATTTCTGAAATGCTGTTGTATATACGCTTCACAGTCTTCGATTGTAAAGGACATATCGCACGTACCGAGGGACGCGTAAATTTCATACCACGGAAGTCCGTTATCATATCCCAACAGCTTTGCTTTTGTACGCAGATACTCATGAAACCTAGGCAGATACTTATCAACAGCGGCATACATCGTGTTCAATGTTTCTTTCTTCATGAAGGAATCCTGCAGCATTTTATCCAGGGGATCCTCATACCCCCGCATACGTGCTTCCATCAGCTGTTGACGCTTGATGTTATTGATGGAAAAGGCAAGCGGCTCTTTGATGGATTCATAGGCCTTCATTTCACACAGAAAGGCTTCCTTTCGCACGTCTCTGCTAGTTGAATGACATAAATTTTTCACTTGTGTCAGAGTCATCGTTTGCCCCAGACACTCCACGGAGACATTGCCGTCAAATGATAATACATATCACTAAATGCTGCTGTACTTGTCTGCGAAAGCTTCGCCAGCATCGCTTCTTCCTCTTTGCAAAGAGAATGAGAGGCCTTATCTTTTAATGTATACAGCAGAAAGGAATACTCCTTCAGCATTTCGTCCTGCTGTATGCAGGAGTCCATATGCTTTATATGTGCCAGATAATCCTTTAACTGCGAACGATAGACGGAATAAGAGGATATTCTCGAATTGATGATATTCAAATATCGCAGAGTCTGTTTATCATTGGTATCCACGGATTGGCGTAAAATCGTGTACATGTGCAGACGGCCGGATAAATCATATTCCTTTTCCAAAAGCCGAAGGACTTCCTTCACCGCACAGCATTCCTCCAGTGTGTTCATTTCTTCCGTCAGTGCAGAAAGCTCGTCGTGTAAATCATGATACTGTTTCAAATCATTTTGAAAAGCGGGGTCATCGTAGCCTTTATATAAAGCATCCAGCGACCATTCATATCTGTTCATTTTTAAAACCTTCTTTCCTGTACTCATTATAAGGCACTGAAATACAAAGAGACGGTAGAACGTTTTCCTAACATCCTAGGAAGTACTATCACTCCTTCATAATCAATTTCCTAATGATTAGGAAACTGTGTTAAAAGTATTTTTTTCAATGGCTAGTATAATAAAAGTGCGTGATCAAGATCACTTAAGAGGAGGGTATGAGTAATGGAAGGTTTGGAAAAGCAATGCTTTCAAATTATCTCTGCTGTAGGAATGGCTCGCTCCAGCTATATAGAAGCAATACAGGAGCTAAAAAAGCGAATTTTGAAAGGGCCAGAGAAATGATTGAAGAGGGAGATAAAAGTTTCCTTCAGGGACATGAAGCTCATGCGAAAATGATTCAGCAGGAAGCAGGCGGCGAAAAAGTAGAAACCGGTTTGCTTCTGATCCATGCGGAAGATCAGCTGATGAGTGCGGAAAGCTTTAAAATCATTGCTGACGAAATGATTCAGAATTATGAAAGAATCATAGCGCTTGAAAGCAAGATTAAATAGAGCAGAAAGGAGAACGATATGAAGAAAATTTATCTATTTTGCAGTGCAGGTATGTCTACGAGTATGCTGGCTCAGGAGATGCAGAATGTGGCAGATGCTCACGGCCTTCCCTTAGAAGTAAAGGCATATTCTCATTCTAAAATCGGTGACATTGTCGAACAGCTGCACCCTGATTGTATTTTGCTTGGACCTCAGGTAAAATATCTGTACGAAGAAACAAACAGACGATTCAAAGAAACGGCTCCGGTAGCGGTGATTGATGCTTCCGATTATGGTATGATGAACGGAGAAAGAGTTCTAAAAACAGCAATCAAACTGATTAAATCATTTAAGAAATAAGATAACCCCAAAAGCTGGCTCTAACTCACTTTCAGATGTTTCTGTTTATAGCTATTCGGCACAAGATTACAATGTAATTTTGTGCCTTTTTATTTGCGATATCGCTTTGCCAGTTGGATATGTAAGAACGAAAAGATGGAAACAGTTTTTCTTTTTCTAATGCTCGTTTTTAGAAAACCGTATATGCGGTAGTCTAGTAGCTTGCGTTATACCGGAAGTATTTTAAAGAAGAGAGTATTTTATACTCAAATTGCTTGACGGATATTGCGCCCGTTTTCTTTTTGAGACTGAGGTGCTGAAGGAATCGCCACTTATTTTATTCCTAGCATTAGGAAACCGTATACGCGATAACCTATGCTGTTTGCATTATAATAAAAGTATTATAAGGAGGGCATTTTATGCACAAATTAGGTATCAGCGTATATCCGGAGCATTCAACACCTGAAAAAGATCAGGCATATATGGAAACAGCTGCCGGATATGGATTTACAAGAATTTTTACATGCTTGTTATCGGTACAAAAAGCAAAGGAAGAAATAATTACGGAGTTTACTGATTTCATGAATCGCGCTCATGCACTCGGCTATGAAATAGCGTCGATACCAATCCGGATGTTTTCAAACACCTGGGAGCCACACCTTTGGATTTAAAGGTATTTCATGACATGCATGTGGATATCATTCGTCTGGACGGTCACTTTGATGATTTTCTTGATCGGGCAATCACCCATAACGAATACGGCATTAAAATTGAATTTAACGGAAGTATGGATTCCACAATCGACTATCTGCTGAAGCACGGCGCGGACCCGCATAATGTTACTATCTGCCATAATTTTTATCCGGAACGCTACAGTGGAATCGGCTGGAAGCTGTTTATGAATTTGAATGAGAAATGGAAGGGGCTGGGACTTCATACAGCAGCCTTCGTGACCAGCCGTGAACCGAATACCTTTGGTCCATGGCCAGTATCTGCCGGACTTCCAACCGCAGAGATTCACCGTACTAAGCCGATTGATGTGCAGCTGCGCCGTATGCTGGCCTGTGAGCTGATTGATGATATATTGATTGGAAATGCATATGCCAGTGAAGCGGAGTTAAAAGCGATGGCCGCTGTTGATCTATCAAAAACGACAATCCGCATTGAACTGGAAAAGGATATCTGTGCGGCGGAAAAGAAAGCACTGTTTGACTATCCGCATACCGGGCGGCAGGATGCCAGCGACTACTATATCCGCAGCTCTCTTCCGCGTTTCTTTTTCAAAGAAGAAGCAATACCGGAACGGATGAGTGAACAGAGAATGTTCCATCGCGGAGATGTCGTAGTTGTAAATGACAATCTAAAGCATTATCGCGGTGAAATTGAAATTCTGTTAACAGATATAGAAAATGACAGTGAGCGTAATCTCGTTGGTCATATTGCAAATGATGATATGATGATTCTTGATGAAATGGAAAAGCATCCGGAGCATATTTTTGGCTTTATCGAATAAAAACTCATCCGTCCTTCGTTCCCACTCTGTGTAGTACGGAGGATGAAGCTGCTGGGCAATTACAAGGAACGGTATGCGTAATTCATCAAGGCTATGCGGATATGATCAGCTTTCAACAAGAAATCCTCTCAGATTCATGAGATTTCCGAAAGCATCGTACAGAAATATCTCTGCTTACACACAAAATGCAAGCAGATTCATATACTGCACCTACTGTTTTTTTGAACCGTCCCTTGCCTGATATCCCTTTTGGTGTATACACATACTTCCTAGGCTTTAGGAAATGATCTTAGAAACGATATGCTGAAATGGTATTATAATGAAGGAGAATATGATAGCTGATGAATGCGAAAGGAGAGAATGAATATGTGGGGTATTATAGCAACCTGGAGAATGGCAGCGGAAGGAATCGAAAAAGCTGCCCGAATATTGGAAAATGATGGTATCAGCGGTGATGCTATCGAGACGGCAATTAAAGAGGTAGAGGATTTTCCATACTATAAATCGGTGGGCTACGGCGGTCTGCCGAATGAGGAAATGGAAGTGGAACTGGATGCGGCCTATATGGATGGAACAACCTTTGATATCGGAGCAGTTGCCGCGATTAAGGATTTTGCGAATCCTATCAGTATTGCCCGCCGGTTAAGCAAGGAAAACGTAAACAATCTGCTGGTCGGTGAGGGTGCGGAAAAATTTGCGCACAAAGAGGGCTTTGAACGTAAAAATATGTTGAGCGACCGTGCGAAGATTCATTATAAAAATCGTGTTAAGGATGTGCAGGAGTTGGAAATCAAGCCATACAGCGGACATGACACGGTAGGTATGGTCTGTCTTGACAGTCACGGCGATATGACGGCAGCCACCTCAACCTCCGGCTTATTTATGAAGAAAAAAGGCAGAGTCGGCGATTCCCCGATTTCAGGATCCGGCTTTTATGTGGACAGTAGGACCGGCGGTGCCAGTGCTACAGGACTCGGTGAGGATTTAATGAAGGGGTGTATCTCTTATGAAATCGTTCGATTGATGAAGGAGGGAAAGCACCCGCAGGAGGCTTGTGATATCGCTGTTTCACAGCTCGACCAGGAGCTTACAAAACGGCGTGGCAAGGCGGGCGATATATCGCTCGTCGCTATGAACAGCAAAGGAGAATGGGGCGTTGCCACAAACATCGAGGGATTTTCATTTGCGGTCGCAACGCAGACACAAAAGCCGATTGTATATGTGACAAAAAGAGAACACGGAAAATGCGTACATGAAGAAGCCAGCAGTGAATGGCTGGAGAATTATATGAGTACCCGCATGGCACCATTGATTGAGAAATAGCATGGAAGATAAAATACTGGCGGAGATTGACAAAATCTCAGAGGAAATGATACAGGGAATTTTAGAGGTCGTACGAATAGATAGCGTCAAGAGTGAGCCGCAAAAGAACGCTCCCTTTGGAAAAGGCGTAAAAAAAGCACTTGATAAAGCCCTGGAACTAGCAGAAGAACTCGGCTTCGAAACTGTAAATGTGGATAATTACGTAGGATATGCCAAATATGGAGAAAGTGAGGACTATATCGGTGTCATGGGACATTTGGATGTCGTTGAAACAGGCGAAGGCTGGACACATCCTCCCTTCAGCGGTTACACGGATGAAAACGGGCGTATCTTTTCCCGCGGTATCCTTGATAATAAGGGACCTGTCTTGAGTTGTTTATATGCTCTCTATGCCTTGAAACGATTGCATATACCATTGTCCAGACAGGTACGCATCATGTTTGGTACGGATGAAGAAAGTGGTTTTGAGGATTTGACATATTATCTTTCAAAAGAAAAACCGCCTGTTATGGGATGGACACCGGATTGTAAATACCCTGTTGTATATGGAGAAAGAGGTCGTGCAAATCTGCAGATTCGTGCTGATCAAGCGCATCTGCGGCAATTCTTTTCATTCGTTACCACGTATTTTCTGGAAAGTGCAGCAAGCGGTAATCGTTTAGGCATTGATTATCACGATGATGAATATGGAGAAATGCAAATGCGCGGGTATGCGCTGCGTACAGAGCAGGAGGATGTCGTATTTCAATTTACTCTCAGTTATCCTGCCTGCTGCAGCATTCAAGACATACAGAAACAAATACGTACCAAGCTTGATTCCTGCTGTACACTGCAGCTGCTTCACAATTATGATCCTGTCCGATTTGAAAAGGACTGTTTCATGGTCAGAGCGTTACAAAGTGCATATGAGCAGGTAAGCGGTCTGGATGGAACACCGGTAACAACAACAGGCGGAACCTATGCAAAGGCGATGCCGAATATCGTCCCATTCGGACCAAGCTTCCCGGGTCAAAAGGGAATCGGACACCAGCCTGATGAATGGATGGATATCAAGGATATTATCATGAATGCAAAAATATATGCATTAAGCTTGTATAAGCTGGCAAAATAAGGCGGCATGCCTTAGAGTCAAAATCAGCTACAGGAGGATACCTATATGAATACTCAAATTGAAATCTGCTGCGGTAGTTACTATGATGCCCGACAGGCAGAAGCCGGAGGTGCAAAGCGCATTGAATTAAACAGTGCATTGCATATGGGCGGCTTAACACCGAGTGTGGCAACACTGCGCTTAATAAAGGAACATACGAAGCTAAGCGTCATGACAATGATACGTCCCCGCGGTGCTGGATTTCATTATCTTTCACAGGATTATGACGTTATGGTAGAGGAAACAAGAGATATGATCAAGAACGGTGCCGATGGAATCGTATTCGGCTGCCTGGACGCATACGGGAATATTGATACAGAGCAGAGTGGGCATATTACTGCACTGGCAAAAGTGAACCATAAGCAAGTGGTATTCCATCGCGCTTTCGACTATGTGAAAGATCCATTCAAAGCAATAGAAACCCTGATCAATATGGGAGTAGACCGCGTGCTTACGAGCGGTACTTACCCCACGGCATTTGAGGGAAAGGAAATCATACGGCAATTACAGGAGCGTTATGGCGATCGAATCGAAATACTCGCCGGATGCGGTATAGATGCCATGAATGCAAAGGAGCTCATAGCCTATACAGGAGTAAAACAGATTCACTCCTCCTGCAAAGACTGGCTGCGGGATGAAACAACATGTGGCGAGCGTGTTACTTACAGCTATGGACCGCAGGGTCATAAAAGCGATTATGAGGTTGTAAACAGTAAAAAAGTCGAGCATTTAATCTGGAGCGTTCGATAGCCATCCGCTGAATAACGGAAAATCAGTTTTCCTTGTTTATAGCTTCATAAAGAAAAGAAGTTCCTCATTCTATTGTTTATAGATGCGGAGCTTCCTTTTTACGTATCCGATGTTCACTCTATATATCTGAAATAAAGGATATCTGACGTATTATGAGGATAAAGCCATTCTCTGAAATACGTAGATTTTAACTGACACAGCGCTCTTTATCACCTTTACAGCTGCTTCCTCTGTTTGCTGATGAAAGAAAATCGTTAACAGTTTTCAATCACAGCTACAATACCTCTTTCCTTCTATGCTGTAGGAATACCTGATAGCTGTATCCGCTTTATTCCATCCTGCTCAGCTTACAGTATTCTTTAACCCCTGCTTCCAGTACCTCTTCATCGAAGTCAAAATTGTGAGCATGCAGGGCAATCCCGGTACCTGTTCCAAGAAAGAAAAACACACCCGGCACCCTTCGCTGATAATGGGCAAAATCCTCGGAAATCATTTCAGGCTTCTCCAGCAGCACGATATTCGGATCCAGCTTCAGCACCTGATCCACAAGGGCAGCGTCATTCATGACTGCAGGATAGCCGGTATTGATATCAAAAGAGAACACTGCCCCCTGTTCTTCATACGGCTTCGCCAGCTCCAGCATACGCTTTTTCATATACTGATAGGTTTCATCCTGAAAGGCACGAAGGGTTCCTTCCATACGGGCAGCATTCGAAACAACATTGCGAACCGTACCGCTCTTCAGTAAACCAAAGCGCAGTAAACGATAGGTTTCCGCTGACAGCTCCTCCTGTTCCATCGTATATACATCCAGCAGATAGCGCGCCGCAATCTCCATCGCATCAATACCTTCCTGATACTTTGCCGCATGTGCGCTTTTTCCGGTAATATCGATATTCACCTCACTGGAGCGTGCCATAAATTCGTTTCTGCGTGTGGCAATCACACCCTTGTCCAGCATTGGCCATACATGAAAACCGAAAATCCGTTTGATATGATACTGTTCAAAGATACCGCTTTTGCACATCGCTCCGCTCCGCCCGGTGTTTCCTCTCCCGGCTGAAAAATCAATACCACGTTGTGTGGAAGCTCTTTATAATACGCAGACAGCTGGTGTGCGAACTCCAGCAGCATTGCCATGTGACCGTCATGTCCGCAGGCGTGCATGCATCCTGTGTGTCTGGAAGCAAACGCTCTGCCGGTAGCTTCTGTTACCGGTAATGCATCCATATCACTGCGAAAGGCGATGCTTTCCTTTCTTCCTGCGTCAAAAAAAGCCACAACACTGCTTGGAATCGGTGAGCTTAACGAACAGGGAAGATCCCTGAGCGCCTCTTGCAGATAGCGTTGTGTTTTCGGCAGCTCCAGCTCCAGCTCCGGTATCTGATGCAGGTCCCTGCGATATTTCTGTATTCTCTCTAACATATCCTTCATCCTCCCTGCTCTATGTTATGTTTATTATATAGGAAACCATCCCTCATGTAAATATTTTCATTTTATGAAATTTATACATTTAATTTTCATAAAACGGTTGTAATTTACCTTGAATAGTGATATGATACAGAAAAATAGATAGAGGCGCGGGAGCGACTACATCAGCTGGAGTCGGCAGACACCTGACAGCTGGTTTCAGCAATTCCGCCGAACTGCAGCCTTAGGCATAGGGTTGTGGTGGGCTTATGGAGAAGATCCATAAGACTGTCTACCATCAGTAGATGTGCTATCATTATTGTCATAAGGTGAACTACAATGTCAGTAAGGGTACGCGTCCCCTGCTGGCATTTTTTAATGAGGTGATGGAAATGAGTAAAAAAGTGTTGGAAATATCCGGAGTTTCCGTAGAACAGCTGGCGAATGCCTGCGGTACTCCGCTATATGTGTATGATGAGAACAAAATCACACAGAAAATGAGCCAGTTTCACGAGCTGTTTCAAAGTGAGAATTTTGATACCGAGGTTCTGTATGCATCCAAGGCGTTCTCCTGTAAGGCAATCGTTCAGATGGCGGCAATCCACGGTCTGTGTCTGGATGTTGTCAGCGGCGGTGAGTTATATACCGCCATGCAGTCCGGCTTCCCAATGGAAAAGATCTACTTTCACGGCAATAATAAAACATGGGATGAGCTGATTATGGCACTGGAAGCTGGCGTCGGGTGCATCGTTGTCGATAATGCCATGGAATGCGAGCTGCTGGTAAAAGCGGCACAGCGTGTCGGCACCACCGTTCGTACACTGATTCGCGTGAATCCGGGCGTGAGGCACATACCCATAAATATATTGTAACGGCACATCTGGACAGCAAGTTCGGTATCTCCATCAGTCGTATGGAGGATATCCGCGATATGATTCAGACACTGACGAGTATTCCCAATATTGCCTTTGAAGGCTTCCACTCCCATATCGGATCTCAGATTTTGATAAGGATGCCTATGTGGCGGAAATTCAGACACTGATGAAATTCGTGGACGATATGCAAAAGGCATACGGCATCACCACGAAAGCATTAAATCTGGGAGGCGGCTTTGCGGCTTACTATACGAGTGAGGATCACCCGATTCCGCTTCAGGAAGTGTGCCAGACAATTCTGGATACCTGCAAATGGGAGCGTGACCGTTATCAGCTGCCGTTGGAAAAACTGATGATTGAACCGGGACGAAGCATTGTTGCGGAGGCAGGCTCCACCTTGTACCGCATCGGGTATCAGAAGCAGACGGAAAACAAAAAGTATATTTTTGTGGATGGCGGTATGTCGGACAATATCCGTCCGGCATTGTATCAGGCAGCCTATGCATGTGATATTGCGAACCGTATGGACGAGGAAAAAAGTGAAACGGTGACCGTTGCCGGAAAATGCTGTGAGTCCGGAGATATTCTGGTGGAAAACGTCCGGCTGCCGCGCGCACAGACAAACGATCTGTTAATCTTGTATACAACCGGTGCCTACGGCTACAGTATGGCAAGCAATTACAACCGTCTGGGCAGACCTGCTGTTGTGTTTGTAAAGGATGGTAAGGTGCGCTTTGTGGTAAAACGTGAAACATATGAGGATATGTGCAAGCTGGAATGTGATGAGGAAATCAAGGTATGAATGTTGTAGAGAAGTATGGAGGAACAAGCGTCGGTACGATTGCACAGATTAAAGCAGTCGCAGCACATGCGGCGAAGCTGAAGGCACAGGGGGATCAGGTGGTCATTGTGGCAAGTGCCATGGGAAAGACAACCAACAAGCTGATTGCCATGGCAAAGGAAATTGGTGAACATGTCAATGAGCGAGAGCTGGATTCCCTGCTTTCCACCGGTGAGCAGAGAACCATCACCCTGCTTGCAATGGCCATTGATGCGCTGGGCGTACCGGCGGTATCCCTGACCGGATACCAGTGCGGTTTCATAACAAGCGATCACCATTCCCATGCCCGCATCATGGATATTGACATTACGCGGCTGAAGCAGCATCTGGAGGATGACAAGGTTGTCGTGGTTGCGGGCTTTCAGGGAGCGAACGAGGTCGGTGACATCACGACACTGGGGCGCGGAGGAAGCGATACCACCGCCGTTGCACTTGCGGCCAAGCTGGGCTGGGAGTGCCATATCTTACCGATGTCAACGGCGTGTATACCATTGACCCCAGAATGTACCCGCATGCGAAACGTTTGCACGAAATCACATATAATGAAATGATGCAGATGGCGTGTCTCGGTGCCGGGGTACTGGAAACAAGAAGCGTCGAGCTTGCCAGCAAGTACGGTGTCCGTCTGTATCTGGGAAGGGCACTGGAAGAGAATTTAGACAAAGGAACGTATATTATGGAAAAAACGAAGCATCTCGAAGATATGCCGATTACAGGAATCAGCATCAAGGAAGATTATGCAATTATGAGGGTAAACGATCTGCCCAATGACGGAAAATTTCTGAACTCGCTGTTTGCGATGATATCACAGCTGGATATCAATCTGGATACCATATCCCAGCAGCTAACCCATGACGGCAAGGTCAATTTTGCCTTTTACTGTAATAAACAGCAGTCGGATGTGATACTGAAAAATATTGATAAGCTGCATTCCCGCTACCCGATCTCCCGTCTGCTTGGGTTTGTGAAGCTGTCGATTGTCGCGTCGGTATCTCCACACACAGTGGTATTGCCGCAAAGGTTCTGACGACACTCAGCGATCACAATATCCGCTATTACCAGATCACCTCCAGTGAGATTTCCATCTCCCTGACGATCGAGGAAAAGGATAAGCTGAAGGCAGTTGAGGTGCTTGGAAAGGCCTTTGACCTATGATTCCGGTAACCAAATATCACGGCTGTGGAAATGATTTTATCATTACCGACTGGGAGCTGTTAAAGCATAAGAATATTGAAGATTTTGTCAAACATGTCTGTGACCGGCATACGGGAATCGGTGCAGACGGCTGCATTCTGGTGAAGCAGAAGCCGCTGGAGATGGTATTCTACAATGCGGACGGCTCCCGCGCACCAATGTGCGGAACGGAATTCGCTGCTTTGCGAAATACTGTTATGATGAGGGAATTGAAACCGCAGAGGAATATGATGTGGAAACACTGGCGGGGGTCAAGCATGTGACACGGGTGTCTCTGGATCCGTTTCAGGTCCGTATTGATATGGGGACCTGGGATGACGAACCCAAAAGCATTCAGGTGGACGCGCTGAAGGAGCCTGTCATGGGATATGAGCTGCCTGTCGGTGATAAAAGCGTAACGGTCTACAGCTTCTTTATGTCCACCGTGCATACTGTTGTGTTTGTATCCGATGCCTTTGCCTTTGATTATAATGAGATCGGGCATGCAATCTGTCACCATACCCTGTACAGAGAACAGACAAATGTCAACTTTGTGCAAATCGTGGATGCGCATACCCTGCAGATGGTAACGTATGAGCGGGGTGTCGGTATGACGCTGGCATGTGGAACCGGTGCCTGTGCCGCAGCACGCATCGCCCACGAGAAAAAGGGCTGTGCCGCAAATCTGAAAATTATATTAAAGCGTGGAGAGCTGCATATTGATATCGATGATCAGCAGCACGTCCACATGTTTGGTCCTGCCGAAAGGATCCTGAAAGGAGAAGTTGCATATGTTTAATGTTAAAGGAAGTATTGTCGCTCTGGTAACTCCGTTTCATGAGGATGGAAGTGTGAATTTTGATAAGCTGAAGGAAATTCTGGAATGGCATGTGGAAAACGGAACGGATGGTATTCTGGTTCTGGGTACAACCGGTGAATCCAGCACCATGACGCACGAAGAGGATGATGCGGTCGTGGAATGCACCCTGCAGACAATCAAAGGAAGAATCCCTGTAATTGTCGGCAGCGGCTCCAACTGTACGGAAACTGCCGTCGATAAGAGCAAGAAATATGCCGCTATGGGAGCCGATGCACTGCTTGTGATTTCTCCCTACTACAACAAGGCAAATGCACAGGGGATGATTGCCCATTTTACTGCCGTGGCGGATGCTGTGGACAAACCGATCATTCTCTATAATGTGCCGGGCAGAACCGGATGCAGTATCAGCGAGGAAGCAGTCAAAGTGTTAAGCAAACACCCTAACATCTGCGGTATCAAGGAAGCAAGCGGAAACATCGCGTATGCCGCAGGCATTGCACGGTATCTGAGTGATGATTTCGTTATGTTTAGTGGAAATGATGATATGGTCATTCCTCTGTTATCGCTTGGTGGCAGCGGCGTCATTTCCGTATGGGCAAATATCATGCCGAAGGAAGTACATGAAATGGTGCACAATTACCTGAACGGGAATACAGAGGCGGCGCTAGCGACACAGTTACACTATCTTGATCTGATTCATGCCCTGTTTATCGAGGTCAATCCAATCCCTGTCAAGGAAGCCCTGAACATGATGGGCAAGGCTGTCGGCGGATACCGTCTTCCGTTATGTGAAATGGAGGAAACACACCGCAAAGCACTGTTACATGAAATGAAAGAGGCCGGTCTATGTTAAATGTACTTGTTGCAGGCTATGGGAATATGGGTAAAATGATTGTGGAAACCATTGAGCAGAGCGACGATATGAAGGTCGTTATGATTGCCGACGGTACCAATCATCCGGATGTATCCACCCTGCAGGAGCATGTGAATATCATCATTGACTTTTCTCATCCGGACAATCTGACCTGGATCAAGCCGTTTGTACTGGAGCATGCATGTGCCTATATCTGCGGCACCACCGGGCATAATGATATTCAGAAGCGCCAGGTGGAAGAGCTGAGCAGTGTGGCACCGGTTGTATTTCAGGCAAATTTCTCTCTTGGAATCGCAGTTTTTCAGGAGGTTCTGCAAATGATTACACCGATGCTGGAGGAAAGCTTTGATATGGAGGTTGTGGAAAAGCACCATAACCAGAAGCAGGACGCGCCAAGCGGTACCGCCAAAATGCTGGTAGCTGCCATGAACAGGGAGCATACATACCGGGAGGTACACGGAAGGAACGGTTTTGTAGGGAAACGACAGAAGGAAATCGGTATACACGCCGTGCGCGGCGGCACAGTTGCAGGGGAGCATGATGTTTACTTTTTCGGAGATGATGAAATCTTCGAAATCAAGCACACTGCCAACAGCCGTAAAATTTTTGTGAATGGGGCATTGCGCGCTGCACGCTTTGCCGTTACACAGAAGCCGGGTATGTATACATGAAGGATATTCTGTTCGCATAAGGAGGAGCCATGGACGCAAAGGAAATTATCGCATTTATACAAAACGCAGAAAAAAAGACACCGGTAAAGGTGTATCTGAAGGAAAAAAAGCCGGTTGCTTTTCCGGACTGTAAGGTATTCGGGATCGACAGCAGGGTCATATTCGGTGACTGGAAGGTCATTGAGCCAATCCTGAAGGAGAATGCGGAAAGCATTGAGGATATGGTTGTGGAAAACGACTGCCGCAATTCCGCTGTGCCGCTGCTGGATAAAAAATATATCAATGCACGGATCGAGCCAGGGGCAGTCATTCGAGATCAGGTGGAAATCGGTGACAATGCCGTTATCATGATGGGTGCTATTATCAATATCGGCGCTATCATCGGAGAAGGTACCATGATTGATATGGGCGCTGTTCTGGGCGGCAGAGCGACCGTTGGAAAGCATTGTCACATCGGTGCAGGAGCCGTTCTTGCGGGGGTTATCGAACCGGCAAGTGCAACTCCTGTCATTGTGGAGGATGATGTATTGATCGGTGCAAATGCCGTAGTGATCGAGGGAGTGCATATTGGAAAAATGCCGTGGTTGCGGCAGGTGCTGTGGTCATTGAGGATGTTCCTGCCAACAGTGTGGTCGCAGGATGCCCGGCTCGCGTCATCAAGGAAAAGGATGCAAAAGCCACAGAGAAAACCGAGCTGGTTGACGCATTGCGCAGTTTGTAGAATCTAAATGAGAAAAGCGGATCGAAGCATGACCCGTTTTTTTCAGCTGTTCGTGGCATCCGGTCAATATCCCTTCGTATAGGCAGCACAGCTTAGATACAACAACGCTGATTCTATTTGAATACATGCATCACAAAACTCTATTAAGCATTATCATAAATAAATTACTTGTGAAAACAGTACATCCGATAATACGCTTTGCACAATGAAAGGTCTCAGTGGAATGACTCCCATCAGTGTATCTGCAAGATGCTGTCTGAGCATAGATACCCTGCTGGAACTGTGTTATAATAATCGGGTAATCCGGAGGTATGTTATGAAACGTTCATTATCCTGGCTGGAGCTGTTGTGGTATCTGCCGCTATATATCATCAGTGTATATTACCACCTTAATTCCGTCATGGTTTTAGTCATCGTGGCTGTGGGGTATACCGTATCGCATTATCATAAATATACAAGCAGTGCGGAGTATCGCGAGCACTATAAAAATCCTTCCTGTTTGTTCATACAAAGGATACCTATGCCACCCTTCAAATCAGCTGTATCTGGGGGATTTTGTTTTCTGTGGTATGCTGTGTCTATTTCTTTCTGCACGATACCACAGCCGGTATCTACAGTCTGATTCCTGCCGTTTTGCCGCTGATCCTGCTTCTGTATATCCGCAAAGCAAACAAAAAACACACTGATTACTGTGTCAGTATCCAGTGTGTAATATCCTGATGAATGGCTTTCTGTACGTGAGAGTCATTTTCTTTTGTATACAGGCTGTTTTGAAGCAGGGAAAGCAGATTACTGTTCTTGTACAGATCCAGCAATGTAATCGACGATTTTTCCTTTATATAAGAAGTATTTCGCAGCTGCGAATCGTTCATTGCACACAAAATCTGCTTCACATAGGCATCATAGATTCCAAGCTTTTCCACATCCTCTCGCTGTACCAGCGGACGCAGATTATTCTCCAGCAAGGTGTTTATGCCCTCCTGTGAGCGTACCAGCTGTAAAAAGGCAAAGACAGCATTGGGATAGCGTGTCTTCTGACTGGCCGTAAAGCCGTATACATCCAGCATGGGACGAAGGGATGTATCGTCATAGGACGCATCGCCGTAAACTGGAGATGCATATCTGCATATGCCGTTGAGCTGTCAAAGTTTGTATCGTTCATAATGAGGCCACTCACATAGCGTCCGTCCTCATAAAAGGCTTCATCATCCAGTGTATCATCATGCAGATCCAAAGCCGTATGGAAGCTGCGGTATCGGTGCAGCCGTTCTTTAAATAACGACGATTGTACAACGGTTTCATCGATACTGCCGCATCCTCATCATCCTCACGGTCAAAGAAAAACGGTATGGTATAAGCAAGCGTGCGATTCTGATAATATACATCCTTTTTTCCTGCAAGGCTTTTGAAATCATCAAAATCACCCGCTGTCAGTCCCCGCTGCTTCGCGGTATATGTATTATAAACAAAGACCAGTCCTTTTCCGCTCACAGGAAAGAAGCTGTCCTTTATAGCTGTTCGCTCAAGCTGGGCGGGCCAGGGATATTCCAGATGCTGCTTAATACCGGTAAGCGGATAAGCATGGGCTGTTTCATTCCATGCATCCGTATCCTTGCCCCACACCAGATCATGAGTTTGCAGGGATTTATCCTCCTGTGAAAAATGCAGTGCATTGCGATATGCGGGATAGGTCTTATTCCAGAGTGCTTCCAGAGCACAGGACAAGCCCTCATCCGGCAGATAAATATCCAGCTGCGCTCCCTGTTCAATTTCATAGCGGTCCTCCTTCATATGGATATCCGCAGGCTGTGAAGCAGCGCCACTGCAGCCCTGCATCAGCAGCACCGGTATGCACAATAAAAGCTTCTTCATATGCATCCTCCTCGTGATGCAAGTATAAAAATAATACACTGAAAAAAGTGTCGAAATCGCTTTCTTTTCTCAATTAACGATTGACATTTTTCGCCACGTATAGAATACTATACGTATAAGGGGGTTTTCACATGAATTATTTAAAAACGCTTATATGAGGAGCTGGAAAAGCAGTGCAGAAGCCATGCAAAGGAAATTTACAATTATGCAATTCCACAGTCCTGGAATCTGTATGGATACCGTCCGGCCAAGAGCATTCGCAGCAGAGAGCTGCTTGTACATCCGTATGAATTTTATCTTTTCACCCTGCGCAATATCCTGAAGGATGCGGATGGAAACTGGAAACAGCCGCAGCTTACGAAAGAGAAACCCTCTGATAAAAGAGACTGGCTAAAGCATGCCAGTGTGTATTCTCTCATGGTTCGCACAGCAACCGCCTGGATCATGATCGCGACGACCGTCTGGTGAGTGACAATCTTTACCATCTCAACGATAACGGAACCTTTCTGAAAAGCATCCTGCTGCTTCCTCTGTTGAGGCGCATGGGCGTCAACACTCTGCTGCTGCATCAGATTTTTCCGCTTTGCAAAACGCAGAATGCGCATGATTATCCGGTCAAGGAGGCCGTCACAGACTTTCGCAGCATTGATCCGCTGCTGCAGGACAAGCTGGTCAAAAAGCTGGATGCCAAAGAACAATGCGCTGCCTTTCTGGAGGCCTGTCACCTGCTGGGATTCCGTGTGATTCTGGAATACTGTCCCGGCAAGCTGGCAAGAGAGAACAGCTATTATAAGGAACATCCGGAATGGTTTTTCTGGTTTGACAGCGATCAGCAAAACGCTTATCACCCGCCGCGCTGCAATGCACTGCCCCAGAATACCCTTCCCTTCACCTATGCCCTGAAGGATTTTTACCGAAGTGAGGATGTGCAGCAGCATATTGCCCTATTTCAGGAGGCTCCCGACGGTTTGCATGAGTTTGAAGCTTAAGAGAAATCGAGCTGGACCTGCATACAACAATTGCCCCATCCATGGTGGATCAGATCAATGCCGCTATCCCTGCCGAGCAGGATACGACCATATGGCGCATGTATGAGGATATTCACGCTCAGGTCCCCAGGGATATCAGAGCACAGGCCAAGCCATACCTGATGCAGGATATCATCCGCTATGACCTCCATCCGGCGAGAAAGCCGATGACAGCGCTGTGGGATTACCTGTGTGAAAATATCTGCTGGTATCAGCAGGAGCTTGGTATAGACGGCATCTTTCTGGAAAAGCCGTATCTGCTTCCGGAAAAGCTGCAAAGGGCTATGGCCAAAGCAGCAAGAAAGCAGAGGAAATCCTTTGTCATGATTGCCGAGGATACGGTGAGTGACAACAGTCCGTTATGGCTGAGTAAAGGCTATGATGCCATATCCGGCAGCGGAGCCTATGAAGAAAGTGATGTATGGAATTTTAAATTTCACAGCTTCAGCTATCGGCTGAAGGGAAATGCCTGTTTGATGTTTGCGGCCTGTGAGTCCTATGATTCCCGCCGTATCGCCAGTGTGGAGGGTAATACCGCTGCGATTATGCTGACGGTGATGAATCAGTTTCTGCCAAATGGAATTCCGTTTATGATGAATGGTGTGGAGTCCTTTGAGGTGCAGCCGATGCAGCTGAGTGAATACGGCGATTCCAAATATCTGAACGCATTGCCTAAAGAAGATCCCCGGCATCGCAGACAGGCATATCTGGATGAATATTGGTTTGATTACCGCAATCCGAATCTTCCGGTGCTTCCTGCCTTGCTTGAGAAGACAAGCGCTATCCGGAAAGCCTATGAAGAAGCTGTTACGGATCCGAATGCCTGTATTCCCGTATGGTTTGACTCTCCAAGAGATTACGGTATTGGATTTACATACATAATGGAAGACAGGGCATTGCTTGTTGTATGCAATACCAACGTGCATGACAGTGTACTGTTGCACATACATACGGAAAACATGATCTGCGAGCTGCCGTTTACCCTGGCCTCCCTGCAACAGATTTTTTCTACAAAAGACCCGTTTACTCATGATATCATGATGGACAGCTTCCAGAATATACCACTGGAATTTGATCCGGGAGAGGTAAAGTTTATAGAATTAAAGCCGGAATGACTAGAAACGTTTGTTTCTTCAAACCGGCTTTTCTTTCGCTCCTTTATCCGTTATAATAAGCATAGGTGATCGTATGTACAGATTAAAAGAAGATACCATGGCAGAACTGGAAATCAAAAAAAGCAGATTTCTCTGTTATCTGCATAAAAGCTTTTCCGAAGCGGATGCCAAGGAGTTTATACAGCAAATCAAAAAGCTTCATCCAAACGCAAGGCATCACTGCTATGCCTTTATCATCGGAGAACAGAATGAGCTGCAGCGAAGCAATGACGACGGGGAGCCGCAGGGGACAGCCGGTGTCCCCATGCTGGAATGTCTGGCAAACCGTCAGATGCAGGATACCGTTGCGGTAACCGTCCGCTATTTTGGCGGTATTAAGCTGGGAGCCGGAGGACTGATTCGTGCCTACTCAAAAAGTGTATCCAATGCACTGGATCAAGCCGTCATTACACAGAAGCAAAAAACGCCTGGTGTATTACATGACCTTCAGCTATGAGCTGATTGGAAAGCTGGATCACTATTTCCGGCAAAATGAGGTTGCTGTTTTAGATAAGGATTACGGAGAACAGGTTACCTATCTCTGGATGTGCAAAGAGCCTCTGGATGCGGATATAGCAGAGATTACAAACGGGCGCTTTCTGCCGGAATTTATAGAGGAACGCATCGTTGATGTGGAAGTCTAATGCTGTCGCCGTCTGATATCTTGTGATGATTGTTGGAAGGATCGATGCTGTGACTTAAAGGGTATACGGTTATATTGAAGAAGAAATGGACACAGAGATTTCTATCCTGCACGAGCAAAGAATTTAATAACTCTCTGCAAACTCGGATTTCAAGCTTGATTCCCGCATGAAACAGGAGTGTAAAATTCGCTCAATGCTATTTGAAGAACATGACAGTATTTTTACAGGAAGCTATAGAAGCAGTGGTCACCTGTACTTTTATCCTTCTATGCCGATAGGTTCCCAGTATAAGAAGTCCAAGGAACATACGGTGATGAATGAGAAGATTTTCAGCTTTGACGGTCCTACATGTGCAGGCGCATGCAGATTATTCCAAAGCAATAACAGCCAAAATAGCAGGAGTCATCATTGATTTCTGCTTTTTTATCGTATCTCCTGAAATGCTGTACGGGATAAAGCAATATATATAAAAAAGAAGGAGCTATCCTCCTCTTCCTATACGATTCAATGATGGGAAAAGAAATGCTCTGTATCCTGTTCATAAACCGAAAGGAAATTCAACAGAAAGCGCTGTGCCAGAGAAGCCGGCTTTACCGAAGCCCTTGCCTCATCAAAGGTAAACCAGGCAGCCCGGTCCACTTCCCATGTACTTACATTCTCCAGGCATTCACTGTCAATAACCACAGCAAAATTGAATATCAATGTGTTGGTTTTCGGAAAATACTCACTGCGCAGAAAACGGTATTCCAGCACCTTTCTTCCAATCTCCTCCTGCATCTCCCTAATCATGCATCCTCTGCACACTCTTCCTTATTGACGTAGCCTGCGACCAGTATATTATTAGGCTTTCCATACTGCTGTATCATCAGAATTTTATCCCGCTTCGGATTCAGTGTCACCATGGAAATCGCTGTACTGAAAATAGGAAAGCGATATGCACGGCATGATTCACAAAAGGGAACCATTCCCTCATGCTCCAGCTCCTTCATATGCAGCTTCTCTCCGCATTCATAACAATATTTCATAACGTCACCTCACAATCATATCTATTATACGCCTGTTTATGTTTGACATGCAAAAGAAAGAAACCTCTCGGTTTCTTATCTCAGTTCTTTTACCAGCTTCCAAAGCTCGCTGTAGGAAACAAAGCCAATGGCATCACATTTCTCCTTTGCCACCTGACGCTGCTTCTTGACATTTCCTTCATGCACCCTGTTCAGATTGTTCTTATCCATCATGTACTGCACATAGGAGAATTTTTTCAGCAGGAACCAGTTTGCGATGATGTTGTTAATACATTCTTCCTTATCATCGCATTTCGCAAGAATGTCTCTCAGATTTACCAGCTGGTAGCTCGCGATCTTCTGAGCAAGTTCATACATTTCATCATAGTTCAGGAACAGCTTTGCATCAAGCTCTCTTTGTACAATACCAGCCTTGCGGTTTCTCTCGAAAAAGCTTTCCACCGTATCCAGCAGGGTATCGACACTTTCCTTGTTTACACTTAAGGCGATAATCTCATTCCGCGTTCCTTCATATTCATTCTCCGGTTCGCTCATGACATAATACAGCGCCTTTGCCATCACATATTCCTCTTTATCTCCCAATGTAAGAATAATCGCCTTCTGGTGTTCATCAAAGCTTCCATATACAACATACGGACATTTGATTGTTCCCTTCGGCAGTTTAAATGAATCCTTGTAGCGTATAATCTGATTGGCAATCGCATCCTTGTTGATGTTCAGCCTCAGATTTGCACAAATTTTCAGATTATGATCCTTTTCAAAGAGCTGCGAAAGGATAGTGTAGTCGTCCTCTTTTCCTTCTGCTGTTTCTATGATGGAAAGATAATCTTCTAGGAAACCATTGAATTCACAGATACCGGTATCTGCTTCTCTTACGTCTTTTACTTCACATAAAATATCATAAATAGCCATAGTTCTCTCCTCCTTTCCCTGTCGTATTTTACATTTGAAGATAAAATGAACTATGTATGTCTATATGGATACAGATTCACCTTCATAACCAGTATATGATGTTTATCTGCCGAATTATTCCTATTTCTTAAAAATGTAAGGGGATTCCTAACTTAATTTTACAACCTTTTGAGAATTTTTCAACATATTTTTCCATAATTGGTCGTTTTCTTCTCATATTTCTTCCGCAATCCATCCAGAACAGGGGGATTACTGCCTATATTTTGCATATGCTTACAAATGGCAAGGTATATGTAAACAGGAAGGGATCTTCGGATTCCATAAGAAAACAGACTGTAAAGCACATAAGAAATACTTTTCTGCCAATCATGTGCATACCGCCTGAAAAGAAAAAGACGGATATCCGTCCATTCTAATTATGTAATTGCCCGCAAAAGCTGGGAAGCAGAGCGCAAACGATTTCTGCCGATATCGCGGAGGCCGCAGCACAGTTTTTCTCAAATTCCCCGATTCCTTTGTGCTCCGCCGTATCGGTTATCGTGCGTATGGCCAGAAAGGGAAGCTTGTTCACATAACAGACATGGGCAACAGCTGCTGTTTCCATATCGGTGCATAACGGGGTAAAACCAGTCAAAATCTGTTCTCTGTTTTCCTCTGTCACAAACTGCTCACCGCTTACCATTGTTCCAAATAAAATCACCCGCTTTGTTGTATTGCTGTAGGCTTTCGCAGACTGCAGTAGGTTTTCATCTGCATAAAAATACACACTGTCCATCCAGGGATGAAACTCTGTCAGAATATCATCCGCCACATCATGATAGGCGATTCTCTCGGAAATCACGGTATCAAAAAGCTGCACTTGTTCCTGTATGCCCCCTGCAGTACCTGCGTTAATGATACAGTCCACTGCAAAGCAGTCAATCAGCAGCTGTGCCGCAATTGCCGCATTCACCTTACAGACACCGCTGTATAAAAGGACCACTTCCACACGATCAATGTTTCCGCAATGAAAGGCGAGCATCGCTTTCTCGATCACTTCAGTCTCCTTTACATATGGTAAAAATGCCGCCAGCTCTGTATCACCGGCACACAGTATTCCAATTTATTTCATATATGACTCCATTTCTCCGCTTTCTTATTCGGATACAAATATCACATGTAAATTAAATAAAATTATATATGTCTTTTTGACTATCTTTTTATATCTTCTTAAATGTCCGCAAAGCCTTATTTTATAGGCTCTACGGGCATTTTGCTTTTGTGGTAAACCTCACATATCTAGGTCTATCTTCTTATATTTTCACTATCAAGCGTGGTTAAAATCGTGGTAAATACTTCTATGCAATTAGACGCTGAACCTCTGATTTTGCGGTATCTATGGACGCATGAGCATACCAGTTCATTGTGATACTGATATTTGAATGCCCCATGATATACT
>ENA-OQCK01000290-OQCK01000290.1-human-gut-metagenome-genome-assembly--contig:-NODE-290-length-29658-cov-15.601165_pt1 | contig 29658 bp, 28 predicted proteins | sample MGYA00242498_ERZ504578 | MGnify/ENA primary metagenome ERZ504578 (study PRJEB26092, sample SAMD00036229) | human gut metagenome | host: Homo sapiens | study: EMG produced TPA metagenomics assembly of...
GTCGAAAAATTAACGTTTTCCATTGCCAGCTGCGTCATCTCCGGAATATCATTTTCTGCAAAAGCGCCGCCTACATCTGTTGAAGCGTACGTGGATTCCATGGACTCCATAAAAATGTACACCAGATTTCTCTTCTGCTCGGGAAATGTAACCGGAACCAACGCCGGATCCATATAATTCTCCTGCAAAAACATCGAGATCGTATCCTGATTTTCCAGATATTCTCCAACATCCAGTTCATTCCACACCATCTGTCCGGATGATACAATCAGTGCCATCGAACCTGCAACCGCTCCAATCTGTACCACCCATTTTGTAATCTTTGTTTTTCGCACCATTACGATTACCAATACCACAAAAAACACTGCCATCACTGCGGCCGGTATACAAGTCTCTACAAAATCCCAGAGTACCTCATGACTGGTGCCCTGGATTGGTGTCTTTAACTGAGCGACAAGCTCCTCCATAGACAGATTTGTCCATGTCGCCAGCATCCAGTTTGCCGCTTCATGAAGCAAGATTGCCAGAAATGAGAATAACACTGCTAACATACACAACAGCACTTTCATCACAATCTGAATCACCTTTATCATGTTTCCCAAACGAACAATCCCGATATTCACTTTCAACTGTTCTTCCGTTATATCCGTCAGATTCTTCTGCTCTTTTTGCGCCCCTCTGTCTAACTCTTTTTTCGGCTTCTTTCTATGCTTTTTCTTTAACTCCTGCAATCTTATGTCCTCTCCTTAATTCCAACTTTTATACTGACCACTTTTACGCGGCAAAAGGGAACGCAGCCTGATTTGCTGCGCCCCCTCTCTTATTTTTTATTTCAGAATAACTTTTTCGGATAAACTCCCGCATGAATCAAAGCCTGCAATTCCGAAACAACGGAATCCTTATCTTCTTTATAAGTCACACCAAACCATTTATCTTTTGATGTCAGCACTTTTACTGCAAGCTTTTTCTCCGCCAAAAGATCACCAATGATCGTCGGCAGTAAATATTCTGCTTTCAAGTTATCTGCCGGGGTATTTGCTACAAATGCCTCAAATCCACTTTCCAGAATCTGGAAGAACTCTGGCGTAAGTCCCCACATATTCATGGAAACGCTGGATTCAATATCGATTGGAATGTACGCTTCTCCCTTGTGAACGGCTGCTCCGCTCTCATATTTCTCAATATTGGACGTCTCCACAATATCTGCAAGATATCCGTTTTCATTTACTTTACAGACTCCGCGTGTTACCCCGCCGTTATCACTCAGTGTATTTTTCAAAACAAAGCTGACCATACAGATCTCATCCTTTGATGTTGTCTCTCTTGTAAGGTACTCGTACGCTTCCACATATGCCTGCTTTCCATAGTAATCATCTGCATTAATGACCAGAAACGGACTGTCTACAACATCCTTACAGCAGAGAATTGCCTGTCCGGTTCCCCATGGCTTTGTGCGACCTGAAAAACGTTCCCGATACGCCTGCGGAATATCATCTACCTCCTGATATGCGTAAGCAACCTCTACAACCTTTTCAATCCGGTTTCCGATCACTTCTTTAAAATCTTTTTTCAGATCCTTTCTGATTACAAATACAACCTTATCAAATCCGGCTTCCATTGCATCATAAATGGAGTAATCCATAATAATCTCTCCGTTTGGTCCCACCGGTTCCAGCTGTTTGATTCCGCCACCAAATCTGCTTCCAATCCCTGCCGCCATTACGACTAATGTTGCTTTGTTCATGTTTTTCTCCTTTGCTCTGTAACCTTTATTCTCCCAGTCCATCCTCAATGATCCTGATCATCTCTGCAAGAGCTGCTGTCTCATCAGAGCCTTCACAGATCACTTCGATCTCATCTCCGCTTTTGATACATGCCCCAAGTACACTCAGTACACTTTTTGCATTGGCAGTGACCTCCTCATTTCGAGCCTGCTTTCTGACCGTGATCTTACTTGCAAACTGCATTGCTGTTTTGCAGAATAATCCTGCCGGACGTAAATGCAGTCCTGTAGGATTCTTGATTTTTGTCTTTCCACTGACCATTTTATGTCTCCTCCCTTATTTTTCCGATTTCTCCTGTGTACTGTCAGATTTCTTATCGGCTTTCTGATCTGTTTCATCTTCCTTTTCTGTCAGCTTTACTTTTATTGTAGGCTGTTTTTCCAATTCTACTCCGTCAGGCACTTCAATCGATACCGGAACCTCATACTCTCCTGTAGATTTACAGTCCTGCAGATCAATCGAAACTGCATTTGTAATATCCAGCTGATCAAGTGTTGTCTGTTCTCCGATAAACTTCAATTCGATCACTTCATCTGATTCAAACGTAAGCTCATATTTGTCTTTCAGATTATTAACCTGAATTCCTTCTACCGGGAATTCTATAATCCTGGAACCCTCCTTCTCAATCATAACAGTGATCAAAATCGTATTGGCATTCTCATCCACCAGTTTGATTCCCTCCGGAAGATACTGCGTGATATCCACTGTCTTTTCTACTTTTTTAGTAACATCACTGACATCAATTTCCGATGTCGGAATTTCTATCTCCGATATCGTATCCAGCATCTCTTTTGTACCGCTGACTTGTATTGTCTGCGGCTCACAGGTCCATCCTGTGCAAATATAATTCTCTTTCAGATTCTCCGGCTGCTGATATGTAATCGGTACGTCTTTTGTATTCAGCATCTGGATCTCTACCTGAATTCCCTTCTCCGTGTTCAGGTTATTGCTCAACTTGCTCTGATCCACAATATTACCCTGACTGTCATAAAGTACCAGATTTCCCTGAACAGTTCCCGAATCTGCGCGTCCCGTCACATCCACTTTAACCACTGCTTTTTCAATGCTTTCTACAAGCGGTTCTGAGCCTTTGATCGTAATCTTTTCAGGATTTACAGTCATGTTGCCAATGATACATCCATTCTGCGGCGTTCCTGACACACTGACTGTCAGAGGAAATACCTTCTGTTTGACATCATTGATCTCCACTACCAGGTTATTCGGCGAAGCTCAGCTTTACACTCACTGCTATATCGCTTTACAGAAACTTTGATCGGGATCAGACTGTTGATCTGCATTTCCTGCATGTCAGCAACCGCGCTGAAATCTGAAGATGTCAGTTTCTCCAGTATTTCACGCTTTGCCGTCACTTTTACACTTACATTCTCTGTCCCATCCAAAATCTGATACATTTTTCCTTTACTTTTTACAACCTGCTCATTTTTTACTTCCACCGGAATATTATCAAACGTCTGTGTGTCAACAGGATCATCAATGTTTATCACGATCAGCCACAGAAATACAGCGAAGAACAGGGCAATCACTTTCAAGCTCAGATTTTCCATGTATTTATGCTTTTTCATTCCTGCGCCATCCTTTCCATTTTTTTGCTTTCTTCTCTGCTGATCTGTACTGAATCCGATTCAGTCGTTCTGTAAGCCTCTCCTTTGACACTCCTCTCTCTAATTGTCCGCCCATTGCAACAGATACCTGACCTGTCTCTTCCGAAACTGCGATCACCAGCGCATCACAGACCTCACTCATTCCGAGCGCCGCTCTGTGTCTTGTTCCCAGTTCTTTGCTGATCTGCATATTATCTGAAAGAGGAAGGTAACACGTTGCTGAGGTAATCCGATTTCCCCGTATGATCACTGCTCCGTCATGAAGCGGTGTGTTATGCTCAAATATATTGACCAATACCTGTGAAGAGATCTTGCAATCCAGTTCAATTCCCGTCACCTCATACTCTGTCAGATGAATCGCCTGCTCTACAACGATCAACGCTCCTGTGCAGACACTGCCCATCTCAAAGCATGCGCGCACGATCGTCTCGGGTTTCATCGGAAAAGCGCTGATTTTCTTTGCTTTTATCAAAAAGAGTAACATTCGTAAGAAAATTCTTTTCGCCCAGCTTTTCAAGAGCTCTTCTAAGTTCCGGCTGGAACACGACAACTGCCGCTATTGCAAGTACGCTGATCGACTCCTTTGCCACAAATAAAATCGTATGCATCTTAAAGATCGCGGCAAGCAAAAAGAATGCCCCCAGCATGATCATCCCTTTTAAGAGCATCCACGCTTTTGTATTCTTGATCCACAGCATGATCTCATACACGATCACTGTAATGATCAATATCTCTATCACATCTGTCAGGTGTACCGTTGGAAAGTATAAACCATTTATGTAATTGTTTAAAAAAATTCTGATCCGGTCTTCCATCCAGTCACCTCCTCATCCTATTCTCCAGAACCAGGCTTCTTGGTCCACAAATCTCCAAGACTTTTCGTAAGACTCAAGTCATCCTCCGGCTCGTTCTGATTCTGTCTCAATTCTTCATTTAAACTCTGCGTCAGCAGAAGTTCATCTACATTTTTCTCCAGATCTGCTTCCTGGATCTGGCTCGTATCAATCGCCACCGTTTCCTGAACCATCGGCTCCGGCTTCAGATTTACTGCTGCTTTTGCTTCCTTTGGCTGTTCTTCATGAGGCTCTGTAATATGCTTCACCTGTTTTTCAGGTAATGTAACCCCTACTTTCGGCACCGCTTTTACATAGTAGTAATACTCATCGTCCTCAAACTGTAATGTCTCTGTTCTTGAATAATCCACAGAAAGGAAGAAAAATTCTGCTATCAGACCTGCTGCTACTGTCACCACAAGATCCAGTAAAATAAAACTTGCCTGGAAGGAAACATCCAATGTCATACAGCCTGACACCTGAAGCACTGCCGCCACGATTGCTCCCGCAACGGAAGCTGTCTTCCACGCATGACTGATGCCTCTTGTTCTCACCCCATATACTACCATCATCGCCAGGAGCAGAACAACTACCATCATCCACATCTCTTTGTTGGCCAGTATCTGTTTTGTAAATACCATGATTCCATCCAGAAGTTCTTTTACCCCTCCACTCTGAAATGCCGATGCCGTCAGCTTTACTGTGTGGAGCATATAATAAACAATCGTCCCCAGCATCATCGAAACTGCAAATGAAGGCGCTCCGAGCAACCCAAATACAACCGGGATCACATATGGGACCTTCAGAGCAACTGCTACTGCCGCCACTACCACCAGCCATGATTTTTTAGGTGTAAATCTTACATAAAAAATATACATCACCAGAAAAATTGCCAGACATAATCCCGCTACCGGCAAAGACAGTGCATACAGATGTACCAGAACAAGCAGGGCTGCTACAAGTGCCAGCATCCCGACCGGAAGAAAGGCCGTAACAGCAGCAAGACCAACTGTACAAACTGTAGAGGATAATGCTTTCATAAATCCTATATTGGAATTGATCAGTCCGAATACACATAATCCCAACACGAACTGCAGTATCTTTACAATATAAAAAGAATATCTGGCATAAATTTTTTCTATCTGATCCTTCCATACAAGTAATGTGCTCATATTATTTTTTCTCCTTCATGTTTATCTTTTCAAGACGGGACAGATCCCGATAATATTTTTTCACATGCTGCTTGGCAAGATTGTGTTTTCTCTTGTAGAACATCCTTGCACCGGTACAATAAAGAATCAAAAGAATCAGATAACCGCCTACTGCCGTTCCCATCAAGAGAAGAAGCTTTAGTATCGTAAGCTTTTCCAGAATCTGCTCCAACGTGCAGAATGCGATCAGTGCCGCTACGATTGCATAACCGATGGTAAACCAGATTGCCGTAGCCCACACATTCATACTCACATAATCCTTTTTATAATAACTGCTGATTTTCAGATCCTCTTCTGCTCCCTGCTTTTCATAAGAAGCCATCTTGATCATCAATCGTATTTTTCTTTTATCCAACATGTTTCCACCTCGATCCATTGCCTTTTAAACATCATTTTTAGTATATCATACTGTCAGAGTCCTTGTCCAATGCTTATGGTCAAAAAATATACTTTTTGTGCTCCTGCATTTTTCAACACCTTTGCCACTCTGTGTATGGTATTTCCGGTTGTATAAATATCATCGATGACCAGCACACATTTTTTCGGAATCCAGGATTTTGTGACACCAAATGCTCCTTTTAGATTTCGAATCCTGTCTCTGCTCCCAAGCACTTTCTGAGGTCGCGTTTTCTGAATTCTTTTTACTGCATCTTTGTTCACGGGAAGATCCAGCCTTTTCCCAAGTTCTTCCGCCAGAATTTGTGCCTGATTGTAACCTCTTATCCTCTGTCTGGATCTGTGAAGCGGAACTGGTATAATTTCTTCTATTTTCCATTGTTTCACAGCATCTCCTAATTCTGCAGCCATTTCCGCAGCAAAAATTTCTCCATAACATCTTCTGTTTTTGTATTTAAATCTGTAAATTCCCTGCGAAACCGGTGCTTTATGCACCCAGATACTCTTCCCGGCTTCAAACGCATACTTCTTTTTTTGGCAATCACGGCAGTACTCCTGCTCTTCCTTTCTCAATGGCTTTCCGCATTTCATGCATCTTGGCTGACGGATATACACGATCTTTTCTTTACAGGAAGGACAGATTCCATACTTGTATACATTTTCGCAAAATGGACAAACTGAAGGGTACAACAGCTCTAAAACTCTTGTATACGCTCGTCCAAACTTGTGTATCGTTCCTGTTCGTTTTTGTTTTTTATCATTTCCTGAAATGTATCTTCACTCCCAACTATCGTTAAACATTTTTTTGCCCTTGTCACTGCTGTATACAATAAATTCCGATTATATAACAGCTTTGGTCCCGGAAGCAGCGGAATTACCACCGCCGGATATTCGCTTCCCTGGGATTTGTGAACCGTGATCGCATACGCCAGTTCCAGTTCATCCAACAGCTCAAACGGATATTCTACCTGTCGCTTCTCATCATACTCAACAGTCAGAGTTTCTTTATAGGAGCTGATCTCCCGGATGATTCCCATATCCCCATTGAAAATCCCCATTCCTTTATCTACCGTCACCCCATACTTTGTACAAACTTCCCACTCCAGCTGATAATTATTCTTGATCTGCATCACTTTATCACCGGTACGGAAAATCCTTCCGTTTGCTTCCTTTTCTTCCTTCTTCGGATCCGGAGGATTTAAATATCTCTGCAAAATCACATTCAGACGCTCTACTCCAAGCAGACCTTTTCTTGTCGGTGTCATCACCTGAATATCAAACGGAGATGCATCCACATATTTCGGAAGTTTCTTCTGGATCAGTGTGATCACAACTCCTATGATCACATCCGCCTCCTGTCGCTTCAGGAAAAAGAAATCACGACTTTTGTTATTTATGATCACGCGCTCACCCGCATTAATCTTATGCGCATTCAGTACGATATCACTTTCTCCCGCCTGACGGAAAATCTTTGTCAGTGTAACCACATGAAATTTATTCGATGCAATCGTATCTTTTAATACACTTCCCGGTCCTACCGACGGCAGCTGATTGACATCCCCCACCAAAATCAATCTTGTTCCGGGCACAACTGCTGTAAGGAGTGCATGCATCAAGGTCAGATCTACCATGGACATTTCATCAATGATCAGCACATCTGTTTCCAGTGGATTGTCGCGATTTCTTAAAAATCCATTGACATTTCCTTCTTCTTCTGGATTTCCGCTGACTTCAAGCAGACGATGAATCGTCTGCGCTTCATAACCTGTCGCTTCTGTCATGCGCTTTGCTGCACGCCCTGTCGGCGCTGCCAGAAGAATACTCATCCCCTCGCTCTCAAAAAACTGAATCATGGTGTTGATTGTTGTTGTCTTTCCGGTTCCGGGTCCTCCTGTCAGGATCAAAAGTCCATGCTTGATCGATTCGATCACCGCCTGATGTTGCATTGGATCCAGTGAAATCTGTTCCAGCTCCTCCACTTTTCGCAGTCGTTTTTCCATCATATCTTCCGGCATCGCGCAGTCAATATCCAGATCATTCAGCATACGGGCAACATTCAGTTCCATATAATAAAAGCGGGACGGGTAGATACGGATCTCTCCTTCTATTTCTTTCATAACTGTCTTTCGTTCCATGCAAAGATCCATGATATATTTTTCAATTCCTTCAATCTCAACACCAAGAAGCCTGGAGGTCCTTACCTCTAAAACATTCTTCGGCAAATATACATGTCCTTCTGTCATGGACTGCTGAAGCACATAAAAAATCCCGCTTTGGATCCGGAAATCAGAGTCTGTATGTATTCCAATCTTTGCCGCAATCTCATCCGCAGTTTTAAACCCAACACCTTCGATATCATCCGCAAGTTTGTAAGGATTGGTTTCCAGGATCTCATACACTTTACTGCCATACTTCTGATAGATTTTTGCTGCCAGTGCTGTACTGATTCCAAAGTTCTGTAAATAAATCATCACTTTGCGCATTCCTTTTTTCTCATCCACCTGCAGCGCGATCTCCCTTGCTTTGCGTTCGCTGATTCCATTCACTTCTGCAAGCCGTTCCGGCTCTTCTTCTATAATACGAAAGGTGTCTGTTTTAAACTTCCTTACAATTCTTCCTGCCAGAGTTGCACCGACTCCTTTGATCGCACCGGAACCAAGATACCGCTCTATGGAGATCAGATCTTCCGGTTCCTTCATCTCGTAAGACTGATTTTCAACTGGCTTCCGTAAATATTGTGATTCACATAATCTCCCTTAATTTCCAGGCGCTCTCCTTCGCTGATAAAATTCAGGTTCCTACACAGGTTACTTCGCCCGCTTCACTTTCCAGCTGAAATACTGTATATCCATTTTCTTCATTGCGAAACACAATATGTTCCACGTATCCTGTTACAATCTCCACTTCTTCCTCCCATTTTATGCAGCCTCAACATTGTATACATGTATTCTTGCATATTTTTTCTGTTTAACAGTCCTACAATAGAAGACAGACTCCCCCGACATACAGAATCTTCATTCTGTTGCCGAAGCAGCCTGTCCCATCCTGATTTCTTCTCAGAAATCCTTCCTGCCACTCATAAATTCCACAAACTGTCCGGTTCCGATCGCTACTACTTTCATCGGATCTTCTGCCGTCATTGTATTGATACCTGTCTTTTCCTCTATCAGCTCTTCCAGACCTCGCAGCATTGCCCCACCGCCAGTCAGAACAATCCCCCGATCCAGAATGTCGGCAGACAGCTCCGGCGGAGTCTGTTCCAATACCGAAACAACCGCTTCCACAATCTTCCCTGATGTCTCGCGAAGTGCTTCTTCTGTCTCCGAGGAAGTCACTGTTACCGTCTTTGGAAGCCCTGTCACCAGATTCCTCCCTCTGACCTCCATACTCTCTTCCTCAATCAGAGGATATGTCGTGCCGACTTTGATCTTAATATCTTCAGCAGTCCGCTCCCCGATCAGAAGGTTATGCTTTTTCCGCATATACCGTACAATTGCTTCATCAAAATCATCCCCGGCAATTTTAATCGAGGTATGCACGACCGCGCCACCCAGCGAAATTACAGCAATATCTGCAGTTCCGCCTCCAATATCCACGATCATATTACCACATGGCTTTCCGATATCTATTCCTGCTCCGATTGCTGCTGCCACCGGCTCTTCAATGAGATGTACTTCTCTTGCTCCTGCCGCAAACGCAGCTTCTTCTACAGCTCTTTTTTCTACTTCTGTCACACCGCTCGGTACACAAATGCTGATTCTTGGCTTCTTAAACGTTCTTTTTCCGATTGCTTTTCTTACAAAGTACTGAATCATCTTTTCAGTTACTGTATAATCTGAGATCACACCCTGCCTGAGAGGACGTACTGCTACAATATTGCCCGGTGTTCTGCCTAACATCAGCCGTGCTTCCTCTCCGATCGCTCTTATTACATTCGTATCTCTGTCAAACGCTACTACAGATGGTTCTTTTAAAACAACCCCTTTTCCTTTCACGTATACAAGAACACTTGCGTTCCCAAATCTATTCCGATATCTACAGCCATCTTTTCTCCTCCAGCCTTACAAATTCTTTTTCCCCTCTTTTGTATTTCTCAGTTCATTTATAATCTGTCTTCTCTTCGGCTTCAGATACTCGCATAGTTAAGTATAATAAAATTTATTTCACTTGGAAACCCCTTTTGCACATTTTTATTTTTATTCAGAATTGCGGCAATATATTTGCTGTATACGATTTCTCATTTGCTGCAATTTCTTCCGGTGTCCCGCTCGCTACGACTGTACCACCTTTATCTCCGCCTTCCGGACCAATATCGATAATATAATCTGCTGTTTTGATCACATCCAGATTATGTTCAATCACGATCACCGTATTGCCGTCACCTGATAAACGTCGCAAAATCTCTGTCAGCTTATGCACATCTGCAAAATGTAGTCCTGTTGTAGGCTCATCCAGAATATATACCGTCTTTCCTGTACTTCTGCGGCTTAACTCTGTTGCCAGTTTGATTCTCTGGGCTTCTCCTCCGGATAATGTCGTAGATGGCTGTCCCAGTCGGATATAAGACAGACCAACATCATTGAGTGTTTCCATTTTTCTCCGGATACTCGGAACATGTTCAAAAAATTCCAACGCCTCTTCCACCGTCATGTTCAATACATCATAAATTGTCTTTCCTTTATATTTCACTTCCAGAGTTTCTCTGTTATAGCGTTTTCCTCCACACACTTCACACGGTACGTATACATCCGGCAGGAAATGCATCTCAATCTTAATGATTCCATCTCCGCTGCAGGCCTCACAGCGTCCGCCCTTCACATTGAAGCTAAATCTTCCTTTTTATAGCCTCTCGCTTTTGCATCCGGTGTTGCTGCGAACAAATCACGAATCAAATCAAATACACCCGTATATGTTGCCGGATTGGAACGCGGTGTTCTTCCAATCGGAGACTGATCAATGTCGATCACTTTATCTACCTGCTCCAGCCCTTCAATTCTCGTATGCCTTCCCGGAATTGTTCTTGCATGGTTCAGTTTTTTGGCAAGTGTTTTGTATAAAATCTCATTGACAAGAGAACTTTTTCCGGAACCGGACACTCCTGTCACACATGTCATGATTCCCAACGGAAACTTGACATTGATATTTTTCAGGTTATTTTCTTTTGCGCCTACTACTTTCAAATATCCGGTCGGTTTCTCTCTTTTTTCCGGAACCGGGATCTTGAGGCGTCCGCTCAGATACGCTCCGGTCACTGATTTTTCGTTTGCCATCAACTCTTGAGCCGTTCCCACTGCAACAACCTGTCCACCATGCTCTCCAGCTCCCGGACCGATATCCACAATGCAGTCAGCCGCCAGCATCGTATCTTCGTCATGCTCCACTACAATCAGAGAATTTCCCAAATCGCGGAGATGCTTCAATGTGGCAAGTAACTTGTCGTTGTCCCGCTGATGCAATCCGATACTCGGTTCATCCAGAATATAGGCCACACCAACAAGTCCGGAACCAATCTGAGTTGCCAGCCGGATTCTCTGCGCTTCCCCGCCGGACAGTGTCCCTGTCGCTCTGGCAAGCGTCAGATAGTCCAGTCCTACATCCAGCAAAAACTGAATCCGCGCTTTGATTTCTTTTAAGATCTGTTCTCCGATCAGCAGCTGCGTCTCTGTCAGTTCCAGCCCCTGTAAAAATTTCTGCAGCTTATCGATTGAAAATGCTGTGAGTTCTGCAATATTTTTCTCTCCCACAGTTACCGCAAGAGAACCTTTTTTCAATCTCTGACCTTTACATTCGGAACATGGAGTAATCCGCATAAAAGTCTCATACTCTGCCTTCATTGTCTCAGACCCCGTTTCGCGATAGCGGCGCTCCACATTTTTGATCAGTCCTTCAAAGACCACATCATAAACACCTTCTCCACGCTGTCCTTTGTAATGTACTTTCACAGATTTCCCGTTTGTTCCGTAAATCAAAACATCGTGAATCTCTTTCGGATAGTCCTGAAACGGCGTCTCCAGATCAAAATGGTATTCTTCACACAACGCATCTAAAATTGCACGTGTAAAGCTTGATTTTTCTGTACAGGACTGCCAGCCCATCACTGCGATTGCTCCCTGCTGAATGCTGAGTGTCGGATCCGGTATCATCAAATCCTCATCAAATTCCATCTTGTATCCCAGCCCAAAACAAGTCGGGCAGGCACCAAACGGATTGTTGAACGAGAAACTTCTCGGCTCAATTTCTTCAATACTAATTCCACAGTCCGGGCAGGAAAAACTCTGACTGAAATTCATCGGTTCTCCGCCGATGATATCTACGATCAGAAGCCCTTCCGCAAGTGAAAGTACACTTTCCACGGAATCTGTCATTCGTTTTTCAATTCCCGGTTTCACAACAAGACGGTCTACAATAATCTCAATATTATGTTTGATATTTTTATCCAGTGCGATATCCTCTGACAATTCATACAGATTCCCGTCTACACGAACACGCACATATCCTGACTTCTTTGCCCGTTCAAACAGCTTTGCATGGGTTCCTTTCCTGCCTCTTACGACAGGAGCAAGCAACTGGATCTTTGTACCTTCCGGAAGTGCCATCACCTGATCTACCATCTGATCCACCGTCTGCTTTTTAATCTCTTTTCCGCATTTCGGACAATGTGGAATCCCGATTCTCGCATAGAGCAGTCGGAAATAATCATAGATCTCTGTCACTGTACCCACGGTAGAGCGAGGATTGTGATTGGTCGATTTCTGATCAATAGAAATCGCCGGAGAAAGCCCTTCTATACTTTCCACATCCGGTTTCTCCATCTGACCAAGAAACTGCCTTGCATAGGAAGAAAGCGATTCCATATATCTTCTCTGCCCCTCGGCATAAATTGTATCAAAAGCCAGATGATTTTCCCGAACCACTCAGTCCTGTCAGCACTACCAGTTCATTTCTGGGGATGTCAACATCTATATTTTTCAAATTATTCTCATTCGCGCCGCGTATTCTGATATACTGTCTGGCGTCCATCTTTTTTCCCATGTAAAATTCCTTTCCCATTTATATCATAATTATTCGATCTCATTCAATATCTGTTTCAGCTCAATCAATTTATCTCTTAATTCTGCCGCTGATTCGAAATCCAGCTCTGCTGCCGCTTTCTTCATTCGCTTCGTAACTTCTCCGATCAACTTCTCCAGTTCTTTCCTGCTCATAGACTCTGGATCTTTCTCCAGCTTCAGTTCTTCTGCTGCTACTTTTTTGGAAATACTGATCTGATCGCGGACCGCCTTCTGAATGGTCTTTGGCGTAATGCCATGTTCTTCATTGTATGCCATCTGAATCTTGCGTCGTCTTTCCGTCTCATCAATTGCCAGACGCATCGAGTCTGTCAGTTTGTCTGCGTACATGATCACGTGACCTTCCGAATTTCGTGCCGCACGCCCGATCGTCTGAATCAGAGAAGTCTCGGAACGTAAAAATCCTTCTTTATCTGCGTCCAGAATTGCCACCAGCGTAATCTCCGGAATATCCAGACCTTCTCTCAAAAGATTAATTCCCACGAGTACATCAAATACATCCAGACGCATATCACGGATGATCTCCGTCCGTTCTAATGTATCCACATCGGAATGCAAATATTTTACGCGAATCCCGATTTCCCGCATATAATCTGTCAGATCCTCTGCCATCCGTTTTGTCAGAGTTGTAACCAGCACTTTATTTTTCCTGGAAATTTCCTGATTGATCTCACCGATCAGATCATCAATCTGACCTTCTACCGGACGCACTTCTACTTCCGGATCTAAAAGCCTGTCGGACGAATCACCTGCTCTGCCCGCAGAAGCTCATGCTCCTCTTCATAAACTCCCGGGGTTGCTGACACAAACAATACCTGATTGATCTTACTTTCAAACTCTTCAAAATTCAACGGGCGGTTGTCTTTCGCAGAAGGAAGACGGAATCCATAATCCACCAACGTCGACTTTCTCGACTGATCCCCGGAATACATTCCTCCAATCTGCGGAATCGTCTTATGAGACTCATCGATCATAATTACAAAATCATCCGGGAAATAATCAATCAGTGTATATGGAGCCTGTCCGGGCGCCAATCCTGCCAGATGACGGGAATAGTTTTCAATCCCAGAGCAAAATCCTGTCTCTTTCATCATCTCAATATCAAAATTTGTCCGCTCAGCAATCCGCTGCGCTTCTAACAGCTTATCCTGTCTTTTAAATTCTTTGACGCGCTCTTCCAGCTCTTCTTCAATCGCCTTGACGGCGCGGTTGATATTCTCTTTATCCACCACATAATGAGATGCCGGGAAAATCGCTACATGCTTTAACTCGTCTTTGATCTCTCCTGTAAGAATGTCCACCTCTGTGATTCTATCCACTTCATCACCAAAAAATTCAATTCGGATCGCAACGTCTGACTCATATGCCGGAATCACTTCCAAAACATCTCCCCGAACCCGGAATGTTCCACGATGAAAGTCCATGTCGTTTCTGTCATACTGAATCTCAATCAGCTTTGCTACAACTTCATCTCTGTCCTTGATCATCCCCGGACGCAGAGAAATCACCATGTTCTGATAGTCTACCGGACTTCCCAGTCCATAGATACAGGAAACACTCGCCACAATGATCACATCTCTGCGCTCTGCCAGTGCCATCGTAGCAGATAACCGCAGCTTATCAATCTCATCATTGATTGCTGAATCCTTGGCGATGTAGGTATCCGAGGATGGGACGTAGGCTTCGGGCTGATAGTAGTCGTAGTAGGAGACAAAATATTCTACTGCGTTCTCGGGGAACATCTCCTTGAATTCTCCGTAGAGCTGCGCAGCAAGTGTTTTATTATGAGCGATGACCAGTGTCGCTTCTGTAATTGCTGGATCACGTTTGCCATCGTAAAAGTCTTTCCAGAACCCGTAACCCCCAGTAAAGTCTGGCATTGGTTGCCTTCCTTGAACCTTTCACAAGCTCTGCAATCGCCTGTGGCTGGTCTCCGGTTGGCTTATATGGGGCTTTCAAAATGAATCTATCCATAGCAAAATCCTCCATGTGTGACTTTTCGTATGCTTACTGTCAGCCACATTTTCAAATATATTCGTAACGGAATGCAAAATACTCCGTCGAGTATTCATCATTTATTTATTCAAAATTTTTGTCTTCCAACACTGTTTGTAATTCTTCTTTACTAGGAAGTACCGTTTCGTATTTACTCGCAAATATCTGATTATTATCCTTAGGCAATGTCATTTCTACAATAGCATCCTTCTTATCTTTACAAATTATAATACCTATTGTTGCATTTTCATCGTCCAATTTAACTTTTCGGTCATAATAATTGACATACATCTGCATCTGTCCTATATCTTGATGCTTTAACTGGCCAATTTTCAAATCAAACAATACAAAACAACGCAATAAACGATTATAAAACACCAAATCAACTCTAAAATGCTCTTCTTCAAATGTAAATCTAACCTGTCTGCCTACAAATGTAAATCCTCTCCCTAATTCTAATAGGAACTTCTGCAAATTATCTATAATTCGATTTTCCAATTCCGTTTCAGAATAAGTAACCATTTCCGGAAGTCCTGTAAACTCTAAAATATACGGATCTTTGAATATATCTTCTGGCTTTTCAAGCATTTGTCCTTCTGTTGCAAGACGCATTACTTCTTCCTTATTTCTGCTCAATGACAAACGTTCATATAGCGAACTACCATACTGACGTGCCAATTCATCTTTACTCCAGCCATTTCTATATGCTTCTATTTCGTAAAAATGACGTTCTTCAATCTTACTTATTCTCATTAAAATAAGATAATGAGACCAACTCAAATAAAATTTTCTTCCTTCTTTTGTAGTCGGCAAGTTTTCAGATTGGGGAAACACCGTTTCCCCAATTGAATCTTTAGAATATACCAGATAAAATTTTCTCATCAATTTTAAATTATCATACGAGTAACCTCGCCCAAATTTTTGCGTTAACCTCTTTGATAATTCTTTTAATATGTACTTTCCATATGCTGCACGTTCTTTTCCATCCTGTTCCTCTTCAATAATCATTCGCCCTGCTTCATAATATGAGTATACCATCGTCATATTTACTGCAACTGATAATTTTTTTTTTGCATTTTGGAATAACTCTATTACTTTATTATAAAAATTTTCCTTTTGAATGTTATCCATCTATTCACATCCTTTCATTTTTCTTACTCTAATCTTCGCAAAACTCTATAATCTCTTCCTCTGACATCGGACAATAATCATTCCATCCGAAAAATCCATACTATTCGGTACTAAAGCACCAAATAGCACTCGTTTTCCCCCTGACATTCCAGCTCACGAATTATTCCACCGCGATCTCCGGGAAGGACTCCTTAAACTCACCGTAAAGCTGCACGGCAAGGTTTTTATTGTTCACTATGATAAGCAGGCGTATTCTGATACTAATTCAAAGTGATCCACATTTTCTCCTTATCAGTATAGGCATATTTTGCTCACACTTATTCCCTGCCGTTATTATATCAAAATATAAAATAAAAGTACAGAGCAAAATCGAATGTTTGTTCTGTACTGTGCTATACTTTTTCACTATAACTTCTATTACATATTTACAACTCCTTTTTCAAATTCTGCCTCTGAACCAACAAAATGATCTGGTTCATACTCTCCATACGTTGTTTTCCATGCAACACAGCCGACCTAATCAATCTGTTTCGCTATCAAGTAACACATGTTCTAACGTCTCCTTAAAATCTTTTCTGATAAGATCTTAGCTCCCCAATATTTCTATATACATTTTCTCTTTTTCGTTGTTATAACAACATACTTTCCTTGTTCCATGCGCTATAATCCTCCCATAACTTGAAACACTATTCGAAATTTTTATCTTCGAACCTTATTGAAACCACAGGAGGATTATCAAAATGGAACAAAATATGTTTTGCTATCAATGTCAGGAAACAGCCGGGTGTACCGGATGCACAAAAATGGGCGTATGTGGAAAAACACCACACGTAGCCGCTCTGCAGGATCTGCTTGTCTGGGTGACGAAAGGATTATCTGCAGTGACAACGCAGATGCGCCGGGAAGATTTAAACGTGACCGGTGAAATCAATCAGCTGATTACCAAAAATCTCTTCACAACGATTACAAATGCCAATTTTGATCCCGAAATGATCACTTCCCAGATTGAAAAGACACTTCAGATCAAAAAAGTGCTTCTTTTACAACTGAAAAATCCGGAAAAATTGCCGGAGGCTGCCCGATGGTCTGCAGCCCCTTCTGAATTTGCAGCCAAAGCTGCCACTGTAGGAGTTTTATCAGCAAAGGATGAAGATATCCGTTCATTGCGTGAACTGATCACTTACGGACTGAAAGGATTATCTGCATACTCCAGACATGCCAATGTTCTTTTAAAAGAAGATAAAGAACTGGATACCTTCCTCCAACGCGCTCTCGCAGCAACGCTGGATGATACCCTGACCGTGGAAGATCTGGTGAATCTGACACTTGAAACCGGTAAATACGGTGTTTCCGGAATGGCACTTTTAGATCAGGCAAATACAGAAGCCTATGGAAATCCGGAAATAACAAAAGTCAATATTGGAGTCGGTAAAAATCCGGGGATTCTGATTTCCGGTCATGATCTGAAAGATCTGGAAATGCTTCTTGAGCAAACCGAAGGAACCGGAATTGATGTCTATACACATTCTGAGATGCTTCCGGCACACTACTATCCTGCATTCAAAAAATATTCTCACTTCAGAGGAAACTATGGAAATGCATGGTGGAAACAAAAAGAAGAGTTCGAGTCTTTCCACGGACCGATCCTGATGACAACCAACTGTATCGTTCCTCCAAAGGACACTTACAAAGACCGCCTGTACACTACCGGTGCGGCTGGATTTCCCGGCTGTCAGCATATTGACGACATACCTGAAAAAAACAAAGATTTCTCCAAGCTGATCGAACAGGCAAAACACTGCGCACCGCCTTTGGAAATTGAACGTGGTGAAATTATCGGTGGATTTGCCCATGCACAGGTTTTCGCTCTTGCAGATCAGGTTGTTTCTGCTGTCAAATCCGGGGCGATCCGGAAATTTGTTGTGATGGCAGGCTGTGACGGGCGTGCAAAAAGCCGCAGCTACTACACGGATTTTGCGAAAGCGCTCCCAAAAGACACTGTCATTTTAACGGCAGGCTGTGCCAAATATAAGTATAACAAACTGAATCTGGGTGATATTAACGGAATTCCACGTGTTCTGGATGCAGGACAGTGCAATGACTCCTACTCCCTCGCAGTAATCGCTCTGAAACTGAAAGAAATTTTTGAATTAAATGACATCAATGAGCTGCCGATTATTTACAATATCGCGTGGTATGAACAAAAAGCTGTGATCGTCCTGCTTGCCTTACTTTCCCTCGGAGTGAAAAATATTCATCTGGGACCTACACTTCCGGCATTTTTAAGTCCTAATGTAACGAAGCTTTTGATCGAAAATTTCCAGATTTCAGGAATTGATACAGTTGAACACGATATGCGCCTTTTCTTCGGTGAATAATCTGTCTCTCTGACCGTCAGAGAATGCACAAAAAGTGCAGAGCTCTTTTTCGCTCTGCACTTTTTCTTATCTTTTTATTCTGTTTCTTACAATTTTAACTCCTGGTACTGTACATGCTCTTCCAGTGCCTGTGTCATCTCCGCCATACGGCTCACATCCCCGATCAGGATCACGCCACAAAGACGGTTGTTCAGGAAATAGTATTTCTGATACTGTTTTTTGCCCATATCCTTCAATTCAATCGTCTTGTATACCAGATTTGGATTTTTTCCGTTGTCTCCTGCTGCAAACAATGCGGTTCTCATTCCGTGGAAGCTCAGTGCCGCCGGAACTGTCTCATATTCCATCTCTTCTCCTGCCGCATTCGCTCCTGCCACTTTTCCCTGTTCAGATGCTTCCGGCCAGATTGCATAGTTGAGACCGTCATACTGTGCACAGTCACCACATGCATAAATATCCGGCACATTCGTCTCCATTTTAGAATTGACGATCACCGCACGGTCCACTTCGATTCCGGCCTTCTTAGCCAGCACCGTATTTGCACGGACTCCTGCAGATACAATCACCAGCTCTGCCGGGAAAGTTCTTCCATCTGCCAAAGTCACTCCTGTCACATTGTCTTCACCGTCAATAGAAGCAATGCTGACACCTGTGTAAATCTGCACGCCCTGCTGTTCGCTGATGTGCTTGAGCATCTCACCTGCCGCGTCGTCAAGCTGACGTCCCATCAACTGACAAGCCGCTTCCAGAACCGTCACCTGACAGCCGGCCTTCTTCAATTCCCAGGCAGCCTCCAGTCCCAGAACTCCGCCTCCGATTACAACAACATGCTCCACATCCGGCAGCATTGCCGCTACCTTTTTCGTGTCATCCAAACTGCGGATTGCGATCACACCTTTTTTTCCGCTCCTGCGATTGGTGGAATGAAACACTCAGATCCCAATGCGTAGATCAGCTTTGTATAAACAAACTTTAAACCGCCTTCCAGTTCGATTTCTTTTGTTTCCGGATGGATCGCAACCACCTCCATATCCAGAACCTGCTGGATATTCTGCTCCTCATACCAGCCTGCATTCTGCACCGCGATCTGCTCCTCATCCAAATCTGCCATGATCGACTTTGTCAGCATCGGTCGGTTATACGTGCGGTAAGGCTCATTGGAGATCATCAGAATGGAAGCTGTTTTATTTCTCTTTCTGATCTCAGCCGCAGCATTCCAGCCTGCAGTTCCGTTTCCAAGGATCACATAGAAATCCTTTGTATCATTGGAAAACTCACTTTCCTGTGCGTCCACCGGAACAAAATTCTCTTTTCCGACGCCGCAGACCGGACACACTTCCAGTGAAGAATCAAAGATTTCTCCACAGACCAGACATTTTACAAGCTGACGTGCACCGCTTTTTTCTGCTCTTTTATTTTCTTTATTCTGAAGGATACATCCGAAATTATATCCATAGTCAAATGCGTCGATCAGATTGTCCTCGCCCGGTTTAAACCGCACACGAAATCCGTCTGCTACTCTCATCCGCAGCTGTTTCAATCGTTCGATTATATGAGGAACACCTTCCCCGCTCCATCCATAACTGCCGAATGCACTGGCCAGTTTTCCGCCATGTGTCCCTGCAAAGATAGAAGTCGTCAGATCCCAGATTGGCTTAAGTGCCTCTCCCACAATGGTAGGTGTTCCAAACAGGATTCCGTCTGCAAAACCGAGTTCTTCCAGCACTTTTGCCTGATCTGCCTCTACCATATCATAGCAGCGCACATCTATATCTCCGCTGGCCTTTATTCCTTCTGCGATCTTCTGCGCAAGCTGGGCAGTATATCCATAAGCACTTACATACGGAATGATCACTGTTTTCTTCGGATTTGGATTCACGACAGTACACCACTCTTCATAAGTATCCAACATCCACGAAATCTTGTCATCGATCACCGGTCCATGTCCGGTACAGATCATACTCAGATCCAACTCCCGCACTCTTGCCAGTGCTTTAGACATAAACGGCTTAAACGGTCCGATAATATTGTCAAAATAATATTTTGTGGCACGCACATAATCGTCCCACTGTGTCACCTTGCTTAACAAAATATCATGGAATCCATAATGAGAACCAAAAGAATCGCAGGTCACTAAAATCTGCTCTTCTTCTATATAAGTGTACATCGTATCCGGCCAGTGCAGATTCGGCACGCTCAAAAACCGCAGCGTCTTATTGCCTATCTTCATGGTCTCATTGTCTTTCACCGGAATCGCCGTAAATTCTCCGTTTACAATCTCCTTTAAAAATCCGATGGCACATCCTGTAGCAATAATCTTAAGTCCCGGGTTCAGTTCCAAAAGTCGCTCTACACTTCCTGCATGATCCGGTTCAGTGTGGTTGACTACCAGATAATCGATCTTTCTGATATCCGTAATCTCACTTAATTTTTCCAGATATTCGTCAAAAAACTTTGCTTTTGCCGTCTCAAACAGAACCGTCTTATCCCCTGCTTTTAAAATATAAGAATTATAAGTTGTTCCAAACTCTGTATACATAATAATGTCAAATACACGAAGCTGGTCATCTACAATTCCAGTCCAGTAAAATTCCTCTCTTAACTGTAATGTCTCCATTGTCATTTCCTCCTTCTTCGAAATTCTTTACATACACATTCTATAAATATTCACAACATCTTCTGCTTTCAGCGGAACATATGCCTCTGACAGTCCGCCAAAGATCACTGCATGTTCTGCCATTTCTGTAAAATGTTCTTCTGTAATCCCTACCTCAGACAAGGTCATCGGGATTTCCAGGCTTTTTAAGAATTCCTCTGTCGCATCAATTCCTGCGTTTGCAGTTTCAAAAAGATCCGCTTTTTCTGCGATTCCCCATACATTTTTTGCATATTCTGCAACTTTTCTACCGTATGTTCATTCAGAATATATCGCATCCAGCGCGGAGTCAGGATCGCGAGCCCCACTCCATGTGTGATATCATAATAAGCACTCAGCTCATGTTCCATCGGATGACAGCTCCATGCACAGTCTTTTCCTGTGGAACAGATTCCGTTGATCGCCAGCGAAGACGTCCACATCAACTCTGCACGTGCTTCATAATTTTCCGGCTCACGCACTGCGATCGGCGCATACTGGATCACAGTTTTTAAAAGCCCTTCACTGATTCGATCCGGAACCGCTGCCTTCTGGTATCAAAATACACCTCCAGAATATGTGACATAATATCTGCACTGCCTGCTGCCGTCTGGCTTGCAGGTACCGTAAATGTATTCTCCGGATTCAGAACAGATGCCTTCGGCAGCAACAGCGGATTTCCAAAGCCCAGTTTTTCTTTCGTCTTCAGATTGGTGATCACTCCGCCATTATCCATCTCACTTCCTGTTGCAGAAAGCGTCAGCACTGTACAGATTGGAAGTGCTTTTTCAATCCAATCCGGATGTAAGATCAGATCCCACGCATCTCCCTCATAATATGCAGCAGCCGCAATGGCTTTGGAACAGTCGATCGTACTGCCGCCTCCTACTGCAAGAATCACATCGATATCCTCTTCCTTGCAGATTTCCGCACCCGCATAGACACTCTCAATCCTCGGATTCGGCTCGATCCCGCCAAGTTCAAATATCTCAAACTCATGAAGCAGGTTTTTAATCCTGTCATAAAGTCCTGTCCGTTTGATACTTCCGCCGCCATATGTCAACAGTACCTTATTTCCATATGGGCGTAAAAGCTCCGGCAGCTTTTCTTCCTGTCCTTTTCCAAATAAAATTCTGGTACCAACACAAAAATTAAAATTTTCCATACTGCTCCGCCTTTCCTACGCTATACGTCTATTTTCCATCAGATAGTTACATTTTACCATTGAATTTTAAAAATGTCTTTCTTTTTATGTTTTTTTCATATATTTGATGCTCTTGTTTGACGCATTAGCTGTCTGCAACCGGGAACAAAATCGTAATCCGAAACCCATTCTTCTCCTTCATAACCGCACATTTTCCCGTCATTTTTTCCATCATATTTTTTATGCTCTGTAATCCGATTCCATTACTCTGCGTTTTTTCTCCCGAAAGCCGAATCTGATTTTCAAAACAAAAACCTGCCATCTCTCCCTGATCAACCGATAATATTTTCACCGGTACAGACGGATCTGCATATTTTATAATATTTGATGTAATATTATCCATGATCCGCATCATATAATCTGTAGAAATCCTGATTTTTTTATCCGGCCACCGGACTTGAAAAATCGTCTGAAATCCCCTCTGTTCCAGATAACTGCACGTTTCTGAAAAAAGATCATATAGTAATGTCTCAAAATTATCTGGTTCTTCCAATTTTACCTCATCTTCTCCGGAAAGCAGAGAATATTCGAACAAATGCTCCGAAAGCTGCTTCATACGACGTGCTTTCTGATCGATCTTTTTCAGATATTCCAACAACTGTGCTTCATTTTCATACTTTCCTTTTTTCAGAATTTCTGTATACAGCATGATCGAAGTAATCGGCGTTCTGAGATCATGCGACATCTCCGTCACAATTTTCTGGTTTTCTCTTACAATCTCTGTCTCCTTATGAATCATCCTCTGAAACGATTTTCGCATATTCTCAATTCCTTCGGCGAGCTTGGACAACTCATCCTTCCCTTTTACAGTAATCGCATATTCCAGGCTTCCGCCCTCTAATATTTGAATCTCCTTACTAAGCTGTAAAATGTAATCCATCTTTCTGCGTATTCCGATAAGAACAAGCAGTAAAAACAGAAGAAATGAAAAAAGTACCTCAACGATCATCGCATAGTGATAAAATTGATAATCATAGATTCCCCATATGTTCACCTGAGCCGAACCATCTGCAAATTCGATCGGGTAATAATCCATCCACTCATATTCATTTGCCGGAATCTCCTCTTCCCATAATTTTTGTTCCGGATATTCCGATTCAAATACTACAATATCACCCTTATATACCCGGACATGCAACACCTTTTGTTGTTCAACCCACCTGTTTAACTGGTCTGCATCCTTAGAACTGATATTTTTCTCATGGATATATTTCTGCAGCTCTTGTATGTAATACTCATTCTTTTTTTCTTCCTGCTCTGAGCTGTCATAATACTTGTTAATGAGCATTTCTCCTGCATAATTGATGGCACAATATACAAAAAATGTTATCGCCGCAGATAAGGTTCTGCTTCTTCACGGACTTCATTATTTCTGCCTCTGTATATATTGTACCGACGCAAAAGTGCTTTGACTCTTCCCAATAATTCTGCATAAGAAAAAGGCTTGGCCAGATAATCATCTCCACCCGCCATCAGACCGATCAGTTTGTCTGATTCCTGAGCTTTTGCCGTCAAAAAAAGAACCGGCACATTGGATACTTTGCGGATTTCTTCACACGTACGAAGTCCTGACATCCCGGGCATCATAATATCTAAGATCACCAGGTCTGTTTCATCACTCAACAGTTCTAATCCACTTTTTCCATTTTCCGCTTCTTCCACACAATAATTTTCACTTTCTAAAAGATCCGTACGCCTTCTCTTATATCTGCATCATCTTCAATAAGCAATACCTGTTCTTTCTTCATATCCAGCTCCTCTCCGGAAAAGATTTCCTGCAAAAATTAAGAGCGTACGTCTGTTAAAACATACACTCTTACGATCATCTTTAATCCACTTTACTTTCTGATGTTGTTCCTGATGTAGTCCCTGAACTTGAAGAACTGCCAGTCTTGTCATTTGAAGAAGTTTCTGATTTCTTACTTGTAGAATTGTCTGTGCTGCTGCCTGAAGTACTTTCTGTGCTCTTACCCGCTTCTGTACTACTGCTGGCTGAACTTTCTGTACTCTTTTCAGAAGAGCTTGCAGATTTACTGCTGTTCGATCCACATGCTACTGTTCCAAAAGATAACATTGCTGCCATGCATAATATAGTTCCTCTTTTTAAAATATCTTTCGTTTTGTAACATCCTTTCATCTTGTGATATCCTTCTTCCTCTTGATTTTATTTCAAAGGCTTATCTGTTTTTGATGGGTCTTATTATCCATGAAAAATCTTAAACATTTCTGATTCAATTCTTAACAAATCTAAACTTTCACTCACGATCGCCCTTTGCTTTATTGAAGTAATCATCCAGAAATGCTCTCATATCCCCTTAAATCCTTCTCCATTTTTATCTTCTCGTTTCTTTTTCCACTTTTTATATCTCTTATTCCGCAAGGGAATTCCCACACCCAAAAACAGGACAACGATCAAAATTGTCAGCTCCATACCGTACCTCCCTTGATTCTGGCTAAAACTCCTTTTTCTCCATGATACGCACACTGATTTTATAAGAAATTACGATAAGAATCACGGATACAATACAACCGATCACACTGACTGTACCTGCCCCCATCTTTTCGACCCTTTGCAAAGCCGCTGTCATCTCAATATCAAAAACTTTTCCAAGCTGAATTCCACCGACAATCACTGCAAATCCTCCAACTCCAATTGCAACAACTGCCAGCCTTCCTTTTTCATTTCCGTACTTTAACTGTACCGGAATGGAAGTCCCCATAAATACAAGAACGAGTATGATTGATACTGCATAATTCACCATAAGTGCATCATCGATCGGAATCTCTTTTGTAATCCAAACATAGATAAGACTGATCAGAACAGACAGGATCCATATTCCTCCACAGAAAAGTAAGCCAAACACATACTTTTCTTTCACATATCCCCGCCTCGATACAGGAAGTGTAAACAAAAATGAATATCCTCTGTCAAATTCATCATATGTAAGTGTTCCCAATACAAGAAGAAAGCCATACATCGGAAACAGATTGACAATATAAGTAGGACTTTTCATGAAAACTGTGAATACCACACACATTGCCAGAAGTACCAGCACTGCATTCTTCTGCAGCTTCAGAATACAAAAATCTTTTATCAACATCCCTTTCATACGCTTTCCCCCTTGATCATCATCAAAATTGCTTCATCAATCGTTCCGTTTTCCACCACGACCTTCGGATAATTTTCCAGATAAAACTGCTTCTGATTCGTCAGAAGCTGATATCCGAAAGCTTCCTTCTTTCTGCTGAGAATATACTGTTTATCCAGAGTCTGATACTGCTCTTCATCCACTTTTAATACCGCGTATTCGCCAAGCAATACATCCGTCTCCTCATGCAGCACGATCTTTCCATTATGGATCATATACAGATCATCACACAGCCCTTCCAAATCGCTGGAAATATGGGAACTGATCAAAATCGCACGCTCTTCTTTTTCCTCCATATATTCTCGCAAAAGATCCAGGACATCTTCTCTTGCTGCCACATCCAGTCCGGCTGTCGGTTCATCCATGATCAGGAACTTCGCATCATGAGATAATGCAAGAAGTACCTTAAGTTTTGCCTTCATTCCGGTGGAAAACTCTTTGATCTTCTTATCCAGAGGAATTTGAAACTGCTCACATCTGGAAATAAAACAGTCCTTTTCAAAATTCGGATACATGGACTTCATTACAGCGATCACATCTTTTACCTGCAGATACTCACTGAAACCTGCATCAGAAAGTACGACTCCCAATTGCTGTCTGTCACTTTCTTTCAGCTCTCTCTCCGGCTTTCCCAGCATCTCAATGTTCCCTCCATCTGTATGGATCAGTCCCAGAGCCGCTTTAAATGTCGTGGACTTCCCGGCTCCATTCTGTCCGATCAGTCCGGTAATACATCCCGGTCTGACTTCCAGTGAGCAGTCCAGTGTAAAATTTTTATACTGCTTCTTTACCTGTTCTAACTTCAGCATATGCTATCCCTCCAATATCAGCTCCAGCATCTCCCGGATATCCTCTTCCGACAGGCCGTATCTTTTTGCTTTGCGTATCACCTCGGTCAGCTCTTCTTCCACCTCCCGGCGATACTCTTCCATCATCATCTCTTTGTTGGCGGCAGCCACATAGGTGCCCTTTCCGTGTATGGTAACCGTAAATCCTTCCTGTTCCAGAGAATCATATGCTTTTTTTACAGTCAGTGCGCTGATCCTCAATTCTTTTGACAAGGTCCGGACAGACGGCAGATTGTCATCTTCTTTCAGCTCGCCGCTTATAATCTGTGCCTTGACCTGGTCTACGATCTGTTCATAGATCGGTACCATCGATGAACTGTTGATTATAATTTTCATATGTGCCTCCTTTATTTATAAACAGTATATAACAGTTTGCATCTGTTGTCAACTGTTATATACTGTTTATTTTTTCATTTAAAAAAGAGAAGGCATTTCGCCTTCTGCTTCTGTCCAAAACTTATCTTTCTAATTTTACAAGATATTCCGTTGTATTTTCTTCCAGTCTTTTCCTACCTGTCACTTGAAATCCATGATTTTGATAAAACGAAATTGCTCTTTTATTCTTTTCCAATGCCCATAAATTGTCTGCACCAAATTCTTCTGTCGCATATCGGATCAGTGCATCACCAACTCCCTGACTCTGAAAAAATGAATACATATATATTTTCCATAACTTTCTCTTGTTTCATGGGATATTGCTTACATTCAGATATTTGCTTTTAAAAGTACGGTTCCCTCCGGAAATGCGGTTCGAAATACTTTTCTTACCAACGGACCGGCGATTAACAGCTGAAATGGAAGTGCCATAATAAAATTCTTTGGAATATTGGTCAGCCAGATCAGAAGTAAGCTTCCCCATTCTCCGCTTTTTATGCAGGCTTCCACACCTCCGTAAAATGACATAATGATCACCATCGGAATTACCATACAGCCGGAAACAGCGATCGCCTTTTGAAGCACACTGCTGTCCGGTTTAACCAGAAACCGGAATGCGAATGCTTTCGCCGGACCTGATACGACAAACCAGTCAAACACCATCGCAAAAATATAAGCCACTGGAAAGCCGAGCCATGCTTCCTTTAAAGTCTCCACACCGAATTGCCCCATATGCAGCGTCACGTTGTAAACACTCATCCATAGTACCATCACGAAACACATCATTACCGTATAAATCAAACTTTCTCTCTTATGCTTTGGCATATTTTTCTCCTTTTCTTACCTTCTTTTTCATTGTTGCTACATTCGCTTATTATAAAGATATTTTTTTCTCTTCGTAAGTTTCTTTTTTCATTTTGTCGTTTTGACTGTATCGTAAGAAAAGGACTGTCATTTTTTAGGAAATTTTACCACTGTTTCAAACACGATTTATCCAACCTGATGCTCAGATATTTTTCTTCAAGCTCCTGCCTGTAAAATACCGGTTTCCAGGTTGTTTCTTTCACCGGATGAAAATGAGGGGATGAATACGCCACCTGATCACTGGGCTCTATCGTCCCCGCCAGAAAAATAGATGTGGGACCAGACTGACCGCCGATCACAGATACCGATCTTTTACCATGTGCAGTCGTCCAAACGGTGTCCCCTTCTTCACAATCCTGCAGATAAAAATCATCCTTTGGCTGTGGTGCAATTTCATACGTAATCTTCAAAACATGCTCCGGAAATTTCAGCCCTTCCATATCCGGAACCTCGATCCTCTCATCAACGGATTCTTTTATATTCAGTTCATAGTGTTCTTTTGTCACCGGATGCATGACTTCCACTTTCTGATCGACGGCCCCCGCTTTGACTGCAAAAGACGTTCCTTCGTACCGCGTTTTTTCCGGCTTCACACTTAACTCTAACCTCTTCGGAATTTCTCCTGTCCATTCATAGAAATATCTTTGAAACTTCCAGAATCGTTCCTGATCACACTGATAATATTCCATCCACTTTTCAGCCCGCACATCCTTTGCTTCCCCCGCTTCCACCGGCACCCAATACGTTCCGTCTGCACAAAAGGGGATGACCTGTGTATCTTTTTCTCTCAACGTAATGTTTAAATATTGCATCGCCTGTTCACCCAGATGATCAAGCTCCTCGCAAGTATCGATCACAATTCCATGCTCACAAAAAAAGAGTCCTCTGACTGCTGCTTTTCGTGTTTCCCACTCGCACATCTGATCAACACGAAACTCCTTCCTGATTCTCCCCAGATTCTGATGTACAAATTCTCCTTCAAAGACATGTGTCATGTGTTTTCCTCCTGTCTACTCCCGTATCACATCTACCACCTGTTCTTTCAGCACAGACTGTCCGGAAATCACCACTGCCGCTGCACAGATTGCCAGGTTCACCAGGATCATGATCAGAATCGGCACAATCTGAATACCTGATTTTGGATGCAGATACAAAAATACATGTGTCATAAAATAGTATAACATTTTTTGTACCGCCAGATAAAGTGCGATCATCACAATACTGGAATATACTCCATACCGCAGCCCTTCTTTGAGCAGCATGATCCGAAAACCGGAATCCGTGATCCCCATCGCCCTTAAAATCCCGAATTCATGCTTTCTGGCTGCCACCAGATACTGCATACTGTTCATAATATGCAGAAGGCTGATCACCAGAAGGACAAAAGCAATGCCATAGAAGAACAGCATTTTCTGATTCAGATAAAAGTTCTGCACCTTGATCTGTTCCGTATAATCCTTGACGACACAGTCGGATACTCCGGAAACAACCTTACGGATCTCATCTGTCACTGCGACCGCATCCGCATGTTCTTTCAATGCAATGCTGATGGTCCGGTATCCTTCGATGCCAAAATATTTCTTCATCTGTTCATTTGTCATAATAATGCTGGCTGCTCCATCCCCGTAAACTGATCCACTCTTGCCAGTGTTCTGCTGACAACTGCCTGGACTTGAAGATCCGAATTCTGATACAGCGAGTCTTCCCCCTGAAATTTCAGTAATTCTGTCTGGGCAGTCTTCGGTATCCTGACTGAAAGCGCATCTCCGGGAGACACACTGATTCCATCATAGTTTCCCTGTCCGTCCATCAGCGTCGCCAGTATCACTGTATCCTCTTCCCGCATTTTCTCCGGATCGATTTCTCCCTCCAGAAGATAATCATTCAACTCATTTAACATCCTGTCATCATATCCGTAGATATTGACCTTTAATCCATATTCTCCGTTTGCTTTTCTCACCAGTCTTCCATTGAATTTTTCCTCCATATCCGAATCTGCATCCAGAATGTTTTCCTCCGGATTCTCACTGCCCATATAATACTCCGGCCAGTGAAAAACATCATCTGACATCGTAAGCTCTCCCGCCATATACCGCACCGGTCTGACAGACTCCAATCCGCTTATCTTTTCCATCTGCTCTGCACATACCTTTGGAATCAGAC
>ENA-OQCK01000292-OQCK01000292.1-human-gut-metagenome-genome-assembly--contig:-NODE-292-length-29468-cov-4.102689_pt1 | contig 29468 bp, 40 predicted proteins | sample MGYA00242498_ERZ504578 | MGnify/ENA primary metagenome ERZ504578 (study PRJEB26092, sample SAMD00036229) | human gut metagenome | host: Homo sapiens | study: EMG produced TPA metagenomics assembly of...
ATTTGTCTGCCCGCTCATAGGAAATGGCGGCGTGGGACTTAAAAATTACCACTCCAATGAGCTGGTTCGTTCCATTGCGGAGCACAGCGGGGCCCAGCCAGATTTATCTATTCACCGGCCTGCGTGCTTTCTGAGCAGGAGCTGAAACTGACAGAGAGCTGGACAGCTACCATGAGATATATCATGTCTGGGAAAAACTGGATGTGGCGCTGGTCAATATCGGGAATTTTCCTTCGGTACCGGATTTTGCTTCGGAGGCCAGATATGGAGACCTGCTCATAAGGCAGAAGGCAGTGGGGCGGATCCTGAATTATTTTATGGACAGCAGGGACATATCATCCGGTCAGATACGGATTATGCCATTCAGATTCCACTGGAGCTTCTGACCAGGACAAGGCATGTGGTGGTATCTGTTCTGCCAATACCAGCCCAAAGGCATTCAGGGCAGCCTTAAAAACCGGTTACCTGAAACATTTTATTGCACCGGAGCATGTGGTCAGGGAAGCGTTAGAATAATATTGGGTTACATACGTAACCATAAATGCGCAGTTTGCTAAAGGGACTGCGCATTTTTGTGCATTAGGGCAAAAAACAAAGATGGGAGCGATGAATAATTGACAAAGGAACTAACAAATGTTAATCTAAAATCATGAATAATTTGGGGAAAATGCATGAGAGGAGGTTACATATGTTACTTTCAAAGCCGGAAATTACAAAAATGTTCAGAAAAGCCGCCCAGGTCTGGAATGAGAACAAGGATTATCTCAGCGAAATTGATTCCAGATTCGGCGACGGGGACCACGGCGTTACCATTGGAAAGATTGCCGGTCTGATCGAGAAGAGCCTGGATGGCTGGGATGACGATGACGTGGAGACATTTCTGGAGGACCTGGGAGACAATACCATGGAGATCGGAGGAGGAAGCGCAGGTCCATTATACGGAACCATGATAGGAGGACTGTCAGGTCCCCTGGAAGGGAATAAACCCATTGATGCAGGTACTCTGAAGGAAATGTTTACGGAATGCCTGTCGGCCATGGAAGACATCACTAACGCAGGCGTGGGGGACAAGACCATGATGGATGCCCTGATTCCTGCTGTGGAAGCAGCCCAGAACGCAAAGGACGATGTGATGGCTGTGCTGGAGGCGGCCAAGGGGGCAGCGGCCAGGGGCGCAAAGGAGAGCGAACAGTATGTGTCCAAGTATGGCAGGGCGAGAAGCTATAAGGAGAAGACCATCGGCACTCCGGACGCGGGTGCGGTGAGCACATCCCTGTTTTTTGCAGGACTTTGTGACGGACTGAAGTAGACGGTTACAGAAGTGGACGGTTACAGAAGTGGACGGTAACGGAAGTAGAAGGTAACGGAAGTGGACGGTAACGGAAATAGAAGGTAACGGAAATAGAAGGTAACGGAAGTGGACGGCATACGGAAGTGAATGGCTTACGGATGCGGTCAATAAAATAAAATTGGGAGAGGTAAAAATTATGAAGATGAAGAAATTTATAAACAATCCTGAGAATCTGACGCCGGAGCTGTTAGAAGCTTTGCCGAGGCACACAAGGAGCTGGTGACCCTGGGTGAAAACCGCATGATCATTAACAATAAGCTGGCTGAAGCCGACAGGGTTACTATTGTGACTCAGGGCGGCTCCGGCCATGAGCCGGCTATCAGCGGATTTGTGGGAGAAGGAATGGTGGATATCTCCGTGGTGGGAGATGTTTTCGCGGCTCCCGGACCTCAGGCCTGCCTGGATGCCATAAAGCTGGCAGACAAGGGCAAGGGCGTTCTCTACATAGTCTTAAACCATGCAGGCGACATGCTTACCGGCAACCTGACCATGAAGAAATGCGCAAAGGAAGGATTAAATGTGGTCAAGGTAGTGACACAGGAGGATATTGCCAATGCGCCCCGCTCCAACGCCGATGACAGGAGAGGCCTGGTGGGATGTATCCCCACCTATAAGATAGCGGGAGCAGCGGCTGCCGAGGGAAAGAGCCTGGAGGAAGTGGCTGCCATTGCGCAGCGGTTTGCAGATAACATGGCTACCCTGGCCGTAGCTGTATCAGGAGCGACCCATCCGGCAACAGGAAGCCTGCTCGCGGATCTGGGCGAGGATGAAATGGAAATCGGCATGGGACAGCACGGAGAGGGCGGCGGCGGACGCCAGACCATGAAGTCAGCCGATGAAACAGCCAAGATCATGCTGGACGGCCTTCTGGCTGACCTGGATATCAGGGAAGGCGAGAAAATCATGCTGATTCTCAACGGAACCGGCGCCACCACACTGATGGAGCTGTTCATCATTTACCGCAGGTGCGTATCCTACCTGAAGGAGAAGAACATTGAGATTGTGGCCAATTATGTGGGCGAGCTTCTCACCGTACAGGAGCAGGCCGGCTTCCAGATGTTCATGGCAAGAATGGACGATGAGCTTCTGCACTACTGGAATGCACCGTGCAATACGCCGTATATGAAGAAATAAGAGGGGGTTTAAGAACGTACTGGCGGCACAAGGAAAAATCAGTTTAAGAGAAAGATGAGGAGGATATGGTCATGGCGGCAGAATATATGCATATAGGAATCCCGGTCCTAAATAAAAAAGAGGGAATGACATATAACGAGGACATGAAGTTCTGGGTAAGCAATGTGGACGACTATGATTTTAAGATAGAGTACCTGAAATTCGAGGAGGGAACACCCTTCCCGGAGATTCTTTCCAAGCAGCCCCATGTGGCTTACAGGGTGGACGATTTGGACCACTATGCCTCCCAGGCTCAGAGGATCATATTCGGGCCGGCTGACTGCGGCCCTGGCGTGCGCCTGGCATTTGTAATCTGGATGATGCTATCGTTGAACTCTATGAGGAAAAGTAAGGAGAATGCCGGATGTTAGTAAATATGAACCATGTTCTGCGGTATGCGCAAGAGAAGCAATGCTGTATAGGCGCCTTTGACACGCCGAATCTGGAAATTCTTATGGCGGTCATACGGGCGGCAGAGAAACGTGAGGAACCAGTTATTATCCAGCACGCACAGCTTCACGAGTGCGAGATGCCTATTCATATCATCGGTCCCATCATGGTGCGTATGGCGAAGGAGGCCAGGTTCCTGTCTGCGTCATGCTGGACCACGGCGAGGACCTGGACTATGTGAGAAAAGCCTGGATTTAGGCTTTTCCGCTGTCATGTATGACGGCTCATCCCTTGCTTATGAGGAAAACGTGGCAATGACCAGGGAAGTAGTGGCCATGGCAAAAGCCTGCAACGCGGATGTGGAGGCTGAGATAGGCATTGTCACGGGACATGAGGGAAAAACCTTTGCCATCAATGATGTAAGCGACGCGTATACAGACCCTGAGCTGGCAGCCAGGTATGTAAAAGATACGGGCATAGATGCCCTGGCAGCATCGGTGGGAACCGTCCACGGATTCTATGCAACCAAGCCAAAGCTGGATTTTGACCGGATTGTGAAAATCAAGGAATTGACAGGGCTTCCGCTGGTTATGCACGGGGGATCCGGCATCAGCGTAGCGGATACCCAGAGGGCGATCCGCTGCGGTATCCGTAAAATCAACTATTTCTCCTATATGTCCAACGCGGGCGTGAAGGCAGTGAAGAAACTGCTGGAGGAGAAGGAAGTCAAATACTTCCATGATTTGGCTAACGCGGCAGTGGATGCAATGGAGCAGGATGTGCTGAATGCCATGTCTATGTTTGCGTTAGAGTAGGTTTGAGATAAGAGAGCTGTTTTTGTTCCGGCGGGTCATGTGATGACGTGTCTGGGCGGGCAGCTCTTTTTTGATGTTCAAATGAATGCTTTATTATGCCTTGTTGAAATGATTTTTATAGATAATGAGCAAATTCATCTTGTATTTTATAAGATGTTATGATATGTTATACATAACAATATATGACGTCAAGGAGGAGCTGTTATGTTTAATTTTGATGAGGCAAAGGTTCTGCAGGAGCACAAAAACGGACTCAGCATTGTGGGAGCAACAGAAAAAGCAGTAGATGAGGTGGTAAAGAGAGGATATAAAAATATCTTCTATATCGGAATCGGGGGAACCGTGCTCTATGCCAACCAGATGGCCCACATCGTAAGGGAAGAAGGTTCTACCATCCCGCTGTTCATCGAAAACGCAGCGGACTTCTGTGTGGTGGACAATCCCCACTTTTCCAAAGATTCCGTGGTAGTTATCGAGAGTATTTCCGGTGATACAAAGGAAGTGGTGGCTGCGGTGGATAAGGCCCACGAAATCGGAGCAACGGTTATAGGGTATGTGGAGAAGGAGGGCAGTCCGCTCTATGAAAAATCAGATTATCTTATAACCACCACAGGCGGCGGATATTATTTCTGGTACACCGTGACCCTGCGCTTCATGTATCATGCAGGCCAGTTTCCACGGTATGAAAAGTTTTTTGAGGAACTTAAGAATATGCCGGAGAATGTGGTGGAGATTTATAAGAAGGCGGATGAAAAAGCAGCAGAATATGCAAGGGCCTATCAGGATGAGCCCATCCAGTATCTGGTTGGTTCCGGCAATCTGGAGGACTGGGCTGTCTGCTATGGCATGTGTATCATGGAAGAAATGCAGTGGATGCGCACAAGGCCCATATCGGCCTCTAATTTCTTCCACGGGACATTGGAGGTTATTGACAGGGATACCTCTGTAATTTTAATCAAGGGTGAGGATAAAACCCGTCCGCTTATGGACCGGGTGGAAAATTTTGTACACAAGATCAGCGCCAAGGTGACTGTGTTTGACAGCAAGGAGTTTGAGCTTAAGGGGATCAGCGACGAGTTCAGGGGAATGCTCTGCCCGATTATGATGCGCTCTGCGTTCCAGAGGGTGTCCACGCATTTGGAGTATAACAGGCGGCATCCTTTGGCTATCAGGAGGTATTACAGGAGGTTGGATTACTAAAATAGGCCCTTCAGAAAGTATGCTGGCAGTTCCAAAAATGCATTGAAATCAGGGAGAAAAGGGATGTTTGAAACGGTTGCGCGAATACTTTCCCAATGGTATACTTAAGCTATATATGGTCATGTATCGTATAATAATGATACAGACATAATCAATGGAGGCGGAATCATGGGAAAACTGAACAAGGAATCAAGCGTCCCTTTGTATCAGCAGCTGATGGAGGTAATCCAGAATCAGATACTCAACGGAGAATTAAAAGAAAATGACAGGATACCTACTGAGATAGAGTTGAGCAGGGAGTATGACGTCAGCAGGATAACAGTGCGTAAAGCCGTGGAATTATTGGTGGAGGAGGAGATATTGGTAAAGCGCCAGGGCATAGGAACTTTTGTGTCGCAGAAAAAGCTTTGCCGTAATATCAATGGTTTCATGGGATTTACTCAGAGCTGTCTGGCAGAGGGAAATACGGCCGGGGCACAGTTGGTGTCTGCGGAACTGGCAGAGGCCACCATGGTGGACGCAGAGGAACTGAAGATTCAGGAACATGAGAAAATTATTAAGATTGTGCGGGTGCGAACCTGCGACGGGATTCCCGTTATGCTTGAGGAAAATCACTTTCCGGCTCGTTTCGCATACCTTTTAGGGCATGATCTCACAGGCTCCATCTATCAGATATTGGCGGAGAATGGGACAATTATGGACAATGGCATTAAGCGGATTGGAATATGCCAGGCCAATGAGATTGAGCACAAGCATCTGGGCGTGAATCTCGACAAGCCCCTGCTTTATGTAAAAGATGTCAGCTATGATCGGGAGGGAAATCCTGTCCACAATTGTAAAAGTGTGATTAATCCGGACCGTTATAAGATGACGGTCATGGTTAATGCTTGAGAAAAGGCGGATAGAGAATGATAACAATCAGCAAATCCCAGATATCGATAATGAATATTCAATATGGCTATTATCCACTGGAGAAATTCTTAGATGACGCTGTCAGAGCCGGCGTAGAGCATGTGGAGCTGTGGGAGCAGCTCCGCATTTTCATTTGGAAGATATGACGTACACAGATGTGTGCCGTGTCAGAAAGCAGATTGAAGAAAGGGGCCTGTCACTGGTGTGCTATACCCCCGAACAATGCATTTACCGGTGAATTTAGCAGCAGACTCAACGGTACAGAGGCGGCGCAGTCTTAAGTATTTCGAAGATAATCTGCGTGCGGCAGCAGAATTAGGCACGGATAAGATGCTGGTGACTACTGGATGGGGATATCTGGATAACAGTAATATAAATGAAGCCTGGAAACATGCCAGGGAAGGTCTTATGTCCCTGGGGGATATGGCCAGGGATTACGGCATCAAGCTGGCCCTTGAGGTGCTGCGCCGGGATGAAAGCAACCTGGTCTACAATCTGCCCACTCTTAAGAGGATGATGGAGGATTTAAGTCATCCGGCAATCGGGGCAATGATTGATACAATTCCCATGGCATTGGCAGGTGAGCGGCCGGAGGATTACCTGAAGGTATTCGGGGAGCAACTGGTCCATGTGCATTTTATCGACGGTGCTCCCAGAGGACACCTGGCATGGGGGGACGGAGTTCTGGATATGAAAGGGTATTTGGAAGAGTTTTCGCGGTATTCTTATAAAGGTTACCTGTCCCTGGAGATAACAGACGGCAGATACAGAGTGGACCCTACATCCTCTGTTTTACAAAGCGTTGAGAGGTTATATGACGTATTGAATTGATGCCCATAGTGAGTGGTAAATATACTAATAAAGCGGATTCCTTGCGTGTACACGATTGGAATTCGCTTTTTTGAACAAATAGCACAAAAAAATACGTAATTAATGTGCTAAATATACGAAAATCAGATTGCGACCATATTTTATGTTTACAAAATATACATAACGTCATATAATGATTACATGATAATTAAAACACATCAACAAAGAGGTGAGGACATGTTAAGAGTACTGGGATTGGGCGATAACGTGGTGGATAAGTATATGCACATCCGCACCATGTACCCGGGCGGAAACGCATTAAATTTTGCAGTCTATGCAAAGATGTTCGGAATGGAAGCCGGTTATCTGGGGGTGTTCGGAGATGACGAGGCCGCCGCTCATGTATATGATACGATCCGTGGTCTTGGGCTGGAGCTCTCCCACTGCCGTTTTTATCCTGGAGAGAACGGATATGCCGAGGTTTGTCTGGACAACGGGGACAGGGTGTTCATCGGCTCCAACAGAGGCGGAGTGTCAAGGGAACATCCTCTGGAACTGACTGCAATGGACAGGGCTTATATAGCCGGCTATGACATTGTACATACCAGTATTTTCAGTTATATAGAAGATGAGCTGCCGTTGATCCGCCAGGCATCATCCTTTGTATCCATGGATTTTTCGGACAGGGCAGACGAGGAATATTTGAGACAATGTGCGCCATATGTTGACTGTGCCAGTATCTCCTGCGGCAATATGCCAGAAGCGAGATTGAGAAACAGATGACTCTGATTCGGAAATTTGGATGCAGACATATTGTTATTGCTACCAGGGGAGCCAAGGGGGCGCTGGTAATGGTGGACGGACGTCTCTATGAACAGTCACCATGTTTGGTAGAGGCGGTGGATACCATGGGAGCGGGAGATTCCTTTATTACCTGCTTCCTGATAAATTATGTGGATGCCATGAAGGACTCCAGGGACTTCCCGTCAGCATCGGGAACTAAAGGAACAGTGACAGCTGCGGACTATCAGGATTTGGCAGTCAGAACCAGTCTGTACCGCGCAGCCGTTTACTCGGCAGGCAACTGTCAGAAGGAGGGATCATTCGGATTTGGCAAAGTGTTTCAGTATGAGTAAAGCATTATATAAAAAGTATTATGAAGAGGCGAAAGGAGTTTATTATGAGAAGTTTGTTAAGAAAGCGGCTGCTGCCCTGTTGGCAGGAACCATGGCAATGTCACTTGCAGCTTGTGCGGGATTTACCCCCAGTGGCGGTGATGGCAAGAAGGACGCACCGGCTTCTTCGGAGGCAGGAGCTGATACTGGTGTTACTCAGGCTGCTCAGGAATCAAGAGAGAAGAAAACCATAAAGTTTTTCCACAGGTTTCCTGATGAGCCGTTCAATGGCTTTATTGAAAGCAAGATTGCTGAATATGAGGAAGCGCATCCCGATATTGACATTGTAGTTGAGAGTGCCCAGAATGATCCATACAAAGAAAAGATTAAAGTAGTGGTTGGCGGTAATGATGCTCCAGATATTTTCTTTAGCTGGTGCGGCGAGTTTTCGGAGCGGTTTTTAAGAGAAAACCTGATTATGGATCTTACCCCATACCTGGAAGCAGATAAGGAGTGGAAGGATTCCCTCATGGAGTCCCAGCTGGTAAACTATACAAAGGATGGTGTTACATACGGTATTCCATTCAGACTTGACTGCAAGCTTTTCTTCTACAATACACAAATATTTGAAGAGAATGGCCTGAAGGCACCGGCTACATGGGATGAGCTCATTGAAGTGTGTGATAAGCTGAAAGCGGCTGGTGTCACACCCATATCTTATGGAAATCAGGAAAAGTGGCCGGCAGCACACTATATCGGTAGTTTGAACCAGATGCTTGTAAGCGATGAGGTGAGAGAGAAAGATTTTGATCCTGCCCAGGGAGAGTTCACCGATCCTGGTTATGAAGAAGCATTAAAATGCTATCAGCAGCTGATTCCCTATTGCAACGATGCAGTGAATGGTACAGCAGCAGACATGGCCAGAACTAATTTTGCAATGGGCAAGTCCGCTATGTACTATGCAGAACTCATTGAGATTCCATATATTACAGACCTGAACGCCGATCTGGATTACGGTATGTTCAAATTCCCTGTAGTGGAAGGGCCAGGCAACCCTGATATATTAACTGGCGTTCCGGAAGGATTTGTGGTTTCGTCCAAAACAAAGTATCCGGACGAATGTATCGAGTTTCTGAAATGGTTCTTAGGACCGGAAGTGGGCAAGGAGCAGGCACAGACCATCGGCTGGTTTAACGCATCAAAAAATGTGACAGAAGGAGTCAATGATACGAAACTGCTGGACGGTTATAAAGTTGTAAATGAACCAAAATCATGGGACCATGGTTTGACAACGCTCTTTATTCAACAACATGTGATGAATATCTCACAGCGGCTTCCGACCTTACAAATGGAGATATTACACCTGCGGAGGCAATGGCAAGAGTACAGAAAGTCGCTAAAGAAGCCCAGAGTCTTGTATCCGGGCAGACTAAGTCAGAGTAATCTATAGGGGGATGTGGAAACATCCCCCTGCAACATAAGAAAGTAGGTAAAAGCTATGAGAACGAAGAAATCCACTCCTTATTTGTATATGATTCCCGGTCTTATTATGGTACTTGTATTTGTATACATACCGGTCATAACAAATATCGTATACAGCTTTTTCAGCTTGTCATCCTACTCCTCTTCGGCAAAATTTGTGGGTATCAGTAATTATATCCGTTTTTTTACTAAGGATACCCTGCCTATCATGCTGAAGAACAACGGACTGTACTGTATTATTTCCCTCGTTGTTCAGGTGGGTTTCGGAACTTTGCTGGCGCTTCTTCTTGAGAGTAAGGCAACAGGACGCTTCCGTAATGTGTACAGGAATATATATTATATACCAGCTGATTTCTCTGACAGCCGTTGGTATTCTGTTTACATTCATTTATCAGCGGACCTGGGTATGCTCAACTCATTTCTGAGAGCTATAGGACACGGGGATATGGCTCGTTCATGGCTGGGAGATTCCAAGATTGCCATATACTGTATTATAGCCATGAGCCAGTGGCAGTTTACCGGATATATCACTCTTCTGATGGTAGTGGCTATACAGAATGTGCCCAATGATTATATCGAGGCAGCATCTATTGATGGCGCGGGACCTGTAAAACGTGCACTCCATATCATACTGCCTCTTGCAAAGGAGCAGCTTCTGGTATGCTCAATCATCACGGTAATCGGAGCGTTCAAGTTGTTTACCGAGGTATATTCCACCACAGGAGGAGGGCCAGGAAACAGTACACAGGTATTGGGGGTGTTTCTTTACCAGAACGCATTCCTTCACGATGACTTGGGAATGGCTGCTGTAACCGGCGTATTTATATTCATGGTAACCATGGTGCTGTCGCTGATTCAGATGAAGATCACCAGGTCTGGCGAAGTGTAGAAAGGAGAGGCATATGAAGAAACGAACAGCAGTAACCATACTTTTGAATATATTCTTCATACTGTTAGTGCTTGTGATTATACTGCCGGCAGCCTGGCTGATTATGAATTCGCTGAAGACCAATGTGGAACTGTTTACCGATTCTCTGGCGCTGCCTGCGAAAGTACAGTTTGCCAACTATATATCAGCATGGAATAAAGGACTTTACAAATACTTTGGAAATTCTGTCATTGTAAGTTCCATTTCACTTATATCCATTCTGTTTCTAAGCTCCCTGCTGGCCTATGGTATAACCAGATTCAACAGCAGATTCGGAAACCTGATATTCCTGATTACATTAGGAGGCATGGCCCTCTCGGAGCAGGTGGCACTGGTTCCTCTGTATAAGATACTTCAGGCCACACACCTGTATAATACATATTGGGCGGTTATCCTGCCCTATGTGCATTCAGGATACCGTTTACCGTATTCCTGATGCGTGCTTATTTTATGTGTATACCAAAGGAACTGGAGGAAGCGGCAGTTATTGACGGCTACAACAGCTTTCAGATATTCAGAAAGATTATAGTCCCTATCAGCAAGCCGATTTTTGCATCCTGCGCCATTGTGAACCTGAATTTCGTGTGGAACGAGTTCCTGTTTGCCAATGTGTTCCTGGAGAGTAAGAGTATTATGACCATTCCTATCGGTTTGATGACATTTAAAGGCGATATGAGATCGGACTATGTGGTAATGCTGGCAGGCATCACCATTGCATCCCTTCCAATGATCATACTTTATCTGTGTATGCAGAAACAGTTTGTCCGGGGTCTTACCTCTGGTGCGGTCAAGGGATAGATAATTAGAATGTCATATATCAGCAGGAGGAACAGGATGGTTCCTCCTGTTTACTGTTACAGGAAATTACATGTATGATACAGACCACTAAATATAAAAGGGAATAAAAAACATGGAATATAAAACTGCAGATTATCACGTCCACAGCACAATTTCCCCCGATGCCAAGGTACCATGGAGGAAATGTGCAATGCAGCCATAGCTGCGGGTATAGAAGAGATCGCATTTACAGACCACTATGAGTTTTACGCAGGCGGGATAACCGGGAAATATTTTAACCGGGAATATCTTATTCGTTATTTTGAAGAACTGGATAAATGCAGGCAGATGTATGAAGGCCGGCTTATTATCCGCAGCGCTATGGAATTCGGGCAGCTTCACCTGGACCCGGAGAAGGCATCCGGCATTATAAAGAGCTGGCCCTTTGACTATCTCATTGGTTCTGTGCACAAGATTGGTAACATTGACTTAAGTCAGATGGAGTTTCGGGAGGATACGGTGCAGGAGATTGCGGACGCTATTACAGTCACCTGCTGAAGCTGGCCCGGACAGGGGATTTTGACTGTATGGGGCATTTGGATCTGTACAAGCGCCATTGCAGGAAAGCGGGACTTCCAGATGATTATGATAAATATGAGGACAGGATAGTTCAGGTATTGACGCGCTCATTGAGAGGGGAAAGGGAATTGAGGTCAACACATCAGGGCTGAGGCAGGGAGCAGGGGAAACCATGCCCGGAATCAGATGCCTTAAGCTGTACAAAGCGCTTGGAGGCACTGTGATTACAGTTGGTTCTGATGCGCATCTCCCGGAAGATGTGGGAAGCGGTTTCATAGAAGCCTCGGCCTCGTAAAAGAAGCGGGCTTTGACAGAATCGCCCGCTATGAAAAACGTATGTGTTTGTTCCAGCCTCTCTAAAAACGTTTCTCAAAGTGGCCGGTGACGTCTATATTGTTCTGGATGGCAATAAATGCATTATGGTCAGCAGTGAGGACCAGTTGCCTTAATGGTTCTATCTCGTTTTTGGAAATGACAGTCATGTAGACATAGGTGGACTGGCCGGTATAGCCGCCGGAGCATTCCAGATTGTGACACCACGGTGCAGGTTGTTAAGTATTATATTCTGGATGTCTGGATGCCGGGAGATGATTGTGACACAGGCTTTGATGTTCTGATAATGAATTTTATCTGTGGCTACCCCTGCAATGATGGCAAAGAGGGCAGAGTATGCGGCTGTGGCCAGATTGTACCGGAATGCGCAGAACAGATAAATCAGTACATTAATCAAAATGGATATCCTGCCTACGCTGAACCTGGGAAATCGCTTGGTACAGTAGATTCCAACTATATCCACACCGCCGCCTGAACCGCCGCAGGTCAGGGTCAGACCCACTCCAAAGCCGGATATGGCACCTCCCACAAGGACCGATGCAAGTGGATCTGTGAACACAGGAATCTCCGGCGATGGGATAAACGCAATGAAGAGGGACTGCAGGCATACACATACAATTGTCTTATAGAAAAAGCTATGGCTGATGAGTACATAGGATAACAGGAACAGGGGGATATTAAGCATCCAGAAAATGATTCCGGTCCAGTCGATTCCTCCGGGAAGCGGGATTTTGAGAATGTCCTGAAAGACAGATGTATGATTTGGGCAATGCCTGTGAAACCTCCGCTGTAAAGCCCCAGAGGCCGCAGAAACACACAGAATGAAAATGCAAAAAGGAATACCCCCGCGGTGGCACCGGCCATGGATAAGAGAGTATTCCTTCCGGATAATTTAGACATAGTCCTACCTCCATAAAAAGGGCTTCCGGCAAAGCATCAGCAGCCGGAAGCCCTTTTGAATGTGAAAGATAATTAGTATTCCAGTTTCCACATGTATCTTCTCTGGGTCAAGGGATGATTCCTGAGGATTGCCAGCTGCTCTGCATATACCCGCAGCACTGCGGTAATCAGCATCGGGTTGAAGTAATCTTTGACCGTGGCCGGTATTACGGACCCTAATCCAAAATCCTTTGCATCAATCAGGGTGGTCTTGGCCTGGAAACGGTTCAGGAAGTCCAGGGCTCTGGAATCCAATGCTCTGGTACTGCCGTCGTTCATCAGCAGAAGGAAGGGCACATCCTTATCTACGATTCAAATGACCATGGAAAAATTCGCCGTCATGGAAGGAGCCTGAATTGATCCACTGCATTTCCATCAGAAGGCATATGGAGAAGGAATAGGCCACCATATGGGTAGCTCCGGAGCTCATAACGTAAATAACAGGAGCATCCTTGTAGTTTTCTGCAAACTTTTTTGCGGAAGGGACTACGAAGGAAACTGCGTCTTCTATTAAGTCAAAGATCTTACCAAAACCGGTCATCATATCTTGGTAATGTTCATACCCTTCATACTGATTGAGAATTTCAGCTGCCAGCTGCAGACAGAAGGTCATTTTTTCCAGTTTGGCCGCATAATTCTTCTCAAATCCGTGAAGTACCACATAGTGTGCGCTGTTAGCCAGTGGTGAACCGGGGGTATGTGTGATGGCTATTACCTTAGCGTCCATATTCATGGCTTTTTTGGAGGCTTCCACTGTCTCGGGGGTATTGCCGCCAAGGGAGCAGGTAATGATAATACTTCTTTGCCCACGCACGCAGGAGTGGCATGTACAAATTCATTGGCCGTGTACAGACTGGTCCTCAGCTTTTTTGCATTGTCCTCTAAGAAGTACTTGGCTGGATAAAGCTCTGCCTGGGATGCGCCGCATCCTACAAAGATGACTGAGGTGATTTCCGGGCGCTCTGCTTTGATTTCCTCGATAATTTTTTTTTTAGTTCCATAAAAATAGGGCCTCCTTTGAGAGATATGTAGTTTTTATTTGTCTTATAAATACATTATATAACGTTATATAAAAATAGTCAATAAGAATATAACATAATGTTCTATTACATTATAATGGTTTGCAGTACCTGGATGTAATAGAAGGGAGGAAAAAAATAAAAATATCCCCAGGAAATACCGGTATATTTCATCCGTATCTCCTGGGGAGAAATCTTCTTTATTTCACAAAGTATTCAGGATATGCCTTTAACAGCTCCGACTTCTCCACCCTGTGCCGGGTCAAATGCCGGGTCATTAACATCTCTGCCAGCTCTGCGTCGCGGCGTTCAATGGCATAGAGAATATTTTCGTGGTCCTCCACGGTCTTATCAGGCTTAACGGTTTTTAGCGAAAGAGCCTGAGACGGTCGAAGTGAACCATCTGAGAACGAATAATTTCATAAGTGCGTGCCTTGTCAACGGAATGGAAGAGAAGTTTGTGGAACTCGTTGTCCAGCTCAAAGAGCCGTTCTGCGTTCTCTTTTTTCAGTATATTGTCCTCCATCCTGAGATTTTCTTTTAGTTTGTCCATATATTCCTGTGAAATACCTTCGCAGGCCAGCTTTAACACGGCATTCTCCAGCACCAGGCGCATGAATCGGGATTCTTCAATCAGTTCATAGTCAATCTTTGCGATATAACTTCCTCTTTGGGGCTGGATCTCCACCAAACCTACTTTGCTCAGTTCAATGAGGGCTTCACGTACCGGAGTGCGGGAAAGATTCAGAATGGCGGAAAGCTCATTCTCGCTTACCGTGCTTCCCGGTACCAGTTCCAGATTAATGATATTATATTGAAGAACCCTCAGGGCATAGGTGCGGGCATTTTCAGCAGACAGCCTGTCCAGTACTTTCATATGTTCCTCCTTGTTTTTAAAATCTCCTTATATACCAGCAAACTATATATTATGTACTAGTATACTACCGAAAGAACGGATAGGCTATCATTATTTATTTGAAAACTATCATTTTATTATTTATTCAGTATACTGCTAAAAGTCAAAAGTCAGAACCACCTTGCGGATGGATGGATCGTGAGAGCCAACGAAATCAAAGGCCTCCTGAGCTTTTAACAGGGGGAAGGTATGGGAAACACTTCCTGTCAGGTCAAGTTTTCCTTCATTGATTAATTCAATGGCTCTGCCAAACATCTTGTTCTGAAGGCGGGAACCCGTACATCCAGTTCCTTTGAGGTGATAAGGAATTGGTTGATTTCAGTGGGAGATGTGGAAAAGCCCATAGTGATAACCCGGCCTGCATTGCCGGTGGCTTTCAGCAGGCGAATCAGGGAATCATTTCCGCAGACCGCGTCAATGGATACAGTGGCGCCGTGCCCATGTGTGTATTCCTTTATCTTCTCTTCCAAATCCTCTTTTAATACGTTGATGGTGTGGGCTGCTCCTGCGGATTTCGCTCCTTCTAATTTCTCATCTATCACATCTGCCACTATGATATAGTCACAGAGCAGCCGGGCAATTTTTAAGATGGAGCTCCCTAAAGCGCCGCATCCATAGATAAGAAGCATATCATCCTTTCTAAGCTCTGCTCTGGTGCAGGACTGGATGGCAATGGTGGCGGGTTCGATCATCACCGCATCCGTATCTGAGATGGAGTCAGGAAGCAGATAGCAGTCTTCCTGCGGCACAGCAATATATTCCTGGTATCCCCCGTCTATATGCACGCCCCTTACAGCCAGGCTGTCGCAGACATTTCCTCTTCCCATGCGGCAGGGATAACAGTGACCGCAGCTTGTAACCTGATTAACAATAACACGGTCACCCGGACGCAGAGAGGTGACAGAAGAAACTGTCTCTTCTACTACGCCGACCATCTCATGTCCGATGATTCTGGGGTAGGTTGCCGCCGCATTTGTACCGTGGTAGATGCCCATATCTGAACCGCAGATACCAGCGGCCGTCATACGTACCAATACATTGTTCTCCTCCGTTAGGATGGTTTTTCAATATCAATTATATGTAATGACTTAGGTTTAAAAATCTGTACTGCTTTCATAGTTGCTTATTCTCCTTTTTGGTTGACGTGTGCGGAGAACTTACATACTTATATACTAGTTTAATGCAGACGAAATGTCAAGTGCTTTGTGAAAATAGAATCATGATATAAAGTATGCACAAAAATCAAGGATAAATATTGGACAAATTTACATATTGCAAGAAACTGACTTATATACTACCATACAAGTAAGGGGCGATATGTAAAAGATATCGTATCCCGCAACATCAGAATTACTAGTATAATTATCAAATGACGTGTGCGGAAACTTTAATTAATTATATTCAGGAGGGTTTCATTTATGAAGCTTGCTAAGTTTGTGAAGCATGGATTGTGTATCTTTACTTCTATAGCAGTCATGGGTACCCTGGCGGGCTGCGGCGGTCAGGCTGGAAGTATGAATAAAGGAAAACTGGTAAAAATTGCAGTCTGCGTTTCCAGCCAGACACCGGCTTCCATGGCGATGAGGGAGGTATTTAAACCAAGACTGGAGGAACTGACAGATGGAAAATATGATATTCAGATATATGACTCCGGAGTACTGGGGAGTGAAAAAGTCACCTACGACTATACCAGAAGCGGAATCATCGAGATGTGCGTGGTGGGGACGCCAATGTGGTCTGAAACCCCTGTAATGGCTATCCCTGATTTTCCGTTTGTGTTTCGGGATGTGGAGCATGCCAGAAGATGTTACCAGGGGCGGCTGGGAAGTTATATTGCAGAAGAGCTGGAGGCAGATCAGCCGGTGACTCTGATGTCGTGGTTCCCAAACGGGGCAAGGGCATTTTCTTCAAATAAGAAGCTGGCAGGACTGGATGATTTCAAGGGACAGAAGCTGAGGATGCCGAATAATCCTATTCATGTGAAGCTGGCTGAGAGCCTGGGGGCCAATGTGGTTATCATGGATATGGGAGAGGTGTTTACAGCTCTGGAACAGGGAGTTGCGGATGGACAGGACAATCCTCTGTCAACGGTTAAGAATGAAGGTTGGTATGAGGTTCAGGATTATATCTATGATACCAATCACATAGTGGCATCTTTGGAGCTTTTTGCAGGGGACCAGTTCTGGGACAGTATAGATGAGGCTGACAGGGAGATATTCCGGCAGGTAGCAGATGAGGCGTCGGACTACGCATGGGATCTTTACATAGATCAGCTGGCTGGCGATAAGCAATTCATGAAGGACAATGGTCTGACGGTGACAGACCTGTCAGATGAGTACCGGGAGGCCATGAAGATAAAGATACAGCCGGTATATGATTATCTGGACGAAAAGTACGAATGGGCCGGAGCTATAAGAAAAATGATTGAAGAAATCAAGTAAGGAGAGGACTATGAACCGATTAATTGATAAGCTGTTTCACGCGATTGACTGCTTTACAGGGATTCTGACCGGCCTTATGGTGCTGTTTGTATTCCTGAACGTGGTACTGAGGACTTTTTTTAACTCCGGACTTACATGGTCGGAAGAGCTGGCAAGATACCTTTTTGTATATGTTACATATATTGGCGCTATCAGCGCCATGCATTCCAATGCACATTTGGGAGTGGATACCCTGCTGTCCAGGGTCAGCCCAAAGGTTCAGCTGGCCTTGTATCTTGTGTCCAGGCTCCTGATTGCTGCTATCATGTGCATTCTGGTTCATGGGGCATTTAAGATGGTTCTCCAGAATACACAGTCCAGGACCGCAGCTCTTGGTATTCCCTATTCTGTACTTTACTTTGGAGGCATCATAACCGGTATTTCTATTGCCATCCTGGCGGCCACTAATATAGTGTATGCCTGAAGCATCCTGAGGAGATAACAGACATCGTTACCATGCACAATGATGACGATGATATTGCCACCGAGGCAATGGAACAGGCGGAGGAACTGTCTGATGAAGAATATGTGAAGCGTCTTAATGAGCAGGGAGGTAAATAAACATGACTTTGGTTGTATTTCTGGCATCACTGGTTGGTCCATGGCAATCGGCCTGCCCATTTGTTTTCATTATTGTTCAGCGGCGTCTGCATGATGCTGTTCATGAACGGCTTTAATTCTCAGATTCTGTCCCAGAACCTGTTCTCAGGTGCTGATTCATTTTCCATGATGGCAGTTCCTTTCTTCATATTGGCAGGAGAATTTATGAACAGGGGAGGGATTACCAAACGTATTGTCAATGCCGCCAATGCTATGGTAGGACACGTAAGAGGCGGACTTGGATATGTATCCATTCTGGCCATCCTTCTCTTTGCAGCATGGTTGGGTCTGCCGTGGCATCCACGGCTGCGCTTGGAGCTATCCTCATCCCTATGATGGTAAGGGCCGGGTATAACAGGGATAAGAGCACCGGGCTTATCGCAGCAGGTAATATTTTATCTCCTATCATGCCGCCCTCCGTTCCCATGATTATCTTCGGTGTACAGGCCAGTGTATCAGTGACAAGCCTCTTTATGGCAGGCATAGCACCGGCAGTCTATCTGTCTGCTTCACTGTGCATTTTGTGGTTTTTCGTTGCTAAGAAGGATAAACTGCCAACAGCTCCCAGGCAGAGCCGGAGGCAGGTAGTAAAATCCCTGACAGACGGATTCTGGGCTCTGCTTCTTCCCGTATTCATTTTGGTTGGATTGAGGAGCGGTAAGTTTACGCCTACAGAGGCAGGAGTCATAACAGCAGTGTATGCCCTGATTATAGGACTGTTTGTGTACAGGGAACTGAAGTTATCCATGCTGATGGACTGTTTGGTATCCGCGGCTAAGTCCTCTTCCGTGATTATGTTCCTGGCCGCTGCAGCCATGGTATCCTCCTGGCTTATGACAGTGGGAAATATACCGTCTATCGTGACAGGAATCCTGGCTCCATTTATAGCCCACCCAACCCTTCTTATGTTGGTTATTGCAGGAATTGTCCTGCTGGTAGGCACATCTATGGACGTGACACCCACTATTATGATATTGACCCCGGTTCTGCTGCCGGCGGTTAGGGCAGCAGGCATTGACGTAGTATATTTCGGAGTGGTGTTCATATTGAATACTGTTATGGGACTTCTTACCCCTCCTGTAGGGACTGTGCTGAATGTGGCGTGCAGTGCCGGAAAGATTAATATGGAGAGGATCGTAAAGGCAGTGTGGCCGTTTCTGCTGGCGGAGGTTATCATCCTTCTTCTTTTGATACTGTTCCCGCCTTTGGTAACAGTACCGGCTGCATTTTTCTTAGGGAAATAACAGAAAGGAGGATATGCTCATGAAGCTGACATTGGAAGGAATTAAGGACAGGAAGGTGTGGGAGGAGGCCGGCATCAGCCTCCCCTCCTATGATGTGGAGGCTGTGGCAGAAGCGACTCGCGAAAAACCTGTGTGGGTGCACTTTGGTGCGGGCAACATTTTCCGCATTTTTATCGGCGGCATAGCGGATGTGCTGATTTCAGAAGGGATGAGCGGCAAAGGAATTACATGTGCCGAAACCTTTGACTTTGACGTCATCGAAAAAATTTACAAGCCATATGACAACCTTGTGCTGGGGGTTACATTGAAGGCGGACGGTTCCACGGACAAGAAGGTCATCGGCTCTCTTACAGAGGCCCTGAAAGCCCAGGCTGGGGAGACGCGGGACTGGAAGCGGCTGAAGGATATTTTTGCTGATCCGGGGCTTCAGATTGCTTCTTTTACCATTACGGAAAAGGGATACGCTTTAAAGGGGGCGGATGGAGCATATTTTCCATTTATCCAGGCGGATATTGACAATGGGCCGGAAAATGCCATATCGGCCATGGCTGTCATGTGCAGCCTTTTATACGAAAGATATAAAGCCGGAAAAGCGCCTCTGGCAGTGGTATCCATGGACAATTGCTCCCACAACGGAGAAAAGCTTCAGGAATCCGTTACCACCATGGCAAAGGAATGGAACAAGAGAGAGTATGTGGAGGACGGGTTTATCGCATATTTGTCCGATCGCGAGCAGGTATCCTTTCCGTGGTCCATGATTGATAAAATCACGCCGCGCCCGGCTGATTCCGTTCAGGCTGAATTGGAGAACGCAGGAGTGGAAGATATGACTCCGGTCATTACTTCCAGAAACACGTATATTGCGCCCTTTGTAAATGCAGAGGGTCCCCAGTACCTTGTCATAGAAGACTGTTTCCCCAATGGAAGGCCGGCTCTGGAGAAGGCAGGGGTCTATATGACGGATCGGGATACGGTCAATAAGGTGGAACGAATGAAGGTTACCACATGTCTGAATCCGCTTCATACCGCCCTGGCAGTATATGGATGTGTATTGGGATATACCCTGATTGCGGATGAAATGAAGGATCCGCTGCTGAATAACTGGTGCGCCTGATTGGTCCCGGAGAGGGGATGCCGGTTGTGACTGATCCGGGTATACTATCCCCGGAGAATTTTGTGAACGAGGTTATAGATGTGAGGATACCGAACCCCTTCATGCCTGACACGCCGCAAAGGATTGCCACAGACACGTCCCAGAAGGTAGGAATTCGCTATGGAGAGACCATCAAGGCTTATGTGTCGAAGTATGGAGATGCCGGGAGCTTACGGCTATTCCGCTTGCCATTGCCGGCTGGTGCAGGTACCTTCTGGCTGTGGATGATGAGGGAAAGAAATTTGAACTCTCGGCGGATCCCATGGTGCCGGAGCTGACAAAAGCTTTGGAGGGAATTGTGGTAGCCGGCCGGAAACATACAGGGGACAGTTAAAGAGTATCCTGTCCAATGCTAATATTTTTGGAATCGACCTTTATGAGGCAGGAATCGGAGAGACGGTAGAGGAAATGTTCAGGGAGGAGGCCGCAGGGCCGGGAGCAGTGAGAGCAGTGCTTAAAAAATATCTTAATGCATGATTGGTAAACACATTGTAGGTTGAAAAAACATGGAAGAGATCCTGATTTGCAGGTTCTTTCCATGTTTTTTTCATTTTTAATAAGTAAAACTGCATAAAAGAGGTGTTATAATCATGTGCATTTTCACAATTTACAACCAACGTAGGATGTAGTATATTTTAAACATAAAACATAGGATGTTGAACGTTGGTTCTAATGGAAGCATAACAGGAGGATAATTCATGAAAGTAGCATTGGTTTACACAAGCACCACACCAGAGTTGATTGAATTAGTAGAAAAGGAAGTGGGGGATGTCCTTCCCCGGGAGACTGAGGTGGCCAGTTACCAGGATCCTTCCATTCTGGCAGAGATCAGGGACGCAGGTTATGTGACGGCTCCTTTGGCGGCCAGGCTGGTGGGCATGTATATGACAGCTGTTTCAGAAGGAGCGGACGCTATTTTAAATCTTTGTTCCTCCGTAGGCGAGGTGGCGGACGCTGCCCAGGATATAGCCAGATATACGGGAATCCCCATTGTGCGTGTGGATGAGGAGATGTGCCGGGAAGCAGTGAGACAGGGAAAGAGAATCGGGGTCATGGCAACTCTTCCCACCACACTGAATCCCACGAAGAACACCATCTTAAGGGTTGCCAGGGAGATGAACCGCCAGGTGGAGCTGGTGGACGCGCTGGTGGACGGCGGCTTTGGCCTGGACCAGGAACAGTTTAAGGACCTTATGAGTGAGTACGCGGGAACCATTGCGGACAAGGTGGATGTGATTCTCTTTGCCCAGGCTCCATGGCCTACTGTGAGGAGTATATTCATGAAAAGTATGGTAAAGTAGTATTATCCAGCCCGAGATTCGGCGCAGCTGCACTGAAGGACGCTCTTGTTAAGAAGGGACTAATGTAATAAAGAACATATGGCGCACAGGCACCTGAAGCACATAGGCCGGGTGCACGCAACGAAGGGAGAGGGAAGTATGTTTAAAAGGTTAAGAAGGCGGCAGCGGCATATGCGCTGCGGCCATGGTATTGTCCATGACGGCCTGCGGTTCTGCCGGGGATAAGAAGGTCGTGCTTCATTTTACCCATACACAGAGTCCTGGGTCTATCAGTGACCTGACTGCCCAGGAGTTTAAGAAGCTGGTGGAGGAGAAAAGCGGCGGAAGGATTGAGGTCAATATTTATTCCAACTGCGGACTGTCAGGGGGAGACTTGACTAAGGCCATTGAGCTGGTACAGGCCGGCAACATTGACATCCATTCCTGCGCACCGCCAAACATTGCCAATTATGATAAGAAGTTTTATTCCTTCTGGCTTCCGTTTCTGTTCCCTAATTCAGACGACCTGCTGGCGTTCTGCCACAGCGATAAGGTCCATGAGGTGGTAAACGGCTGGTGCAATGACCTGGAGATGGAAATGCTGGGTATCAATAACGCCGGTTCCAGGCAGATATCCAACAGCAAAAAGGAGATCACAAAGCCTGAGGATTTAAAGGGCATGAATATCCGTGTGCCGGGCGCCAATATTTTCATTGACCTGTACAGGAATTACTTTGGGGCCAATCCCACTGCCATGGATTTCTCAGAGGTGTACACCTCCCTCCAGCAGAAGACCATAGACGGGCAGGAGAATCCCATCGCGGTATTTGACTCTTCCAAATTCGCGGAGGTCCAGCAGTACGTCACCCTGTGGGACGGGGTAAGGGATACCACCATCTGGGTCATGAGCCGTAAGACCATGGACAGGCTGTCCCCTGAGGACCGGGAACTGGTAAAGGAGTGCGCGGCAGAAGCCCTGGACTGGGGAAATGATTATCTGGCTGACAACGAGGCTGTCATCATCCAGAAGCTGAAGGACGGCGGCACCGTCATCACGGAGCTGACAGAGGAGCAGAAGGCTGAGTTCCAGAAGGCCTGCGCCGGAATCTATGATGATTATGCCAAGTCTGTGGGACAGGAGGTAATCGACTTGTTTACCGGCGGTTATAAGAATTAGGAGGGGTGTTATGGAGGAAAAAGGATTTTTAAAGGATTTCTGGGAGAATCTTGAGGAATATCTCTGTTCAGCAGCATTGCTTGTTATGACCTTTGTCACATTTATGAATGTGTTCTCAAGAAAGATTACATGGTTCAACATGTCATTTACTCAGGAGCTGGTGACCACTATGTTTGTGTGGGTCTGCTGCCTGGCCGCGGCCAGTGTGTTTAAGACCGATTCCCACATGGGCTTTAATTACCTGACTGATAAATTCACCGGAACGGGGCGTAAGGTTTACCGTATCTGCAGGCTTCTTTTATGCTCTGCCAACTATGGAATCTGGATTATATGGGGGGCGCAGATGGTTTACAGGCAGTATCACTACCATTTGCTTACAGGTGTTCTGGAGATGCCTCAGTGGACCATCGGAATCGCCATTCCTTTGTCAGCGGTATTCTCCATTGCCCGTATGGTACAGTATGAAATCAGATTAGCAAAGGAGGGAAACTAATATGTCGGCAGCGATTTTATTTGGTTCCATGGCAGTGATGATTGGATTCGGCATTCCCATTGCCATTGTCCTGGGCGTGTCCAGCGCGCTGACCCTGATATTTTCAGGCGCTCCGCTGGGTGTTATTCCATCCATGATGCAGGCCACCGTTCAGAAGTTTTCCCTTCTGACCATACCGCTTTTCGTCCTTGCAGGCGCAATTATGGACAAGGGAGGTATTTCCAAACGCCTTATCAACTGGCGGACAGCATCATCGGACCGGTCCACGGCGGACTGGGTTATGTGGCAGTGGTGGCAGCCTGTTCTTTGCGGCCATCTCTGGATCCGGCACAGCAACCGTTGCAGCATGGGATCCATCTTGATTCCGGCCATGGCGGCCCAGGGATACGACGCGGGATTTTCCAGCGCCCTTTCCGCGATATCGGGCTCTCTGGGAACGGTTATTCCTCCCAGTATTACATTCATTATCTATGGCATGATTACAGGGGAATCCATCGGCGATTTGTTCCTGTCAGGTATTGTACCGGGACTTATATTTGGCTTCATGCTCTGTATTATGGTGTTCATAAAGTCTAAGAAGAACGGATGGAAGGGGGATACCCAGAGGGCGTCCTTAAAGGAAATCGGCAGGCTGTTCCTGGATACAATATGGGGACTTTTAAGCCCGGTCATCGTTCTGGGAGGTATTTATTCGGGACTTTTTACACCTACGGAGGCAGCGGCGGTTGCCGTTGTTTACAGCCTGATTGTGGGAATCTTCATCTATAAGGAGCTGCGTCTGACAGAGCTTAAGGAGACACTGTTCTCCACTGCCAAGACAACGGGCATGATTCTTCTCATCATCATGAACGCAGGCATTTTCTCCTGGGTTCTGACCCAGCAGGGGATTGCGGCCTCCCTTACGGAAATGGCCCTGGCCCTTACAGACAACAGGTACATCATGCTGTTTATCATCAACATCGTATTCCTGTGCGCCGGCTGCGTCATGGATAACACCAGCGCTCTCTATATCCTGGTTCCCATTATCATGCCCATTGCCAAGCCCTGGATATCAACATGATTCAGCTGGGTGTCATCCTGGTATTGAACCTGTCCATTGGCCAGGTAACGCCTCCTGTAGGACCCAATCTGTATGTCGCGGCTGATATCGGAAAGGTTAAGTTTGAGGAAATATGCCGGAGAATGGTGCCGCTGCTTCTAATGTCCCTTCTGGCTCTGCTGTGCATCACATACATACCGGCCTTGTCCCTGTGCCTGATTCCTTCATAGGCAGGGAACAGAAGATTGCGCTGAACCAACATATGATGTATACTTATAGATAAGTGTTCACAGCAAGGAGGTTCAGCATGGAAAAGACCAGTTTTTTAAAGGAACCTGTCGGAGGACAGTCAGTAGTTAATAAAATTGTAGACAACATTACCAATGCTATCATAAATGGAGAGCTAAACCCAGGGGATAAGATCCCTACAGAAGCAGAATTGTCGGAGTCAATGGGGGTTGGAAGAAATTCGGTCCGGGAAGCCATTAAGGTGTTAGAGGCATATGGCGTGGTACATATCAAGCGGGCGGAGGGCACCTTTGTTAGCCAGGAATATGACAGCAGGATGATTTATCCGGTGCTTTACGGTATTATTTTGCAGAAGGACTCCACCAGCCAGATTGTGGAGCTGAGAAAGGTGATTGACGTGGGCCTTCTTCAGCTGGCTGTGGATAAACTGAAGTCCAAATCCCTGGAGCAGACTCAGATGGAAGCCATAGAGAAGGCCATGGAGGAGCTGGAATATCAGGCATATATGGAGAAGCCCCAGGCGCGCAGCCTCTATGAGGCGGATGTGCAGTTCCATATGGCCATTGTGGGAATCACAGAAAATGTGATGCTTCAGTCCATCTGCAACTATGTGGACAAAATCACCCGCCGTTCCCGTATGGCAACCATAGACCGAATATTCCTGGACGGGGAAGTGGAAAATTTCCTGGACCTTCACCGCAGAATCGTAAAGCTTTTGCAGGACAGGGATTCGGCCGGCATATATGCGATTGTAGAGGAACATTACCAGTATTGGGCAAAATTAAAAGATGAATAGCGATGTGCCGCGCCTGGCAGACAACGGCGCGGCACATGAAGGTGGTTGCTGCATGACGTTTTGTACAGGACAGATCATATGTCCGGGGCAAGGATGCGGCAGCCATTTTTTGTTACAACAGACTATCCAGGGGCGCGGTCCCCGGTCCCTTGGGATTGGAAGGAGGATGATTATGATATATAGAAGAAAATGTGATTTGGAGAAAATGCCTATAGAGGGCTGTATGGGCGGAAAGGGAACGGTCTGGATGGAGAAGCTTCTTCTGGGACCAGAGGAAATGCGGGGAAAGGGAAGGGCCTATGTGCGCCATACCCTGAACCGGGGAGTATCAATCGGTACTCATACCCACGAAAATGAGATGGAGACAATGGTCATTGTAAAGGGAAAGGCCCTGCACACCATTAACGGGCGGGAGCAATACCTGGAAGAGGGGGATATCATCGCGGCCCAGCCAGGGGATACCCATGAAATATCTCAGGTAGGGGAAGAACCGCTGGTGCTGATTGCACAGGTTCTGTTTGCGTAAATGGCAGGACATAAGAAATTGTAAAAAAGGAGATTAGATAAATGACATGTACAGATAATAAGGTTCTGGTAAACGTTGCTCCGGTAGCGGCAGCGGACAAGGTCATTATACCGGAGAAGATAGCGGAGGATGTGTATGAGTGTTATAAAGAAGGGGCTGCCATGGTGCACCTCCATGTAAGGGACAGGGAAGGCCGTCTGACGCCGGATATGTCCTTGCTGGAGGAGACGCTGGCCATGATTCGCCGGGATTCGGATATCATCATCGAAGTGTCCACGGGCGGAGTGTCTGACCTGAATATACAGGAGCGCTGCGCTCCTCTGTATTCTGAGATGGTGGAAGCCTGCTCCTGAATGTGGGATCCACGAATCTGGGTAGGGATGTGTACTGTAATCCCATCGGCGACGTGGAGTACTGTATCCGGGAAATCCTGAAGCAGAAAAAGACTCCGGAGGTGGAGACCTTTGAGATAGGCACACATGGACCATGGAGCAGCTGATGAAGAAGTATGACTTCGCGGACCCGGTTCTGTTCAGTATCGTGCTGGGCCATGAGGGGGAAGCCCCGGCAACGCCTCAGGCGCTGGCAGCCATGATACAGATGATTCCTTCCAATGCCATGTGGGGCATCACACAGGCCCACAGAAAGGATTTTTCGCTGCTGGCCGGCGCCGTGGGCATGGGGGCCAGGACCGTGAGGATTGGATTTGAGGACAGCAATTATCTGGACCCACAGACCCAGGTGACCTCCAATGCTCCCCTTGTGGAAAAGACTGTGAAGCTTCTCCGGGCCATGGATAAGGAGCCCATGCGGCCTGAGGAGGCCAGGGCTCTGCTGGGCATTGGAAGATAAGAGAGAGAGGAGAAACAGACCATGTTGAATGCATCTGTATTAGACCGGTACCCCAAAGTGGATATAGCAGCCGTGCAGGCCCTGCTGGAAGAAAAATGCCGGGAAGACAGACATAAAATCATAGTACTGGACGATGACCCCACCGGAGTGCAGACGGTCCATGATATTTCCGTGTACACAGATTGGTCCTATGACAGCATTAAGAGAGGCTTTGAAGAGAAGGGAAAGCTGTTTTACATACTGACAAATTCCAGGGGATTTACCGTGGAACAGACCACCAGGGCCCACCTGGAAATCGGGGAAACCGCGGCAAAGGTGTCGGAGGAAACCGGAATTGATTATGTGATTGTCAGCAGGGGAGATTCCACTGAGGGGGTATTATCCTCTGGAGACAGAGCTGCTGGCCCGGGCAGAGGAAAAGCACAGGAACAGGGCTGTTGACGGGGAAATCATTTGTCCCTATTTTAAGGAGGGCGGGCGCTTTACCATTGGAAATGTGCATTATGTGAAGTATGGAAATGAGCTTGTCCCTGCGGGGGAGACTGAATTTGCACAAGATAAGACCTTTGGATACCATTGCTCCAATTTAAAGGATTACGTGGAGGAAAAGACAGGAGGCAGATATCCGGCCCGGGAAGTGCTGGATATTTCCCTGGAGGAGCTGCGCAGCCTGGATTATTCCGTCATTACGGATAAACTACTGGCGCTCCATGATTTTGGGAAAATCGTGGTAAACGCAGTGGATGCCTGTGACCTGAAGGTGTTCTGCATTGCCCTTTATGATGCCATGAAGCAGGGACGCAGGTTTATGTTCCGCACGGCCGCGGGCTTTGTGAAGGAGTTTGGGGCGGTCAGTGACAGACCGCTGCTTTCCAGGGAAGAGATGGTGGCTGGAGACAGGAAGACAGGCGGCATTATTGTGGTTGGCTCCCATACTAAAAAGACAACCAGCCAGCTGGAGGAATTGAAGGCAGTGCCGGAATCCGGTTCCTGGAATTTAATTCGGATCTGGTGCTGGATGAGGAAAAATTTCAGGAAGAGATTCAATCGGTTGTCCGCAGGGAGGAAGAACTGTTGGAGCAGGGCGTTACCGTGGCGGTATACACCAAGAGAAAGCTTTTGTCTCTGGAAATGACAGCCCGGAGGCAGCCCTTACGCGGTCTGTAAAGATATCTGACGCAGTCCAGTCCCTGGTGGGCGGACTTAAGGTGACGCCGGGGTTTGTGGTGGCAAAAGGGGGAATCACATCCAGCGATGTGGGAACAAAGGCCCTTAAGGTAAAAAAGGCCACTGTTTTGGGGCAGGTACGCCCTGGTATACCGGTGTGGCGTACGGGTGCTGAGAGCCGTTTCCCGGGGATACCCTATGTCATATTCCCGGGTAATGTGGGGGAAGCGGAGACACTTAAGGAAACGGTTGAGATATTGATGGGAAGTAAGGGGTAGAAGTAAGAAATAAAGGCAGGGAATAAGGGCAAAGGAGAATCGGGATATGCTGTTTCTTCGCGTTTTCGCGGAAGAAACAGCATTTTTCTGTTGGAAGGATATGGACATAATAAAGTTGGGAGTAGGAGAAAGAGACAAGATATGGTATGATGAAGAAAACTGTGATTTCAGTACTTATGCTAAGGAGGACTTTATTTATGAAAGGCTTATGGAAAAAATTTGAACGCCTGACATCGAAGTGTTATACTTATCTGGCGGGAGATGTAACAAATGAGGATGCCTGGGACAAGGCATATGAAGTATTGGTTGAGATTGTCCGTGAAGGCAGAAGCCAAAACAGCAATTACGCGAAGGAATTGTACCTGCTGGATGACGGGACGGATTATGAGTACGATGTATGCGGCTGGCTGCAGGACTATCTGGATTATCTGGATACGGGAAAACAGTACGAGAAGATTCGCAGAATCTGCGGGGAGCTTATAAGCATGTTTTCGTGGGAAGAGGAAAAGCCGTCTGATTTTCGCTTTTATATAGCATCATCTTTTGGGGCGGAAGGAAAAAAGAAAGAGGCCCTGGAGTTTTGTGAGGATTGGTATAAAAAGGAGAGCGGCAATATTATGGGGGCTACGGCGCTGATTTATGCCAGGACCGGCGTGGGCGATTTTGAGGGAGCGGAGCAGATCGTGAGGCGGTACATATCGGAGGACGGAGCCTGTACAGATGAGAATGATATTGTCTATATGGCGGCGGAACTGCTCTACAAGGTAAGCGGGAACAAGAAGGCAGAGAAAAGAGTGTCCCAGGCCATGAAGAAATATGAGAAAGAGGTAGAAGCGTATTTTTCCGGTATGGATGAAGACGGGCTGGATTTTGATGACCTGGACGATGATGACCTCCCATTTAATTAAAGGTGGACCCGGAGAAGCACCGTATATGGATGGTAACGGATATCTTTTTTGGCCTGCTTTCAGAAGGCGGTTGTATGTGTAGGATGGATCAGAGCCAGCCGGAGTCAGTGCCTAAAAAGGCGGGAATGGAGACATGGAAAAACGCCGGCTGAGATTGCGCCGGGAACAAAAGTATAAGAGTTGGTGGAAGCACTGGCTTAATACTTACCAGAGGAAGCGATGGGGAAATTCATATAAGAAAGAGGACAGGATTTCCTACAATATCATTGGGACAGGAGCTTGGCGCAGATACATAAAAAATATTCAGGAACAAGATAAAATATTTCCCTCAATAGCCGTACAGGGTGTGCTAATCCCGGGATTTTCTGCATATGATGTAAAAAAAATCCTCAGGAGACTCATTTTGAAGGAGTATATTGAAGAACGTGCGGTAGCCATCGCCAATTACATCATAGACCACAATGCCACGGTAAGGCAGACGGCGAAG
>ENA-OQCK01000293-OQCK01000293.1-human-gut-metagenome-genome-assembly--contig:-NODE-293-length-29445-cov-3.340473_pt1 | contig 29445 bp, 26 predicted proteins | sample MGYA00242498_ERZ504578 | MGnify/ENA primary metagenome ERZ504578 (study PRJEB26092, sample SAMD00036229) | human gut metagenome | host: Homo sapiens | study: EMG produced TPA metagenomics assembly of...
ATGTGACGTACGCGTTGCAAAAGGCGGAAATAGGTCGAGGCAACCAGATACCTCTCTGGATGTTCGGCTTTTTATACTAACAAAGATTTATTTACTTAAATATTTAATTTAGTTATGACTAAACAGAAGAAATTCATCACTTGTGACGGTAACCAAGCTGCAGCACATATCTCGTATATGTTCTCTGAAGTAGCAGCTATCTATCCGATCACTCCTTCTTCGACTATGGCTGAGTACGTAGACGAATGGGCTGCCGCAGGACGTAAGAACATCTTCGGCGAAACAGTATTGGTGCAGGAAATGCAATCTGAAGGCGGTGCTGCCGGTGCAGTTCACGGTTCTCTCCAGGCTGGTGCGTTGACTACTACTTACACTGCTTCTCAGGGTCTTCTCCTGATGATCCCTAACATGTACAAAATTGCCGGTGAATTCTTGCCATGCGTATTCCATGTATCAGCGCGTACATTGGCTTCTCACGCATTGTGTATCTTCGGTGACCATCAGGATGTAATGTCAGCTCGTCAGACTGGCTTTGCTATGTTGGCTGAAGGTTCTGTACAGGAAGTTATGGATTTGGCCGGTGTTGCTCACCTGTCTACTATCAAGTCACGCGTTCCTTTCATGAACTTCTTCGATGGTTTCCGTACTTCTCACGAAATCCAGAAGATCGAAATGTTGGAAAACGAAGATCTTGCTCCGCTGATTGATCAGGAAGCTTTGGCTGAATTCCGTGCCCGCGCACTGAATCCGATGAATCCGGTAGCCCGTGGTATGGCTGAAAACCCCGACCACTTCTTCCAACATCGTGAATCATGCAACAACTACTATGAAGCAGTTCCCGCTATCGTAGAAGAATACATGAATGAAATTTCTAAGATTACAGGTCGCAAATACGGTTTGTTTGATTACTACGGAGCAGAAGATGCAGAACGCGTAATTATCGCTATGGGTTCTGTAACGGAAGCTGCACGCGAAGCTATCGACTACTTGGTAGCAAACGGTGAAAAAGTGGGTATGGTTGCCGTACACTTGTATCGTCCGTTCTCTGCTAAACACTTCCTGGCTGCTGTACCTAAGACTGCTAAGACTATTGCAGTTCTTGACCGTACTAAAGAACCGGGTGCTAACGGCGAGCTTTGTATCTTGACGTTAAAGACTGCTTCTACGGTGCAGAAAACGCTCCGGTTATCGTTGGCGGTCGCTACGGTCTGGGTTCTAAGGACACTACTCCTGCACAGATCCTTTCAGTATTCGAAAACCTGGCTATGCCGATGCCGAAGAACCACTTCACTATCGGTATCGTAGACGACGTTACTTTCACTTCTCTCCCTCAGAAAGAAGAAATCGCTTTGGGCGGCGAAGGTATGTTCGAAGCTAAATTCTACGGTTTGGGTGCTGACGGTACGGTAGGTGCCAACAAGAACTCTGTTAAGATTATCGGTGACAACACCGACAAACACTGTCAAGCTTACTTCTCTTATGACTCCAAGAAGTCAGGTGGGTTCACTTGTTCTCACTTGCGTTTCGGTGATACTCCTATCCGTTCTACTTACTTGGTAAACACTCCGAACTTCGTTGCTTGTCATGTTCAGGCTTACCTGCACATGTACGACGTAACACGTGGTTTGCGTAAGAACGGTTCTTTCTTGCTGAACACTATTTGGGAAGGTGATGAACTGGCTAAGAACTTGCCGAACAAGGTTAAGAAGTATTTCGCACAGAACAACATTTCTGTATATTATATCAACGCAACTCAGATTGCACTGGAAATTGGTTTGGGCAACCGTACCAACACTATCCTTCAATCCGCATTCTTCCGTATCACAGGTGTAATCCCTGTAGAACAAGCTGTTGAGCAGATGAAAAAATTCATCGTTAAGTCTTACGGCAAGAAGGGTGAAGACGTTGTCAACAAGAACTATGCTGCCGTTGACCGTGGTGGTGAATACAAACAGCTGACTGTTGACCCTGCATGGGCTAACTTGCCGGATGATGCAAAAGTTGAAAACAACGACCCTGCATTCATCAATGAAGTAGTTCGTCCGATCAATGCACAAGACGGTGATTTGCTGCCGGTATCTGCATTCAAGGGTATCGAAGACGGTACTTGGTATCAAGGTACTGCTAAATACGAAAAACGTGGTGTTGCTGCATTTGTTCCCGAATGGAATCCTGAAAACTGTATCCAATGTAACAAATGTGCATACGTTTGTCCTCACGCTTCTATCCGTCCGTTCGTTCTCGATGCAGAAGAACAGAAGGGTGCTCAGTTCGAACAACTGAAAGCAGTAGGTAAAGTATTCGACGGTATGACATTCCGTATCCAAGTTGATGTTCTCGACTGTCTGGGTTGCGGAAACTGTGCTGACATCTGTCCGGGTAATCCGAAGAAGGGTGGCAAAGCATTGACCATGAAACATCTTGAAAGCCAATTGGCTGAAGCTGCTAATTGGGAATACTGCGCTAATAACGTGAAGACTAAACAACACTTGGTTGACATCAAGTCTAACGTGAAGAACTCTCAGTTCGCTACTCCGTTGTTCGAGTTCTCAGGTGCTTGCTCCGGTTGTGGTGAAACTCCGTACGTGAAGCTGATTTCTCAGTTGTTCGGTGACCGCGAAATGGTTGCTAACGCTACCGGATGTTCTTCTATCTACTCCGGTTCTGTTCCTTCTACTCCTTATACTAAGAACGAAAACGGTCACGGTCCTGCTTGGGCTAACTCATTGTTCGAAGACTTCTGCGAATTCGGTCTGGGTATGGAACTGGCTAACGAAAAGATGCGTGCACGTATCGTGAAGGTTATGAACGAAGCAATTGCTGCCGACTGTACTCCTGCTGACGTGAAAGAACTGTTCGCTGAATGGATCAACAATATGCTGGATGCTGACAAGACGAAAGAATTGGCAGCTAAGATTATCCCGGTTGTCGAAGCTAACAAAGATAAATGTAATCACTGCAAACAAATCGCAGAACTGCAACAATATCTTGTTAAACGCAGCCAGTGGATTATCGGTGGTGACGGTGCTTCTTACGATATCGGTTACGGTGGTCTTGACCATGTAATCGCATCAGGTAAGGATGTTAACATCCTCGTTCTGGATACTGAGGTTTACTCTAACACAGGTGGTCAGTCTTCTAAGGCTACTCCGGTGGGTGCTATCGCTAAGTTTGCTGCTGCTGGTAAGCGCGTTCGTAAGAAAGACCTTGGTCTGATGGCTACTACTTACGGTTATGTATATGTTGCTCAGATTGCTATGGGTGCTGACCAAGCTCAAACTCTGAAAGCTATCCGCGAGGCAGAAGCATATCCCGGACCATCTTTGATTATCGCTTACGCTCCGTGTATCAACCACGGTTTGAAAGCCGGTATGGGTAAGAGCCAGGAAGAAGAAGAAAAGGCTGTTAAGTGCGGTTACTGGCACTTGTGGCGTTACAACCCGGCTTTGGAAGCAGAAGGTAAGAATCCGTTCCAGTTGGATAGCAAAGAACCGAACTGGGAAGATTTCCAAGGTTTCTTGAAGGGTGAAGTTCGTTACGCTTCTGTAATGAAACAATATCCTACTGAAGCTGAAGAACTGTTCAAAGCTGCTGAAGAAAACGCTAAATGGCGTTACAACAGCTACAAACGTCTGGCTAGAGAAAACTGGGGTGCTGAATAATTAATCACACTCTGATACATATAAAATGGACCTGCTCAATGCACGGCTCCCATTTTTATTTAAACCGGCTCTGAATAGAAATCAGTACCGACCTTATTTGGTTTATTGAATTCTTCTTATTTATTCTTTGATTTCGGAATCCAACTGTCGACCAATTCACAATGTTCTTTTCTCCACTTACGCGCTATTTCTTCTTCGTCCATGCGGGCGTCTTTCATAGCTGTCATAAAAGAACTAAGTTCTTCCGTCGTCAATTTGATACTTGCAAAGAATTCAGCAGCAAACGGGTCTTTCTCACTGAATCCTTTCCAAGCAACAGCATGTATCTCTTCAAGGTCACCATATACTTTCTTCGGATCATTCAGAAATTTCAAATCAAACTGGTCAAACATCCAATGTGGTGTCCAGCCTGTAATAACAATCCATTCTCCTTTATCCATTGCTTTCTTCAGAGACGCCAGCATAGTTGAGCTACTTGAAGTCATAAGAGTGTATCCGTCAAGTCCGTAAGCAGAGATCGCCTTATCTGTGGTTTTCATAATTCCTGCACCGGCATCGATTCCTACTATTTCAGAAGAAAAACGGTCTTTATTGGCTGCCAGTTCGTCTATGGAATTAATGGTAACATATTGTGGTATGACCAGTCCGACACGTGCTTCTCCATAAACCTCACCCAAGAATTCAAGGCTATCTCCGTATTGGTTCAAGTAATCTTTCATCGTTATCGGCAACCAAGCATCCAAAAAGACATCTGATTTCTTTCCTGACATAGATACGAAAATCGGAGCAAGGTCTGCGTTTTGCAATTCGACTTCGTAACCTTGTTCTTCCAGTACCACCTTAACCAAGTGACTCATGGCAATACCTTCTAACCAATTGGCATAAGCTATTTTCACTTTCTTTTTATCTACGTCCGAATTCGTACAGGAAACCAGTAAAAGCAGGGCGGACAATACTATTCCTACTAATTTATATATTCTCATTTTCTTTCCTTTCTGTTTTTAGTCTTTCTTGTTTTTTCGTCCTGCCATGCCTTGGGTAATACGGTCTAAGATGATAGCCAAGATAACCACCGCTATACCACCTTCAAATCCCAAACCGATTTTCATTTGGGTAATACCTTTCAAGACGATTTCCCCTAAACCACCGGCAGCAATCATGGCAGCGATTACGACCATGGAAAGTGACATCATTATCGTTTGATTTACTCCGGTCAAAATAGTAGGTAATGCCAGAGGAAGCTGTACTTTATAAAGTAGCTGCCAGCGGGTAGCCCCGAATGACCGGGAAGCTTCCACTACATTTTTAGGGACTTGCCGGATTCCCAGTCCGGTAAGACGAACTACGGGCGGCATGGCGAAAATGATAGTCGCAAACACTCCCGGAACTGCTCCCAAGCCGAAGAAAAGGACAGCGGGAATCAAGTAGACAAAAGCAGGCATAGTCTGCATCAGATCGAGAACGGGACGAAGTATTTTATCTGCACGCGGACTGTTCGCCGTCCATACCCCTAAAGGCACGCCGACAACCAGAGCCAAGCAAGTAGACGACAAAACGAGAGCAAGCGTTTGCATAGTTGCTTCCCAAAATCCCATTCCATAGATAAGCAACAAGCCTAATACGGTAAAGATAGCCGTTCCACGCCCGGCCTTCATCCATGCTGCGACAGCAAGCGCCAGGATAGTTATATAAAAAGGTATTCCGAAAAGTACATGTTGAAATCCTATAATGAAACTACCGATGCCTGAATTCACGGCATCAAAAGAAGTAGAAAAATGCACCATCATCCAATTAATGGCACTCTCTATATATTGTCCTATATTGATCATAAGTCTATTGCGTTTTGAATTATTTCGTTTATTTCTTCTTTATCTTTCCCCGTTACTTCGATGATTAAGGATGATAACGGAATAGTGCCCAGGAACTCACGGGTTTCGTCAATTACCCAAACGGGTGAATTGCTCTTTGTCATCAGGGGGAGAATATCTTCCAGTACCGTATCACACAATACGGAATGGACTTCCGTACGCACAACCGTTTCGATAGATTTTTCCTGTTTGTTACGCAGTTTCAACAGGTCGTTCAAGCGTACTTCACCTACCAGTTTATCGTCGGCATCTATGACGGGAAGTACTGTTATATTCTTCGCACGCATTTTACGAATCAAGACTTCGGGACCTTCTTTTTTCAGACGGGCTACCAATGGTTTGTCAATCATCAAAGATGAAGCGGTGATAATTTTACTCCTGTCAACGTTTTCTACAAAGCGGGCTACATAATCGTTGGCCGGTTCGGTCAGAATCTCTTCCGAAGTTCCTATTTGTACTACTTCTCCATCTTTCATGATAGCAATACGGTCGCCCAGTTTAATCGCTTCACTCAGGTCGTGGGTGATAAAGACAATAGTCTTTTTCATCTTTGATTGCAAGGCGAGAAGTTCATCCTGCATCTGTACACGAATCAAGGGGTCGAGAGCAGAGAAAGCCTCATCCATTAAAAGAACTTCGGGATTATTGGCTAAGGCACGAGCCAGTCCGACACGTTGCTGCATCCCGCCGGAAAGTTCGCCTACCATTTGGTTCTCGTAGCCTTTCAATCCGACGAGTCTCATACTTTCCATGGCTTTCTTTTCTCGCTCCTCTTTCTTCACTCCTTGAAGTTCGAGACCGAACGCTATATTATGTAATACAGAACGGTGGGGTAACAGACCAAAGTTTTGAAATACCATTGCCAGTTCTTTACGCCGGACTTGCAACAATTCTTTTTCAGACACCTTGGATATATCTATTCCATTCACAAGTACTTGTCCCGAAGTGGGACGTATCAGACGATTAATACAACGCAGTAATGTCGATTTCCCACTGCCGGAGAGCCCCATTATCACAAAAAATTCTCCTTCGTTAATTGAAATATTAGCATTTTTCACTCCTACTGTACACCCGGTATCTTTTAGGATCTCCGATTTACTTTTATCTTCTTTCAGCATCTTGAGAGCTTTCTGTTTCTCATTACCGAAAATGAGATATAAATCCTTTATTTCTATTTTGCTCATATAATAATATATTGGTTTAGATTATAATATTTGTTTTGTTTTCAACTGTCGCGCCTACCATTCTCACCAATGATAAACAAGTTGAAAGTTCGCTTGGTTCGGCCACATTACATGATAGCATGGCAACCTTATGAGTTTTAAATGATTAAAAAACAGACTGAGTAGTTTAAAAGGAATAGAATTTGGTAAGATTATCCTCTCAATGAACAGTAAAAACAGTATTTTTATATATGAATGACAGCCTGTTTTTGCATATTATTTCGACAAAGATAGGCAAAATAGATTAAAGATACAAATTTTATTCAGAAACGGAGTAATTCCAAAGGTGCTTTTTCAGGTCTACACACCCATTTTGTTTGAAAGAAACTCCTTCTTCCAATAGGATTTGTTTTTGTTCTTCCCAACCGGGAACAAGACGTCCTGATGCATTGACTACTCTATGGCAAGGAGTGGAAACATTATCCGGCACTTGCTTCAAAGCACGTCCTACCATACGGGAACATTGAGGCATCCCCAGTAACGCAGCAATACTTCCATAGGTGGAAACTTTACCCAACGGAATCTCACACACCACCTGATACACTTCCTGGCAGAAGGTTTCAGACAGACTCGCTTTATCTACTTTATAATCTTTCATTGTTTTATCACTTATTTCATGTCCAAAGCTAGGCAAAAAGTATAAATTTTGCAAATTATAAACATACAACAAACAATATTTGCAACTTTAATTGTTTTTAATAAAAATAACACCGTACTTTGTACTCGTTAAACAACCATATTATTAACAAGACAAACATAAGTGTTATGAAAAAGAAGAATTTTCTGTTCGCCTCTTGTTTATTAGGCATCTTCGCTTTTAGTTCCTGCGAGAAAAACCTTTATGATGAAAGCAAACAGCCTGAAGAAGAAACCAAAATGACTGACTTAATAGTTCCCAAAAACTTTGATTGGTCAGATACTCAAGAAGTTAAAGCTCAAATTACGCCTGCCGAAACAATAGTTTCCGTGTACTTAGACAAAGAATGTAAAGAAGAAGCATTACTTTTCCAAATGGATATGAATATCGATCTAATGATAACCAATCAGTAGAGTTTCCTATAGCAATACCAACATACGTAGAAAATGTATATGTGAAATATGAAGGAGTAGATAGAATATCTATTGTACCAGTCCAAGACGGAAAAATCGCTATTAAAGCTCCTCAAATACAAAACATTAAAAGCAGAGCTGTCATAAATACAAAAATAGCAATGAATATGGCCTTCTCAGTATTAACGGAACCCTTATGTTTGAAGATATGTACCCTCAATTAGGTGATTACGATTTTAATGATTTTTGTAGCACGGTATAATCTTAGAATTCTGTACAAATACTCACGTGGAAAATACTATGCACATAAAATGTGTATAAGTGTTCAAATTAGAGCAGTCGGAGGTATATATAAATATGAACCATATATCCGTCTGACAAAAGTAAAAGCCGACAATATTATTATAGAAACAACTGAAAAAAATGTAAAATCTATAAAAGGTCCAAACGGAGAGGCAATTATCTCATATAAGAGTCCTACACCTCCCAGCGGATATAAATATTATAATACAGAAAAGAATGAGATGACTAAACCAGATAAGTTTAAAGAGATTTGGATCACTTTAAAAAATCCGATTGAATACGAAGACGTAATGGATAAAAACTATAATATAGATATGTATATTGCCAAAGAAAATCATAAACAAGAAATTCATTTAAAAGGATACGAACCGGTTTATGATCAACATCAAGATTATGCGGACAAAAATAATTTTGTATGGGGGATTAGAACATGGGGAATTTTTGATCATGCTATCGAAGGAAAAAATTTCCTAAAAGCATATCCTCAATTTAAAGGTTGGGTCACTAGCGGCGGAAAAGAATATAAAAGATGGTGGGAGGAAGTAGATTATCGATATGTAATTAGAAATTAAGAAGTTTATCACACTCTTAACATAAAAAAGAGGTAAAAGGAATCATTATGAATCTTTCACCTCTTTTTCTTTTGGCTATAACCAACAGCCTTTTATCCTATTTTTTCAATAAACCTACCTTTTGATAATCTATATCCGGTATATTATCAAAAGAAAGATAAATATACCTCTTACGAACTATTGAATATATTTTGCAAATTACAAATGAACAAAAAAAATAATATTTGCAACTTTTCTTGCTTTATCTACAAATTATTACGAAATTTACAACGGTAAAACAATAAAGTTACTAACAAAGCAAACTACTCTGTTATGAAAAAGAAAAATATCCTATTTGCAACCTGTTTATTGGGAGCATTCGCTTTCAGTTCCTGCGAGAAGAATCTTTATGATGAAAGTAAGCAATCTGAGAAAGAAATCAAAATGACCGATTTAGAGATTCCTGCTAATTTCCCGTGGGAAACCTCCAAAGACGCTAAATGTAAAATCGTATCTTCCACAACTTCTTTAGTGTCTATATTCTTAGATTCCAATTGTACCCAACTGTTATCTACGGTCAATATAGACCCTGCAGCTCCCGCCTTGCCAGTAGTAGTACCAGATTATCTTGAGAAGGCTTATTTAAAATATGAGACTGTTTCAGCAGGTAATAAAGTAATAGAAACAGAAGTGACAAATGGAATGATTAATTTCTCACTTCCCGAAGATGCCAAACCTTCAGTTGCTCCTGTTGTAACTAGAGGTGGTGGCAAAGGAGATTATACTCCGCAACCAGGTATGGAAGATAATATACTCGAGTATCCTATCGGATATGGTACTGTTATGTTTGAAGATATGTATCCTCAATTAGGAGATTATGACTTTAATGATTTTGTAGCCTGGTACAAATACCAATTACAGGATTTCTTCCACAAAGGAGGAACATGGTATACTTATGTCATGCAGATCGGGTTTCAGATCAGAGCTCTTGGAGGTATTAACGATTTTTCTCCTTACATAAATCTGGCAGGAGTAAAATACGATGATATTGATGAAATAATTTTCCAAGAAACAGGAGACGGGATAGAATTCATAAAAGGTCCGAACGGAGAAGCAATTCTTTCCTATACCAATCCATCTAAGCCGGCAGGTAGCAAATACCTGAATACAGAACCGGAATACATAACCACCTCCGGTGTTAACACATCTATTTATATATATTTCAAAGAACCTGTCGAGCTATCCAGATTACAAGATAAAATGGTAGATATTTATCTAGCCAAACCTGACCATGGAACTGAAATCCATTTGAAAGGTATAAGGGAATCTATCCTTCTTCACAAAATGCCAAATATTCAAATGAGGATAATTATGTATGGGGACTGAAAGCTCCTGCTGCACTCAATCATATGATTGAAGAAAATGATTTCATAAAAGGATATCCTAAATTCAAAGACTGGATAGAAGGCAAAGGCATAAGCAATGGTGGGTAAGCCCTAAGAATGACTACCTCATTCTGCTTAATTAAGTTTCATGTCACAACATATATTTAAAGCCGAATCATGATAAATCAGACATGATTCCGGCTGTATTTTTCTGAAGAAAGTTTCTAACCCTTCCTCTTTAATAAATCTGTCGGGCTCTCCCCAAACAGTTCTTTATAACATTTGGCAAAATAAGAAGGGGAACTGAAACCGACTTCATAACCAATCTCCGACACTGTCATATCCGATGAAGCAAGCAGAGACGCGGCTTTCTTTAGACGGGCAATACGGAGTAATTCATTAGGAGAATAATTAGTCAAGGATTTTATCTTACGATAAAGCTGTACGCGGCTCAACCCATATCTTTGCCCAAATCTTCTACGTTCAAACCGGAATCTCCCATCTTCTCATCAATCAAAGCTTTGAATTTCTCTACAAATTCCTTGTCCATATCACAAACATCTTCTTTCGCCAATGCCTGTCCATCACCAAAGAATTGTTTCAGACGGCGATGCGAATCTATCAGATTACGAACACGTGCCAACAGTAATTGAGAACTGAAAGGTTTGGAGATATAAGAATCCGCACCACCGTCGTACCCTTGAATCCTCTGTTCATCTAAAGAACAGGCTGTTAATAAGATAACAGGAATATGGCATGTTTGCAGTTCGCTTTTCAGACGGCGGCAACATTCAACGCCGTCAATACCGGGCATCATTACATCGGAGATAATCAAATCCGGGACATATTTCATAGCTTTGCGGATACCTTCCGAACCATCTGCCGCTTCAATGACAGTATAGTCTGCATGAAGTAATCCATGAACATACAGACGAATATCCGCATTATCATCAATGATAAGTACAGAAGGTTTGGAAGAATCATAGTTCTTCTCCAGTTCCTCTTCTTCAACGGGCACAGCGTTATTCAAGGGAGATACTTCGGAAACAGAGGTTGCGGAAGAATCTTCCAAAGAAAATACTTCGCAGGTCCGTACCGGTAAATCGACAGTAAAAACAGTTCCTTGCTTTTCATCACTTTCCACTGATATAGTTCCACCGTGCAGTTCGACGAAAGCCTTTACTAAAGCCAATCCTATTCCCGAACCGGCATGATGCATATCTATTTTATAAAAACGATCAAAAATATTACGAATATGTTCGGCAGAAATCATCGAACCAGTATTAGATACAGTAAAACGAATCCAACGGCTATCATCTTTTGTCAAGGTGGACAAACGGACGGCAACTTTTCCATTTTCCGGCGTAAACTTAAAAGCGTTCGACAGAAGATTAAAATAAATCCGTTCCAACTTCTCCACATCGGCTTGTGTATGATAATTCGAATCCGGCATATTATCGAAAGAGAAATGGATATGCTTCTTACGGGCTGCCGCCTGGAAAGATTCATTCCACCCTTCAAAAGAAGAAAGGATATTTACCGGAACAGGAGTATATTCCATTTTTCCGTTCTCATATTTACGGAAGTCCAGAATCTGATTGACCAAGCGCAAGAGAATATTTACGTTACGCTGAATGAGCAACAACATCCGGTGCTGGTCTCCGGTCAGCGTTCTGTCTGCCAATAATTGTTCCACAGGATCAGCAACCAAAGTCAGAGGGGTACGGAAATCATGAGAGATATTCGTAAAGAAAACCAGTTTGGCATGAGTCGCTTCTTCCAGTTGATACGACAGTTGAATCAGTTGGTCACGCTGTTCCTCCAATTTATCCCGCTGTTCTTCGAGTTGCTTCTTCTGTTCTGATAATTCCCTATTCAACCGGTTCTTGGAACGGAGAGATTTATAAACGACAAGTAGCAATCCGGCCACCAATAACAGAATCAACAAACTTCCATACATGATAACCTGCTGGGTAGCTACCCTTGAAAGATAACCACTGATACGTCCGTTCAGTGTTTCGATTTTTTGGTCGAGTTCTGAAATATGAGTAGTCTGAAGTTGCATGATATGCGCATTGGTACGGTCGACAACAGCCGTATTCATCACCGTTTCGCGAGGATAAGATTTCTTTTCGAGAATGTTCATTGCCAGTTGCAGTACTTTATCTCCATTGGTAGGATAAATGAAAGTCGCGTCCAATACACTATCGAGCACGAGTTCCAGACCATTTCCCTTACCAGGCAGGGCGTCAATGCTACAAAAATCATTTCTTTTTCCCGTCCGGCTTTTTTGGCGGCCTGATAAGCTCCCGGAGCTATTCGGTCATTATGCGCATACACAGCATCAATCTTCGAGTGACGTCGAAGCATACTGTCCATTTCTACTTCTGCCGGCCCACGCTCCCAAGCCGCATCTGCTTTATCAATCAGCTTTATCTCGGGAAAATGACTGATAGCAGCCATAAATCCCTGATGACGTTCCATGGCGGGAGTCGAGCCACTTAACCCAGTCAGTTCAACGATATTACCTTTCCCTTTCAGGCGGGAAGCGATATAATTGCCTACCGCACGACCGATTTCATAATTATCCGCACCAATATAAGCAGTATATTTATCCGAAAGAATTTTCCGGTCGACCGTGATGACCGGAATTCCTTTCCGGTAAGCCTCCTCAACAATTGGAGTCATGGGGCAGCCTCATTAGCTGAGATGATCAGCAAATCCACTCCCTTATCCATAAAGTAATGAATATCTTCCGCCTGTCTGCGTTATCATCACCGGCAGAACGTATCTCAACAGATACACCATCATAGAACATCGCTTCACGAAGTATCTCATCATTCATCTTATGTCGCCACGAATCATCACTACATTGCGCCACACCGATACGAAAACGGGGAGTATCCTGCCGACACGCCGTTATCCCAATAAGGCAAAGCAGTATTGCCGTCCAACGAAAATATCTCATAGCACTGTGCTTTTCTTTCTTCATCGTACCTCTTACCATACAAAATCCTATTCTATATCGGGATAAAGATAATGGTTTTCTTTCAAAAGAACACAAAGAACAGATTGAATAAGACGGAAAAAGTTCTCCATATCTGTTATATCCGTTAATCTCATTTTACCGCCAGTAGCTTGCTTTTTCAAAGCATACGTTATCAAAACAGAACCTCTCAAAGCATAACATTTAACTTTGAGAGGTTCTACATAGATAACAGATACTGATTCAATCTGCCAATATGCAAAATAGGATTATAATAGTCTGTCTTTCAACACCTGCGGCAGTTCCGGCATCGCCCCGCTCTGCGTACAAACGTAAGCAGAGACTTCCACAGCCAGTTTGTGTGCTTCGGGCACCGGCTTTCCATTCAATATGGAAGCACAGAAGGCAGCCGTAAAGGAATCGCCTGCACCTACCGTATCGGCCACGGGGACTTTCGGAGTCTCCTGGAAGGAAACAACCCCCGGAGTAAATACATAGCTGCCATTGATGCCGCAAGTCAGAATCAGCATTTTCAGGTTGTATTTAGCTAACAGAATCCAGCACTTATCCTGCAAGTCAATGCCCGGATAACCGAACATACGACTGATAGTCACCAGCTCTTCATCATTTATCTTCAAGACATTACAACGTTGGAAAGAGTCACGCAACACTTCTTTGGTGTAGAAGTCCTGGCGGAGATTGATGTCGAATATCTTTAATTGTCCATCTATCTCGGGCATTGTATCCAAGAAACGGTTGATAGTGGCACGGCTTGCTTCGTTGCGCTGTGCCAGTGATCCGAAACAAACGGCACGTGTGTTCAGCGCCAAACGTTTCAGTTCGTCCGTGAAAGGAATGTTATCCCAGGCGACACCTTCCTTAATTTCATAGCAAGGCACCCCTTCAGCGTCCAGTGTCACTTGTACTGTACCCGTAGGATAATCTACCCGTTCAATCTGAGTATTCAGTTTCTTTTCCTTGAATACCGACATGATCTCGTCACCCAGTTCGTCATTGCCCACTGCACTGACCACACGGCTGTCAAAGCCGAATTGTGAAACATGATAAGCGAAGTTTGCCGGAGCACCGCCTATTTTCTTTCCTTCGGGCAACACGTCCCAAAGCGCTTCACCCATTCCTACTATTATATTATTCATGATAAACAGAGTTTAATTGATTCTCAAATATAAAATTATTTTCTGATACGAAACGTATAAAACAGCAAATAAAGTACACCGACAGTCATGACGGCAATTGCACCGTTCTGCCCCATTGAAGTGTCCGAAGCCACTCCCATAGCCAGCGGGAACACCGTTCCGCCGAAAAGTCCCATAATCATCAGACCGGAAACTTCGTTTTTCTTACCCGGCAAATAAAGCAATGCCTGCGAGAAGATAACGGAGAACACATTCGAGTTGCCAAAACCTATCAAAGCGATACAAACATAAATGATTGCCTTTTCGTGGAAGATAAACAAGCCAATCATGGCTGCCAACATCATAATAACACTGACAGCGAAGAAAGACTTCGCGGACATCTTGCGCAATATGAAAGATCCGAGGAAACACCCTGCCGTACGGAAAATGAAATAAAGACTCGTTGCAAAAGCCGCATCATCCAATCCCATTCCGATGCGCTCCATTAAAATCTTCGGGGCGGTAGTGTTTGTGCCCACGTCGATACCGACATGACACATGATACCGACAAAGCAAAGCAGGATAAACGGCTTGCCGAGCAAGGCAAGGCATTGTCCGAAAGTAGACGGTTTGCCTTCTTCCTTTTCTTCTTCAATCTGCGTGGCGTTGAGCAGAAGAATGGCGACAACGGCCACTATCATATAAACCGGGAAAAGAATCCGCCAGCCCAAATCGAAAGACGGAATAGCTTGCGTCGCTCCCCACATGGCAATGTATGGTGCCAGGAAAGAAGCAATCGCCTTTACGAATTGTCCGAAAGTCAGGCTGCTCGCCAAGCGGTCACCACGCACGATATTGGAGAGCAACGGGTTCAGAGAAGTCTGCATCAACGCATTTCCGATTCCCAACAGAGAGAAGGAAATCAACATCAACATATAACTGTCACCAAAAACCGGCAACAATAATGAAGCGAATGTCACGAGCAGACTGAGCAATACGGTTTTCTTCTGACCGATACGGCTCATCAACATCCCTGTCGGTACGGAGAAAATCAGGAACCAAAAAAAGACGAGTGAAGGGAAAATGTTTGCTTGTGAGTCCGACAGGCCGAGGTCTGCCTTTACATAATTGGAAGCAATGCCTACCAAGTCAACGAATCCCATGGCAAAGAAACATAGCATCACCGGGATCAGTTTGGAGAGAGAAGAGTTTTTACTGTTTTCCATTGTTATATCTATTATTTTATAAATTCTGTGTCCTTATGGCTTAACCGGTCCGCCCCTACGGGAATAAACCCGTTTACCGCTTATACAGTTGATGTTTCATACTGATATAATAGGATGAAAGCTACGGTAATGTTGATTCGCCACGGCCGTGACGAATTCTTTCCATGGCTGTGGAGAGATCTCTTCATGGCTGTGGAGAGAAGTTACCACGCGTGGTGAGGTATTAATACCGTAAGCCTGACAGAAGTATACCGTTGCTTCAGTGTACTAATCCGTAGGGGTAGACATACTCTGCCGTAGGGAATCAGGAAAAGAGCGCATAGATTAAATGGCAGAAGCTTATTGCTTCAACCGGTAGACGATAAACGAGTCTACCTTGTAGGCTCCGCCTTTGCTGTAAAAATCGATGTGATTGTAAGGTTCCGAAGGGAAGACCTGATTGGTCATTGCGAAACGCCCACCGTCACCAAATGCTTCCACGCTTGATTTATCTACAAACAAATGAAGCTTCAGCTCATTCTTACCGCTTTCAACAGCTGTCCACGTCAGTGCCGGGAAATTCTCGTTGAAGCCGACATCACCACTTTTACGACGGTCCATAGAGAATCTATTCTCTTTCATATCATATTGCATATCCACTTCTTCGCCCTTGTCATTGTAAAGACGGAAGCCGATAACGTCCGCATGCAGGTTCTTGATAGACAGTTCTATTTCGTAAGCGCCTTCGTTGACCGGAATCATTTCTTTTACCGTACGTGTTCCGTTCACTCTGAACGAACGTTTCTTTGAGATGTCACGCAGTTTCTGCAATTCGGGAGACGGGGCAGATTGGAGATAAGTCTCACCGCCGACGGTAAAGAGGCCCAAATCGCGGGGAACGGAGTTCGGACTGCGGTATTGGGAAGTCGGAACATCGTTGGCATATTGCCAGTTGCTCATCCATGCAATAGCGATACGGCGGTTGTCGGGAGCATCGCTCCAAGTCACGGTTGCATAATGGTCTTTTCCCCAGTCCATCCATTTGGTTTTGGAGGGAGATTCGTTTACAAATTCTTTTCCGTTGAAGGTTCCTACAAAATATTGAGTGGCACTTCCTCCGAACGGACCGCCGGGATTCAAATTACAAAGCAACACCCACTTCTTTTCATTCGTCCCTTCTACCGGAAGTTCAAACAAATCGGGACATTCCCATACGCCACCATGTGCGCCCTGGCCTTCTCCGAAACTGCTTTCGTACGTCCAGTCTTTCAGATTGGGAGAAGAAAAATCTGCATCTCCTGTCCTACTGCCAATATCATAATCCAGCGCCGGGTTTCTTTATGCCAAAAGATTTTCGGGTCGCGGAAGTCACGTGCATCGGATGTCAGTACGGGATTGTTCTCATAGCAGGTGAAAGTGCGTCCGTTGTCGGTACTGTAAGCAATGCTTTGTACTTGCCGGTCGCTGTTTTGCGTATAAATGGCGATGATAGCTCCCGCACCGAAACCGGCAGTGTTATCGGTATCGACAACAGCCGAACCGCTGAAGATAGTTCCCAATGCATCGGGCGCAATGGCTACGGGGAGATGTTGCCAGTTTACGAGGTCTTTGCTGATAGCATGTCCCCAGCTCATATTTCCCCATTTGGAGCCGTAAGGGTTGTATTGGTAGAAAAGGTGGTATTCGCCATCCTTGTATACCATTCCATTGGGGTCGTTCATCCAACCGTAAAGAGGTGAGAAGTGATAGGTGGGACGGAACTTTTCGCGGTTGCCGGTATCGAAGGTGTCGGCCAACTTCATCTCCTTGCAGCAAACAGCAGAAAGTTTGCCCCGTACAGGGTCGTTCGAGCCCAACTTAAACTTCAATAGTACGTTTTTGCCGGTATAGCCCGAAAGGTCCAGCGGAACGAAATAGTCCACTCTGTTCACCGCCAGACGAACGTCCGCAGCCTTCACCTCTTTATTATTAACGATCATGCTGACACGCACATCAGGCATCACCTCCTCAACGGGGAGAAGCAAATATCGTTGGTTCGTGTTTATCTGTACCAGACAATGCCCTTCGCCCAGGTCCTTGATTATCAAGGAAGGTGCGTCGCAACAGCGTCCGGAAATGAGAAAATCATCATAGCCAGCATTGCCAATAAGGTCCGTAACTGTTTAAACGAGAATAATACATTCATATCAATATGGTATTAGATTAATTATTAGTATTCATAGCCTTTCATTTGTCACAATGCAAAGATAGGCGTAACGGATAGCTACACCTATCACTTTTGTTTCAAAAGATAGAAAAAATGTTACCTGCCTATTTCTTAGCGCTTAGATAATGCAATATGTTCTTCGTCATGAGCATGATATTATCCTGATAAACGTTCAGATTACTATTCTGGTTCCATTCGTAAGCAGCCAGTCCGAGAGCGATGCAAGTTCCTTGATATTCCGTTGTCGGGGCAAATTCCACCATTCCGGCACAACAATAGTCCGTCACATGACCCCATGTTGCCAAAACGGTAGCGTTATTTTCCTCTTCAAACGCTTTCACCACATTTCCTGCATTGGGGTAAAGGCCGGGGAAACCATAAGAATTCAAATCCCACATACAGTTATGGTCTTCACGCTGTCCGGGACCGATCAACGGGAATGTTTCGTGAGAGAATTGGTCGGAAGTAACCATACCGGCAAAAGCAGGATGCGAGCGATGGTCATACTCCATTCCGATATTGGCATTAATCGTCCAATGTCTGCACCTGATCCGCCTTCACCGTCTCCAAATATTCCGGGAGCCCGTTCGGTACGTCCAAAAGGTACAACCAACTGAGTCGCATGATTGCTCAGGAACAGGTTTCCACCATTCTTATAATAGGTTGTCAACGCGGCAACCGCATCGGCAGACAAAGGTAACTTGTCCCAGCCGGCTCCAATACCCACACGGTCTATATGTACCCAAATAACATCATAAGCAGAAAGATCCTCGCCAGCCAATGCAGCGGCAGTAATGACTTTGCCATTTACAAACTGTTTCTTGAACCATGTATAGGAGGCCTTTTCATCATCATCTTCTATCTCTTCGGGAGTGTCATACGTTATCACATAAGCTGCGTTCGTCAAGTCCTGCGCTTCAGACGGTTTCACCTTTATATTTTCTTCTGTCACTCCGCAATCTATCACTTCAGACGATTCGCTGACATAAAAGACTTGATTGCTGTTCGTATTTTCTATCGTGAAACTTGCGAAACGGTTATTTTCCCCTTCCGCAGCATTCACAGTCACGGGGTTTTCTATACCGTCACTCCAATCCGCATGAATGGTGTTCGACGTGAAGTGGTTATATTCTCCTTTCACATGAATCACTCCATAGTCCGCCTCTTTGCCATTGAGTTGATTATCGCTCCTGTTTACGGTGAACACGTTGTCACTTATCAGATTGTTTTGCCCGCTTATATCAAAGAAGGTCATTTTGTTTCCTGTAAATTCATTATCCGAGATATTCACCCGGCTGCAACCTGTAAAGCTGGCACAACGGTCATCTTCCGCCGTCAGTTTGTTGTGAGAGAATATCAGGTTACTTTCACCGGAGATACGCGCCGCCACACCGCCCTGCGCTGATCCGAAGAGGGAGTTGGTCACCATATTCTGTATGCCGCCGTTCATTTCAATACCATTCACTGCGTCGGTTGCATCTATCCGAGCCAATGTAATGGCATCACATCCCTGGAGTTTAATACCCTGGTACATATTCTCCATTCTGATGTTGAAGAAGTGCAGGCGATCGTTATCGTGCTCGACAAAGATTCCGGTTCCCTGATGATCGGCCTTTCCCACAAGTGTAAGTCCGTTTACCTCCACACCGCTGATACGGTTCTTACGTCCGTCTATATCGGCAACAGGGGCAACGTGTAATGCATATTCGGCATTTCCCAGTATCAGGCGACTTTCCCGGGCATCGGCAGCAGTAGCAGCGACGTCGTCATTCACGCCTTTCAGCGTCACGAAATTGCGGGTGAGCTGAATGGGACTATCCAAACGAAACGTTCCTTCGGGAATAAGTATCGTACCTCCCTCGGGCGGAAGGTCGGCTATTATGGCATTGATGAGGTCGGCACAATCGGTAGAGCCGTCGGTCGGAAGCCCGAACTGGGTTATATCTATTATCTTCTGACCGTTACATTCATCACAAAGCGTATAGTTATCGTCATTACTGCAAGATGTGCCCAATATAAAGAGCAGTCCGCTTATTAAGAATTTATTTATCTTCATGGTGTTATTATATTAATAATGGTATATGATAGGGAGGTTATTCTACTATGCTCACCTTATCGGATGATACACAATTGGAGACTTCGGTTTGTGCGTTCACCAGAAATACCCGATACGCTCTCCAAGTTGTCAACAAAGCAATTCTTGAACACGTTACCGGTTCCCTGAACGGCATTTACAGTCACAGCGCCGGCATAAGCCCATTCGCACGACAAGCTATTGGATGCAACCATATTATTGTTGCCCTTTACGTTGATGATGCCAAAGTCGTCGCCGTGGTCGAGCAGCTGGTTCTGAACAGCTCCCGTAAGCCAGAAGATGTTCTTATTCACCGTATTATCATTACCGTTCAACACCAGAATACCATTATAGTAGCTCTTGAAATTGTTGCCCTCAATCACACAATTATTACAAGCGTCAAGTACCAGATTTTCACGTCCGTCGGGATAAACCTGATTATTGATGAACGAAAGTTTGTTCACTTCCTGCACCTTGCAAGTAATCCCCGTAGGTTGAGCACCCAATTGGCAGTTCTTCACAACAATATTTTCACCGCCAATCAACTCGATACTATTAGGGAGTTCGCATACCCAGCAATTGACTATCTGCATATTTTTTGCCTGTTCTATCTTAACACCGGTATGCAAATTTATACCGATAATATTAGAAAGCATTCCATTATCGGTCGCGCCGGCAAAGTGTATGCCGATGTTCTTGCTTCCGTGCCGCCTGACACCATCAGGTTCATAATCTTTACGCCTTTCATGCCCGTCTCCACTTTTATGGCAGCCTCGGCATTACGCGCCACCAATTACTTCCACCGCCAGACCAAGAGGTCATTTATTCCATTCACGTCAATATTGCTGCGCATACCGGGATTCAATCCCTTGATCGTCACATTATGCTTATTGATTACAATGGGAGCGTCAAGTACAAAATCACCTTCGGGAATCACCAATACTCCCCCTTCGGCGGGCAACGAGGCTATTGCACTATTTATAGCTTTCGAACAGTCGGTCTTTCCATCGCCAACAGCTCCGAATGCAGTAACATCACCTTCGATGTCAGTATGGGTACCATAGCACAACAGGTTATTGTCATCACTATCGCAGGCCGTGAACATACACAGGCAGAAGGCGCTCATCAAGTATCTTTTTATTTTCATCATATCTATATTTAAGGAGTTTATATTAGTTAAACTTACCATATCCTGGGTTTTGTACATAAGTACCTTCAGAGAAATTATATTGTGCATTGGGAATGGGTAAGTATTCATCCCTGCCACCGATGAAGCGGGCACCGCGATAATAAACACGCTTGTTTTGCTCCACAACGATGTAACTGTTCATGGTTTCCTCAGCAATCCCCCAACGTACCAGATCGAAGAAACGGTCACCTTCCATGGCAAACTCCATGCGACGTTCCCAACGTAATGCTTTGCGGGCAAAGTCCTGATTCCAACCTTCAGCCGGATATTCGCCTATCAGGTAATTGGCCGCATTTTGTTCGGGATGCTTAAAGTCTTTCACATAAGGACTATTCTTGGCACGCAGACGAATACGGTTAATAATCTTGCGGGCTTCTTCCAGTCCGGCAGCTTCGCCAATCTCTATCAAGGCTTCAGCCTTCCACAATAATACATCAGCATAGCGGATTATCTGCCAGTTAAGATGAGAGGCTCCCCAAGGCCACCCCTGGAACATATCTTCACTTTCAGGCGAGATGTAAAAGCGCTTGGTGCAGTTAAAGCCATATTCGCCACTGTTACGTATCCAATTTGCTTTGCAAGGCTCAACTGTGTAAGTTTTCCAGGTAATGCCCGGACGACCGGTAACAAAATCCAGACGGGGATCTACTGTTACCTCAACGTTAGTGAGCTCATTCCCTTCGTACGTTCCATAATCACTGTTGTTGAAGGTATCAAACAAAGGCAGTCCATAGGCATCTGTCTTATACGCGTTTATCAGATTCTGACTGGGCAGGAAGAATCCGTCGCCACCGTAAGGACCTTTGGGGGCATTGAGCAGGTTGCTCCAATTTATGTTTCCGGCACCTTCGGTTTCATCATCCATCGAATATTGTACGGCAAACACAGACTCTACCCCATTTTCATATTCCAGTTGGTCGAGCTTCTGAAAGTCATTCAAAAGATCATACGCCTTCCCTTGCGCACCTACTTTATCACAAAGAGCCGCTACTTCAGCAAGCAACTGTTTGTCGACAGCAATGACCTGATTATTCTCATCTTGTTGGTAAGCCTGATAAAGTTTGGCTTTGGCAGCGTATGCGTATGCTATGTTCTTGGTGATACGGCCTATTTGGGATTGAGTGTCAGGCAAGTCGTTAGCGGCGTCAAGAAACTCCTGCGCAATCTTGCCAAGAAGTTCTTCGCGGGTAAACTGATTGTTGGGGATGTATTTATAATCATCAATATCCACGTTTTCGTCAAAGTAAGGTACTTGTTTGAAAAGGCGGACCAGTTCGAAGAAGAAATGTGCACGAATCACTTTCATTTCAGCTTTACGGCTCTTAAGTACCGGCAAGGTGTTCTCATCAAGTGTATTCATGACTCTCAATGCACTGTTGCAACGTTGCAAGCAACAATAAAGTTGAAACCATTTTTCATCGGCATTAGCCCATGTAGCATCTATCTTAAAAGTTTCAAGCAGTGTACAAAAGTCACCATCGTTTACACCACCGCCACCTTTATAGGCATTGTCCGAACGTACTTCACCATACGTCCAATTGGTCATCGGTACCCAGTGCATATCACGATTGGGACCTTTCAGCCCGGCGTAAGCCGAAGTGACCAGGAGTTCCACACCTTCAGCCGACGACAACAAATCGTCATTGAGTGTACCCTGAGGTTTAGTATCAAGAAAACGACTCTCATCACAACCGGCCAATAGTGCCACAACACCTGCCGCAAGGATATATTTCAATTTCATAATGTTCTGTATTTAGGATAAAAGATTAAAAACCAAGTGATAGACCGAATGTGTAGGTACGAGGCTGAGGATATGGATAGCCCAATCCTTCAGGGTCGGCACCAGTATAATTAGTCAGCGTGAAGACATTCTGCGCTTGCAGATATACACGCAAATTAGAAAGACGTGCTTTCTTAATCCACTTATCGGGGAAGGTGTAGCCCAGTGTCAAAGTCTTCAACTTCACATAAGAACCATCTTCAATAAAGAAAGTAGAACTGCGTGTTTCCACATTATTATCAACCACCGTCAGTGCAGGGATATTACAATTATAGACTCCGGTTTGCTCATACACATTCCAAGCATTCATTGCATCAATCAGACGCGTAGAGTGATTGCCCGTCCAGCCTTGGAAAAGATCCGTATAGAACTTTGAGTTATTCCATGCATCGCGAATCATACCGTTGAAGAATACGGAAAGATCAAACCCTTTGTAGGATGCACCTATGTTCAGACCACCGATAAACTTAGGCTGGTCACTGCCTTGCCAGTCCATATCGGCAGTATTGATGATGTTGTCGCCATTAAGATCCTTATAGCGAATACGTCCCACGCCGGGAGCACCAATCTGTACATCATACTTGCTCAGGTATTCATATACCTCTTGCTTGGTCTTGAATACGCCATCGGCTTTATATGACATCCATGAACCGAAAGGCTGTCCTACAATGGTTTTATCCACACCATTACCACCTCCCAAGTGTATTTGATGACATCCGGAAGTTCGGTTATCTTATTTTTGTAATAAGAGAGGTTGAATGAGATGTCATATTTGAAGTCCTTTATTTCGTCCCTCCAGGTCAAAGTCGCTTCTACACCGTTATTATCCATACTGGCAGCATTATACCATTTATAACCACCTTCACCGATCACACCGATATATGGTTTCTGAATTAACATATCAGTGGTCTTCTTTTGAAAATAGTCCAGAGTCACCCCCAAACGAGCGTCAAAGAAGGCTGCATCAATACCGAAATTCAATTGTTTGGTTTCCTCCCACTTCAAATCGTTGTTGCCCGAACGGTCTTTCTGTACGCCGGGTACCACCGTCGCCCCGTCGCCGTTGAAATTGTAGGAACCATTGGACATATTGGTGTAATAGAGATTGTATGTAGCATTATTGTCAATCTGGTCGTTACCATTAATACCCCATGATGCACGCAGTTTAAGGTCTGACAGCCAACTTTGTGTACGTTCCATAAATTTCTCGCGTGAAACTCTCCAGCCGGCTGATACCGAAGGAAAGATTGCTGAATTGTTACCTTTACCGAAACGTGAGGAAGCATCACGGCGTACCGTTCCTGATATCAGGTACTTATCATCGAACGCATAGTTCACCTTACCGAAGTAAGAAACCATAGCATAAGTGGAAGCATTGTTACTCACACTTTTTCCTTCGGTCACTGTGTCCAGATAGCGATAGTCGAGGTCTTCTATCACCAATCCGCGACCATACCCCTGCAAATGTTCACCGTTTTCTTTCTTGGCCTCGGTTCCTATCACAGCACTGATATTATTCTTTCCTAATTCTATGCTATAATTGGCGGTATTCGACATACCCACTGCACACTATTATCCTGCCGCACAGTCAGCTCATTTATATCGACCTTACGATCGGCTTCGCTCCACTTCGGGACGAAGGTTGAGTTGAAACCGGTAGTGTAGTTCAATCCAAACTGACTCTTCAATACCAGGTTTTTAATTGGCTCTACTTCCAAATAAGCACTGCCAAAGATACGCCAGCTTTTATGACGATTATCAGCTTCGTTATCTGTCAAGCGAATGGCATTCGGCTTATCCCCCAATATGTCTACGTAACCACCGGCATATCCTCCGTTTTCATCATACACAGGAATAGCAGGATGCTGGGCAATCACAAGTTCTTCTATACCGGACGGATTGAGATGTTCCAACCAGTGGTTCACGGAAATGCTTTCACCCACACGTACTTTGCCATCAACAAAGCGGAAATTAGAAGCCAGGCGAGAATTAAAACGTTCATAGTCAGTGTTGCGACAAAGACCATCCTGATTCATATAGTTTATAGTAAGAGCTACATTACCGTCTTTGAATCCCTTAGAGAGAGAAAGGTTGTAATTCTGCATCAAAGCCGTACCGAATATCTCCTTTGCCCAATCGGTGTTACCCGATTTTATTTTGACTCCGTTCTGGTCGAAATAATATTCCTGCAACTGGGCTTTTTCCCCATTTCCGTACACTACACTGTTCGGATGAGTTCCGTAAGTGTTTTTATAGGCTTGCCAATAAACATCTCCCCATTGGTAAGCATCGAGCATATCAACACCACCGGCAAAAGTCTGGGCAGTGAGTGACATATCAAAACTCACTTTCACATCACCTTCCTTAGCACGCTTTGTGGTAATGATAATGACACCGTTGGCGGCCTGCGCACCATAGATCGCTGCAGAGGCCGCATCTTTCAGCACCTGAATGGATTCGACATCATTGGAAGAATAATTGAAGCGACATTGTCATGTGTCTGAATGCCATCTATCACATAAAGAGGGGAAGAATTATTAATGGTAGTAATACCGCGCAACTTAGTATCCGTGTTCCCCCCACCGGGTTTACCATCGGTTGTTACATTCATACCGGCTACACGACCCTGCAAGCCCGACATCACATTACCTGTGGGAATATCAGCCACTTCTTTCATCTTCACCACGGCTACCGAACCTGTCAGGCTGGCTTTCTTCTCAGCCATATAACCTGTCACAACCACTTCATCAATCATCTTGGAATCCTCTTCCATTACTATCTTCAACGAAGGTTTTGCTGCAATAATCACTTCTTTATATCCTATATAAGAGATAGCTAATGATGCATTCTTCGGCACACTAATAGTAAAGTTACCGTCCAAGTCTGTAATAGTCCCTGTTGATTTCGAATCGTTTTGCACCACGGAAGCACCGATAATCGGTTGCCCGTCCGTCTTGGAAGTCACATTTCCCTTTACCGTTATGTTTTGCCCCCAAAGGACTGACACGAAAGCAAACAGGAAACAAACACTACAAAGAATTTTTTTGTTCTTCATAATACTGAGCATTAGTTTAATGTTATTAATTTAAAAGTACGAATATTCTCTTTATCGCTGTTGCAAATTACGGTTGATTTATGTCAATCGGCTAAAAAAAATGTTTCAAAGGCTGTAATATTTGTTGCATACCTCCTTATTTTATGGGATTTCAGAGGTGTTTCTCCTTGTCATAGGCTTAATCTATGTACTTTAAAAGTATCGACTTTGAATGTCCCGCCCTTGCTGTAAAAACACATACGATTGTATGGCTCTGTCGGGAAAACAAGATTGCTCATCGCTATCTTTCCTTCGTTCAAAAAGATCTCTACGAACATTTATCTACGAAAATATCCAGTCGGTACTTATTCTCTTTTCGGACAGGTGCCCATGTAGCTAATGCAAAATCATCAATGTAGTTGATAGAAGTCGTTTTCCGACGGTCGTGCACCTCTATCTCATGTGTCACACTGTTTTTGCCAAAATCTACGATACCGCTCTTTGTACGATCCATTACCAGTTTCCTTTCAGGAAGATTAAAGTAAATATCCACCTTCTCACCTTTATCATTGAACAGGCTGAATCCAATAATTTCAGCTTTTTCTGCCGTAATGTCCAATGAAAGTTCGTAAGCACCTTCATTATCCGGTAATAAAGATTCAATATGATAATCATTTGCAACGGTAAAAGCAGGAATTTCTTTTGTCTCTTTCCTTAGATTTTTCACTTCCGCTACCGGAGCTGCAGAAAGATAAATATCACCGCTTTGCGTATAAAGCCCCAGTTCACGCGGCAAGGCGTTGACGCCACGAAACGGTTTGGTCGGGACATTATTACAATATTGCCAGTTACTCATCCAAGGCACTACAATCACACGTCTTCCCATATTCGAAAAGGAAACTGTCGCATAATGGTCTTTTCCCCAGTCCAACCATTTCGTAACATCCGGTTTGCTATCACAAATAAATCTTGTTCCGTCAAAATCACCTATGAAATATTGGGTCGCACTGCCTCCGAAATAACAGCCGGGATTTACATTGACAATCAATGCCCATTTCTTATGTTCCGTATCACCGTCTACCGGTAACTCTACCATATCCGGACACTCAAACTGACAAGCTGTACGCCATAACCTTCACCAAAGCTACTCATATAATTCCAGTCTTTCAGATCTTCTGAATCATAGAAACGCATCTCTTTATCGGCAGCAACAATCATTATCCATTTATTTCCCGGAGCATACCAGAATACCTTCGGATCACGAAAATCTTTCCTTCTATCGGAAGAACGCAAAATCGGATTCTTATCATATTTGGTAAATGTGCGACCGTTATCATTGCTATAAGCGAGACATTGAATCTGCCCGTTTTTATCGCTGGCAGAAGTATAAAAAGCTAATATGGTACCTGTACCGTAACCTGCCACATTTTCCTGATCAACAATAGAACTGCCGGAAAATATATGTCCCAACGTATCACGAACTATAGCAGGTGCCAAATGTTCCCAATGCATCAAATCTTTGCTTATCGAATGCCCCCAATGCATATTCCCCCATTTAGAACCATAAGGATTATACTGATAATATAAATGATATTCTTCATCTTCATAAACCAGCCCGTTCGCATTATTCATCCAACCATAAAGGGGAGCATGGTGATATACAGGGCGAAACTTATCTGTATGGGACGGATCGAATGTATCGGATAATTTCATTTCTTTCCAGCAAAGAGCATCTCCAAGGCTCTTTTGCACACGTACTGTTACAGTTTTAGCATCAGCAGGTAGGACAAACGGAACCCAATAGTCTACTTTAGTCTGTGCAAGCCGAATATCCATATCAGTATCCGCTGCATCTCCTATGTCCAGACGAACCCGGCTTTCTTCCGCTGCCTCTTCGATCGGAAGCAATATATAATTAGTAGGATTGGTGATGTGAATGAGAGTCAGGCTGTCTCCTTTCTGTTCCAACATAAATTTGCTTTTATTCGTATGGCAATAAATCAGTCCGTAAGAGACCGCCAATGCAAGTACCGCACCTTTACATAATTTCATCCAAGAGGTTGTTTTCATGGTAACAAAGTATTCTGTTTTATACAAGTATCTAATCAAAATTGACGGAGGCAAAAATAGGTCATATCTTCACCTCCGTCTATCAACTTTGTTTCAAAGGGTATCACTTTTGATGCAAGTCCTGAACATTTTCTTTTTTGCCTGTCACATCGCAATGAAGCTATCCCTCTCTTTGCATACCTGAATTTATTTTCCTACTTTTGAGACAAAGCTTTATTCTTCTGCTTATGCCAGCTAATAGAATACTTCTTCGATGATCTGGTAAGAGTAACTAAAAATTCCGGAAGCAAAGCAGAAATAGTGAGCTTCAAAGTAGCGGCTGCCGAACAGTATAAGTAACTTACTTCTTTCATCTAAAAATAGAGCTATAGAGATGTAAGAATCTGTTTATTTTTCGACCAAATTTCTTGCACATTCGTACCCTTCCTCATAAAATTCTGTCAGTTTCTGCACATCCCGTTCAATACGATCTACCATACAGGATTCTGCGGACGGATAACGAAAATCTTTCCTTCATCCTCCATTTTCTCAACCATTTCCAACTGTTCATTGTAGACAGCACAACGGCGGCTGAGTGCTTCACGGAGTTTAGGATATTTCCGGTATACAAACGAAGGGACACGAATATCTTTTGAATCTTTCCGGTATCCCCGGTTGCGGGTAAGTACTACGACATTTCTCGTATAACCATCAGCAATCGCTCTTTGCAAAGGAATAGAATCTACAATTCCCCCATCAAGCATGGGAATATTATCTACATAAGTAACAGGACATACAAAAGGCAGACTACTAGACGCACGGACAATGTCTATCACCCGGCGTTTATCTTTCTTTTCTTCAAAATAGTTAGCTTCCCCTGTGATACAATTGGTAGTTACCATAACGAAACGTTCCGAAGAAGCAAAATAAGTTTCGTAATCATAAGGAAGAATATGTTCCGGAAACTCATTGAACAACAGATCGAAATCGAGAATATTCCGTTTTTTAAGCAGATGTTTCAGACCGATATAATTGTATTTCTCCAACAAGTCAATATTACTGTATTTAGCACGTCCTCGTTGGCGCGATGCATAGGACAGCCCGTTGCACGCACCGGCAGAAACTCCTATCGCATAAGGAAACCGGATATCATGATCCATAAAATAATCAAGCACACCGCAAGTAAATACTCCGCGCATTCCCCCGCCCTCCAACACCAACCCTGTAGATTCATCAATTTTCAAGTTCTTCATCTTAATCTTCCCAATTTTATATTTATCACTCTCTTTACATACCCCGTTTTATTACTGTTTGTTGCATATATATTATAAAACAAACAAAAAAGGCAGAACATTTGGCAAAAATAGCAAATATTTAAACAAAACCTTGCTTTTTTGCTTCAATCTACGTAACTTTAGGCTAGTTTAATTGTTTTAAGGAGGAAATTATAAAAAAGTCCTGCCCGCAGGCAAGCACCATGAGAATACAGTTTGAGATTAAAGAAAAGTTGCCGGAAATTATTGAAGAAATCATGAATCCGGAAAATGGCAAACTTCCGTGAAAGAAGAACTTAGCGGTCGGACGACCGTTGTGATCCGTGACCAAGCGTATGGCTCAGAAGCAACCATTGAAATCTATGCCAAATCCATTGAGATTAAACCGCATGGTCAAAGTACTCCTACCGTATATTTGTCCGCTAACGATAATTGTATGGTGTGAATATAACGGGGCTTATCGTGCCTAC
>ENA-OQCK01000295-OQCK01000295.1-human-gut-metagenome-genome-assembly--contig:-NODE-295-length-29320-cov-2.456274_pt1 | contig 29320 bp, 51 predicted proteins | sample MGYA00242498_ERZ504578 | MGnify/ENA primary metagenome ERZ504578 (study PRJEB26092, sample SAMD00036229) | human gut metagenome | host: Homo sapiens | study: EMG produced TPA metagenomics assembly of...
CTACAATCGCTCCCCGGGGCAGCCAAACCGTGCCCTTGGGTCCCACCATTTCCAGTCCGGGCGTTCCTGTCAGATCCCCCGACTCCCTGATGGGAGCTTTGACGCCCAGGCGGAAGCTGTCTGTTTTGGATATCTCTATCTGGCTCTGCTTTCTGACCGGCCCCAGTATACGCACCCGTTCAAACTCTCCTTTTGGTCCGCGGATTGTCACAGTCTCATTGCAGGCATATTGCCCCGGCTGTTTTAAATCGCTTTTTTTGGTGAGCTGATACCCTTTTCCAAACAAGGTTTCCAAATCTTCCGAGGTCACATGAACGTGCCGGTTGGAAACTCCTACAGGGATTTTAAATGCATTATATTTTGTAATCTTATCTATTACCCGTCCGGTAATCAGTTTCAGCAGTTCTTCATTTACCATCATGTTCAACCCCTTCCGGAAGTTTGTATACCGGCCACGGAAGCCGGTATACACTTACTGGCATCCTATAACGATTTGGGTAAAATTTTCTCTACATCCGTATGTGGTCTTGGGATTACATGCTGGGATACTACCTGGCCCACATTTGCCGCAGCGGCAGCGCCCGCATCAACCGATGCCTTCACCGCGCCACATCCCCGCGGACCATAACCGTAACCAGGCCGGAACCAATTTTCTCATAACCGATAAGAGCCACATTTGCTGCTTTTGTCATTGCATCCGCCGCCTCAAATTGCTCCTACCAAACCTTTTGTCTCAACCATTCCCAATGCTTCATTTGACATATTATTTTCCTCCTGAATGTTATTTTTTTATTTATTATAAAAGCTTTAAAAAGCCAACTGTTTCAGCAGCCAGGCCTTGTCGGTTTCTTCCCACCTGAAACCCTGGTCATCCCTTCCGAAATGCCCGTATGCCGCTGTCTTTAAATACTGGGGTGTCCGAAGATTCAGTTCTTCTATGTAATCAGACACCCCAAATGAAAATACGGATTTGACCAGCTCCTCGATGTGGCTGTCCGGAATCCTGCCGGTACCAAAGGTATTAATGGTAATTGCCTCCGGTTCAATGCCTCCGATTACATATGCCAGGGCAACCTCACATCGGTCTGCCAATTCCGCCGCCACAATATTCTTAGCCACATATCGGGCATATAAGCAGCCGAACGATCTACCTTTGTAGGGTCCTTTCCTGAGAAAGCACCGCCTCCATGTTTACCAATGGTACCATAGGTGTCAACCATAATTTTTCTTCCGGTGACGCCCGTATCCCCGGCAGGCCCTCCTATGACAAAGCGCCCCGTGGGATTCACATGAATCCTGGTTTCCGGTGTGAGCCAGCGGGAATCAATGACCGGCTCAATGACCGTGCAGCGTATGAACGCGTCCAGCAGCTCATGGGATACTGCCTCTCCGTGCTGTACGGACACAACAACACTGTGGATACCCACCGGTTTCCCTGCCTTGTCGTACTTCATCGTAATCTGGGTTTTGCCGTCAGGATATAAAAAATCTGTTTTCAGAACCTTCCTTACATAGTCCAGACGTTGGGCCAGGCGGTTTGCCAGATGGCAGGACAGAGGCATCAGCTTCTGTCTCATTGACAGCATAGCCATACATAATTCCCTGGTCTCCTCCGCCCAGAATCTCCTTCCCGGTTTCGCTGCTTCTGGTGACACCCATGGAAATATCCGGTGACTGATTATGGATATTGGTAAATATCATACATGTATCAGCGTCAAATCCTTTTCCATGTTCCGTGTAGCCTATTCTTCTGATAATTTCCCTGGCTTTTGCCGCTGCATCCACATGGCCCTTTGATGTAACTTCTCCTGCCAGCATCAGGACGTCCGCAGATGCCATGGCCTCTATTGCCACCCTGGATTTCGAATCCTGCTCCAAATATGCATCCAGAATGCCGTCTGCAATCTGTCACACACCTTATCAGGGTGGCCTTCGGTTACAGATTCCGAAGTTACGTAATAAAATCTGTCATCCCGTCCTTCCATCATTCCCATCAACCTGCTTTCCTAATTACAATCAGCGAATCGAAAATCCACTTGTCAACGTGCATCTTCTCCTGCGGGCAAAATGCCTTGCCGTGGTAGTTCCCTCTCCTGTGGTGGTTGCGATTGTAAAGCTGGTATGACCTTCTTTATCAAAGCCAATTCCCATAAGGGATGGACCGTTTTTAACAAACACCGAGGTCTGTAATTCCCTGGCAGCCCGGTTCAGATGCTCGATGGACTCAGAATGAATGGTTGCCGTATGTTTATATCCCTGCTCCACTTCCAAGGCGATTTCCAGAGCCTCGTCAAAATCAGCCGCCTTTACCAACGGCACAAGAGGCATCATAAGTTCTGTGATAACAAAGGGATGCATCCGCCCTGTCTCTGCCACAATCAGTTTTATGGCTTTGCTGGCGGGAATGCCGGCATATTCAAGAATCTCCTTGGCGCTCCGGCTTCCAGTTTCTTATTAATCACAAAATCCTCTGTGACCGCGGCATTCAGAAGCTTCTGGATTTCCGCCTCATTCCGGATATAGTACACACCGTTTTTCAGAAGTTCATATATAAAACGGTCTGATACGCTCTCCTCCACCACCATACACTTTTCTGATGTACACATCAGATTATTGTCAAACGAAGCGCCTCTTACAATATCTCTGGCCGCCTTTTCCAGATTCGCTGTGGCATCCACAATCGTGACAGGATTGGCCGGTCCGGCTCCAATCACCTTTTTACCGGACGTCATGGCCTGGCGCAGGGAACCGCTGCCCCCGGTGCAGACAACCAAGTCAACATCAGGATGGCTCATGACCTCTGTGGTAAATCCCATCAGACTTTCATGAAGGGTGACTACCAGATTGTCAATGCCGCTGATACTGCGGATTGTCTCGCTGATAATCGTGGTCAGGAATTGTGAAACCTTAACTGCTCTCGGATGTGGACAATGGATGATTGCATTCCCCGCAGCCAGCATACCGATAGTGTTGCTGATAAGAGTCGCGCAGGGATTGGTGCATGGCTGTACCGCACATACGATACCAAAAGAGGAAAGTTCATAGAGTGTCATTCCATGGTCGCCTGTATTGACTTCTGTAATCAGGTCCTCCACGCCGGGCGTTTTCTCGATGGCAAGTTTTATTTTCTGTGCCTTATCCTGGACAATTCCCATGCCGGTTTCCGCAACTGTCATGGCGGCGAGTTCATTTGCAAGGGGACGAAGTGCTTTTTTCACTCCTTCCAGAATTTCCTGCCGTTCATTCAGGGTCAGCTTTATATATCTGCCGTAGGCTCCCTTTGCAGATGCTACTGCATCAGTCACGCTGGAGTAAATACTGCTTTTCATGTCATTCATTACCTCCTTTCCCACTAAAAATGATTACACTATATATCCATTGTATCTACGATTCCGATAATTGCCATATCAATAACGGCCTCTCGCTTGGACTGGTCCACACGTACAGAAGAGCCCGAACCAATCAGGACTGTCTCACCAATTCCGGCCCCTACATAATCCACAGCCACTTCCTCTGAATCAATGAAATTACCATGTCCATCAATCCGTCTGATAATCATCAGTTTATAACCCACCAGAGAATTATCTTTTCTGGTAGCCACAACTGTTCCTATTATCTTAGCTAATCTCATGCCTTTCACATTCCTTTCACGGAGAACCCGGCCGTCCCTTGCCATTACCGGTATTCCTGATTCAATTAACTGTTTTTGGACCTTTGCGGTACCTGGTGCCTTTTGGCGGCTGATGTGCGCCTGGGAAACTTTCTTTGGTTTTTCCGCCAGCTTAAAGTCCTCTTCCTCTGACGGCTGTTCGGCTTCTGCCTGCGGCTCATCCTTTGAATCCGTCTCTTCCCCACAGAATCTGCCTGCCCGCCGTCCGGCTCCGGTTCTCCGGCTGTTTCCGGGCTTTCCCGCATTGTCTCCCCTGTTTTTCCGGTTCCTGTCTCCTCCTGCGCCTCTTTCATCGGAGGGGAGGGCGGTACTGGCGGTTCGGGACAACAGAATGCCTGTTCCACATAATCGGACGGTCTTGGAATGACCTTCCATGAGACCAGTTTATTGTTTGCCGCTCCAATCTGCTTTCCCGCATTGACGGCAGCGTTAACAGCTCCCACGTCCCCGGCAATCTTTATAGTCATATATCCCAGACCTTTTGTATTTTCAATCTCCAGAATGCGGATATTGGCTGCTTTGGCCATGGTATCGGCGGCCACAACTGCTGTGGACAGTCCGCTGATTTCAATTAATCCCAATGCCTGTTTCATCCTATCACCTCACTCTCCTTTTTATTTGAATACTATCTTTAGAAATTTCGCCCTGTCTTTTGCCAAATCCGTCACGATATCTCCGGGCTGGAGATATATGACGCCGTCAGAAACAAATTGTTCCACGTTGGACGACGATATTACTCTTTTTTTCTTTTATCCGGCTCCAATGTACATGTGCTGTTTTCTGTCCGGCAGGCCATTGTCCGGTCCGTCCCTTCACACGATATTTCATAAGGGGCTCTGCCCGAAAGCTCCTCTGTGCTGCATATCTCCACTCCAAATTCCAGCACCTGTCTGTAATACTCCATGATACGTTTCCGGTATGCAGGTTTTTCGTTTCCGGAAAATTTTTCCAGGCCCGTTAGAAGCAATACAACCGGCTGCCTGTTTCATGCATTCTGCTATCCATGAAGTCTCGTATGTATCGCTGATGCATAATGCTGTTTTCACCAGTACGTCCCTGGGAACTACCGGAAGCAGCGTCACTGCTCTGTCCAGATTATCCGGCATTTTGCCGGAGCGGTACAGAATTTTGCCAAAGGATACGGACTGCCTGAGTCTGGCCTCATATCCCATATTCTTCCAGGATGGGGGATGACGGGAACAATATCATATGCATCCGACCCTTCCATTTTCTTTAGAAATTCCATATACCGTTCACTCCACGGGGATACGCACAGCATATACAGAGTCTGTTTGGAATCCTTCATGCATTCCGCTCTTTTTTCCGCCTCCAGGTCACTTAACACACGCAGTACCAGCTCTTTCAGCTGTTCTTCACTGATATTCAATTCCTTCACCTCGTTTCAAGGAATGCCCCTATCCAACGGATAGGGGCATTCCCCTCTGCAACCGCTGACAGATAAGTGTTTTTATCTGCTGCCTTTATTCAAGATGTGGAAGAATCTTTTCAACATCTGTATGTGGACGCGGAATAACGTGGGTAGATACAACCTCTCCAACTGCTGCCGCGGAAGCCGCACCAGCGTCGGTGGCTGCCTTAACCGCGCCAACGTCGCTCTTACCATGACGGTAACAAGTCCTGAACCAATCTTCTCATATCCTACCAGAGAAACATTGGCTGCTTTGACCATGGCATCCGCTGCTTCAATTGCACCCACTAAGCCTTTTGTTTCGACCATACCTAATGCATCTGCATTCATATTAGAACCTCCTTAATTGATTCACCTTCTCCGGAACTGTCTTACTAGATGTACGGAGTAGTTGTAGATTTCGGTTCATCCCCCAATGCCCCCAGCATCTTCTTTCCGGCTTCAATGGAAGCTTTCACTGCCTGGCGTACAGCTCCTGAATCACCTGTAAATGTAAGGATAACCTCGTTGGAATAGCTGGTGCCGCTGGACGGTGAGCAGTACCCTACCACCTCCACATTAGCTGCCTTCACTGCAATATCCGCCAGAACTGTACCAATTGCAGCCGGCCCTGCACATGTCATGCCGAATGCCCTTCCAACCGGTGCGCCCAGCGCCTTTTCCAGACAGTAGCTGCTCTTGCGGTATACTGGAACTCCAGATGACCTGCATCGTTTCCATATACATCGCCAAAATATTTCGGAAGGACCTGAAGGGCGATCTCAACTGCTCTTCGTGCGTCCGACACATCGTCTGCACCAATATATATCAGACTGCCGTGTCCGGCCCCGCCCTTTGTATCTCTGGGAAGCTCCACAGAGATAATCTCGGTATTAGTTGCCTTTACAGCCTCGTCAACCGCCCAAATCTGAGGACCGGCGCCGACTCTTCCGCCTACAATACCGATAGAACGGTATTTGCCTAATTTCATCACGTCTACCAGAAGGGGGTCCACACTGGCAATCACAAGTCCGATTGTATCTCCGATTGCTGTTCCTACAAACTCGGTCAGTCCGATATTGCTGCCGCAGCATTCTTCCTTTGTCGCCTCTGCCCTGCATTCCTCCTGCTTGATACCAAGCTCGTCAGAAACCTGCTTCATTACCTTCTCAATTAACTGCTGATCCATTCTTCTTCCTCCATTCTAAAATCGTGTCTAACCGCCGATGATACATTGAAACCATAACTCTCCACCACTGTCCTGCATTCCTCCAAATCCTCCGGCGCCAGCGGCTTAACCTGCTTCATAGTATAATCCTGGCCTAACAATCCATATTTGTTCTCGCCAAAGGAATGGTACGGCAGCAGATGTATGGTCCGTATGCCCGCCAGAGTTCTGGCAAACTCCGAAATTGCCTTAATGGCCTCCACCGAGTAATTAAAGCCCGGGATCACAGGAACACGGATTACGGTTTTGGATATTTTACAGATTTCGGGAGCATTTTTAATGACCGGTTCATTGCCAATGCCTGTAAACTTTTTATGCTGCCCGCTGTCCATGTGCTTTAAATCCAGAAGCACCGTATCCACATAAGGAATCACCTTTTCAATGGCTTCCCTGCTTCCCACGCCTGTGGTTTCAATAGCAGTGTGCCATCCTGCCCCTTGCATGCCTGCAGTAGTTCAGAGGCAAATTCATACTGTACCAGCGGTTCACCGCCTGACAGGGTGATGCCCCCGCCGGAACGCCTGTAGGTAGTGGCATCCTTTTTCAGCTCCCGGATTACCTGTTGGATTGACATTGTTTTTCCTTTAAGCACTAGAGCACCTGCAGGACATGCGTTGGCACACTCGCCACATCCGCTGCACAGATCCCTGTTGACCCAATTTTTATGTTCCGGCTGATTGCCCCCTTCCTGCAGGCCGTCATACAACGGCCGCAATGGAGGCAATCAGCTGCTTTATACATGATAACTGGCTTGATACTTTGAGATTCAGGATTACTGCACCACTTGCAGGAGAGAGGACAGCCCTTTAAAAACACGATTGTCCGGATTCCCGGACCGTCATGCAGGGAAAACCTTTGTATGTCGAACACGGTTCCTGTTAAATTATAATTGATTGAATCCATGCCGAACTCCCTTCACTGTATTATGCTGAAACCTCACTATAAGGTCTGTTCTGTACGGCTGATAATATCATCCTGAACTTCTTTTGCCAGAACGGTAAACTGGGCGCTGTATCCTGCGACGCGGACCACCAGGTCCTTGTAATCCTCAGGACGCTCCTGGGCGGCAAGCAACGTTTCCCTGTCAATTACGTTAAACTGCACATGCATGCCTTTGTGGTCAAAATAGGAACGCACAATGGATGCGAAACGCTTCAGTCCCTCGTCTCCTGCAAGTGCGGAGGGAAGGAACTTCTGGTTGTACAGAGTACCGTTGGAATAGTTTGCATGGTCCAGTTTAGCTACGGACATGGCTGCTGCCGTCGGCCCGTTGATATCCTTGCCCTGTCTCGGAGATACGCCGTCGGCCAAAGGAGCCTTGGCAAGTCTGCCATCCGGAAGGGCGCCTACGTCCTTTCCAAATAATACATTGGCTGATACAGGATAGCAGCCTGCCTGGAACTGTCCGCCGCGCGGATTCTTATACTTCTCTACCTCATAGGAATAAATCTGTCCGCAGCGTCTTGCAATCATATCCACTTCATCATCATCGTTTCCGAACCAGGGCGTGTTCTCCATCAGCTCTTAATATGTGCATAATCGGCATTCACACAGGCCGGTTCTGTCTTGGCCGGCTCTGCGGGTGACGGCCAGCGGCATGCCTGTGCTGGCGCGGACAGCTGTGACTGAAGGTCTGCCAGATTGATGGAACCGTTATTACTCAGAATCCGTTTCACTGCCTCGTAAATCTTCGCCTCATCCGTGCACACATCAGCCGCAGGAGCGGAAGCACTGCATGCATAGCCGAAGTTATTGGCCAAGGCTTCCTTTAACTGGGCCATGGTCACTTCTTTGCTCTCAAATACATGCTTCTTGATAGCACACAGGGAATCGCCGGAATCAGCTACGCCAAATGCCTGAGGTCCTGTAAAGTTGTAGATTGCTCCGCCCTCCTGAACGCTTTTTCCTCTTCCTATACAGTCATCAACCAATGCTGACAGAAATGGAAGAGGGGCTCTCTCTGCATGTGCGAAGTCAACACAATTGTCAGCTTCGGCCAGATGATATACGAAGTATTCCATCTGTTTTTTGTATGCAGCAAAGATATCCTCCAGGCTATTAAAGGAGGTGATATCGCCTGTCTGCGGTCCCAGCTGCTTGTCGCCTACCTTGCCGTTATTCAGGGTGATTTCCAGGACCTTGGCAATATTAAAGAATGCGGCGTCATGCCAGCCCTCTGTCTTATGCGGACACTGAGGCTCCACGCACCCGATGATACAATAGCTTCTGGCATCCGCCAGGGATACGCCTCTGTTACACAATGCGGGAATGATACTTCGTCGTTATACATGGCTGGCACACCCAGTCCCAGGCGGGTCACTTCGCACGCCCTGTAGAGGAATTCATCCGGTGTGTTCTGGTGAACACGGATGGAGAAGGACGGCGCGGGCAGCGCCACATGGGCAACTGCTTCCATACACATGTAGGAAACATCGTTGGTTGCGTCCAGTCCGTCTTCTGTCTGACCGCCTACGATCAGATTCTGGAACACTGCGTATCCTGCAAATGCCTGGGCGGAAACCTCGTCTCGTGTCTTATTGACGTCATTTAGCTTAACCCAGATGCAGTCTACCAGTTCCTGTGCAAATTCTTTGGAAATATTTCTGTCTGCCGCCAAATGCGGATACATGTACTGGTCAAAACGTCCCGGTGAAATAGAATGTCCGTTGGCTTCAATCTGAAGGAGTATCTGAACAAACCAGAATGCCTGGCATGCCTCGTAGAAATTGGTTGCCCCTCTTTCAGGGACTCTGTCACAGTTAGCCGCAATCTGAAGCAGCTCAGATTTTCTTACCGGCTCCGGACAGGACGCCGCCATTTCCCTTGCCTTTGCAGCATAGCGATGCGCAAAGTTGATGGCTGCCGTATATGTAATCACAAGAGCCTCGTAAAAGTTTTTCTTCTTAATATATTCCGGGTCACTGGTGTTAAGCTTATCCATGGCTTCAATCACCTGTTTGATGATTCCTGTAAAACCAATGGTCAGTACCTTGCCATAGTCTACGCACACATGGCCTACGCCGCCGTAGAAATAATTGCCTACTGTAAATACTCCGTTGGCAATACAGTCCTTTGTCTCCTGAGACATATAGGAATCGGCTAAAGCACTGGTGGTCTTTCCCTCCCAGTATTTGAATGCTTCATGCAGTTCTGCCGCGGTCTCTTTTGGTATCTGGAAGGGATCCGCCATTCTGGTGCCATTGTTTCAAATTCCTTTTCAACCCAGTCATAAGAAAATTCAGGACAAATCTCTGTTGAACGCAGATTCTTTGTAATTGCGCCTACAATCAACTCATCATCATGAATGGTAATGGGAAGATTGTTAAAAATCTTTTCAGCCGCCTTGGCACGGCGCATAATAGGAGACAGCCCTCTGTCTCTTTGTAGGACTCTGTTACGAGAACCGCCCTCTCAGACTCAACGTACGGAATTGCATCGACAATTGCTCTTTTAAGACGTTTCACTCTCTCGGTTGGCTCTGTAAACCCCTTTGCTATCATACAAATATCCTCCTTTATTTTGTTTTCTATTTATGGTTTCCGGTTTCCAAGAATGCCCTGCCCATTTCCCCCAGGACATTCCTCCTCCTCATAATATCCTATAGAGCCGTAAAACGAGGCATATTATTAAAACGTAAAAAAAGTAAAATACAAACTTTTTATGTATTTGGCATCTGCCATTTTCACTACAAGGCCGTTACGCCCAACAGTTTCAGAAACCCTCTCAGAATCTCTACATTTCCCGGCCATGCAGGGGAAGTTACCAGATTATCACAAATCACCGCCTCATATGGCTCCTTTTCCATGAAAATGCCTCCCGCAGCCAGCACCTCCGGACGTACTGCCGGATACGCCGTGACCTGTTTTCCCTTCAGCACTCTTGCCGCGGTTAAAATCTGTACTCCATGACAGATAGCTGCAACCGGTTTTTTCAGATCCATAAAATAATGTACCATGTCCAGGACCCTGGGATTCAGCCGGAGATACTCCGGTGCCCTTCCGCCCGTAAGGAACAGTCCGTCATACTGCTCCAGCTTCAGGTACTGGAATGAAGCGTTGAGCACAAAATTATGGCCCGGTTTTTCAGAATAGGTCTGGTCGCCTTCAAAATCATGGATAGCCGTCCTTATAGCATCGCCCGCCTCTTTGTCCGGGCATACCACATCCACCCCCACTCCAGCCACCTGCAGGGCCTGGTACGGAACCATTACTTCATAGTCCTCCGTGTAGTCACCTGCCAGCATCAACACTCGTTTCATCTGTTTTCTCCTCTCTCTCCCACGGCATCACATCTCCCTCTTCCCTCAGATAATCCAGAATATCCCACTCCTTCGCCGGTAACGGAGCTGACATAGAATATTTTTTTGCAGCCCGTAAGCTCCAGCCACATGGCAGCCAGGTCCGGCCTGGCATCCGGCTGGTCAATCTGAGTTACGATTCCTATGACCTCCCTGGTTGCCATAGACACAATATGGGGGCTGTATAATGAATAATCCTCAATGGCGCTCATCAGCAGTCCCACGACATCCGCCTCATAAGAGTACAGGACCAGCGCTCTTGCCAATGTTTTGTTCTCCGCGTATTCCCCCGGTGTGTCAATAATCACATCATAATTATTAATGTACTGGGTCTTATGGTATGTTATCCTCCGTCCCTTCATGGCCTGTGTCAGCGTTGTCTTTCCCGCGCCGCTGCGTCCTACCAGCATGATTTTCTTCATGTTCCACCTCTCCCTGCTTACTGTCATGGTATCAGGCCTTTGTTACCCTGCACACAGTAAAACCCAGTTCAGACGATGTATACTCCAGAATCCGCTCAAACGCAATATTGACATCAGAAATGGTTCCCGTAATGATGAGCGTTCCGCTGAACCGGTCGATAAAACCAATCTGTATGGCAGATGCCTTGATGGCCAGGTCCGCGGTTATGATCGCTGTCTCACCGGGAGTAAGGTCAGCACTCCGATGGCTGCCCGGTGATAGTCAACTCTTGGGTCCAGCCCCAATTTTTTGTAAATAATCTCATCCGGGCTGGCTATAATATGAGCCATGGTAATCTGTTTTCCTGGTACCGATTCCTGTATGATCCGCATTAATCTCCCTGGCTGACCTTCCAGTCTTCTATTTCCATTTATCTCCATCACCTTTCCGACTTTATTTTTATATTGTAACATCACGCAAAGTTTTTCCCTTAGTAATAGACAAACTGATTTATTGTATTATCCAGACCTTTCTCTCCTGGAACAGTCAAGTTTGGATAATACCGTTTTTTAGACTGGCCATTCATTGTACGGGATGTCTTTTTTCTTTATAATGAATGAGAACGGGTGTTTAATGATATACGAAGGGAGATATATATGACGCTGTTAGAACAAATAAAGAAGCGGGGATCGTCGGGTGCGGCGGAGCCGGTTTCCCTGCCCATGTCAAGCTGAACTGTACCGTGGAATATCTCATTGTCAATGCCGCCGAATGTGAGCCGCTTCTGCGTACTGACCGCTGGCTCATGATTCACAAAGCAAAAGAGATTGTTGCCGCCGCCGGCATGATTGGCGACATGGTGCAGGCAGGAAAACGATATATTGCACTGAAGGAAACATATTCAGAGGAAATTGCTTCCCTGGAGGCCGCTATCAAAGACCTTGGCAGTTCTGTCAGGCTTTACCGGATAAAAAACTTTTATCGGCCGGCGATGAGCAGATCATGGTCTGCGATATCACGGGCCGTACGGTTCCTCCCTCCGGAATCCCCCTTGATGTGGGAGCCGTTGTCTCCAATCTGGCCACAGTCTACTCCATTTTCAATGCTGCCCAGGGGCAGCCCTTTACTGATAAATACCTGACTGTCACAGGCGCCGTCGAAGCCCCATGCATTGTCCGCGCCCCCCTGGGAACGCCCTTTACAGAGTGCCTTTCCCTGGCAGGAGGAAGTCCGCTTTCTTCCTATCACGTAATTGCCGGAGGACCCATGATGGGAAAATGTTATGATATGAAAGAAGCCGCTGGTCTGACTGTCACAAAACAACATCCGGTTATATCATTGTGGCTGATGATACTCCCCTGGTAAAACAGCATGATATTCCGGTATCTGTTACCCTGAAGCGGGCCAAATGTGCTGCATCCAATGCTCCTGCTGCACCCAGATGTGTCCGCGCTACCTTACGGGCCACCCCATAAAGCCCCACATGATCATGCGAAGGCTGGCATATGCCCAGTCTCCCCAGGATGTGTTGGAGGATGAGCATGTAAAACAGGCCATGATATGCAGTGAATGCGGCTTATGCGAGACCTATGCCTGTCCCATGGGCCTTCAGCCCCGCCAGGTCAATATCTATATCAAAAATCTGCTCCGGCAGAATATGTACCGTTACCAAAAGCCTTCCGGAACCTTTACGCAGCTGGAAGAGCGAAACTGGAGGAAGGCGCCGTCTGGGCGCATGGCTAACCGGCTGGGCGTTGACCAGTACTATGACTATCACATTGACCGTTTGATGACCGCAGAGCCGATTTGGTGCGTATTTCCCTCAGGCAGCACATCGGAGCGCCAAGCGTACCCAAGGTACAGCCCGGCGACAAAGTCACGTGCGGTCAGCTGATTGGCGCGATCCCTGAACAGGCACTGGGGGCCAACATCCACGCAAGCATATCCGGAACTGTTGCTCAAGTCACTGAAACTGAAATTGTCATCTCTGCTGACAGGCAGTAATATAGGAGGAACATCATATGATTACCATCGGTTTTTAGAGTTAAACAGCATAGCCAAAGGTATCCAGGCGGCGGACATGATGCTTAAGGCGGCGGAAATCAGGCTTGTCTCTGCAAGACCCAGCTGTCCGGGCAAGTATCAGATATTAATAACAGGGGAGGTCTCGGCCGTGGAATCAGCTTTAAGAACCGGCGTGGAAAGCGCAAAAGCCAATGTGGTGGACCGCCTTCTCATTCCCAGGGTGCATCCCCAGGTGATTGAGGCCATCAGCATGTCCGCCATGCCTTCCAGCCTGAAAGCCTTGGGTATCCTGGAATTCTTCTCTGTCACAGGCGCCATCATTGCAGCCGATGCGGCTGCCAAGGCAGCCAGCGTCTCACTGATTGAGATTCGGCTGGGTACAGGCATCGGAGGAAAATCCTTTGTCACCTTTACCGGGGATGTGGGTGCAGTGGAAGAAAGTGTGGAGGCAGGGGCAAAAACAGCAGAAACCAACGGTACCCTGGTGGAGAAGGTCGTGATTGCACATCCGGACAGGGAACTGTACCGCAGCCTGCTCTGATAAGGAGGTAAAACCATGAATGATACATACGCAGCAAAGGAAATAACAGCTGCCCTGTTAGACGTTCTGAAGGCTCAGGCTTATGTCTGAAGGAAGCTCTGCGGCTGATTGAAAAAGCCGAGAAAATGGCTGAAAGCATCCATGTCCCCATGGTCATCACAGTGGTGGACCAGGGAGGAAATATGGTTGCCATGCATCGGATGGATGATTCCCTCCTGGCCAGCATTTCCATATCATATTCAAAGGCATATACGGCAGCAGCCCTCCGCGCACCGACCGAGGACGCTGCCAGGGATATCCTGCCGGGACAGCTTTATACGGTCTCCAGCAGACTCATCCTGGCAGGTTCTGTATCTTCGGCGGAGGACTCCCCATTATGAAGCACGGAAGCTTAATCGGCGGCCTGGGAGTATCCGGCGGTACCGTGGAACAGGATATGCCGTGGCCAGATACGCATTATCAGCGGACTAATCCATTATAATTAACCATATAAAAAGACAGGAAACACTGAAGCCTTCAGATGTCTCCTGTCTTTCCCGTTTCCGGTCTTACATAAGGCTTTGTATACGGCCTTTTATGCGGCCATTGGAAGCCTTATATCCAGTTATTCCTGCCCTTCCTTCTTCTCCTTATTGGGAATGTAATAACAGTTGGGGCATTCATCCGGATCCTTCTTTGCCTTCTTATTTTGATAGATGCAGCTTGGACAATCGTCCGGAGTCTCTTCTATCTTATCCGTCTTGTAAAAATTACCGGAATATTTTTTATCGCTCATACCGTTGCCTCCTTAAAAACGTGGTGTATTTCTCCTCTATTTATGATATCATTATAACAGAAATCATCATGCATATAAAGGAGGAATCAAGATTGAACCGAATCATTGGAAAAAAAGCTCCTGATTTTCATTTAAAAGCGGTCTCCGGGGATGGAGAAGATTTTATTGACGTAAGCCTTGATACCTATAAAGGCCATTGGCTGGTCCTGTTCTTCTATCCTATGGACTTTACATTTGTCTGCCCTACTGAGCTCACTTCCTTCAGCAATGACCTGCGTCTGTTTGAAGATGCGGATGCCAGACTGCTTGCCGTCAGCACAGACAGTGAGTATACCCATCAGGCATGGATTAGAAACGGCCTGGGCCGGATTGGATATCCACTGGGCGCTGATAAGACCCTGTCCATGTCTGCTGGCTACGGCGTTCTTCTGGAGGACCAGGGTGTTGCGCTGCGGGGCCTGTTCATCATTGACCCGGACCAGATAATCCGCTACAGCGTAATTCATGACAATAATATTGGCAGAAACACCCAGGAGGTTCTGCGCGTTTTAAAGGCGCTGCAGACAGGTTCGCTCTGCGGGGCTAACTGGACCATTGGAAGCCAGCCTCTGAAAGAGGACAGTAATGCTCTCCCTGACGCCTTCTCTACTGACCAAACAGTGAGGATCTATACCCTTCCCGGCTGTTCCTACTGCCGCCAGGTAAAGGAATTCTTATCCGGCAACGGAATTTCCTTTGAGGAAATCAATCTGGAAAACGACGCAAAAGGACAGGCTTTCATGGACAGCCGAGGCTACACGGCCCTTCCCGTAACCGTCATTGGCAGCAATGAGATATCCGGGTTCCGTCTGGATAAAATCAAGGAGCTTCTGCTTTAAACGCTGAAGAATCCGCTTCCAAATATTATGTTTACAATAAAAGTAAAAACAAAGATAGTAAAGGCCGGAGGGTCTATATGGGTGTCGCAGCAGCTATTAAATGTCTTTCCCACAAAATCACCGAACAGTGCGGTCAGTATTCCAAATACAATACCCATAACAGGATTTTGTGAGGAAACCGCTGCCAATGCAGAAATCAGAGCAATGTGATGTGTTGCCGGCATGGCAAATCCTGTCTGGGCAAAAATCAGTGAAACAGCTGCTATTCCGAAGCAGAGTACCGGATAGCTGCCTATAACTACCGCTGAGGCCCCGCCATCCAGAAGCGCCTGATACACAAAACCGGTTGTGGTTCCCAGCCCCAGACCAAGGATTACATTACAGAGCATTCCCCTGCCGCTGGTAAAATACTCCCTGGACTCACCAGGCGCAGCCTTTCCTATAAGGCCGCCGGAGCCAAACACCAGGCGGGCAATGACGGCTGACAAAATGACGGTAAATCCGGGAAGATCTGTATTCAGGTGAAGAACCGTCCAATCAGATAATGAATGAGAAAACCTATTACGCCAAACACACCGCCTACCAGCAGCGTAGCAGGGTCTGCCAGTCCATTCAGACAAGACAGAATGTCCGTTCCGCTGCCCAGCTTCTTTGTCCTGCCTGCGTAGCGGAAGCCGCCACACCACCGGCAAAGGCGATATGGGGACCAAGATAGGACCAAAGGCAAATAATCCCACTGTCATGTCTGCGCCTCCCGCCATGGCTGCCACCGACCCTGCTATAGCAATGACGCCGGTTAAAATAAATGCAGGAAGCGCTCCCATATACGCTCCTATAATTCCTCCCCCAAATGATGCTACTAATGCAAACAAATTCATATGTTTGTATTCTCCCTTCTCTTTTTTAATCTGCCTTCAGGCAGTCCCCTTGTATGTCTCCTTCCCTCCTTTCCCTGCAATTTTGTTATAATGATTTTAACATCCAATGTATGTTTTTCCTTATCTTATCCATACGAAAAACAGGTATTATCAAGACATCCTCCTTCATTTTTCAAGATAAAAACGGACAGCAAAAGGCCGGTGTACATGTCTCGAAATTACATGTACACCGGCTTCTCACCATTCCCTTATACTATTTCACTAACGCAAGTGTTTCCCTTGCAATTGCCAACTCCTCGTTGGTAGGAATAACCAGTACGCTTACCTTGGAACCGGGAGCCGAAATCACGATTTCCTGTCCCCTCTTTGAATTGGCCTCGTCGTCAATCTCAATTCCCAGGAATGCCAGATATCCGCATACTTTCTTCCTGGTAATCTTGTCGTTCTCGCCTACGCCTGCAGTGAACGCAATGGCGTCCACGCCGCTCATTGCTGCTGCGTATGCTCCCACGTATTTAGCTACACGGTAGGCAAATGATTCCAGTGCGGCTTCCGCCTTCTTATTGCCTTCATTTGCAGCGTTCTCCACATCGCGGAAATCGCTGGAAACACCGGACATACCGTATACGCCTGACTTCTTGTTCAGTACGTTTAACATCTGGTCAATGTCCATATTCTCTTTGTGCATGATGAACTGCAGGCGCCCGGATCCACATCGCCGCTTCTGGTTCCCATCACAAGTCCCTCTAATGGAGTCAGTCCCATGCTGGTGTCCACGGATTTTCCGTTGAGGACAGCTGAGATGCTGGAGCCGTTGCCAGGTGGCAAACCACTGTTTTAAGGGAATCATAAGGACGTCCAAGGATCTCTGCCGTTCTCTTTGACACATAGCTGTGGCTTGTCCCGTGGAAACCGTATCTTCTCACCTTGTATTTCTCATAATACTCGTAGGGAAGTCCATACAGGTATGCCTTCTCCGGCATGGTCTGATGGAAGGCTGTATCAAACACACCTACCATTGGAGTGCTGGGCATCAGTTCCTGGCAGGCACGGATGCCGATCAGGTTGGCAGGATTGTGAAGAGGCGCCAAATCGCTGCACTCCTCAATCGCCTTAACTGCATCTTCCGTAATCAGGTAGAGGCGGTAAATGCTTCTCCTCCATGAACGATTCTGTGACCCACTGCCCCTACTTCGTCCAGGCTCTTAATCACGCCTGTCTTATCATTGGTCAGGGCATCTAATACCATCTGGATAGCCTGGGTATGGGTAGCATGGGAGAAACGGTTACCTCCTTTTCTCCTCCTGCCGGCTGATAAGTAATCTGGCTTCCCTCAATACCGATTCTTTCGCAAAGTCCCTTTGCAAGCACAGCCTCTGATGCCGAATCAATCAGCTGATACTTTAATGATGAGCTCCCACAGTTAATAACTAATATATTCATTGATATCTCCTCCTTTATTCCGGCCTATTCAGCCTGTGCCTGAACGGCCGTAATTGCTACTACACCCACAATATCATCTGCACAACAACCCCTGGACAAATCGTTAACCGGCTTTGCGATTCCCTGGGTAACAGGGCCGTAAGCCTCTGCCTTGGCCAGTCTCTGAACCAGCTTGTATCCGATATTACCGGCATCCAGATCCGGGAACATCAGTACATTTGCCTTGCCTGCCACTTCGCTGCCCGGTGCCTTGGAGGAAGCAACCTCCGGTACAAGGGCTGCATCTAACTGGAGTTCCCCGTCCAGCTTAAGCTCCGGATAAAGCTCCTTTGCGATTCTGGTGGCTTCCACTACCTTGTCCACGTCAGGATGCTTTGCAGAGCCCTTGGTAGAATGGGACAGCATGGCAACCCTTGCTTCCTTCTGTACCAGCAGTTCAAATGAATCAGCAGATGATTTGGCGATTGCTGCCAGCTCTTCCGGATTCGGATTCTGGTTCAGTCCTGAATCGGCAAAAATAAAGGTTCCCTCTGCTCCATATTCGCAGTCCGGAACTACCATGAGGAAGAATGCAGATACCAGCTTTGTGCCTGGTTTTGTTTTGACAATCTGCAGACATGGCCTTAATGTGTCGGCCGTGGAGTGGCAGGCACCGGACACCAGTCCGTCTGCATCTCCGTTTTTAATCATAAGACAGCGTAGTAGGCATAATCGGACATGATGATTTCCTTTGCCTTTTCCGGTGTCATTCCCTTTGATTTCCTCAGCTCTACAAATAAATCAATATACTCCTGAGTCTTCTCATAGGTCTGAGGATTGATCACTGTTGCTCCTGATACATCCAGTCCCTTGCTGTGGTCTGCAATATCCTCCGGTGTTCCTATGATGATCAGATTGGCGATGTCCTCTTTTAATATCGTTTCGGCCGCCTCCCAGGTTCTCCTGTCCATAGACTCTGGCAGTACTATGGTCTTTTTGTCAGCCCTGGCACGAGCTTTAACTAAATCGATAAATCCCATGATAATTTACCCCTTTCCTTGGTGTATTTAAGCATACGTCTTTATTATATACTGACAGAATTGGAGATACAAGCCGATTTTATCCAAATATTGCACTTTTTCGTATACCTGAGATCGTTCTGTGTTTATTTTCCGCCTTTTCTGCCGTGATAACAGGTGTGAAGCAGTGTCTGTGCCAGCTCGCCCATGGGTTCTCCCAGGAATCTTTCATACAGACGCTTTATTTCCCGGTTATCAAGGGAACTCCTGACCATTCTCTGTTCATCCGCCCGATAGAGAGATTTAATTCTTTCCATTCTCAGCCGGTCCGGAACCGGCAGAACGCCGTTGTCCGGCTGTCCGCCGCCGCTGATACACCCTCCGGGACAGGTCATTACCTCCACAAAATCATAGGAGTCAATGTTCCCTGTCCCAATCAGCTGCTCCGCTGCCCTGGTACCGTAGATAACCGCGGCGCGCACGTCCCGTCCTCCAAGGGACACTACGGTCTCCTTTACCTGATCCAGCCCCCTGACAGGCCGGTACTTAAGCAGCAGGTCCATTGGCTCCTTTCCGCTTACAACGGAATACGCCATGCGCAGGGCGGCTTCCATGACGCTCCCGTATTGCCGAAAATCACGCCTGCCCCGCTTCCTTCTCCCATCAGTGAGTCAAAGGAAGATGGGTCCAGGCCGTAAAATTCAATGCCTGATTCCGTAATCCATTCTGCCAGTTCCCTGGTTGTCAGCACATAATCATTATCCATAAGCCCTGGTATGCCCTGGTATATTCCGGAAGAACACAGTTCCTCCCTGGATATCTCAAACTTCTTGGCTGTACAGGGGCAACCGCGACATTCACAATCCGTCCGGGGTCAATCCCCTGCTCCCGGGCAAAATATGTTTTTATCAGTGTTCCCTGCATGCTGATGGGACTTTTTGCACTGGACAGGCATCCAATCCGTTCAGGATGAAATGTTTCCACATACTTTACCCAGGCCGGACAACAGCTTGTAAACTGGGGCAGCGGATGGCTCCCGGTCAGAAAACGCCTGAGAAATTCCGTTCCCTCTTCCATGATTGTCAAATCTGCCGAAAATGCCACGTCCAGTACATAATCCGCCCCCAGCTCCCTGAGGGCCGATACCATACGGCCTTCCACAAAGTCTCCGGGCCGTCCTCCGAAGCACTCCCCCAATCCCACACGAACAGATGGAGCCGTAGAAAAAACAACAATCTTCTGCGGGTCATTGATTGCCCTGACCACCTCTCTCCAGTGGCTTTTACCGCGGATTGCCCGCTCCGGACAAACTGCCGCGCACTGCCCGCAGTGGATGCAGGAAAAAGCATCTGCACTTTTATCTGCCCATTGCCGGGCAACGCCGATTTCTTCCGAGCACACGGCCAGACAATGGCCGCAGTCTGCACAGAGATCCTGATTTTTTTCAATTGAAGGATTATTCAGGGATACGGGAACGCTTTTCATGCACCTGTCACTCATTAAATCCCAGCCCCCTTCTCTTGTCCATTATGACTGCCTCAATCTGATTTGCTGCTTGATCAATCTCAGTTTCCACAAAAAGCTTTCCGCCGGTCATCTCTTCCATTTTATTACAAAGCACATCCATGATAACCGGACTGCCTGTCACAAAGGCGCCAGGCCCAGATGCAGGTGAAAGCCAAGGGCCAGGGCAAAGGCCCCGTCCGCCAGGGCCTGTTCCTCCAGCCATTGAGGTGCGGAGACCACAACCGGCAGCTGAGGCAAATCCACGCCCAGGATTCCTGCCAATTCCCCTGCAACAGCCTCAATCCTGCCGATGGCAAGACAGGGACCGAAATTGAGTACAGGAGGAATGCCAAGATTCTGACACACACCGGATAAGCCCGGGCCGGCCATTCCGGCAGCTTTGCGGCTCATAAGGCCGCAGTTTTCCAGACCTCCGCAGGTACATCCCGCCGAAAGCACCAGTATGTCTTTAGCAATCAGCTTTTTTACCAGTTCCACCGTAAATACCGTCATGGCCCCTGGCCTCAGATTGGAGCAGCCACAACCGCCGCCACTCCCTTTATTCTGCCGGCGGCAATTAAATCCGCCAGAGGAACGAAGCTTCCTCCCAATGCCCCTTTTAAGGTCATTTCCGTAACACCTGTAATCGCCTCGCCGCATCCGTGCCCTTCCATGGGATTCTGCCGTTTTCCTGTTTTTACACGCCCCGCATAGGATGCAATGGCGGCCGCAATCACATTTATGCTTACATCCTCCCGCTCCGCCGCGCTATATGGCAGGTACCGGGCGCCTTTTTTCTTTGCCACATCATCCAGACAAAGCATGGGGATGGAACGCTTTTCACAGACAGGCTCAATTCCAGGAAGGGAACAGTTGAATTCCGATACCACAAGGTCAATGCAGCCGGTCATCAGTACTGCCTCGCTGCTGTAGTTATTGCCCGCATGTCCGCAGAACACATCTTCATAGCGGCGGCCTCTGGCCTGGAAATCCTGCCCCACACAGGTACATCCTACAATCCGGATTCCCCTGGCTCCCGCTTTTTCTGCCATTGCCTTTATCTCAGGACGTTCCAGCAGTTCCGTCAGGCCTGCGAACATGGAGTGCTGATGCCCTGTAACCATGATGTTGATGCATTCCGGGTCAATTACCCGCATCCCCACCGGGTCAAAGCCTAATTCGGGTTCCCCCATCAGAATGTCGTTCAGGCGGTTGACCAGCACAAGTCCATATACTCCTGTGGAAATCCCCAGCCGCAGGCATTGGGCCAGCATGTCCATGGGATCTGAATTCAGATTGGTGGAAGTCTTCAGGACTGCATTAAATATCTCATCCTTGGCTCCCCCGGGAAGAATGCCTGCCTTTTCCCATAACCCGGTCCGCTTTCCATAGGCAAGCTTTTTTGTAAGCCGCATTTTCTCATCACAGGGCCTATGCAAATCCTCCAATACTGCCTCGGCCAGGCAAAGCGCCTTTTCAGAATCATCCGCACCGTCAATACCCAGCTCACTGCACAGGCTGCGAAGCGCGGAAATCCCCCTCAATGTTCTTCCTGTCAGTGCTACTGATTTTAATTCTTTGGCTGCCTGTTCCGCCACGTGGATGTAGCAGCCTGAACCGGCTGCCACGGAGCGCAGGAAATTCCTTGCCGCTATGGTATCCCTGTCCGCGCCGCATACTCCTTTGGGTCTTGCCTTTGATATGCGGCACGGACCATTTGAACAGAGCCTGCAGCACACTCCGTCCAGGCCGAAACCGCATTTTACCTCCTGTTGGACCATTCTGCGGTGGGAATGGTCCTCCTGCACTGATTCCAGAAACTCCTGCAGCTTTTTATCCGCACTGCTGCACATTGTTCTCTCCATATGCCCCTCCTTATGTATTGATATCATATGGATTCATTATAACATCTGGCCAATCAGGGTTATGTGTACAATCCAGACGTAAAACAGGCAATATCCATACCCCACCGTCCAAAAACAGCCTTATCCGGAAACGCATCCTTGTTGCCTAGGCGTATTCGGGACTTTCACCCGTTAGAGCGCGCCCATGGCGCGCAAACAAAAATCCGCAGGGCCGTATCTTCCGGCCTGCGGATTCAGGTATCTGGTGATTAAATTTTCTCGTAACGGTCCACGTTAATCACAAAAATAGTGGCGCCGCCACATCAACTGTCATGGGCATAGTTGCGTAATTTACCATGGTGGTGCCTGATATATAAGGCATGTTGACAGTCAGCTTCTGATGCTGGCCGCACTCCTGCTTAATCACATCAATCACTTCCTGTACCTTATCATCTTCCGCACCAATCATCAATGTTGTATTTCCTTTTTTCAGGAAACCTCCTGTGGTGGAAAGTCTTGTAACACTGTAATGATGCTGGGTCAGCTGGCTTACAACATCATCTTCATTATCATTTCTCACAATTGCATACACTAATTTCATAAGCTGTACCTCCTTGGCGAGTTTATATACGTTAGTATAGCACATTTTCCAGTTAAGATCTGTAGTTTTTTAGCTAATGTTCTTAATTCGCTTTATGAACAATCGAAACCATAAAACAGTAATATCCATTAGAGTTTCATCAGCTCTGGGCTGCGGGCCTGGTTCCCAGGGTCACCTGCACATCGTGCTCCACATATGCCCCGTCCACCAGGGACTGCACCGTAAGGGTAACGGCTGCTCCGCCTCATAGTAGGTGAGCATCTGCTTCAGATCTTCCATGCTGGTGACGGACTGTCCGTCAAACTTGGTGATGATATCCTTTTCCTTTAAATCAGAGGTTGAGGCTGCTTGGCCTCCACGATTTTATAGACATAGATTCCTACCGGCATACCGTACATCTGTGAGGTGGCAGCGTCAATGTTGGTTCCCTGAATTCCCAGATAACCCTGAGCGTCCTCGGATACAGCCACGCGCGTTTTCTTTGTCATCAGGCTGTTTAAGATGTCCTGGGCCTTGGAAATCGGAATGGCAAAGCCATTCCCTCCACTTCCGTGGAAGCCGTCTTGGCGGCATTGATGCCGATGACCTTTCCGCTTAAATCAATGAGCGCGCCGCCGCTGTTGCCCGGGTTGATGGCCGCGTCTGTCTGGATGAAGGTCCTGTTAATTCCCTTTTCATCTGTGATCTCACGATCCAGGGCGCTTACATATCCCACGGTGACGGACTGGCCGTATCCAAGGGCGTTTCCTATGGCGATGACCTGCTGTCCCACCTTGATATCATCTGAATTACCCAGGGCAGCCACCTTAATCTTGCTCATGGTGTCGGAGGGGATATCCTTTAACTGCACGGCGATGATTGCCAGGTCAGATGCTGAATCCGTTCCCTTCACAGCGGCGCTCACATCCTTGTTGTCAACAAATGTAACCTTTAAATCGGAAGCTCCGTCCACCACATGGTTATTGGTGGCAATGAGAAGTTCCGTGTCGGTCTGGTTCACGATGATGCCGGAACCGCTGCTCTGCGCCGTGTAGGTCTGCGGCATTCCGAAGAAATCACGCTGCTCCACGGTCATGGTGTCATTGATGGCTACAATGGACGGCATGGCGTTTTCCACGATGCCCGACACGTCGGTGACAGCGGATACTGCGTGGCGCCCTGGTTTCCGGATGCCTGTGCATTGACCGGGGCTGCCTGCCCTATCTGGTTCTGTGCCTGTGTCTCAGCCGATGTGCCTGCGGTTCCATACGCACCCGTTAGCCTGTTTCCCAGGTAATTCACACCTGTCATGACTCCGCCTGATACGGTTCCGAAGAGGACCGCTGCTGCCGTGATTCCCGCCACTCTTTTTGCAAAGCGTCCTTTGTTGGAATGATTCCGGTGCTTATCGCCGCCGCCCTGGTATCCCTGACAGGAATTCCCGCCATAGCAGTCCTGGCTGTTGGCCCGGCCGCCATATGGCTGAATCCGGTGTCTGGTCCCTGGGCATGCTGTTCGCTGGGCCTCTGGCTTCCCTGTCCCTGTGAGTACTGTCCCTCTGTATTCTGGCTCTGCGTATTCTGTCTCTGCCGGCTCCTCCCGTCACCCGGGATAGTCCAGTTTACGGTTGTCTCGGTACATCCCTGTGTTCCATATTTTCATTTCCCAAACCATTCTTATTTTCATTCTCGTACATAGCAAAGTCTCCTTTCATACGTTTCTCTATTTTTATTTAACTGTATGGGCTGTTTCTTAATTGCTCTTGCTTTTTATAGTTAGTAATATAGCCGTCATTTATGGTGGAATTGTGAAACGATTGTGGAGAATCTGTGTTCTAATTATTATAGATTTATAAACTGAAGATTAACAAATGCCGTCTGGACGGAATGGATGTTTGCAGATATAATGGACATGATAAAATAAACCGGGAAAGAATCAGGACAGGAGTAAAGGAACTTGGGACAGTCAGAAAAGTTGGAACAGCCAGAAAAGTTGGAACAGCCAGAAAGGTTGGAACAGCCGGCAAAGGTAATCGGCATCATTGCCGAGTATAATCGTTTCACGGAGGACATAAATTTCAAATAGAAGAAGCAAAAAAACGGACCGGCGCAAGCTGGTGCGTCGCTGCCATGAGCGGTGATTTTGTGCAGAGAGGAGAGCCTGCGGTCTACAGCAAATATCTGCGCGCCAGAATGGCCCTTTCCTGCGGCGCGGATCTGGTGGTGGAGCTTCCCTCCGCCTTTGCGGTCAGCAGTGCGGAGGATTTTGCTGCCTGCGGCGTGGCCCTGCTCACAGGACTGGGAGCAGTGGAGGTACTGTGCTTTGGCAGTGAGGACGGGGATATCAGCAGGATTCAGAAGGCTGCCGGTATCCTGGCACAGGAAGGCGGGGACTTCTCCTCTCTGCTGAGCCTTGGACTGCGAAGCGGTCTAAGCTGGCCCCTTGCCCGCAATCAGGCTCTGCTTGTGATGGCGGACAGGGATAAGGATTTTCCATTAAAAAGAGAAGAAATGGACAAGCTTCTGGGCTCCCCCAACAATCTTCTGGGTATCGAGTACTGCAAGGCCATTCTGCGCCAAGACAGTCCGCTTATTCCGCTGACTATCCGCCGCCGGGGACAGGGCTACCACGATGAAGGCTGGAGGGCGGACAGGCTTCCGCCTCAGCCATCCGGCGGACGCTTAAAACATGGGAACTGTACGCAGATACGGATCTGCCTCCATATACAAAACTGACTCCTGAGTCCAGGACACACATCCCACCGGCAATCTGGCCCCTGTACGGCAGGAACCCTCCCTGGAGGCCAATGATCTGTCAGAGATACTGAACTTCCGCCTCCTGTCACTGAGGCGGGAGGGAACGGATTATACGCAATACGGAGATATGTCGGCGGAGATGGCGCGCCGGCTGGACAGCTGCCTTCTCCAACAGGTCAGCTGGGAAGGCCGGATAGAACAGCTTAAGACACGCCAGTACACCTATACCCGGATCAGCCGCGCTCTTCTTCACATGGTGCTGGGCCTGACCGCCGCCAGGGTGCAGTCATACAAAGAGGCCGGCCGGGCCCCCTACGCCAGAATCCTGGGATTCAGGAAGGAATCCCGGGAACTGCTGGCTCTGGTAAAGCAAAAAACCGCCATTCCCCTGATTACCAAGACAGCCGACGCCCCCCGCATTCTCACAGGAACAGCCCTGGATATGTTCTCTCAGGACATCTACGCCTCCCATATCCGCCAGGTTCTGCTTTCAAAAAAACTGGGGAAGCCGGTTAGGAATGAATATAACCAGCCCATCTGTATATTAGAATAAAAGGCAAAATGACAGGCCCGCGGATGCAATGCATGGCCGCGGACCTTGTCATTTTATTTTCATATATCAGTTGTCTTTTCACGGGGCTCCCAAAGCTCCGGGGCCAGCAGTTCTACCACCGTGGGCCTTACATGCAGGAACTCCGCCAGCTCACGTATCCGGAGGCCGTTGTCCCGTTTCCTGCCCTGACGCACAGCCCGAATCAATATATTCTTCGGCGTATGCTCCATATCAATAAATTCCAGAATCTGGGTCCGGTATCCTCTGTATTCCAGGACCTGGGCTCTGATGGCATCTGTGTAAAGGGCCGCCATGCGCTCTTTGATCAGGCCGTATTGCAGTACCGGCCTGAGAAGGCTGTTTTCCATCTGTCCGTTGAGCTCATGCTGACAGCAGGGAACCGACAAAATGACTCTGGCTCCCCAGTTCACCGCCTTCTCCAGGGCGTAATCCGTGGCCAGGTCGCAGGCGTGGAGGGTGACCACCATGTCCACCTTCTCCACGCCCTCAAAGGAGGCAATGTCCCCGTGGCAGAAGGAAAGTCCATCATATCCATACTGCGTCCGAGACGGCTGCAGTGTTCTATGACATCCTCCTTAAGGTCCAGGCCGATGATCCGCACCGGATATCCCTTCAGTTCCTTCAGATAATAATACATGGCAAAGGTGAGGTAGGATTTGCCGCATCCGAAATCAATAATGGCGGACTCCCGTCCCTGGTCCAGGTTGGGAAGGATATCCTCAATGAACTCCAGGAAACGGTTTATCTGCCTGTATTTGTCATAGCGGCTGTTCACCACCCTGCCCTCTTTTGTCATGACGCCCAAATCCACCAGAAAGGGAACAGGAATCCCCTCTTCCAGGATATAATGCTTCTTCCGGTTATGGGACAGGGAGCCGGGAGAGCCTGGTTCACCGGCCGGCTGTATCCTGACAGACTCGGGATACCGCTTCACCTTCACTGTCACCTTACCCTTTTTGCTTACCAGTATAAGGGCCTTTCCAAGGCCGGATGTAATCTCCGCCTGGCGGAAGGAGCCCTCCAGCAGCCCTGTGACATAGTCGGCCGCCTCATCTTTGTCCAGATTGCGGTGAAATGCCTGCTTTCCCGCCTGTTCCTCCGCCTGGAATACCAGCCTGCCCTTCATGAGCAGTGGACGGATTCTGGACCTGGAGATTTTGCTGCTGTCTGCGGGGTTGCTCATAAGAACCCGCTCCAGAGACTCATTTAAGAACAGCTCCAGCGCCTGTTTGATTTCTTTACATTCTTCCTGATTCATGTCCTGCTCCTAATCCAGAAGTTTCTTTGCAAGGGCGGGGAGCCTGCTTAATGACTCGATGGTGCCGACCGGCCTCTCTGCCCTGCCAAAGCCATATGATGCGTGTACAAAGGGAATCCCGCCACACCGGCCGCTCCTCATCCATATGGGTATCGCCCACATAAAAACACCGTTCCAGATGGTTTCTCCGGACCACCATACGGATGTTATCTCCCTTTGGAAGGCCGGTGTTGCCGTAGCACTCAATATCCCGGACATATTCCCGGAGGCTGCAGCTCTTTAACAGCACCTCAATATATCCGCTCTGGCAGTTACTGACAATGTACAGTCCATACTGGCGGCTGAGGCGCGCCATGATTTCCCCTGCCTCCGGATACAGGACTCCGGGATGGGTCAGCAGGTAATGGTTCTCATAGGTCATGCATTCCTCCATCACCTTCCTGCACTCCTCCTGGGCCAGCCCCGGAAACAATGTCTTTCCAATATCCATCATGGTCTTTCCCATATTGTCATACATATCCTGAGCCGTAATCCTGACTCCCAAATGCGGATAACGGGCCAGCACCTCATTCCAGGATTCAGCCACCTGGGCGGCCGAATCCCAGAGCGTACCGTCCACGTCAAACAATATCCCTTTATTCATACCCACAACCATCCCTTTCCCATTCATATTCACAGGCATTGCCCCTGAAACCATACAGGAGTCCTGATACATCCCTAATTTTCAGCACTGACCCATCCCTTTCGCAGCAACTCCGGATAGGCTCCAGATGGCATAATCGTTGAAGCGCTCCAGTGTAAAACGTCCGGATGCTCCATCCCAGTTAAGCTCCGTGATGCTGCAGTTTTCCAGGCTCTTTCCGAGAATTCTCCATTTATTCATGGAATTCCCAGATAATGAGCTGTCATGGAACGGATGACGCCTCCGTGGGTCACCACAGCAACGCGCTCATAGCCGCTTTCTGTCATTTCCCTGAACACAGGCTGTGCACGCCGGACCACATCCCCGGCACATTCCCCGCCCGGATAAGGCAGGTCCTCCTCCATAAGGGCCTGCTGCGCCTTGAAGTCCCTGTACTTCACCGCAATATCCCGGTCATCCATGCCTTCCATATGGCCAAAGGATATCTCCCTCAGCTCCGGCCGTATGATATGCTCCACATTCCAGTAGAGATTGGCTGCCTGAGCCGTTTCCACGGCCCGCAGCAGATTGCTGGAATACACCACCTGTATATTTTCATGAAACAGGCGCTCTCCTAAGAGAGACGCCTGCCTGTATCCTTCTTCACTTAAATCCACATCCACGTTGCACAGCTTGCTGCACTGCCTGCCGTGGCGTATCAAAAAAATCTTCATCTGACTGACTCCATCCGTCTGCCTTAGCCCGGACAACCTTAATTCTTAAAGCTGTGGATTGGCGCCGGAATTCTTCCGCCCCTGGTAACAAACCGCCTGCAGGAGAATGTGTTTACAGGCATAACAGGCGCATAGCCAAGCAAACCGCCGAACTCAGCCGTCTCCCCCACCTTCTTTCCCACCACGGGAATCAGACGTACCGCAGTCGTTTTCTGGTTCACCATTCCGATGGCTGCCTCGTCCGCAATGATGCCTGCAATGGTGCTGGAGGGCGTGTCGCCCGATGGCGATCATATCCAGACCAACGGAACAAACGCAGGTCATGGCCTCCAGCTTCTCGATTGTGAGGGCTCCCATGCTGACCGCGTCAATCATTCCCTGGTCCTCGCTGACCGGATGAATGCGCCGCTTAAACCGCCCACATAGGAGGACGCCATGACGCCGCCCTTCTTAACCTGGTCATTGAGCATGGCAAGAGCTGCCGTTGTTCCGGGCGCGCCCACGCGCTCCAGTCCAATCTCTTCCAGTATCTCAGCAACACTGTCTCCCACCGAGGCGTGGAGCCAGGGACAAATCAATGATTCCAAAGGGAATGCCCATGCGCCTGGATGCTTCCTGCGCCACCAGCTGGCCCACGCGGGTAATCTTAAACGCGGTCTTCTTGATGGTTTCACAGAGCACCTCAAAGTTGGCATCCCTCACCTTTGCCAGGCAACCTTCACAACGCCCGGACCGCTTACGCCTACATTGATGATGGCTTCGGACTCAGTCACGCCGTGGAAGGCGCCTGCATGAACGGGTTGTCGTCAGGAGCATTACAGAATATCACCAGCTTGGCACAGCCAAGGGAATCATGGTCCTGGTGGCTTCGGCTGTCTTCAGTCACGATCTGCCATAAGTTCC
>ENA-OQCK01000296-OQCK01000296.1-human-gut-metagenome-genome-assembly--contig:-NODE-296-length-29204-cov-9.190597_pt1 | contig 29204 bp, 24 predicted proteins | sample MGYA00242498_ERZ504578 | MGnify/ENA primary metagenome ERZ504578 (study PRJEB26092, sample SAMD00036229) | human gut metagenome | host: Homo sapiens | study: EMG produced TPA metagenomics assembly of...
TTAGATTATGTTAAAGCAACAGTTACAACAAAAGTTACAGCAAAAGCTATCCCCTCAGCAGATACAGTTGATACGGCTTCTGGAGCTTCCCGCGATCGAGTTGGAAGAACGTGTGAAGCATGAGCTGGAAGATAACCCAGCCTTGGAGGAAGGAAAAGAGCCTGTTGATGATTTTGAACGAACTGAAAGCGAGGAGGGGGGAGAAGAGATCCCTTCTGTTGATACTGAGACCGACCTTTCTTTGGGAGATTATTTAACGGAAGACGATATACCTGATTATAAGCTACGGGAAATGACCGAGCGTGCGGAACGGAAAGAGGATGTCCCCTTCTCCGTAAGCCAATCCTTGAATGAGTTTCTGTTACAGCAGCTCGGGTTAAGGGATTTACCGGATAAGCAAATGAAAATAGCGGAGTATATCATAGGAAATATCGATGATGACGGTTATTTGCGCCGGGACCTTTCGGCGATAGCGGACGATTTGATCTTCCAAGCCGGACAAGAGGTAGATGAGAAGGAGATCGAGTCTATCTTGAATATCATCCAAGATTTTGAGCCTGCCGGGGTAGGTGCCCGTGACTTGAAAGAATGTCTGTTGATCAGCTGGATAAGAAGGAGAATACTCCGGTTACAAATTTGGCGATTCGTGTTTTGACCGAATATTTCGAGGAGTTCACCCGCAAACATTACGATAAGATCTTACGAGGTCTCGATATCGATGAGGAAACGTTAAAGAAGGTCATTCACGAGATTACTATGTTAAATCCGAAACCCGGAAGTAGTTGGGGTGGTTCTATGGAAGTGGCGATGAGCCAGATCATCCCGGATTTCGTGGTGGAAGCGCATAATGGAGAGCTTATCTTGAGCATGAATAACCGGGGGTACCGGATATGCGTATCAACCGGGAGTATGCCGAGATGTTTCAGGATTATACGGCGAATAAGGCGAACCAAACCGCTGAGAGGCGGGATGCCGTACAGTTCGTGAAACAAAAGTTGGATTCCGCCCAGTGGTTCATCGACGCTATCAAGCAACGTAATGAGACCTTGCAGCGTACCATGGAGGCGATTATCTATTTACAACGGGACTTTTTCCTGACAGGCGATGAGGCTACCCTCCATCCCATGATCTTGAAAGACGTAGCGGAGCGTGCGGGATATGATATCTCCACTATTTCCCGGGTAAGTAACAGTAAATATGTGCAAACGAATTTCGGCATTTATCCGTTGAAATACTTTTTCTCCGAGTCTATGCAGACCGATACCGGTGAGGAGATCTCGACCCGTGAGGTGAAAAAGATCATGAAAGAGCATGTAGATGCCGAAGATAAACGAAAACCGTTGACCGATGAGGAGTTGGCTACGATCCTGAAAGAAAAAGGATATGTCATCGCCCGGCGTACGGTAGCGAAATACAGGGAACAACTGGGGATTCCGGTAGCTCGTCTGAGAAAAGAAATATAAAAGCGTATGAAACTATTCTCGAATATAATATCCTTTGTGTTCCATCCGTTGCTTATGGTAACCTATGGGATCGTGTTGGCGTTGATGTTTACATTTCTCGCCATTTACCCGTTACCTGTGAAGCTGCTGATTGCCGGAGGTACCTTTATTTCGACAGCGATAGTTCCCGGGCTTTTCATCTTCTTATTGGTGAAAAATGGCGCGGCCGGCGATATAGAGCTTTCCGACCGGAAGGAGCGGGTGGTTCCTTATCTGATTTTTATCACTTCCATCTTGGTATGTATCTTTTTCCTGTATAAGATGCTGATGCCGTTTTGGTTGTTAGCGATGCTGAGTCGGGGCTTGCGTAGCTTGGTAATCGCCTTATGCATCAATTTTGCTTGGAAGATTAGCGCGCATGCCATTGGTGTCGGCGGGTTACTGGGCGGTATTATGGGAGTGGCGCGTATCCATATGATAAATCCCTACTGGGTTTTTATAGTCGTGTTGATCGTGGCTGGTTTATTAGGTACCTCGCGTATCTTTTTAAAAAGGCATACACCAATGCAGGTATATGCGGGGTTTTGTCTGGGATTTATATGTACCTTTGTAGCCTCATTAATGAGTTATATCTATTTATTCATCTAATAAAAACACTAAAATTATGAATTTTCCTGCAGATTTAAAGTACACAAAAGACCATGAGTGGATTCGTGTAGAAGGTGACGTAGCTTATGTTGGTATTACTGATTACGCTCAAGGCGAGCTAGGTGAGATCGTTTATGTAGACATTACGACAGAGGGGGAGACCATCGCTAAAGAAGAGGTGTTCGGTACGATTGAAGCTGTTAAGACTGTTTCCGATCTTTTCATGCCGGTTAGCGGAGAGGTTTTGGAAGTAAACGCTGAATTGGAAGACGCTCCTGAATTGGTTAATGAAGACGCTTATGGTAAAGGTTGGTTAATCAAGATTTCTCTTACGGACGCTTCTGAGTTGGAGGAACTATTATCCGCTGAAGACTATCAAAAATTAATCGCTAAATAAGAATGACACCTGTTGTAAGTATTATCATGGGTAGTACCTCGGATCTACCATTATGGAGAAGGCGGCTAAGTTCTTGGATGAGATGGAGATCCCGTTCGAGATGCATGCTCTATCCGCACACCGTACTCCCGCTGAGGTGGAGGCTTTCGCCAAAGGAGCTAAAGGACGTGGAATCAAGGTTATCATCGCCGCTGCCGGAATGGCCGCTCATCTTTGCGGTGTGATCGCTTCCATGACGACGGTTCCCGTGATCGGCGTGCCTATTAACTCTACGCTGGACGGTATGGATGCCTTGTTGGCTATCGTACAGATGCCTCCGGGAATCCCTGTGGCTACTGTCGGCATCAATGGCGCTTTGAACGCTGGTATCCTTGCGGTGCAGATGCTTGCCGTCGGCGACGAGCAACTTCAGGAGAAGCTATCCGCTTATAAGGAGGATTTGAAGAAGAAAATCGTGAAGGCTAACGAGGAGTTGGCTAAGGTTTCTTTTAAATACAAAACTAATTAATTGAAAGTTGAAAGTTGAGAATTGAAAATTAAGGAGAAAGTCTCTCTTTAGGTTTTCAGTTCTCAACACTCATTCTCAATTTTCAATTCTCAATTTTCAATTAACAATGGCTTACTTTAATTACAACCGCCGTAAATCATCCGTTGCCCAAATCGGTGACACACCTATGGGAGGTGAGAATCCTATCCGTATTCAATCCATGGCTAATGTATCAACGATGGATACGGAGGCGGCGGTAGCTCAAGCGATCCGTATGATCGAGGCGGGAGCTGAGTATGTGCGTTTTACGGCACAGGGGGAACGGGAAGCCCGAAACTTGGGCGAGATTCGTAAACAATTGAATGAGCAAGGGTATACGACTCCTTTGGTCGCTGATATCCATTTCAATCCTAGAGCGGCTGATGCCGCCGCCGGTGAGGTGGAAAAGGTACGTATCAATCCGGGAAACTATGTAGATAAGGTAAAGACATTCAGCCATCTTGAATATACGGATGAGGAATATGCCGCCGAGATCGAGAAGATCCGTGAGCGGTTCGTCCCTTTCTTGAATATTTGTAAGGCACATGGCACCGCTATTCGTATCGGTGTGAATCATGGCTCGCTCTCCGATCGTATCATGAGCCGTTATGGTGATACGCCCGAGGGGATGGTAGCGAGTTGTATGGAGTTTCTTCGCATTTGCCGGGAGGAGAATTTCCCGGATGTGGTTATTTCGATTAAGGCTTCCAACACCGTTGTCATGGTAAGGACCGTGCGGTTGTTGGTTCGTACGATGGAGGCCGAGAATATGCATTACCCCTTGCACCTTGGGGTAACGGAGGCGGGTGACGGTGAGGACGGGCGTATCAAGAGCGCTGTCGGAATCGGTACGCTTTTATGTGACGGTATCGGTGATACGATCCGGGTTTCCTTGAGTGAGGATCCCGAGGCGGAAATGCCGGTCGCGCGTAAATTGGTGGATTATATTAGGGAACGGGAAAATCATCGTCCTATCGAGGCTTCGATGGCTCCCGGTTTCGATACGGTGGCGACATGTCGTCGTATAAGCCGTGTGGTGGAGGGTATCGGAGGTACTTTCCCGCCAGTCGTGATCTCCGATCGTAGTAGCGGGGATTTTGAGTTTGATCATTTGTCTTTGCCGGACTATATATATATAGGAAAGGAAGATCCGGATAATTTGCCGGATAATTTCCGTTTATTGGTAGACGCTCATTTTTGGAAAGAGCGTCCGAATGCTTTTCCTTGCTTCATCGCCTCGGAGGCGGAGGAGTTAAAGGATTACGATTGTCCGCTTAAGTTTATCCGTCTGACGTATATGGATCTTACGGATCGTATGTTGGAGATCTTGAAAGCGGATAAGACCGTGGTGGTTTTATTAAGTACACATCATCGGAATGGGGTTGGCTCGCAACGTGCGGCTATGCATAAATTGCTGATGTCGGGTTGTGACGTGCCGGTTGTCTTGCATCGTGATTTCCGGGAGACGGATGTGGAGTTGTTGCAACTGAAATCCGCCGCCGATTTCGGTACGCTTTTGCTGGATGGTTTCGGGGATGGCTTGATGCTGCACAATGAGGGATGCGAGGCGGTTGTCTCGGATCGTTGTATGTTCGGGATCTTGCAGGCTACAAGAACCCGTATCAGTAAGACGGAATATATCTCTTGTCCGAGTTGCGGACGTACCTTGTACGACCTGCAAACAACGATCGCCCGTATCAAGGAGGCTACTTCCCATTTAAAAGGCTTGAAGATCGGTATCATGGGCTGTATCGTAAATGGCCCCGGCGAGATGGCCGATGCCGACTATGGTTATGTGGGTGCCGGACGTGGACAAATCAGCCTGTATAAAGGTAAGGAATGTGTCCTCAAGAATATCCCCGAGGAAGACGCTGTAGAACGTTTAGTTCAGTTAATAAAAGAGAACGGGGATTGGGTTAATTGATTGACTATTGACAATTTGTTTATCTTTGCAAGTATGAAAGTAAGAATTATCAATAAATCGCATCACCCGCTGCCGGGTTATGCGACTCCTTTATCTGCCGGGATGGATATCCGGGCGAATTTGTCGGAATCGGTTGTGTTGAAACCGTTGGAACGTAAATTAATCCCGACCGGACTTTATATCTCGCTGCCGGAAGCTATGAGGCCCAGATGCGTCCTCGTAGCGGCTGCTTTAAAGCATGGGATAACCCTGCTGAATACGCCGGGTACGATCGACGCCGATTATCGGGGGGAGATCGGTATCATTCTCGTGAATCTATCTTCCGAGCCTTTTACGGTGAATGATGGTGAGCGTATCTGCCAAATGGTTATAGCCGCTCATAGCCATGTGGATTGGGAGCCCGTGGAGACGTTGGATGATACCGAGCGGGGAGCCGGGGGATTCGGTCATACCGGAAAAGAATAAGAATAATAAGGTTAACAAGAATAATAGGATGTTTAAGCAACTGATATATCTCATCTCTTTCCTCTCGTTGGTCGCTGTGCTCCCGGCTGGTGCTACAGAAACGGAGAAGGATCAACGTAAGTTCGATTACTTCTTTTATGAGGGCTTGAACTTGAAGAACGCCGGGAAATTCGACGCCGCTTATGATGCCTTCAACCATTGCTTGGAGATTGACTCGACGGCGGCTCCGGTCTTGTATGAGCTTTCTTCTTTTTATGTACAGCTGAACCGTCCGGAGAAAGCGGTCGAGATGTTGAAAAGAGCCGTGGCCAACAGCAAGGATAATTTCACGTATAAAATGGCATTGGCGTCTATCACCCGGAATCTGGGTATGTATGGCGAAGCGCCGAGGAGTACGAGGAATTGGTTCGTGATTATCCGGAGAAGGAGGAGTTGAATTATTATCTGGCCGATGCCTTGACGCAAGCCGGCGAGATCGGGAAGGCGATCGAGGCTTATGACGCGTTGGAGTCGGTTATGGGTATGAACGAGGCGATCTCCATGCAGAAATACAAACTGTACGTCCAGTTGGAGAAACCGGAAGAGGCTTTCAAGGAGATCGAGAAGCTAGCGGCTAAATATCCTATGGAGGCCCGTTACCAGATCGTATTGGGCGATCTTCATTTGGAAAACGGGGAGATGGACAAGGCTTTGGCTTGCTATCAAAAAGCGAATGAGATTGATCCGACTGACCCTTATTATATCGTCTCTATGGCCAATTACTACGAGGCGAAAGGAGATAAGGAGGCCGCCGAGCAACAAATCCGTAGCGCTTTGGTAAACGAGAAGTTGGACGTGGAGACGAAAGTGAACATCCTTTCCCGGTATATCTTGAAACTGCAACAAACGAAGCAGGGAACCGAGAACGCAAACCATTTATTCCAAACTCTTTTGGAGCAACATCCGGAGGATATTGACTTAAAGCTGATGTATGGCGGTCTCTTGATGGCCCAAGGAAAGACAGAGGAGGCGAAATTCCAGTTCCAGTTGGTAACCGAGATGGAACCGAGTAACGCCGGGGCTTGGCAGCAATTGCTGAATCTGGCTTTGAAAGGGGAGGATATCCCGGAGGTCATCCGTATCTGTACGGCTTGTATGGAGCTTTTCCCCGAGTCGCCGGAATATTACTTCTATCTGGGTATCGCTTACTACCAACAACAGAAATATCAAGAAGCCTTGAATACCTATTATGCGGGCTTGAATATCATTCCGAAGGAGAACCTGCCGCTGAAATCGGATTTCTACGGCAGATCGGTGATATTTATTACCAGATGGGGCAATTGGATCAAGCGTATAAAGCGTACGATGAGGCATTGAAGTACAATGACAAGAACGTGGTCGTACTGAACAACTACAGTTACTTCCTTTCCTTGGAGAAGAAAGACTTGAAGAAGGCGGAGCGTATGAGCGCCCAATGTATCAAGCTGGAACCGGACAACGCCACGTATCTGGATACCTACGCTTGGATCTTCTTCGTACAAGGAAACTATACCTTGGCGAAAATCTATATCGAGAGCGCTTTGGAGAAAGATAAGACAAAGAGCGCCGAACTCGTGGATCATTATGGGGACATCCTTTTCATGAACGGTGATAAGGAAAAAGCGGTGGAGCAATGGAAAAAGGCGAAAGAGATGGGGAAGGATTCCGAGATCTTGAACCGTAAGATCGCCGAGCAACAATATATAGAAGACGAGAATGCGAAATGAAAAGAGACTATTTCTTGACCTTCCTATTATGTGGAGGTCTTTTACTTTCGATGTTGACAGGCTGTAAATCGTCCAAGAAAGTCGGGACGGTGGAATCCGCTAGCGTGAAGGCTCATAATGAGTTCTTCCAGTCGGTGGAGGATCAATCCTTCCAGTTCCGTACCTTGACGGCCCGGTTGAACGTGGATCTGGATATCCCTGGTAAGCAAATGAGCTCTCGGGTGGATATGAAGATGGTCAAGGATAGTGCTTTCCAACTGTCGGTACAACCTTTTCTCGGGATCGAGATCTTCCGTATCGAGTTGAGCCGGGATACGATCAAAGTGGTAGACCGCATGAATAAACGCTATATGATCGAGAATTATTCCAATTTGCAAGGGCAGACTCCGATCGAGTTCAACTTCTACAATTTGCAGGCTCTTTTCACGAATCATCTGTTTATCCCGGGGGAGCAGGGCGTTTCCCGCAAGCACTATAATCGTTTTAAGCTGAATCAAGAAGGTCCGGTAGCCGAGATCAAGACCAAGGATGCCATGGGGTTATTTTATACCTTTAAGGCGGACGGCGAGGAGAAACTTCTCTCTACCTATGTAGCGGATCCTTCCGATCGTTATGCCTTGCAATGGCTGTACGAGGATTTTCGCTTGGTGGATCGGCAGCCGTTCCCGATGTTGATGGATGTGCAGGTGTTGAAGAACGGGAATCCCGAGGTGGGTGAAGATCCATTACTCCCGTATCCAACTGGACGAGCCGCTCAAGTTGGATTTCTCGGTTCCTTCTAAATATAAGCGTATTACCTTTGCGCAAGTATTGAAAACGATTACGAATCTGAATCAATAATCTATCATGAGGTACGTCTGGATCGTTCTATTGGCATTGTCTTTATCTACCGTGGTTTACGGTCAGAAATCCGCTGCTGTCCGTCAGTTGGAGCAGCAGCGCAAGGAGGCGTTGGCCGATATCGAGGAGACGAATAAATTATTACAAGAGACGGCCCAGACTGCTAAAACTTCCCTGAACCGTTTGAATCTACTCTCCAAACAAATTCTTTCCCGTAAGAAAGTCATCAGTTTATTGAATCAAGAGCTGGATGAGATCGAGAAAGATATCTTGAATATCCAAGGCCAGTTGCGCACCTTAAAACGGGAACTGGGCGATAAGCAGACGAATTACGGTAAATCGATGCGAGGCTTTATAAACGCCATAGCTCGCAAGATAAATTGTTGTTTATCCTATCCGCCGAGAGTTTCTCTCAATCCATGCGGCGTATGCGGTATTTGCGGGAATATGCGGATTGGCAGAAGCGGCAAGCGAATGACATCATTGAAAAGCAGGCCGAGATCAGCCGTAAGCAAGCTGAGATGGAGAAGACCCGTGCCGAGAAGCGTACCCTTTTAGGAACTCGTCAAGAAGAGAGTAAGAAGCTAGAAAGTGAGGAAGCTTCTCAGAAAGAGGAAGTCCAGCTATTGAATAAGAGACAAAAGGATTTGAAGGCGGATCTCCAAAAGAAGCGTCGTCAAGCCGAGGCTTTAAACCGACAGATAGAGAAGCAGATCGCCGAGGAGATCGCCCGTGCCGAGGCCGAGGCGAAAGCCGCCCGTGAACGTGCGGAACGTGAGCGCCGTGCCCGTGAACAAGCTGCCGCTAAGGGTAAACCCGTACCGGAGAGTAAAAACGAGCCGATCCGTGAGGAACGTGTGGCGGATACGAAAGGGGGCTATGCGATGACAAAGGCGGAGAAGCAATTGTCCGATAACTTCGCCAATAACCGGGGACGTTTGCCGTATCCGGTGGCCGGAAGACATACGATCGTCGCTACATTCGGCGAGCAACAGCATCAGGAGTTGAAATATGTTCGTACCAGTAATAGTGGTATCGATATCCAGACCTCACCCGGGGCGGATGCCCGTGCGGTATTCAATGGGGAGGTGACGCGTGTGTTCGTGGTGCCGGGGTATAATAATTCCGTAATCGTTCGTCATGGTAACTACTTGACGGTTTATAGCAATTTGAGTCAGGTATATGTAAAAGCGGGCGACCGGGTCTCTACCCGTCAAGCGATCGGAAGGATCTATTCGGATCCGGAGGACGGTAATTCCACGATCCTCCATTTCCAATTGTGGAAGGAAAAGACGAAGCTGAACCCGCAGCCGTGGTTGGAATGACCCTAAAATGCCTATCGTGATTGAAGATGTGTCATCTTACGTGCCATTTCATATTTTGACACACCTCCATTATGAGCAAGAACAAGAGAAGACTTTTATTTTTCGCCTTCGCCTCACGGCTGATCGAGGCGAGACGCCGGGCCGGGCGGGATAATACGGCCGATTTGTATCGCACGACCCGTAACCGGGTCTGCCGTTTCACGCATGGAAAAGAGCTGGACTTACGGGAGCTGACTCCCGCTTGGGTCGCTCGCTTCGCCGTCTCGCTGCGGGCCGAAGGACTGCGGCCGAACTCCGTGCGTACCTACCTGAGCAATTTGCGGGCTATTTATCACCAAGCTTGTCGGGAGGGCTGATCCCCCGTCCCGCCATCTCGCCTTTCGAGGGGCTGTTGCCCCGGAAGGAACGGGGCGGATCGAGGGCGTTGGACGAGAAGACGCTGAAAGAGATCGCCGCCTTGCGTCCGGAGGGAACGGACCGGAGAGGTGGGCTGGTGTTGGACCTCGCCCGTTTCTCGTTGCTGGCCTACGGGATGCCTTTCGCGGATCTGGCTCGCTTGACATCCGATAACATTCAAGCTGACGAGATCGTCTATCGCCGGAAGAAGACGGGGGCATTGATCCGTGTCGGCATCACCCGGCGATGCGGGGGCTGATCGGTAAGTACTCTGCGGAGGGTTCCCGCTATCTTTTCCCCATCCTGCCGGCAGGTCGTAACGTGGGACACGAAGAGTACAAGGCATTGCTCCGTGCCTACAACCGCACGCTAAAAGAGATCGGCGCCTCGCTCACCACGCCGGTGCGCCTTACCTCGTACACGATGCGCCACAGCTGGGCGACGAACGCTTACCGCAAGCACATTCCTCTTTCCGTCATCGGCCAAGCCCTTGGGCACACCTCGGAACAAACGACGAGGCACTACCTCGCCGCCTTGGACCAATCCGAGCTGAACCGGGCGAACGAACGTGTGACTGGGGAGATCGAGAGGCTCTTGGCCTCCGGGTAGGACTGACCCTTATGCCGGACATAAGGGGGAAGGGCCAAAACAGGTCGTTTATCCTTTCCGCACCACCATTTCCGGAGTAAGGCACTCGCAAATATACAGAAAAATTAATAAGATCCCCCTCTTTTACTTAAAATTAGCCAATAGAAAATGAGAGGGCATGGAAAAAGCATGTCCTAAGCAATCTATATCCTACGTTTTCTCGCCCGCCAAAGGCTCAAAAAAGTAATTTTACTATCATTTGTCTCCCTTTCAAGGTTAAATCCGTGTACTCCGTGTGTTTCGTGTTCCTTCCCCCTTATGTCCGGCATAAGGTAACCCGGATGAGCATGTGCTGATGAAGTGAGTCGTTAATCTAATATCAATTTTAAACACACAAGAAGTATGGCAGGAAAAATCATTCTAAACGCCGATCTGTATGACAACGTGTTGACCGAGAAACCGGGCGATTATGTAGCCAAACCCCGCATCACCGGGACTTACCGCAACACGGACGTGGCCGCTGACATCGTAGCCGAACGTACCGAGTATCGTCCGGAAACAATCGTAAACATCCTCACGCTGGCCGATCAAAAGAAGGTGCAGGCCGTGGCCAACGGCAAAAGCCTCGTGGACGGCTTCGGCCAGTACCTACTCAACCTCTCGGGATCGTTCGAGGGGGAATCTCCCAGTTTCAATCCGGAAATACACGCCACGGGTGTTACCTTCACCCCCGGCAAATCCTTGCTGGATGCTTGAAGAACATCACCTTCAATCTGAACAAGGCCACGACAGGCCCGGTGATTAACCAAGTGACCGACGTGCGCACCAAAAGCGTGAACCTACAGATCACTCCGGGCAAAAAACGTCATCATCAACGGGGCGAACCTCCTGATAAAGGGCGACAACCCGGCCAACGGCGTCTTCTTCACCAAGGACGAGGAGGGAGCTACGCCGCAGAAAGTGGAGTTCTTCTCCCGCAGCACCACGTCGGAGCAGATCGTGGAGGTGCCCGAGGGATTGGCCGACGGGCAGTACAAGGTAAGCATCACCACGCAGGCGGGAGCTAGCTACAGCCTGTTGAAAGAGCCTCGTACCTACGTATTCCCGATCCTTCTCACCGTGGGCAAGTTACCCGAGGGCGGCGGCGACAGCGAGAGCCCGGACGAGATCTGATCCAGTCTCCCCATCGAAGCCTCGTTCGATACCTATGCCGGTCTCCCGAGCGCACCTATGTCGATCGAGGCTTGACATAGGTATCGATCGGGGCATCGACCAGCCACTCGATCCCCCGATCGACACCATACCCATGAATAAATGTTAAAATCATATTCACTTTTAAATTCACAACGTATGAGAAAACAATTTTTACTAATGCTGATCCTCTGCCTCACGGCCTCGATGACGTGGGCGGAACGGATCGACGTGGCCACGGCCCGCAAGGTAGCGGAGAGCGTGGCGCTACGAGAGGGCGCAATCGGCGGTCTGCGCTCGGCAAGCGAGTTGCCATTGGTCTACGCCGCCGCCCCCGGGCAGAGCGGCTCGGCCCTGCGTAGCGGCACGATGGAAGGTGCGGCGGACTACTTCGTGTTCAACTTCCCCGGCGGGAAAGGTTTCGCCATCGTGGCGGGCGACGACCGCGTGCGCCCCGTATTGGGCTACTCCGACGAGGGCGATTTCGACCCCGATAACCTGCCGGAGAACCTCCGCGGGATGCTGGCCTACTACCAAGACCAGATTACTTGGGCGAACGACAAGGGTATCGAAGCGACACCGGACATCGCCGCCGAGTGGAGCTGCTACATGAGCGGGACGGCGTTGAGGGCAGCCGGGAAAGAGGTGTTGTTGAGAACGGCTAATTGGAGTCAAGGTGAGCCGTATAATCGGCAGACACCCGTGATAAATGGAGAACATGCCGTTACCGGATGCGTGGCTACGGCTATGGGTATCATTATGAAATATCATAAGTATCCGGCACAGGCGGTGAATCCTCCGACGGAGAATGAGTATTCGGTAGAAGGGAGTCCGAAATATACCCAGATAACTTATGATGCTTATGATTGGGGGAATATGCTGGATGTGTATAGAGGTGTCTCTTATAATGATACGCAGGCGAACGCAGTCGCTACCTTATTATGGCATTGTGGCGCAAATGTGTACATGAATTATGGGGTAGGTGCGAGTAGTGCTAATACTCCTCGTGTGGCAAAGGCATTATCCGAAGTGTTTGGGTACAGTCCATCAATACGCTACCTTGCTAAAGAGGCTTATCGTTGGGCTGAATGGAAAGCGATGTTGAAGGCCGAGTTGGATGATGAATATCCTGTTATTTATGACGGACAAAGTAACTTTGGTGGGCATGCCTTTATTTGTGACGGATATAACAACGAGGAACTTTACCATATCAATTGGGGATGGAATGGCTCTAACAATGGTTTCTATGTGCTTTCATTATTGGATGATGATGGCGATGGATATGGATATAGTGAGAGCCAAGGCATGGTACTGAATATCCGTCCGGAACAAACCGGGGAGAAGTTTTATATGAGACCTTATTTGACCTCTGCACGTTATAGTAAGCTGAACGTAGCGAATAGTTTTGCAGTAAATGTCGACTTTAAGCTTAGATATTATGCCTTAGAGGATCAAAGCTTTTATATGGAACTAGGTGTAGTGGATCAGAATAACCAAATTGTTATCCCGCCTACAATATCTAACCCAATAAAAGACTTTGAAGCTTATGTAGGAGGCTGGAGAGATTACAACACTTGGAGTTCTCGTTCTATAAATCTACCTTCCGGCTTATCTGACGGCCAGCGTATAACGCTTCTCTGTTCTTTAGACGGAACAAATTGGGAGGTGATGCATGCCTTGGAGGCAGTTCCTACCGGAATAGACAGCAATGGCGTGATCAACCCCACTCCCGATGATCCCAATGATCCGGAGCAACCGATGAACGCGGATATCTATTGGAATAATTTCGATAAGAAATTCCTGACTGTTTCTGGATTGGATAACAATAAATATAATAGTTCGAATACGCAGGGCATCAGTTATTCTTTAACAAACACGAAGGAAAATGTTATCATCCGTTATACATTAAAAGATTATGCCGCATGGACAAATCGACTGGCTATTTATACAGGAGATGATTATACATTATCTCAACCAAATAAGGGTGAGAAAGTGACGATTGACGCAAATGGCTCGTTTGAGATAACCATTCTTCCTGCGCAGATCGAGGATGGAGCCTATATCAATTATTTGAAAGTGTTATCAGATAAGGCGGAAGAGCTTGTTTATGATATACAAGTATTCTCTGAGTCCGATCGGAATAAACCTGCGTTTGAGAGATCCGGTAACAAGATGCTGTTTTTGGATAACATGACAGGAGTCTTTGACAAGAACCCGATTCGCGGTACTGTCAATCAAGAGATCCCATTTGCCATCCATTTTACAGGTGTGGCAAAAGCTCTCACCGGAAAACCATTGAAACTCTCAATGTCTATACAAGGAGCTAAAGAAGGACAGATACAATTATTTGACGCTCAAGGAAAGGAGATCCTGTTGGAGGCTGTCAGTGGAAATGACTCTTATTTGTCTACAACAGAGAATGTCTCTATTGGAACATTGGCGGAGAATACGCCTTATTCTTTCAAGATCAAGAGTAATACGGTATTTCAAAACCTTGCTGGAGAACCCTATTTGTACATAACCCCATATGTGGATGACAAAACAGTTCCTTGCCTTCCTAATGTTCCAACGATCATCATCGACCCGACTACAGTCAAGACCTATACCGTTACGCTGAACTCGTCAGACTTGAAATTCGCTGATTACGCCCAGACCGTAATCGAGGAGGGCAAGCCATTCAACTATCCGTTGATCTGTGAGAAAGAGGGCTATCGCTTGCCGGCATCCATCACGGTTACGATGGGTGGTAAGGCGTTGGGAGCCGGTACGGGCTATACATATAATAGTGAGAGTGGTAATATCAATATTCCGGCCGTCACCGGTGATGTAGTGATCACCGCTACCGCTGAGCCAATCCCTGTCGCGACTTATAAGATTACGATCGGGCAATTAGAGGGCTTGACCTCCGATCTTCCGGAAGAAGGTCTCTCTATCGACGAAGGTAAGAGCCATACGATCAGACTGACAGCGAAGACCGGCTATTTGGTTCCGGAAAAGGTAACATTGAAGTCCGGCGATGATATTATCTCAACCGGTTATACCTATACGCCGTCCAGCGACCGTAAGAGTGGCGTGGTGACGATCAATGCGATTTCTAGGGATATGCAATTGTTCGCTATCGCCGATCCCGAGCCGAAGAGCTTCTCTATCACCGGCAAGCTGACATACTTGACCGCCGATAAGGACATCGTGAAAGGCGTATCGGTAAAAGAGAACGAATCCTTCGAGTTCACGCTGAAACCCGCTACGGATTACCGCTTGCCGGAGGATATCACGGTGACCCCATCTACGATCAAGTACACGTACGATCCGAAGACGGGTAAGGTCGTTATCGCGAAGGTAACCGAGAATATTACCATCACGGCAACCGCTATCGACAACCACCACTTCAACGTGATACTGAAGCCGGGCGAGGGTGTCGTAGCGACTCCGAACGCGATTGAGCAGCTGTTTACGGTTGGTGAGAAGGCTGCGTTCAACGTGAAGTTCGCCGCCGCAGAGGGATATACCTACGAGGGTACTATCACGGTGAAGATGGGTGATAAGACACTTGCCATCGGTACGGACTATACCTACGACCCGGCTACCGGAGCGTTTGCTTTGCAGAAGGGTATCACCGCTACCTTGACGATCTCTACCGGCAAGGGTGTGAAGAAGCAGTACACTGTTACGGTGACCGGCACGAACCTTACTCCGATGGAGGTACCCAATAGCGTCGCCCATGGCGATCCGTTATCGTTTAAGTTGGTACCGGACGAGGGCTATAACCAGCCGGAGGCTATCGAGCTAAGATGGGCGGAGAAACACTCGCCGCCGCAACGGATTACACCTATAACAAGGCTACCGGCGAGGTCTCCATCGCCAAAGTAACCGGAAACGTAGAGGTTACAGCCGTTGCCACAGTGAAGACTTACGAGGTGAAGCTTAATTTGATGAACCTGACTTCCGACTTTGTGTCCGGAACGAAGGTGACTCATGCAAGTCGTTAGACATCCAATTGACCGCTCCTGTGGGTTATAAGTTGCCGCAAGCCGTTACCGTACTGATGAACGGCAAACCCGCTGAGCACACGTATCAGAAAGGCAAGATCTCTATCACCAAGGTCTTAGGCCCGATCGAGATCACGGCGGAAGCTAATAAGCTCTATCCCGTGACGGAGAACGCGGAGGGCGTGACGATCGAGGGCATGGAGAACGTGGAGCAAGGCGAGGCCTTCACCGCTACGGTGGAACCCAGCGACGGCTATCATTTGCCATATGCTATCAGTGTCGTTATGAATGGCCGTCAATTGAGTGCCGGTGAGTATACTTATGATCGTCAAACAGGTAAGATCGAGGTAAAGAACGTGACTGGTCCGCTTTCTATCTCTGTCAAGGGTGTTAAAGAGGGTTACTACGAGGTAGTGCTTAACCTCTCGAACCTCTCCTCCGAACCCGCTTCCTTCGAGCCGCAAGTCAAGGACACGAGGATCGAGCTGACCTTGAAGCCAAGCTCTGGCTACGAGCTTCCTGGCGGCATTGCCGTGGAGATGGGCAACGCGACCCTTGCCGCCGGAACGGATTACGCTTATGATCGCTCTACCGGTAAGTTCACGTTGGAGAAGATCACCGGTACGCTGGTGATCACTGCGAACGGATCCCGCATCCCCGAACCCGAACCGGAACCCGAGCCAACCCCGACCACTTACACCGTGACATTGCCGGTAGTGGAGGCGCGACGATCGCGGCCACAGGTTCCACTACCGTTTCGGAGGGTAGCAGCCTCTCCTTCACCGTGGAGGTGAAAGCGGGTTATAACGCCGACAAGATGGTGGTGAAGGCCAACGGTGCGACACTTACGCCGGATGCGAACGGTCGCTATACGATCGCTAACATCCGCAGCAACGTAGTCGTAACCGTAACCGGTATCGTGAAAGACGATAACCCGACAGCGAACGAGACGATCAACTCCGATGAGTTGCGTGTATGGGCCTCCAATGGTCGCCTGTTTATCCAGACACCGGTAGCCGATACGGCCTATATCGTCGCTTTCGATGGCCGTGTGTACAAGACCCTGTCCTTGTCCGCCGGCGAGTACACGGAAGCGATGCCGCAAGGCTCCTATATCATCCATATAGGCAAGCGATCCTATAAACTGAACTTCTAAACGCTAAACACAAAACGAGGGTGTCGCCACTCATATCTCAGGCGCACCCTCGAACCTAAAGGAGGTGTGGCGAACACCGGTATATACCGGCTTGCCACACCTCCTTCTGATACATACTCCAATAGTCTGATTAACAGAGACAAATATATGGGTTATTCTAAGAACATAGGCAAAAGTAGCCTAATATCGTTACAAAACATAGGCAAAAATGGCTTAATCTTATCGCAAAACATAGGCAAGTAGGGAGGACTTCACTCGTTTAACGCTCGTTCAATACGTTGTATAACCCATTCAGATCGTCGGCACCTACCAAGTCTACACCTTCCTTGATGAAGAAGCGTTTGAACTGCTCGGTATCCGGGGCGCCCCACCAACGGAATAGTTTTCCCTCATCGTGGACTTTCCGGATGATCTCACGCATCTTCTGTAGTTGGTCGGCGGGCATCTCGCCTTCGCCTTTCCATGTGAAGAAATCGGAGTAATTATCGCTTATGACCGGAGCGAGGGAAGCAGGGATGCCCTGTCCCAGATCCTTTATTTGTCCGTCGAGGAAGGTGAAGCGGCTGTTCTCTTTCGGCAGGCTGTTCTTCGGACGGTCGCCGGAAAGGAAGAAGAGGACGGCACCTTCTTTATATTCGCCGTTATCGACGGAACAGAAATATTCCTTGTAAGGTTCCATCTGTTTCTTTAATAGCTTGTACATCTCTTCGCCTTGTGCCTTGCAATCCACCATCAGGTAGAAAGGACGATCGCTACCGGGATAGACCTTACCTCCATTCGCTTGTATGCGGGCCACGAGCGGCTTGAGGTATAGGTTCTCGAAGGTAATGGCCGGGTTGGGTTCCGGGCGGTCATGGGAAACGTATAGCTCGTCATCGATCAGCCACAGATCGGCCTCCACGCAGTTGAAGCGGAAGGACAAGGCGTCCAGCAGAGGTCTCTCCCGCCAGTAATCATTGTGCGAGAAGGCGTTGTAATGAATCGCGGAGGAGGCTTTCTGAATCGTCTGCTCCGTGGTTGTCTCCGCCACTTGAACTGTGTCCGATCTTCGGGGAGGAGCAAGCCGTACAGAGGGCGAGGGAGGTGATAAATAAGGATAGAATCTGTTTCATATACTAATTGTTTTTTGAGTCTAGTTGTAGAGACGGGGCGTGCCCCGTCTCTACAACTGGATGTTTGATGGATTTACTGTTTTATACGGTTTGCGTGCCGGGTTTTACGTTAGCCGTCTTCTGTTTGTCGCCCCAAAGGACGGTTAGTTCCAAGGGGACGTCGCTGGTAATTTCTACCTGCGGCTCTTGGGTAGCGGAAGAACGGGACTTGACTTTGATCGCTACCAGACCGTCGAGGCCGAAAGGATAACGGTCGATACCATAAGCCTCCGTCAAGTTCACGTCTACGGTCAATTTCTTCTCGTACACATTGGAGCGGATGCCGAAGATTTGCTCGATCAAGCCGGAGATCGGTGCCAGTCCGCCCCAGCCCACGAAATTCGGGCGAGCCATGAAGCCCGGCTCCTCATGTTCCGGAGCGTAGTATTCCCAGAACGTACCGGTATTCTTATACACCTTTAGGACGTTATCATAATGGTTGCGTGCGATCTCGTAAGCCAATTTACGATAGCCTTGTTGCAATAGGCCGGTAATCACCATATAATTCGCTCCCGGCCATACGCCACCCTGCCAGTAGCGGCCGTTATCCTTGTATTTAGGATGGTTGGCGGCAAGGGAAGGGACGCGGTGCAGGCGGTTGAATGTCTCCTTGTTATCCAGCTCGGCCACGAAAGCATCCATGCGTTCCTTGGACAGGACATCGGTCAATAAGGCCCAGTACGCGTAGATTCCCTTGGTGGAGGAAAGGCTTCCGTCGGCGTATTGATCGAAAAGGAAATGTTCCTTCTCGTCCCATAGGTTCTCGTTGATATACTTCTTTAGCATCTTCTGCTCGTCCTCGAACTCCTCGATCTCCTGCCAACGCTCCAGATAGAAACCCATCTCAAGCAGATGCCCGGCGGTGAAGTATTGTTGCAAGCAAACGTCCAGCCAGATCATATGGCCGTGGCTGTATATCGGATTGTATTTCGGTTCCACCCGGGGCATGTTGTCCATGCCGGTACCCCAACCGCTGGTCCAATACGTACCGTTGCGCCACGTATGGTTTAGCTTCAACCATTTATAATAAGCGCAAAGGGCGGGGAATATCTTGTGTAGGCGGTCCATATCGCCGAACTGCTTATAATAGACGATCTCGCTCCAAGGGAGGATATTCGGTCCGGTGCTGGTCGGATCGTAACGCTCGAAACAGTCTGCTCCGTCCGCCTTAATCTCCCGGCAGATGAACCGTCTGGGTGTTGTTTGGCGTAAAAATTATCTAACGTACGTTGGAAGGGGAAGAAGCGGGTACCGAACGGGCGAACATCATCATGAAGGCGGAGTCCCACATGAAGATATTGCCGTTGTAGCGACATCGAGGTAGCTGCATACGAAACCGGAATCCGGTTCCGGGGCCTTGATGTTGCCGATGCCGATTTGCCAAGCCTTCCAGTACATCTCGATTTCCTTCTCGTGTCCGCTCCAAGTCGGGTCCGGGAGGATTTGCTTGGCCTCCTCGAAGGTTCCGGGCGTGATGGTCTCCGGTTTCGCCGTCCGGAACTCGTTCTCGGTCACGAAGGGTTCCTTCAGGTAGGTGTTCTTGTAAGGAAGATTGTACTTGGGTCGTTTCTCTTCCATTTTCTCTTGCGCTAAAAGGTTCCCGGCGGGAACGGAGGCCGCGCCTGCCGCGAGAAGGGATTGCTTTAAGAAGTTTCGTCTTGTTGTCATTCTTTATGATATTTTTATTGGGGGAGAGAGGGAGAAGGCGCGCCTCAGTCGGTGAACACGGTCCTCCCGGCCGGGTACCGTAGTACTGCTAGTCAAGTACTGCTGTCCTGCTAGTCAAGTACCGCTGTCCTCTCAGCAAAGTACTGCGGTACTTGGGCAGGGGTACTGCGGTACTTGACTAGCGGGATAGCCCTGTTATACTCTCCATCGGATGAATACTGTTTGATTATAGATTCAGGAGCTTTTGATCTTCCAGAAGATATCCGTATTCTACGAAGATCACCCGTGAGTTCTCGCGCCCGGGCCGAAAGCGTAAACGGGAACCATCACGCCACTATGCCCTCCGGTGGAGAATTTACAAACGATACGGCCCTCGTTCAGATCCCCGTCCACCAAGGTAAGGCCACCGGTCTCGTGATCGGCGGTTACGACAACCAATGTCTCACCGTCTTGGGCGGCCCATTCGAAGATACGTCCGATCGTACGGTCGAAATCATGTGTCTCTTGCATCAATAGGTCGATATCGTTGAAATGTCCGTAATCATCCAATTGGGAGCCCTCTACCATCAGGAAGAAACCTTCCGGGTTTTGTCCCAGCAGATCGATCGCTTTCATCGAGGCACGAGCCAAGAGATCGCCTCGCTCGGCGGGAAGCGGGGTGTCTACGGTATCGGTAACGCAGAATACCTTGCCTTTTTGGATCTTCGCCAGTTCCTCCCAGCTACGGGGAGTCTGGTAACCTTTCTCCCTTAATTCCTTGAACAAATCGCGACCGTCCGCACGGTTCTCGAATAGCTTGGAGCCGCCGCCGAATACGTAATCGACGCCACAGTTCACGTAATCCGCTACGATCTCGGCCTCGGCGTCACGATCCGTATTGTGGCAGCAGAAGTCGGCGGGCGTAGCATCCCATAGGCGACAGGTAACGGCGATGCCGCTTGACAGGCCTTTCTTATTCGCCAAGGTAGTCAAAGATTCCAAGGGCTTGCCTTCCGGGTCTACGCCTACCATATGGTAGTTCGTTTTATGGCCGGTGGCCAGTGCGGTACCTCCGGCTCCGGAGTCGGTGATGAGGCGGTTGGCGCAATAGGTTTTCGAGAGGCCGGTGTATTGGGAGTTGTCCAGCCAGAGCTTGCCCCGGTTGGCGGTCCAAGCGGAATACATGTGCATAAGGCTCATGCCGTCGCCGATCATGAGGATCACGTTCTTTATTTTCTTTCCGGTAGGGGGGACTAGTTTCTTGACCTCGTAAGGTTTCTCTAGTACATACGTTTGTTCTTTGTCTCGGCGACTTTGTGCCGCGGCCTCCGGAACGATCATGCCGGATAGCAGGATGGCTAAGGCGGATAGCACGGATAGAGTTGTTCTTCTCATATGATTCAGTATTTAATATTATCAATTTATATAAAGGTTCTCTGTTGGGATCGCGTCTAGTTTGGACATGCTTGGCGTACGCCAGCTCCAGCCTAGGTACTCACCCTCGTAATCCTCGAAATAATGCAAGGCGAAGGGGTGGTAGCCTTTTTGTAAGGGGATGCGTCCCGTCGCGTCGATGGCGGCGTGGGAGGCATCATTGTCCACTACCTTTTCTTTGCCGATATAGAGGACGCTACCGTCATCCGAGCGGGTACTGAACTCATAGACTCCATCTTCCGGGGCGTATATATATCCGGTGAAGATATAACCGAAATGATCCGGCAATTTAGCGTTCAGGATAGAAGGCTCAGGTATTGTCCCGGTCTCGACCACCTTCGCCTTTTGCAGATCGGCTACCCATTGGAACTCTCCTTCGTAATAAGTATAAGCTACCCCATGCTTCGTAGGCTGTATGGATAACGCGGGGCGTAATACGGCTTTTGTCGCTTGGATCGAGTACGTACGGCTGGGTACGAATCCCTTTTTATATCCTTTGGCCTTGATAATCGTGGTCTCTTTTAAGACGAATGGCTCGCTGTATACCGGAGCGTTCTCATCCGGTTCCGATCCGTCAAGCGTGTAATGGATAACCGCCTCGGGTGTCGTGGATTTTAGTTCCGCCGTAATCTCTCCTTCAAATAAATCCAGATCATTCGCTATGTAAGGGATAGAGACGGTAGGTTGCTCCGTATAGGAATAGGGAGCGTACTCGGGAGCGGTTCCCCAACGCTTGTCCGGTGTCGCCGAGAGCGTAAAGTCCAGTGTGCCTCCTTGCATCAACTGGTCGTAGGTGATGTAGCAATGCGATATCTCCTCGCCGTTTAAGGTAACCTTCGTGATATACTTGTTCTTATCCGGCTGGTTGGCGGTAATGACCAATGTCTTGCCATTGCCCAGCTTCATGTTCGCCTTATCGAACAACGGGGTCGTTAGGATAAACTGGTTGCTACCCGGACATACGGAGTAGAAGCCGAGGCTGCTCAAGATATACCAAGCGGACATCTGGCCGCAATCCTCATTGCCGATGATACCTTCCGGCGTGCTGGTACATCTCGTCCAGCAAGCGACGGGTCCATTCCTGTGTCTTCCAGGGCTGGCCCACATAGCTATATAGGTAAGCCATGTGGTGGTAGGCTCGTTGCCATGCGCATATTGACCAACCAATCCTGTAACGTCTACCAGATCGCCGACTACCTCGGAGGTAACCATAAATAAGCTATCCAGATCAGCGATGAACGCCTCCCGGCCTCCGAACAACTGGGTCAATCCATATACGTCATGCGGGGTAAAGAAACGATATTGCCAGGCCGTAGCTCCGTATAGGAACGTCCGATGGCGAATGGATCGAAAGGAGTCTCCCAATTCCCATCCTGCCGTTTGCCCCGGAAGAACCGTACTACCGTCGAATACGTTGATAAAATTCTGGGAACGCTTGATGAAGGTCTCATAATCATCCATATGTCCTAAAGCTTTCGCCATTTGTGCGATACACCAATCATCGTAGGCAAATTCCAAGAGGCAGGAAACCGATTCTTTCTTGATATTCGTCGGGATGAAGCTTCCTTTATATAATAATCCGCTCCTTTCTTATTTTTCTCCGCTGAGACCTTCATCGCTTCGAGAGCGTGTTCCGCGTCATATCCGCGAATACCTTTTAAATAAGCGTCCGCTATAATCGATGTGGAGTGATAACCGATCATGGTTCCGGTCTCGCCTGCCGATAAGGGCCATAACGGAAGCTCGCCGCTGGCGTCGTACATATCCAAGAGAGACTGTACCATATCATTCACCAAGGTAGTATCCAACAGAGTCATCATCGGATGCCAGGCCCGGAAGGTGTCCCAAGTGGAAAAGGTGGAGAATTGGCGGCGACCTGCCGGGATCGTCGCTACGCTCATGTCGTGACGGCGGTATTGTCCGTTCACGTCGCTCGCTATATTCGGGATGATCTTGCTATGGTATAGCGCCGTGTAGAAATTCGTGCGCTCGGCTTCGGTGCCTCCTTCTACCGTGATAACGTCCAGCTCTTTTTCCCAATCGGAGCGTGTCGCTTGATGGATGGCATCGAAATCAAAGCCATAGGAATCCGTCTCTTGCTCAAGGTTCAGACGGGCGTTCTCCTCATTTACGATCGATACCCCGACTTTGCAGACGATGGTTTTCCGGTAGTCGTATCGAAGGTAAGTACGGCTTGCCGTTCGGAAGGCTGTTCCATGGAAGAGAAGGGTTGCGAGAACTGCACTACAAAGAAGACATATTGATTGTCTACCCAGCCCCGGGTACGCCGCATACCGGTAAGCTCGTTATCCCCGGTTCGCTTCACCCAGCCCTCATACATATATTCGTTATCCAATAAATGGTCCATATCGACCACCAACGTAGCCTCTGTCTCTTTTTTATAGGTATATCGGTGTATCCCGACATGCGGGGTCGTGGTAAGTTCCGCTAATACACCTGCCTCCTTGAGATTCACCGAGTAGTAGCCCGGGGAAGCCTTCTCGTCCGAGTGCGAGAACGCTAAAGGTGTCTGGAGTGACGGACGGAATAGGATATCGCCAAGGTCGATACATCCCGTACCGCTTAAATGGGTATGGGAAAAACCCATTAAGGTAGAATCGCTGTAATGATAACCGGAACAAGCGTCCCAATTCCCTTTCCGGGTGTCCGGACTGAGTTGGACCGCTCCGTAAGGAGCCGTGGCCCCGGGATACGTGTGTCCGTGAAATCCCGTGCCGATAAACGGATCCACGGAATCGATGGGAGATTGTGGAGCTTGGCTACAGGCCGTGAATAAGGCTATTATTCCTGTACACAAGCAAGAAGAAAGCGTTTGAATTAATCTCATGGTATATTTTTTGTTTAATATATAGTATACAATTGGCAAAGGTAAGCTACCTATTGAGATATGCGTTTTTACCCGGTAGAAAATAACACGGGCTGTTTCATTTTCTGAGACAGCCCGTAATGAATCTTATTCGTACCTTGATCGGTTTAAAGGAGCCGGTTAATATCCCTCGTTCTGCTTCAATTGACCATTCGATTTAGTAATCTCTTCACTTGGATACGGGAATACCATCATATGCGCTTGATAGGCGTTTTTGTTGGTGTAATCTTCGTAACCAATAATCGTGAACGCGGATTCCGGATTCGCCCGGTCTTCATATCTGCGGATACGTGGATGTGCGTTCAACTCTTTATCGGCCAATGTCTTTATGTCGGTATTGGAAGAACGGTTCCAACGCTTTAAGTCGAATAGATGATCTGTAAACTCAAAGGCTAATTCACAACGGCGTTCGTGATATAGATCCTTCATCGTGGCGGTACCGGTAAGCGGTGTCAAGTTGGAGCGTAGGCGGATACGGTTGATGTCTGCGGTTGCTTTATCGGCTTGACCTGTCATTAAATATGCCTCGGCACGGAACAATAACATTTCTGCGAAACGGATGATCGGGAAATTGACACGGACCGTAGGCCAGTCTCCGTTAGCACTCACGGCTCCTTCACCTACAGGGTCTGAGTATTTGAACGCGTCCATGTATTTATTGATCATGAAACCAGCTTCAAGGTCGGAGGTAGACCAGAACTTGCGTGTCTCGCCGAAGAACGGGAACTCTTGGTTGTATTCCAAGATTGAACGTACTAAACGGTCATTACCTTTACCATCTTTCGCCATTTCTTCGTAGATGTCGTAAGAGGGCTTCATCTGCCCCCAACCATTATATTTGCCCCATCCTTTGTTCTCAAGGATAATACCCGGGAATTCGGTACCGCCCGGTAGTGCGCCGCCGATACTCGGAATAGTCCAGAGATATTCGGCGTTCCAATAATCTTTCAAGTCAGACGAGAATAGTTCCGCGAATGTAGGAGCTAGATCTCGATTGTAGTTGTTCTCCAATTGATTGACCATCTCGATGACGTTGTTCCATTGGGTAGCATCCCAAGTAGCCCAGTAAGCATAAGTTTTCGCTTTGAACGCCACGGCAGCAGCCTGATGTGCCCGGCCCCGGTTGTCGGCGTCATAGGATTCGAAGTTTGGAAGGTAGGCGATTGCCTTGTCCATATCTTCATGATCAGTTTATAATTGTCCATAACGGTAGCTTGCTGAGGCGGTATGGAGTTGTCGTAATCGTCGGGGAAGTCCTCGTAACGTACGAAAGGCACTCCTTGTTTATCCGTACCGTACCGATAAGCGATCAGATAATGTGCCCAGCCGCGACTGAAGTAAGCTTCGCCCAAGCTGCGTTTCTCGACGGCGGTCAGCGTCGTTTCCTTTTCTTTCTTCACTAATTCTTGGATGATCCAATTCGCACGGGACATAGTAGAATACATACGGCTGAATACATCTCTTAGAGGAGATTCATCACCGGTATAGGCTAAGGTCGCCAAAGAGTTATAACCGCGTGTACGTCCCCAAACAATGTCGCATGCGGCTCCCTGTTCCCAGAATAACTCACGGCCGTAACAACCTTCTTGATGGAATCTTTCATATAATCCGTCAATGGCATCAATGGCCTGTTGATCATTCAAGAAATAGGAGGTTGTAGTTGCGTTTCCTTCCGGCTGAACGTCGAGGAAGTCGCTACAAGAACTACAAACCAATGCGGATAATGCTAATACTGTAATATATCTTTTCATTTTGATCCTTTGTTAATATGAATATCTTTTAAAACACCCGATTAGTATGTCAATTTGACTCCGACAGAGAATACGCGTGAAACCGGATACTTCAAGGCATCCCAACCGCCGGTTTCCGGGTCCATTCCTGAATAGTTCGTGATCGTGAAGAGGTTCTCACCGCTAAGGTAAACCGACATCATGCTGTTGCGTTCTTGCAGGTGAGCGCATTTCCGGATAACATCACTCAAGTCATAGGATACGGTGAAGTTCTTCAAACGCAAGTAAGAAGCATTCTCCAGATACCAATCAGACGGTGTGCTAAAGTTGCTATTCGGGTCGTTTTTCGATAAGCGTGGAATATTCGACCTGTATTCGACGGACTCCAAGCGTTCATGATCTCTTTTGAGCGGTTGAAGTTTCCTTCTACATCGCTTAAGGCCATATATTTACCTACATATAAAGATTGTGCTCCACCTACGCCTTGGAACATAGCGCTTACGGAAAGCTTCTTCCAAGTGAATCCTCCGGAGAATGAGAATGTAGTTTTAGGTGTAGCGCTACCGCAGTATTGACGGTCTTCATCATTGATGACTCCATCACCATTGGCATCGACGAATTTCAAATCGCCGGCTACAGCGTCCGGTTGGATTCGTTTTCCGTCTTTGTTTACATAAGCGGCTGCATCCGCATCGCTTTGAAAAATGCCGTCAGTCTTGATCAGATAGAAAGAGGCCAGCGGTTCTCCTTCGGCTGTTTGATACATATATGGAAGGTTACGATAACTTCCATCGAAATATGCATCATTTTTGGTGATACCTGTCCAAACGCCCGGGGTTCCGTCTGCGTTCTTTACCCCAATATCAGAAACCCAGTTCTTTAGATAAGAGAAGTTTCCGGAAACGAAGTACGACCAATCTTTATTTACCTGTTGGTTCCAATTGATTTGTGCCTCGAAACCTCGGTTGCGGACTTCACCTTGATTGACTAACATGGCATCGATACCGATCGTTCCCGGCCAGTTCATCGTTTGCGACTGGATCAAGTTGAACGTGCGTTTGTCGAAATAGTCGAATGCCATGCTCAAGCGATTGTCGAACATGTTCACATCTAGACCTAAGTCCCATTGCTCGGAAGTTTCCCATGTTAAGTTGGGATTTAATGCGGTAGAGTTATAGACGAAGTTTCCCCAAATCTTGTTCGATTCTACGCCGTACTGTGCCTGCTCCGACCAATAATTCTTACCTAATAAAGCTGATTTGTAATTGTAACCGATAGATCCTAGATTACCGACACGTCCCCAAGAAGCACGGATCTTCAATAAATTCAGTGTCTCGCTCTTCGGGAAGAAAGATTCATTAGAGATTTTCCATCCGGCTGTTACGGCAGGGAAGTCGCCATAGTTATTATCTTTAGGTAGACGGCCTGCGTAATCACGACGCCAAGAGGCTGTAACGAAGTAACGATCGTTGAAGGAATAAGCCAGACGGGCGATCAAGGATACGTTTGCGTCAGGACCGGTCAAATAATCGGTAGCGGAAACGGAATTCGCATAGGATAGATATTGTAAATAAGCGGATTCGTCAGATAAATCTTTTCCATTGACCTCTAGCCCTCGCTTGCTGTAATGATCGGCCGTAGTGGATAGTAAGACACCCACGGTGTGCATCTCATTAAACGTATTGTCGTAAGTCAATGTGTTTTCCGTTTTCCATGCGTCTGCACGGTAAGTCGTTTCATCCAGATTATTTGTCAAGGAGGGTTTTCCCACCTCGTCACGGATCGGGCTGAAGTTCTTATATAGATTATTCTTTAGGTTGTAAGTGAAACGGCTCGTGAACTTTAAGCCGGTAACGATATTCGCTAGTTCCAGACTGGTCGTACTCCAGATGTCGCTGGTTCGGTCATAGCGGTTTTCCGCTTCCAGCAAGCGAACCGGATTGACAGCGTCTCCGTGGATATCCGCGAAGTTGGAGCCATATTTGGCGATGTAATCCGGGTCTTCGGTCGTTGTTCCACCGTAAGTACCATCCAGTGGATTGTAAACCGTAGCGCTGGCAGGCATATACATAGCCGCCGCGACAACTCCCGTATAACCACTGTCGGTATCTTTTGAACGGCTTTCGTTGTTTTTCCAAACCACGTCTTCGGTGATAGTCACCCATTTGTTCAGTTTGAATTTACCGTTGTAACGAAGTGAAAGGTTCTTGTTGAAAGTATTGATCAATACACCTTCATCGTTATCGTAAGCAAATGAAACACGGTTGGAGGCATTCTCGGAACCAACATTCAAGGCTACGTTATGGCGTTGGTAGAAAGCGGTGCGGAAGATCTCGTCCATCCAGTTGGTACGTGTGGTACCTACCCATGGGTTCTTGGTCAAATCCCAACCGGTCGGCAATGTAAGCCCCGCGTTTGCGTAAGACAGTTTTCGCATCTCGAGTTGCTCTTCCGCATTTAACGGCTCGATTACGTTGCTGGCTTTACGAACACCGAAAGTCGCGTCATAGCTCAACGAGGTCTTGCCCTCTTTCGCCTTCTTGGTGGTTACCAAGATAACACCGCCGGCTCCGGATTGCGCTCCATAGATAGCGGCAGAGGCAGCATCTTTTAAAACGACAATCGTCTCGATATCATTCATAGAGGCGATGGGTGCGCCGGGAACACCGTCAACAACCCATAATACGTTATCGCCATTCTGTGAGCCTTGTCCACGGATCACGATCGAGGGTGTAGCCGTCGGGTCTCCACCGTTCGCTTGTACGGTAACACCCGCTAACTGCCCTTGCAACATACTTTCGGTAGAGGTAACCGGACGGGCCACCAAGTCTTCCGTGTTGTTCAGCACGCCCACGGAAGCGGAGAGATCTTGTTTGCGTTGCCCCGCTCCATAACCGAGTACGACTACCTCATCCAATTTCTGCGTATCTTCTTCTAGGATGATGTTGAAGGTCGTATTCCCGTTTATTGGGATACTTTGCGTCATATAACCGATATAACTGATCTCTAAGGTAGCGTTTTCCGGAACTTCCAGCAGGAAATCTCCATCGAGCCCGGTGATTACTCCGTTTGTCGTCCCTTTTACGATCACGTTCGCGCCAATTACGGGAATCCCCGCCTGGTCTTTGACGATACCGGAAATCTGTTTCGTACTTTGTTGGTAGATGCTGGGACTCGGAAGTTCTAAGCCCGATGGTTGCCCGAAGACGGGAGAAGCTTGAGCGGTTTGGGTACCTGCCACTATGCCACATAAAGACATCCCTACGCATAGATGCTTGACAGGGATGAAATCATAAAGCCGTTGTTTCATGTTTGCGCATTTTAGTGTTTATCTAAATCTGCCGCAAAAGTAGTCGTAATATGTGCGAGTATAGTGGAAGGTCTTATGAAGTGTTTGTGAATAAAATGTTGCAAAGCTGTTGCAGCCTTACTGCAACGCACGTGCGGTGTTACTGCGACAGGTGTGCAGTAACACTGCAATGTGGGTTGCAGTAATCAGAAATCAAAGTATCGTTTAGCGTTGTTGTAACTGATGTCCTCCACCATCTGTCCAATGAAGGAAAGCTCGGAGGCGGGCAATAAGCCTTTCTCTATCTCATTGCCTAGCATATTACAAAGGATCCGGCGGAAATACTCATGGCGGGGATATGACAGGAAGCTGCGGGAATCTGTCAGCATACCGACGAAACGGCTTAAAAGACCGAGGCTGGAAAGTGCGTTTAA
>ENA-OQCK01000297-OQCK01000297.1-human-gut-metagenome-genome-assembly--contig:-NODE-297-length-29200-cov-9.645719_pt1 | contig 29200 bp, 28 predicted proteins | sample MGYA00242498_ERZ504578 | MGnify/ENA primary metagenome ERZ504578 (study PRJEB26092, sample SAMD00036229) | human gut metagenome | host: Homo sapiens | study: EMG produced TPA metagenomics assembly of...
CTAGCTGTACATGTATGCGACGTACGAGTGTACATCGATCGATGCTCAAGACGTACGTAGCTGTACATCGATGATGCTCAGACGTACGTAGCTGTACATCGATCGATGCTCAGACGTACGTAGCTGTACATCGATCGATGCTTTTATAATAAGCGTTGGGATTGAAAGAGCACCATCGTAAGGTAGCGGAAGACGGTTCGTTTATCTTGGTTTATCTAACGGATGAGCAAACCGGTTTCTTGATGGAGCTGACTTGGCTGCGTGACCGGAAAGAACCTTATGAGCTAGGCGACAATGAGAGCCATCTTTGTTTCCGGGTAGCCGGCGATTATGAGGAGGTACATAAATACCACAAGGAAATGGGAGCGGTTTGCTTCGAGAATACCAAGATGGGATTGTATTTTATTAATGATCCGGATGACTATTGGATCGAGATATTACCGTTGCGATAATTCTCCATTATTATATAACAATGTTGCTTAACATAAGTTTTCGAAAAAAGAAGATAAAATGACAGGAATCTGTAAAATTTTCTTCAAATCGTATTGCAACTTGTGTTAAACCTCTTATATTTGCTACCCAGAAAGAGGAAAATCATTATTAATCCTAAATATAAAATCATGGAGAAGCCTTATGTAGTAGGTATCGATATAGGTGGTACCAACACTGTTTTTGGTGTAGTTGACGCAAGAGGAACAATCTTGTATAGTGGATCAATTAAGACTGGTAAATATGCAGACGTTAATGACTATGTAGCGGAACTTGCTAAAGGTCTGAAGTCTGTTATTGATCAGGCTGGTGGTCCGGATAAGATTAAAGGTGTGGGTGTAGGTGCTCCGAACGGAAACTTTTTCAACGGATGTATCGAATTCGCTCCGAACTTGCCTTGGAAAGGTAAGATTCCTTTGGCTCAATTGATCAGCGAACAGATTGATGGTATTCCTGTTGCTTTAACAAACGACGCCAACGCTGCCGCTATCGGTGAGATGACTTATGGAGCCGCTCGCGGTATGAAAGATTTTATCGTGATCACTTTGGGTACCGGCGTGGGTAGCGGTATCGTAGTAGGTGGTAACTTGGTATACGGACATGACGGTTTTGCCGGTGAGTTGGGCCATGTTATCATGCGTCGTAACAACGGTCGTCAGTGTGGTTGCGGTCGTCAAGGATGTCTGGAGGCTTATGCTTCAGCTACCGGTGTGCTCGTACGGCTCGTGAATATCTGGAAATCCGTAAGGACGAGAGTGTTCTTCGCGACTTGGATCCGGATGAAATCACTTCAAAAGACGTATACGACGCAGCTATGAAGAATGATAAGATCGCTCTTGAGATTTTCGAGGCTACCGGCTCTATGTTGGGAGAGGCTTTCGCTGATTTCGTAGCATTCTCTAGCCCGGAGGCTATCATTTTGTTTGGCGGTCTTACGAAAGCTGGTGATTTGATCATGAACCCGATTAAACGTTCAATGGAGAAAAATATGTTGAAGTTTACGCAGGTAAGACTAAATTATTATTCTCTCAATTGAAAGAGAGCGATGCTGCCGTATTAGGAGCAAGTGCTTTGGGTTGGGAAGTAAGAGACCAAAGCGCTGGTTTGGAAGTCTAAATCCGGTTTTGCGTATAACGAAAAGACATTTGCGAAATAAGGCAAGCCGCATCTATATTTAGGTGCGGCTTGTTGTTTTTAATTGAATTATAAATCATAAAGTATGAGACATCCGTTGTATCAATTTCAGTTTTGCTCGGTTTGCGGGGCAAAAGCTTTCGTGGAACATAACGAGAAAGCGAAAAAATGTATGGTGTGCGGTTTTGTTTATTATTTCAACCCGTCGTCGGCTGTCGCTTGTTTCATAAAGAACGCTAAGGGGGAGTTATTGCTGGTTCGCCGAGGAAAAGAGCCGGCTAAAGGTACATTGGATTTGCCCGGTGGCTTCGTCGATATGTTTGAGTCGGGGGAGGAGGCCGCTCGCCGGGAAGTAAGGGAGGAGACGGGGTTGCATATCCAGAATTGTCGTTATTTGTTTTCCTTGCCTAATTTATATATGTATTCCGGCTTTGAGGTGCATACGCTGGATATGTTTTATGAGTGCTTGGTAGACGATTTCAATAACGTGCATGCGGAAGATGATGCCGCCGAGATCGTGATCCTTCGCCCGGAGGATGTGAATCCGGAAGACTTCGGTTTAGACTCTATCCGAAAGGCGGTACCGATCTATCTTGGTAAATATTGATAGAACTTGCCTTCTGTTTGGCGCATATTACTTATATTTGCGAATTAGAACGAATAGGCACTGAAGTAAGTGCTTGTATTAAAAAGCAAATGAGTGATGAAAAGAATACTTATTCCGCTGTGTCTGGTAGTAGGCAGCCACATGGCAAGCGGGCAGAGATCGTATCAATTTGATGCGCCGAACCGTTTGTTTGTCGAAGGCAAGGAGTTGTTTAGTTTGAAGAATTATTCAGGTTGCATCGATAAACTGGAGGCGTATAAACAGCATTCCACGGATGCCGACTTGATTCAAGAAGCCGATTATATGTTGGTCTACTCTGCTTATGAGCAAGGTCGTCCCAATGCCGTTGAGTTATTGAAAGATTATCTGGATGTGTACCCGGCTTCCCGTCATGCGGACGAGGTGAACTTCTTGATCGGTTCCGCCCATTTCGGACTGGGAGAGTATCAGAAAGCTATCTTTTGGTTTAACGAATCGAACATTGATATGCTAAGTCCGGAACAACAGGAGGCTTATTGTTTCCGTTTGGCTTATTCCTTGTTGCAAACCGGGGATATGGAGAAGGCCCGTGGTTATTTCGCACGGATCGAGCAGATCGGAACGAAGTACCGGGAAGCATCTACCTATTATGTCGCTTATATCGATTACGCGACCGGTAAATACAACAATGCCTTGGTGGAATTTACCCGCTTGAAGGACTTGCCTGATTATAAGGAGCGATCTTTGTACTATATCACGCAAATTTATTTTATACAGAATAAATACGAGAAAGTGATCAGCGAAGGCAAGGAATTGTTAGCCTCTTATCCGGATAGCGAGAACAATAGCGAGGTTTACCGTATCATGGGTAACGCCTACTATCATCTGGGAAATGAGGATCAAGCGATTAATATGCTGAGTAAATATGTATCCTCGACGGATAGCCCGTTGAGGGGCGATTTATATATCTTGGGCGTATGTTATTACAATAAGGGTAATTACAGTAGCGCCGTGAACGCTTTGGGACGGACCGTTCGTGAGAACGACGCCCTTTCGCAGAACGCTTATCTGTATCTGGGGCAAAGTTATCTGAAATTAAAAGATAAGAATAACGCCCGTATGGCCTTCGAGGCTGCCGCGACTTCTTCTTTCGATAAGCAAGTGAAAGAGGCGGCTATGTATAATTACGCTTTATTGATCCACGAGACCGCTTTCACGGGCTTTGGCGAGTCGGTGACAATCTTCGAGGATTTCTTGAATGATTTCCCGAATTCCAAATATGCCGATAAGGTAAACGATTATCTGGTGGAGGTTTATTTGACTACCAAGAACTATCAAGCGGCTCTGAACTCTATCGATAAGATCAAGCATCCGAGTACGAAGATCTTGGAGGCGAAACAAGATATCTTATTCCAGTTGGGAACGCAGGCGTTCACGAATATGGAATTGGATAAGGCGGTCGATCTTTTCAGCCGTGCGATCTCACTGGGCGCTTATAATCTGGAATCTCGTAACGACGCTTATTTCTGGCGTGGGGAATCTTATTATCGTCAAGGTGAGTATAATAAGGCGATTTCCGATTATCGTACCTATTTGAATAATACCCGCCAACGTAATACGGATATGTATGCCTTGGCACATTATAACTTAGGTTACAGCTACTTCAAATTGAAAGAGTATGGAGAGGCGTTGAACCGCTTCCGTCAATACGTGAATCTGGAAAGCAATCAGCAGACTCCGGCTTATGCGGACGCTTATAATCGTATTGGCGATTGTTTATTCCACAACCGTCAGTTGCTATGGCGGAAGAGAATTATACCCGTGCGGCGCAATTGCAACCGTCCGCCGGAGATTATTCGGTGTATCAGAAGGGTTTCTTGCTTGGGTTACAGAAAGATTATAAGGGAAAGATCAGCGTAATGGATCGTTTGATCCGTGATTTCCCGGAATCACAATATGTGGATGATGCCTTGTTTGAGAAAGGACGTTCTTACGTGTTATTGGATAATAATCAAGCGGCTGCGGCAAGCTTTGAGCAATTGATGCGTGATTTTCCGCAAAGCAGTCTGGCTCGTAAGGCCGGCGTACAGCTTGGTTTGATTTACTTCAACGACAATCAGCCGGAGAAAGCGGCCGAGCTTATAAGAGCGTGATTAGCAATTATCCGGGTAGCGAGGAGGCGAAAGTGGCCTTGCAAGACTTGAAGTCCGTATATATCGAGCTGAACGATATCAATTCGTTTGCCGCCTATGCGAATTCGTTAGGTGGAAATGTTCGTTTCGAGGTGAGTGAGCAAGACTCCTTGACCTATTTGGCAGCCGAGAAGTTATTTATGCGAGGCGATAATGAGGGCGCTCGTCGTAGCTTGACGAATTATTTGCAAACCTTCCCGCAGGGAGCGTTTAGCTCGAACGCTAATTTCTATTTGGCAAGTATCGCTTTTGCCAAGAAAGAACAGGAGGAGGCGAAACGTTTGTTCTCGTTAGTATTGGAGAGCGGTGATACGAAATTCAGGGAAGAGTCTTGGGCTCGTAAAGCTGAGATTGAGTATCTGGATAAGGATTATGCCGCCGCTATGGAAAGTTTCAAACATCTACAGGCGGTAGCGGAGAATCCGGAGAATAAGGAGGCCGCTAAATTGGGCTTGATGCGTTGCGCCGAGTTGACCGGTCAGCCGCAAGAGGCTTTGCTTGCCGCCAACGATTTGCTGAAGGAACCGAAGCTATCTCCCGAGATTATGTCCGAGGCCCGTTATGTCCGTGCGAAGGCTTATATCAGCTTGAAGCAGGAGAACAAGGCGTTGGCCGACTTGAAGGAGATCAGCAAGGATACCCGTACGATACACGGGGCGGAGGCTAAATATCTATTGGCTCAATTGTATTATGATAATAAGGATGATAAGAATGCCGAGACTGTCTTGATGAACTTCATCGAGAACGGTACGCCTCACCAATATTGGTTGGCACGGGGCTTTATCTTGTTGCTGATATTTATATCCGCCAAGGTGATGATTTCCAAGCTCGTCAATATCTGACCAGTTTGCAAAACAACTACAAGGGCGATGATGAGATCGCCGCGATGATCGAAGACAGATTGGGTAAACTAAAGAAATAAAAGAAAGCGATGAAGACTATATATAATGTAAAGGCGTTGTGTGTGGTAGCTTTGCTGGGTTCGGCTGCTGCTGCGAGTGCGCAAGAGGATGTTACGAAAGAAAAGAACCTGAACCGAGAGATGACGCTTGAACGGGAGTATGATCCTTCCGTGCAGGACGCTAGCAAGGTAAATACGCTTCCCGTGGTGAAAGAGCCGGAGGTTCGTAAGATCCCGATCGATTACTCGAATTATACGATCGCCGCCGATCCGCAGAAAGAGATTAGTTTGTTGCCTTCCGGAATATCATGACGCAGATGGACTACAACAAGCGCCGGGGATATTTTAACTTCGGTGTAGGCACATATCTGAATATAAACGGTGATTTGGGATATCATATCTTGAGTACCGAGAAGGATAAGTTGAATATTTGGTATTCACATCGTTCTACGAATGGAAAGGTGAAATATATTCAGATGGACGATGAGAAGGTGAAGGCGAAGATCAACGATAATCTGGGAGGCATCAATTTCAAGCATGTTTTTGATAAGACGATATTTAGTATTGGTGCGAAGTACGGATATTCGGCGTTTAATTATTATGGACAGCCATTGATGTAACATCAAGTACTACAAACTCGGATTTATTAAATAGAGCGGATCGGGAAACAAACCAAGTGAATCAGACGATAGCTGCTAATATCGGATTTGAGTCGAAGGAAGACGCACCGTTCGGGTACTTACTGGATTTGGGCTATATAAATTTCTCCCATAAATACGGGCTGGGCAAACCAGCGGATGGTCCTACAGAACATACTTTTGACGCTAAATTCGATTTGAATGCCGGTTTTAACGGGAATATGCGGATTGGCTTGGGTGGACAGGTAGAGTATTTCAACTATAGTTTACCCGGAAAAAAAGAAACTACATCAGGTACCTATTATACTTATGAGTTCGAGAATCATGCGGAAGTAATCCTTTCCCCATATTATAAGGTAGAGGGGGATAGCTGGAACTTGAAATTGGGTGCTAATGTGATGTTGGTGACCGGTGATAATAGTAAGTTCATGGCTTCACCTAATATTGCGGCAGACATAGAGGTGGCAGATAAGACCTTGCTTTACTTAAACGCTGGTGGTAAGTTATATTCCAATAGTATGTATGAGACCTCTTTGGTGAATCGTTATGTAAATCCTACAAAAGAGATCGCCCCCTCCCGTAATTGGTTGGATGCTACTTTAGGTATAAAGAGTGGCGTGGCTCCTGGTTTTTGGTTCGATGTGTTCGCTGGTTATAAGATAACGAGCAGCGATGTGCTTTTCTTGCCGTCGAGAATTTATGATAGAGATCACTTCGGGAATTTCAGCGAGGCTATGTCTGATATCGATACGAAACAGCTTTTTATTGGCGCTAACTTGAAGTATAGTTATCAACAATTGTTCGATGTGTCTTTAAAGGGAGTATATAATAATTGGAAAGCGAATTTTGGTGATACATGGATTGGTGGGGAAGCTAACGGGGAACTAGCCCATGCTTGGGGCAAACCTGAGATGGAAGTGACGGCAGACTTGACGGTTCGTCCGGTAAAGAATGTCTCCGTATTGCTGGACTATTATTTGGCTACTGGACGTTATACCCAATTAGGTGGAGCGGGCGAGTATAAGATGAACAACATCAACGAGCTAAACCTAACAGGTACCTATACCTTCAACGATACCTTTGGTGTTTACGCAAAATTGAATAATATCCTTTGCCAGAAGTATGAGGTATATTACGGATATCCTTTGCAAAGCTTTAGTGCGATGATTGGCGTTAATATCAATTTCTAACACTTGAAATAGGAAGGATGGGTGACATAAATATCAAACAACTGGAAAGCCTTCGCTGGAGGATGCGGGTGATCGAGACGCTGACCGTGATCGGGACAGCGTGGATCGCCTTGGCGGTTTACCAGAAGAAGGAAGAACTGGTTTATTATTTGGTGGGAGCCGTAGTCCTTCTATTCTTGTTAAAGTATTATACGCAATTCCGTCTGCGAAAAAGACAGTTCGTCTCTAATCTCGTGGAGCAGCGGACGATGGAATTGCGTTTCCAGCGGGATGCGATGCAAGCGGAGTCGGAGAAACTATCCCGTGCCCTTTCTGCCTTGGCGGACGCTCAGGACGAGTTGGTTCGTAAGGAACGTCTGGCATCGATCGGCCAATTAACGAAAGGTCTGGTGGATCGTATCTTGAATCCCTTGAATTATATCAATAACTTCGCTCATTTGTCTGCTGCATTAGCGAAAGATATCAAGCAGAATATCGATGAGGACGAAGAGACCGGTAAACACGATAATTATAATGATACGCAAGAACTGCTGGTTCTTTTGACCGGCAATCTGGATAAGATCGCCAAGCATGGTGATAACACGGTGCGGATCGTAAAAGCGATGGAAGAATTGCTGAAAGATCATTCGGCGAATCGAACCTGCGTGGATATTAATGATTTATGTAAGGTCAATCTGGATATCTTGCGAAAGAATTATGCGAAGGAGATCGAGAAGAATCAAGTAGATCTATCATTCTCCGGGCTTTCCGTACCGTTGACAATCGAGGTGAATATCGATCAGATGGGAAAAGCCTTGTCGCAGATATTGGATAATAGTATATATGCGGTCTTGAAAAAGGCCGGAGAGCCGGGATATCAGCCTTCTGTCTCGTTGGTATTGCGTATTCAAGCGGATAAGCTGCAAGTGGTTATCCGTGATAATGGCGTCGGTATAGAAGAAACGATAAAGACGAAAGTCTTTTCTCCGTTCTTTACCACCAAACCGACCGCGGAAGCGGCAGGAACAGGTCTTTACTTGAGTCGGGAGGTCGTTTTGAACCATAAGGGTACGATCGCTATCGAGTCGGAGAAAGATAAATATACGGAAGTTACGATTACGTTGCCTATTTATAGTTAGGAAAGGAGGTTCATCATGATACAGGATTTACATACCGAGATCGATCGGTTAAAAAGGCGAATTAAACTTTGCGAGCGGGTTACGCTGGGTAGCTTGGTCGGTATTTGTGTATCTGTGAAGTTCGGTCATCAAGAATGGATCGGATTGCTTTTCTTGATTCTGTTTTGCCAGATCTCTAAGTTCGTTTTCAAGCGGAAACTCAAACAAAAAGAGTATTTGGTAAAAGAGGTAGAGGAGCGTACGCAGGAGATCCGTTCGGAGAAAGACGCTATCCAAGAGGAATCCGAGAAATTGGCGGCGGCTTTGAAAGCCTTGGGTGAGGCGCAGGACGAGCTGGTCCGTAAGGAACGGATGGCTACCGTAGGGCAATTGACCCAAGGTTTGGTGGACCGTATCTTGAACCCACTGAATTATATCAATAACTTCGCGAATCTGACATCGGGGTTGGCCAAGGATCTCCGGGAAAATCTGGATAGTCAGAAAGAGCATCTGAAACCGGATGTGTATGACGACTCGGTAGATTTGCTGAATATGATGACCAGTAATTTGGAGAAGATCTCCGAGCATGGTTTCAATACGGTCCGTATCGTTAAGGCGATGGAGGAATTGCTGAAAGACCGAAGAGGTAATCTTACGCTTACCAACATAAACGGATTATGCCGGATCGCCTTGGATAAATTGAAGAAAACGTATGAGCAGGATATTCAAGAGAAGAATATCCGGATTGTTTTCGATAATTTGACGTTGTCTTTGATGATGGAGGTAAACGTGGAGCAGTTCAGTAAGGTTCTGGCCGGGATATTGAAAAATTCCATGTATGCCTTGTTGAAGAAATCGGAGACCGTGACTTTTAGTCCGGAGATATTCCTTGGATTGAAAGTCAATAAGGATATGCTGGAAATAACGATCCGGGATAACGGGTCCGGTATCGACGAGAATATAAAAGATAAGATATTCGCTCCTTTCTTCACGACAAAGACAACGGGGGAAGCGGCCGGCGTAGGGCTTTACCTATGCCGTGAGATCGTGCAAAACCATCGGGGAACCATCGAGGTGGAGAGTAAGAAAGGAGAATATACCCAGTTTCTAATTACGATCCCTGTATATCAACCGAAAACAATTACACCGCCTAAAGAGGAGGAATAGATATGGAAGACCAGAGTAAGGAAATAGAACGGCTACGTTTGCAAGTGAAGAACTTAGAGAAATTATCTTCTTTAGGTATGTTGAGTGCCGGGATTGCGCATGAGATCCAGAATCCGCTCAACTTTGTCATCAATTTCAGTAAGCTGTCCTCTAAGTTAGTGGATGACTTGGAAGATATTTTAGAAGAAGAGAAAGATGTCTTGCCTCCGGAATCTTGGGAGAAGCTGACCGCCTTGCATGAGGAGTTTAGCGAGATCGTTAACGATTTGCATGGTAACTTGAAGAAGATCGAGGAACATGGAAACCGGGCGACAAGTATCATCCGGGGTATCTTGCTTTATTCCAGAGGGAAGGATGACGAGTACATCCCTACGGATATCAAGAATCTGGTGAAGGAATATGTTTGGCTGGCTTATCATTCGATGCGAGCGAACTATAAAGGTTTCAATATCGCGATCCGGGAGCATTACGAGGAAGGGCTTCCGATGCTGAAAGTGATCCCGCAGGATTTGAGCCGTGCGGTATTGAATGTCATGAATAACGCTTGCTATGCGGTCTATAGTAAATCCAAGCTCTCGCCGATCGGGTATGAGCCGGTTATATCCGTGGATCTACGGAAGGAGGGAGATCATTTAAGATTGAGTATCGAGGATAATGGTATCGGTATGCCGGAGGATATCCGGGAGCAGATATTCTCCGCGTTTTTTACCACGAAACCGGTGGGAGAGGGAACTGGCTTGGGGCTATCTATCACTCGATCCATTATAGAGGAGAAGCATGACGGGAAGATAGAGGTGGAATCGAAAGAGGGTGAGTTTACCCGTTTCATATTCCTTATTCCATTAACGAAATAAACAGAAGAATTATGGCGATCAAGATATTAAGCGTAGACGACGAACAGGATCTGGAAGCGTTGCTAACCCAATATTTCCGTCGGAAGATCCGTAAGGGAGAGTATGAGTTCTCCTTTGCCCATAATGGCTTGGAGGCGTTGAGGATGATGTTGGACCATCCGGACTTTGATATCATATTGAGTGATATCAATATGCCGGAGATGGATGGCTTGACATTGCTGACGAAGATTAACGAGATGCGTAACCCGGCCTTGAAATGTATCATCGTATCAGCTTACGGGGATATGGAGAATATTCGTACCGCCATGAACCATGGTGCTTTCGACTTCGCTACCAAGCCGATCGATATGGAGGATCTGGAACGTACGATCGAGAAGGCGGTCGAGCAGATTTCTTTTATCAAGGAGGCCCAAAAGGAACATCATCAGCTAGAGGAGATCCAATATGACTTGAACGTGGCACGTGAGATACAGCAATCGATTTTGCCGAAGCAGTTCCCTCCGTTCCCGCAATATAAGCAATTCGATCTTTATGCGACCATGAGTGCGGCGAAAGCGTGGGGGGTGATTTCTATGATTTCTTCTTGGTGGACGATAATCATCTGGGTTTTACGATCGCTGACGTGTCGGATAAGGGGATTCCCGCCGCTATTTTCATGGCGATCAGCGTACGGTGATCCGTGCTACGGCGCTTAGGCAGCTTTCCCCGGCGGTCTGCATGAAGGAATCGAATGATCTATTGTGCCGTGAGAGTGTCAATGGGATGTTTGTTACTACTTTTTACGCAATCTTGAATATCCATACGGGCGACGTGGTTTATTGCAATGGGGGGCATAATCGTCCGGTTTGGATTCGTAAGAACGATAAGGTATCTCTTTTGCCGATGACTGGTGGGATGGCCTTGGGAGTCGTGCCGGGATTAGCTTATAAAGAACAATCCTTGAAACTGGAGGCGGGAGACAGCTTGTTCCTCTATACGGATGGAATCAGTGAGGCGATGAACCTGAGGAATGAGCAATATGGAGATATCCGTTTGGTAGAGGCTTGTAGCTCCGTAAAGAACCAATCCCCCAAATCTATGATCGAAGGTATATCCGAATCCGTCCAATCATTCGTGAACGGCGCTACGCAGAGCGATGATATTACGATGTTGGCGCTGACTTATAAAGGATAATCATTTGGATAAAGGTAATTTCTTAAAGTTTACTTATATGAAAAAAGCATTTTCTGTATTTTTATCATTTTGCCTGTGTACTATTACCATGCTAGGCTTTACCGCTTGCGGTGGTGATGAGCATGAGGATAAGCATGAGCATGGGCGAAGGACGGATCTAGTTGATGAGTTTGGTCGTATTCGTTGGGACGATCGGGTGAATCTATGGGCCATAGTTTGTTCCAAACCAATCGATTTCGTGGGTAATTACTATGTGGAGGATATGCCGATGGCTTATCAGCAGGAGGGGCTGAATGTTCGTTTCAGTGGAGTGGGCTATTCCTTGGAAGAGGGAAAGATTCCACCTACTATGTTGACAGAGGAATTCTTCTGTCTGCATGACTATACGATTACTCCCATGGAAGATTGAAATCTAAAGAAACATAAATTCATTGTATATCTTGTAGAGACGGGGCACGCCCCGTCTCTACAAATTACGATGGGCATTCTTAGCACCTAACATTGCCCATTATAAGCACTTTATAATGCCCATTGTAAGCCTTTAACGATGCCTATTATGAAAAGCTAACGTTATAGGTTGTAAATGAGCATTATACAAATAAACGCTATATCAATAACAACTAACTTCATAAACGTATAAAGTAGGGCTACTTGGACTTCTGGAATTTATTTGGGTGCGGGTGCTCTATCTTCTTAATGGTTGTACATATCCTTATTATAAAAGTCCAGCACCTTGATCGCCATATCGTAGGCCGCTTGTGCCGGGCTTTCCGGATTGATCTCTATCGCTTGTAGGTAGCTGTTGAGGGCTAGGCGTACGTTGCCTAGTTTATAATGAGCTTTTCCGAGGAGAAACCAAGCCTCGTCGGATCTCGGTTGCTCCGTGAGGTAAGCGTCCAAGAGCCGGATCGCTTCTTCTAGTTTATTCTCTGAAATAAGTCGCTTTATCTCTTCCATATTTTTGAATAGCTTTTTGATTTTGTCCCGCGAAGGTAAATAGAAACGCATGACTATATATATAATGTATAGGAAAAAACGCTTTTTTAGTGATCGATATACTGCGTACGTTAATTATTTGTGTAAGTTTGCACCCGATTTCTAACCAGCAAAAAATAGATATGCAAAAGAATTTGGTAATAGTGGAGTCACCCGCCAAGGCAAAAACCATCGAGAAGTTCCTCGGAAAGGACTATAAGGTTATGTCTAGCTATGGTCATATCCGCGACTTGAAAACGAAAGATTTCAGTATAGACCTCGAACACAATTATGCCCCGGAATACGTGATTCCCTCAGATAAGAAGAAACTCGTGACCGAATTGAAGAACGAAGCCAAGAAAGCCGAGCAGGTTTGGTTGGCTTCCGATGAGGACCGGGAGGGAGAGGCCATCTCTTGGCATTTATATGAGGTATTAGGATTGAAACCTGAGAATACGAAACGTATCGTTTTTCATGAAATTACCAAGAACGCTATATTACATGCGATCGAGACGCCGAGAGATATCAATATCGATTTGGTGAATGCGCAGCAAGCCCGTCGTATCTTAGACCGTATCGTGGGTTTCGAGCTATCCCCCATTCTTTGGCGTAAGGTGAAACCTGCTTTATCCGCAGGGCGCGTGCAATCGGTTGCCGTACGTCTGATCGTAGAGCGGGAGCGAGAGATCAACGAGTTTGTCTCGGAGGCCGCCTACCGTGTGATCGCTAGCTTTATCTTGCCGGATGGTACGACAATCCTCAAGGCGGAGCTGAACCGTCGTTTGAAAGATAAGGAAGAGGTGGAGGCATTCCTTGAATCTTGCAAGGACGCTTCTTTCACGATCGATGATATCTCGAAAAAGCCGGTGCGTAAAACACCAGCCCTCCTTTTACGACATCTACCTTGCAGCAGGAGGCCGCCCGTAAGTTGGGTTATTCGGTCTCGCAGACCATGATGATCGCCCAACGCCTGTATGAGTCCGGATTGATCACGTATATGCGTACTGACTCCGTGAACTTAAGTGATTTGGCTTTGGGGACGGCAAAAGAAGCTATCTTGGATACCTACGGTGAGAAATATTATAAATTCCGTCAATATCATACCAAGAGCAAGGGAGCGCAAGAAGCGCACGAGGCGATTCGTCCGACCTATATCAGCAATGATGAGATAAGCGGGACCGCTCAGGAAAAGAGATTATACGAATTGATCCGCAAACGTACGATCGCTTGCCAGATGGCGGACGCCGAGTTGGAGCGTACGACGATCTCCGTAGGCATCGGCGGCAAGAAAGAGAAGTTCGTGGCTACCGGTGAGGTCATTACTTTTGACGGTTTCCTTCAGGTGTACCGCGAGAGTTTTGATGACGAGAATGAGAAGGAACAGGAAAACGGCCTTCTTCCTCCGGTTACCTTGAACGAGGTATTGAGTATGAAGGATATCGTCGCTACCGAACGTTTCACGCAACGTCCTCCCCGCTATACGGAAGCAAGTTTGGTTCGCCGTTTGGAGGAATTGGGAATCGGTCGTCCTTCTACCTATGCGCCTACGATCCAGACGATTCAGAATCGAGAGTATGTCGTGAAAGGGGATAAGGAAGGAACGGAGCGTACTTATAATATCATAACCTTGGACCGGCATACGATCAAGGAAGTCCAAAAGACGGAGATCGTAGGAGCGGACCGGAATAAGTTGATGCCAACCGATATCGGTACGGTCGTGAATGATTTCTTGATGGAGTATTTCCCGGGCGTTATGGATTATAACTTCACGGCGAGCGTAGAAAAGGAATTCGATGCCGTAGCGGAAGGCGAGATGGTATGGACGGACGCGATCGATAAATTCTATAAACTATTCCATCCGATCGTGGAAGAGGCAGCCTCTGTCCGTACGGAACATAAAGTGGGTGAGCGTGAATTGGGTATCGATCCGAAGAGCGGCAAACCTGTTTTCGTGAAGATCGGTCGTTATGGCCCAGTCGTACAGATCGGGCAGGCGCACCCAGAGGATAAAGAGGCTCCTAAACCTCAGTTCGCAACCTTGATGAAGGGGCAGTCTATCGAGACGATTACTTTGGAAGAAGCCTTGAAATTGTTTGATCTACCCCGTACGATTGGTGAATATGAAGGTAAGGTCATGGTTGCCGCTGTCGGACGTTTTGGCCCGTTTATCCGTCATGACGGAAAGTTCGTATCCATACCGAAGGGCTTGAATCCTTTGTCGATAACAGCCGAGGAAGCTATCGAGTTGATCGAGGCAAAAAAACAAAAAGATGAGCAACGATTTATCAAGAAGTTCGATGAGGATCCGGAAATGGAGATCTTGAATGGTCGCTTCGGCCCTTATATCTCTTATAAGAAAAAGAATTACAGAATCCCTAAGACGATAGAGAAACCAGAGAACTTGACCTTGGAGGAATGCCAGAAGATAATCGCCGAGGCGGGAGAAAAACCTGCTGCGACGAAGAAACGTACGACACGGAAAAAGGCTTGATTATAGCTCTAAAAATTCATAGTTATGATTTACTAAACTCATAACTATGAATTTTTCAAAACATAACTATGATTTTTTAGACATCGATGCCCGTAAATTCTTTTAACGCATATCCGATCAAGAAGCTTAATGCGGCCACGCTAAAACTAAGTACTGCCATCTCGGTAAAACGCTTCCGGAAACTCTCGCTTCTCGCTATGGAATAATAATAGTTGAAAAGGGCGATGATACTCAACGCTATGATGAGCATAAGCCCTAAAGCCATTAATACGTTCGATATAAAGATAAATGGAGCGACCAAGGCGACTACCGTAAAGATATAAGCTATTCCCGTATAGATCGATGCCTTGACGGGATGTTTCCCGTTTTCATTTCCATTCTCGGACTTGGTAGATAGATATTCGGAGGAAGCCATGGATAATGCGGCGGCTATTCCAGTGATGCTTCCGGTCAAAGCTATTAATCTAGAGTCGCTCAAGGCAAGGGTAAAGCCAGCTAAAGCACCTGTAAATTCTACCAAAGCGTCATTTAGCCCCAGTACGACAGAACCCATATATTCCAACCGTTCCTCATTGATCAAGGCGATCAACCTCTGCTCATGCTCATCCTCGTCACGTGCGATTTGTTGCAAATCCGGATACTCATCATAAGAGGCGTAATCATTCTTGGCGCTTTCCTCGCTACCTTCCATTAGCTTAATGGCGAAAGTAATCCCCAAGATACGTGCCAACCAGTAGTATTTGGTGACACGTAATTTATTCGGGGAGATCTCTTGCCCCGTATACTTTTTCAGGATCGTATAATGTCCTTTCTCGTCATTCGCTATCTGTAGTAATACTTCCTTGTTGCTTGGATCTTTCTCGATAGCGGCGAGTTGCGTATAGAGAAGGCTCTCCGTGATTTCATTTTGTTGAAATCGAAGGAGAGCCTTTCTTGTTTTCTCGTTTATGTTCATCTTCTATCGTTACATTCTTTCCGGAACCTCGATGCCTAATAAATCCATACCGGATTTCACGATCTTAGCTACATTGGCGGATAAGACTAAACGGAAGTTCTTCAATTCCGGATTCTCTTCGCGAAGGATGGAGAAATCGTGATAGAATTGATTGTATTCCTTTACCAGATCATAAATATAGTTGGCGACACAGGCCGGGCTGTATAGCTTACCTGCCTCTTTCACGATCTCCGCATAATCGGCGATCATTTGGATCAGGTTCTCTTCTTTCTCGGAAATGGCGAAAGTAAGCGGTAACTGCTCCGGTAATACGATGCCCTGTTCCGCCGCTTTGCGCAATACGGAACGGATACGGGCGTAGGTATATTGGATGAATGGTCCCGTATTTCCGTTGAAGTCGATAGACTCTTTCGGGTTGAACGTCATATTCTTGCGGGGGTCTACCTTTAATATGAAATATTTCAAGGAGCCAAGACCTACGATACGGGCGATATTCTCAGCCTCTTCCGGAGTCATCTCGTCCAATTTCCCTAATTCTTGGGAAATCTCACGTGCGGTACTGATCATCTCGGCCATCAAATCATCGGCGTCTACGACCGTTCCCTCACGGCTCTTCATCTTACCTTCCGGTAGCTCTACCATTCCGTAGGAGAAGTGGACCAATCCTTTGCCGAACTCGAAGCCTAACTTATCCAATAAGATCGATAATACTTGGAAGTGATAATTCTGCTCGTTCCCTACCACATAGATCATCTTATTGATCGGGTAATCGTCGAAGCGCAGCTTGGCGGTACCGATATCCTGCGTCATATAGACGGAAGTTCCATCCGCACGAAGCAATAATTTCTCATCCAGCCCGTCTTTCGTCAAATCAGCCCATACGGAGCCGTCTTCACGGCGATAGAAAATCCCTTTCTCTAGGCCTTCCATCACCTTACCTTTTCCTTCCAGATACGTTTGAGACTCGTAATAAATCTTATCGAAATCTACGCCCATCATCTTATAAGTCTCGTTGAACCCGGCGTATACCCAATTATTCATCATTTCCCAAAGCGCACGCACCTCTTGGTCTCCGGCTTCCCATTTACGAAGCATCTCACGGGCTTCCGCCATCAAGGTGGATTGAGCCTCGGCTTCTTCCTTGGTAAGGCCTTTCGCTTCTAACGCATGGGTCTCCTCTTTTAATTTGTTGCTGAATAATACGTAAAAGTCACCGATCAGATGGTCGCCCTTCTTTCCGGTAGACTCTGGGGTAGCTCCATTTCCCCATTTCTGCCAAGCCAACATGGATTTACAGATATGGATACCACGATCGTTTACGATATTCGTCTTTACGATCTGGTTACCGTTCGCTTTCATGATCTTCGATAAGCTGTATCCTAATAAGTTATTGCGGACATGGCCCAAGTGAAGCGGTTTATTTGTATTGGGAGAGGAATATTCGATCATAACCAAAGGCGACTGCTCGGTAACCGGAATGATACCGTAAGCGGGCTGCTCATTGATCGAGTTCAGTAAATCGATCCAGCAAGAGCAAGCGACCGTCAGGTAAGGAATCCTTTGATTACATTAAATTCAGCTACCGCTGGCTCGTTTCTCAACAAGTACTCACCGATTTCCTGAGCGGTCTGCTCCGGAGATTTCTTCGACATGCGAAGGAATGGGAATACGACTAGGGTCAAGTGCCCCTTGAATTCTTTTTTCGTTTTTTGCAACTGCACTTGGCTAGCGGTGACATCCGCTCCGTACAGCTCTTTGATGCCGGCTATGATAGCCCGGTAATCTGTTGTTCGATAACCATATTCGTCTAACTATAATTCGGATTTTATTTGTACGCGAAGGTACACAAAAAAAGGATACAATTTGCATCGTATCCTTCTTCTATAGAGAATAATGGTGTTTCTTATTTGATTAGCTCGTTCAATTCAGCACCAGCCTTGAACTTCACGGCCTTGCGAGCTGCGATTTCAATGGTTTCTTTAGTTTTCGGGTTAACACCTTTACGAGCGGCCTTCTCTGACACAGAGAATGAACCGAAGCCAAGTAGAGCGACTTTGCCACCTTCTTTTAATTCGTTAGAAACTGTGTCAACAAAAGCTTCTACTGCCTTTTTAGCATCCACTTTGCTGAGACTGATTTTTCAGCGACTGCACTAATAAATTCTGATTTGTTCATGATGGTTTGACTGTTAATATATTAAACAAAACTATGATAACCGATAGACGGCTCCAAATGTAGTTTTATTTTGAAATATCACAAAAGAAAAACCTACTTTTTTTACCGATTTACATATGTTTTAGTATTATTATGGGCAAAAACGGCTAAAATATATTTACCTTTGCCGCTAAATTAACGTAGTATATGATGAATCAGACAAATTCGGGATTCTTGAATAGTATCCCGCCGGTAACGAAAAATCTTATCATTATAAACTTGCTATTTTGGGTAGCCAGCCTTGCACTGCCGAAGTCGGCATCGATTTGGTGGATTTATTAGGGCTTCACTTCCCGGGTGCTACCGACTTCAAGGCTTATCAGATCGTTTCTTATATGTTCATGCACGATACCCATTCGTTCGCGCATGTGTTTTTTAATATGTTCGCCGTTTATATGTTCGGCCGGGTATTGGAGAACGTATGGCCCCAAACGTTTCTTGATTTTTTACTTCGTGACGGGTATAGGCGCCGGTTTGGTACAAGAGGTGGTATGGTTCTTTAATTTGCGGGATGTGATCTTCGCTAGCCAAGACATGATAAACTTGAATGGAGCCCAGATTATCAGCAAAAGCGAGTTCTTGAATTATTTCGTGACCATTGGCGCTTCGGGTGCCGTATTCGGAATCTTGTTGGCATTCGCGATGATCTTCCCGAATGTTCCTTTGTACTTGATGTTCATACCGATCCCGATTAAAGCCAAATATTTCGTAATATTTTATGGTCTTGCCGAACTATTTATGGGTGTGGCTAGTTTTGGTGGCGATACGGTAGCGCATTTCGCTCATTTGGGGGGTATGTTATTCGGTTATTTCCTAATTCGTTATTGGAAAAAGAAAGATGCAGACAATGGACGGTATTTTTACTAATTTGAAGCGTATGTTTCAGTCGGGTAATATCCTGTCGAAACTGATATATATAAATGTAGGCTTGTTTATCTTGATACGTTTGGCCAGCATATTGTTTATGCTCTTTAATGTGCAAGGGGTACCTTTTTTGCAGTATTTGCAGTTACCGGCTTCTCCGGAACTTTTGCTCTTCCGTCCGTGGACGTTGTTTACTTATATGTTCACTCATTTTGACTTCTTGCATATCTTGTTCAATATGCTTTGGTTGTATTGGTTCGGGGGATTGTTCTTGAATTTCTTCAATGAGCGGCAGTTGGGAGGCTTGTATATATTGGGAGGTCTTGCGGGTGCGATATTGTTTGTCCTTGCTTATAATATTTTCCCTTATTTCCAGAACGTGGCTTCTTTTAGCTATTTGATGGGGGCTTCGGCATCTGTTATGGCGATCGTTTTCGCCGTGTCGTTTTACCGGAAGGATTTGGAGATTAATTTATTCTTGATCGGAAGGATCAAATTAATTTATTTGGCTATCTTTACGCTGGTGATCGATTTGTTGGCGATGACTTCTGATAATGCGGGAGGACATATCGCCCATATCGGCGGGGCTTTGTTTGGTATGTGGTTCGCTTCCCGTATTCGTAATGGAAAGGACTTGACCGCTCCAATGAATCGGTTGATCGACTGGTTCGTGAATTTGGGCAAACGGAAACCGAAGATGCGTGTGACTTATAAACGTAACGAGACGGATTATGAGTATAACGCACGCAAACATCAGGAGTCGGTGGATCTAGATACTATACTGGATAAATTGAAACGTTCCGGTTATGAGAGCCTTTCCGCTGAAGAGAAAAAGCGACTTTTCGACGCCAGTAAGAAATAACAGATACTTATGAAAACTCTACGGATTTTTCTTCAATTCTTATTCGTCGTAGCGAATGTGGTGGCTGTCGTATTGTTGATAGTCTCGGCTTATTCGGATCGGGTGTCTCCTGAGACGAGTATGACGTTATCTTATCTGGGATTAGCCTTTCCAGTCTTATGTGTAGTCAATCTTTGCTTTATTATCTATTGGCTGTTCTTATGGGAATGGAAGTTCTTATTGATCGGCATATTCTCCTTCTTGTTATGTTGGGGTCCCGTGAAACGCTATTTTCCGTTTCACTCGCATAAGGATGTCCCTCGGGAAGAGGTGCTGAAGGTGCTGACTTATAATGTGATGGCTTTTGGGTACAAGAATCATACGAAGATAGCTCCGAACAAGATTATCCAATATATCGCTAACTCGGACGCGGATATTGTTTGTTTGCAGGAATATGCCACGGCTAAATCAGAGAAGAGCCTTACTGCCTCTAAGATCTATGATGCGTTGAGGATGTATCCTTATCGTTCTGTATTTTATCAAAGCTCCACGAAATTCCAGAGTTTCGGCATCGCTGTGTTCTCCAAATATCCGCTGTCGAATTCCCGGATGGTGAAATACGATTCGGATTATAACGGCTCTTCCGTACATGAAGTGAACATCAAGGGAAAGAAGTTGACCTTGATTAATAACCATTTGGAATCGTTTAAACTGACGATGGAGGATCGGACCCGTTATTCATCCCTTATAAAGAGCTTTAGCTCGGATGGGTTGGACGATTTGAAAGGAGCGTTCGAGCAAAAGCTAGGACCTGCTTTCCGGATTCGGGCTAAGCAAGCGGAAGCGGTATCAAAAGAGATTAAGAACGCGAAAGGAGATTATGTCTTAGTATGCGGTGACTTTAATGATACGCCTATTTCTTATGCGCACCGTACGATCCAAGGGGATTTGACGGATGCCTTTGCCGAGTCTGGCCGGGGAATGGGCATTACCTATAATCAAAATTTCTTCTGGTTCCGTATCGATAATATCCTGCATTCCCCGAACATGACCTCTATGAATTGTTCCGTGGATAAGGTCGCTTATTCAGACCACTACCCGTTATGGTGTTATTTGAAACTTGAATAAAAGGGTTTCATCACTCGGATTCTGCGTTCTGCGCAGCGTCAAATACGTCGGCGAACAAGTTCTCGACAAAGAAGAAGGTAGCGTTACAGAATAGCTTAGGATCTTTGATCAGCGCTATCGTATTGCTATCCCCATTATTGGCGATCACATCTTCCGCTTTATAGGTCTTGTACTTTTTATCGTTTAGCGGATCGTATTGATATACGATATCGCTCGCCTCGATCGTGTATCGGTTGTCGAAGCAGGTGATACGCATTTTATATTTAATGATAGTCTTGTCTGTATCATTCAACAATAATTCAACCTTAGAGCTTACGAAGATGGTCCCTTTGTTCTTGTTCGAGTTTACGTTGGATAAGAAGACATCTTTTCCATAAGATTTCTTAGCCCATGCGTTAATAGCGTTGAATATTTCTAGTTTAGAGGTATTCTCGATCTCTACATCATCGCTATAGCATACCTTCCCGTTTTTCATGGGGGCGCATTCGTCTACCTCGCCTTTATGCCCCTGCGCCATGACTAGCACAGGGAACATCATATATATTAATAATAGAATCTTTTTCATAAATGCAACTCTCTTTTTCGTTATTTGATCCATACATTCGTAATCTCGCCGATTAACATCGTTTGCTGTCCTTCGGAGGTCTCGCCTTGTTTACGGCACTCGATAATAATCCATGGCGCATCGGCAGATGTGCCGGGCTTGGAGAAGGATAATCGATATACGTCGTTATTGCCAATCGCTTTATAAGCAGGACTATCTTTGGATATGGAGATTGTACTGATCGTTTTACCGAACATATTGCCTATGCCTTTCCATTCAACGTTTGCGTCGGTCGTATTTCCTTTTACGGCTTTGATTTGTAAAGCGTTGTCCGGTAACATTTGGAGGATCGTGCTAGGTATTTTGTCAGCTTGGAACGCTACGAAACCTTCCATCGGTGCCACAGCTCGTGTTTCCCGTTGCGGAGCGGATACTGGTTCTATCGGTGCGGTTGTCAGCAACTGTGCGCCTAATGTGTTGGTTGCGCTATCGAACGTCTTGTCCGCGAAGTCAATCGTGGCCTTACGGAACTTACCGCTGATACGGTTCAATTTCGTCTTGCTCTTATTCAAGGCATACTCGTCCGTGATCCATTCCTCGGCTAGGTATTTCTCCGGCTCGTTCTGGTAAGACACGTTATATTCATATCGGATGCCCGCAAGTTGCAGGGTACAAGCATGTTCCTTACATTCAATGATAATACGGTATTTCATCATCGCCCGATCGAGGGATAAGGCTGTGCTGGAGAATACTATATATTCTTCTCCGATAATGGCGATCTCGCCTTTTGCCTCATTTTGATAAGCTACTCTACTTTCCTTTGTGTTAAAATTTTCTTGTCCCCATTTTAATAGTTGTTGGTAGATTTGTGCCTTGCTTAAAGAGGGGGCATTAATCTCTCGGGTAAAAACGACTTTACCGTCTGCAACCGGAACGGCCCCTGCCAGATAGTGTTGATCCTCTTGCGCGAATAGCAGGGCGGGGATAAATAACAGAGCGAATAATAACTGTTTCATGGTATATTTTCCTTATTATTTTAGCCCCAAAGATATACATTTGCGTTTGAAATAAACTATGAGCGTGACAAATAATTATACTAATTGCTCTTTATCAAAGAAAAAAAGTCTATATTTGCACCCTGTGAAAAAACGAATATAAATAATGTAATAACATAAACCTAAGATTCAGATGCAAAACAAAGGATTTGTAAAGGTCTTCGCGGTGTTACTTACGCTTGTCTGTTTGTTCTATTTGTCGTTCTCGTTCGTGACGCAACATTACAACAGTAAAGCCGCTGAGTATGCGGGTGGAGATCCTGCGAAAGAGAGTGCTTATTTAGACTCACTATCTACTCAGAAGGTATGGTTAGGCTATACGCTTAAGCAATGCCGTGAAATGGAAATTAGTTTAGGTCTTGACTTAAAGGGCGGTATGAACGTTGTCCTTGAGTTGAACGTGGCGGATGTAATCCGTTCGTTGTCTAACAACAACCAAGACGAGAATTTCAACAAGGCGTTGGATTTAGCTTACGCGCATCAAGCGACTAGCCAAAAAGATTTCATCGACCTTTTCGCTGAGGAGTATAAGAAGTTGGATAGCGGCGCACGTCTTTCCGCTATTTTCAGTACATTCGAGTTAAAAGATAAAATCACGCCCCAGAGTTCAGACGCTCAGGTTGTTTCTGTTTTGAAACAAGAGTTGCAGAGTGCGATTGATAACTCATTCAACGTACTGCGTACTCGTATCGACCGTTTCGGTGTAGTTTCTCCGAACATCCAACGTTTGGAGACGGCGGGTCGTATCTTGGTTGAGTTGCCGGGTGTGAAAGAACCGGAACGTGTTCGTAAGTTGCTTCAAGGTAGCGCTAACTTGGAATTCTGGGAAACTTATAAGTTACCGGAAATCTATCAACAATTGGTTGCCGCTGATAATGTATTGGCTACTATCCTAAGTAAGGAGGCTTCCGCTGATTCTGTAGCTACCGATAATGTTGAGAAAATCGCTGATGCCGCTGATGCGAATGTAAGTGAGGCCGATTCTTTGTTGGCTGAGCTTGGTCAAGATAAAAAAGATACGGAAGCTAATCAAAGCATGGAAGAGTTCGCTAAGCAACATCCATTATTTGCTTTATTGCAGATTAGCCAGTACAACGGTCAGTTGTCTCCGGGTTCGACGGTAGGTATCGCTCAAGCAAAAGATATGGAGAAGATCAGCGAATACCTGAACATGAAACAAGTGAAAGAGGTATTGCCTCGTAACTTGGCTTTAAAATGGGGTGTAAAGGCGATCGATGATAAAGAGCAGTTCTTTGAGTTATATGCCTTGAAGGTAACGAACCGTGACGGAAGTCCCGCTTTAGGTGGTGACGTAGTAACAGATGCTAACGCTGACTTTATGCAACAAGCCGGTCGTTCAGAGCAAATGGTTAACATGGTTATGAATGCCGAAGGCTCTAAGGCTTGGGCTCGTTTGACGAAAGAGAATATCGGTCGCCAGATCGCTATCGTTTTGGATGAGATGGTTTATTCCGCTCCGAACGTAAACGATGAGATCACGGGAGGTCGTTCACAAATCACCGGTCACTTTACACCGGAAGAGGCGAAGGACTTAGCGAACGTATTGAAATCGGGTAAGATGGCTGCTTCCGTACATATCGTTCAAGAAGACGTCGTTGGTCCGTCATTAGGGCAAGAGGCTATCAATGCCGGTGTGATCTCTTTCGTGTTGGCATTGGTGTTGTTGATGATCTATATGTGCGCATTCTATGGATTGGTACCGGGATTGATCGCCGATGGTGCTTTGGTCTTGAACATTTTCTTCACGATGGGTATCCTTGCTTCTTTCCAAGCGGTTCTTACCTTGCCGGGTATTGCCGGTATGGTGTTGACGCTAGGTATGGCTGTCGATGCTAACGTATTGATCTATGAGCGTACGAAAGAGGAACTTCGCGCCGGTAAGTCTTTAGGAAAGGCGATCGCCGACGGTTACAGCAATGCGTTCTCCGCTATCTTCGACTCAAACTTGACATCTATCATTACCGGTATCGTATTGTTCTATTTCGGTACGGGTCCTATCCGTGGTTTCGCTACGACGATGATCATCGGTTTGTTCGCTTCCTTCCTTACAGCCGTGTTCTTGACTCGTATCGTTTATGAGGCATTGTTAGCGAAAGATAAATTGAAGAACGTGACATTCACGACTTCTCTGACGAAAGACTTGCTGACAAACCCGAAGATCAATTTCTTGGGTGCTCGCAAAGTCGGTTATTTAATTCCGACGGCAATCATCGTTTTAGGTGCTATCTCTTTTATGACGATCGGCTTGAATAATGGTATCGATTTCACGGGTGGACGTAACTACGTGATCCGTTTCAGTCAAGAGGTGAAGACAGACGATGTTCGTAATATGCTGGATGCCCAGTTAGACGGTTCTGTTAGTGTTATCCAGATCGGTACAGCGGATCAAGTGCGTGTATCTACCAACTATAAGATCGAAGACAATGATCCTACGGTAGATCAAGAGATCGAGAATAAATTGTTTGAGGGCGTGAAGTCCTTACTTCCGGAAGGAACTACATTAGATGAGTTCACGACTACTTTCATACAGAGTTCGCAGAAGGTGGGTCCTAGCATGGCAGACGATATCAAGAATAGCGCTATCTTAGCGGTAATCTTCGCCATGATCTGTATGGCCGCTTATATCCTGCTTCGTTTCCGTGATGTGTCATTCTCTGTTGGTGCGTTCGCCTCTGTTGCTACGACTACATTGTGTATCATTTCTTTCTATACTTTGTTATGGAAGGTTCTTCCGTTCTCAATGGAGGTAGACCAGACGTTTATCGCAGCTATCTTGACGATTATCGGTTACTCTATCAATGATACCGTGGTTGTATTCGACCGTATCCGCGAGACGATCGCTTTGTATCCGAAGCGTGATCGTTATCAAGTGATCAATGATGCGTTGAACTCTACCTTGTGTCGTACATTTAATACATCATTGACTACGTTGGTGGTTGTATTGTGTATCTTCATCTTGGGCGGTAGCACGATCCGAAGCTTTACGTTCGCTATCTTATTAGGTATCATTATCGGTACATACTCTACTTTGTTCATCGCTACTCCGATCGCTTACGAGTTGCAGAAGAAGAAGATCAATAAGAAAGCTGCTGCTGAGAAAGCTGGAAAATAATATATTTCTTTAAGGATTTTATGAAGATCCTCTATCTTTCCCGTGCCAACGGAGAGATAGAGGATTTTTTTATGTATTAATTCTTAAGGAGATAAAGTATGAATGAGAATGATTTTGTGGTGGGTGTACTTACGTATATCACCTGCCTGCGTGAGAAAAAGCGTTATTCCACGGCGAAGAGTTATCAAGATGCGTTGAGGTCGTTTAAATGTTTTTGTGGCCGGGAAGAGATTCCTTATGCGTATATTAATCGGGATACACTTTTGCGTTATCAATCTTGGCTGTTGGCCAAGGGATGTGCTCGTAACACGGTATCTACTTATATGCGCCGGATTCGTCACATCTATAATTTAGCGGTAGAGGTGGGTGAGGCTGCCTATATTCCTCATTTGTTTAAGCATGTGTTTACGGGGGTTGAGAGTAAACGTAAAAGGCGTTGCCTTCGGAAAGCTTACGCTTGCTGATGACAAGCCCGGTGACAGATCCGCAACAGAAGAGGACCCAATCAGCCTTTTGCCTGATGTTTTTGTTTTGCGGGATGGCTTTCGTAGATTTGGCGCATTTGCGAAAGGAGGATATCAAGGAGGGGATCTTGTCTTATTATCGGCAGAAAAGCGGATCCCTTATACAGGTGGAGATTCCAGCGGAGGCACAAGGGCTGCTGAATGAGTTGGCAGCCGATACAACCGAGGATTCGCCCTATCTGTTTCCATTTTTAGAGGGAATGAAGACCGGTGAGGATGCCTACAAGGAATATAATACCGTATTAGGAGGTTTTAACCGCAGATTGAAAATACTGTCGGAATCCATTGGCATTCATACTCGGGTTACCTCATACACGATTCGTCACTCTTTCGCCACGACCTTGAAGGAGCAAAACGTACCGATTGAGATGATCAGTGAACTGTTAGGGCATAAATCTATCAAGACTACGCAAATATACTTGAAGAGTTTCTCTTTAGAAAAACTCTCAACCGTAAACAAACTTTGTTTCGAGAGTGTGTATAATTATGCGCCGAAAGTAGGGTGAAGAAAAGTACGCTACTTGGCGAGTAGCCAAACTGACTGCTACTTGGCGAGTAGCGTTCATTTCATGCCGCAAATGTAGTAAAAAATAACATAACACAAGCAAATATTAGGCTTTGTTTGTGTTTCAACCTTAATTCTCTTTAAATCTTCGTTCTTATTTCTGATGTATAGACATGGCAATAGAAACGAAATGGCCTCGTTATTCCCGAAATCATCACGTTATCCAAAGTAAACTCCATATAACATCATGTAGAGATGGAGCGTGCTCCGTCTCCCACCGCCTGATAGTAACTAAAATACCATTGTAAGGGGATGAAACGGGACACGCTCCGTCTCTACAACTAAGGAATATCCTTTCACTCCTCTTGTTAAGGCTACTCGCCAAGTAGCAGTCAGTTTGGCTACTCGCCAAGTAGCATGAGTATTGAAGGGATGCAAATTTTCAGTAATTCCTTTTTATTTTCACATAAGTATTTATTTATCAGGGTATTACAAGAATATCTTGATAAGGCTCTGAATTATCTTCCTCAATGAATATCATGACAAGTAATAGCTCTGATAGAGCTATGGTGCATATACGCAATCGCCGTAGTCAGGAGCTGTACGCTGGTACGTACTGACGCTTCCTACCGCCGTAGGGGGACGTGATAATATCTATTCGTCAAAAGGATTAGATGCCGAGCTTTCTCGTCGTAAACGTTGTGGGGAACCCTTGTTCGAGTACTTTGCCCCCTCGTATGTCGAGGCTCGCAAGGTGGGAGGCAAGATGGTCAATACGAGGAAGCCTCTTTTATACAACTATGTGTTTATCCATGCTTCGGAGAATGAGATTTTCCGTTTGAAACGTATCATGCCCTTATATAATCTTCTTCCTCGGGTATCCGTGGGCGAACACTCTTATTTCCCTTACCTGTCAGATCATGAGATGGAGACCTTACGCTGGATGGCAGAATCTTATTCCAATGAGCTTCCGGTGTACGTACCGGATAGCGGTCGCTTGCTGAAAGGTGACCGTGTACGTATCACCTCGGGTTCTTTCATGGGGATGGAGGCTGAGGTGGTGGTGCAACCGGGTGGAGGTCATAAGGATGTCATGGTACGTATCCTTGACTGTATGTGGGTTCCTCTATTTGAGGTAAGGCAAGGCGAGTATGAGCTGATCGAGTTGAATACGAAAGGCAAGCATGTTTATACCCATTTGGATAACGATCGTTTATCGGAAGGTATGCACAAGGCGTTGGGGCGTTATTATCTCTCGGGCAAATTGGGAAAGGAAGACGAACTTTTGGTTCGTGAGGTGCTGAAGGGCTATGCTTCCCTTCGTGTGGAGACCGACGTGATGCGTTGCAAGGTTTACTCATTACTCCTTCCGGCCTATAAGCTGTTGGATCAGGAAGAGGAGTTTGAACGCTTGTATTCCACCCTACGCAATATGCTTCCATTGGTTAAGGCAGTGAATTCTCGTGCCTTGCTGCTCGTCACGCTTTACGGCTGCACGAATAGCAACCTGTATTACCGTATGGCGCATGAGCTGGTAGATCCTGGCGGGATGACCCTTCGCCTAAGAGAAGCAAGGCCTTGTTGATACAGCGTTTACACGATTACGATATTTGGCTAAAACATTAAATAGTAGACTGTCATGAGAAAGGAAAGCGAAATTCCCTCCGGTATCCGTTTGATGCTATTGCTGAAAGGGCATTTGAGAGAGATCATGAATCGTGAGTGTGCGAATCAGACCTCGATCCATTTATATTGTACGGGATCTTATTGGGTCGCGTTCGAACGTTCCGCTTATCAATTGCGTCGTGCCTTTCCGGATAGTGAGATCACGCCGATGCGCCTGTACGCTTATCCTTTTCCGGTTGTCATGGTTTCCGTAACGGATCGTTCCCTTCGTTTGTATGAACGAAAACATATAGCTAAGCAGAACGGGGCGGATTACAAGTTATTGACTGTACCTGAACTCTCCGCTCCCGCCTACCAAGCGTGGCATACGAGGGAGGTGAAGGGACTCCCTGCGTTAAACTAATCGGAAAACTCGTTCACGACATTAAAACAGGGACAGGATTTCGACGGGTCCAAGTCTTGATGTCCCACGATTAGGGCTTTGGGGAATCGCTGATGCAATTCACGAAGCAAACCCTGTAGGGCTTCTCGTTGGGCTTCCGTTCGGGTATCCATGGGAGTCTTTCCATCGTTGGCGAGTCCTCCGATATAGCAAACCCCGATACTGTACCGATTGTGGTTCTTACAGTGAGCGCCCACTTGTTCAAGGGGCCTACCGGTCTCGATCGTACCATCGGTCGGGATGACAAAGTGATATCCGCAGCCTTTCCAGCCGAGAGAGCGATGTAGACGGTCGATGTCCATCATCCGTAAAGTGCTGCCCTGCCTATTGGCAGAGCAATGCACGATAATCAGCGTGATGGTTCTCATCCGATCCAACCGCTAGCGGCTCCACCGGCAGCACCGGTGATGACCAGTTCGACAATACGGATGATGTAGAGCAAGACGCTCTTCCAATTTGTTTTTTTCATACTTGTAGTCTTT
>ENA-OQCK01000299-OQCK01000299.1-human-gut-metagenome-genome-assembly--contig:-NODE-299-length-29116-cov-8.352961_pt1 | contig 29116 bp, 37 predicted proteins | sample MGYA00242498_ERZ504578 | MGnify/ENA primary metagenome ERZ504578 (study PRJEB26092, sample SAMD00036229) | human gut metagenome | host: Homo sapiens | study: EMG produced TPA metagenomics assembly of...
GTTTTTTAGTTTTCTTCAACTGATTTGGGGTCAATTTTAATACCCGCACTCATAGTACTAGAAAGATAAATACTCTTTATATACGCACCTTTAGCCGCAGTAGGTTTCAACTTGATCAAAGTTGAAATAAACTCCTTAGCATTGTCACGAATCTGTTCCGGAGTGAAAGACACCTTACCAACAGATGTGTGAACGATACCGCTCTTATCTACCTTAAAGTCGATCTTACCTTGCTTAACCTCCTTCACCGCATTTCCGATCTCATTGGTAACCGTACCACTCTTTGGGTTAGGCATCAAACCACGAGGGCCTAATACGCGACCTAAAGCACCGATCTTACCCATGATAGAAGGCATAGTGATGATAACATCAATGTCAGTCCAACCGCCTTTAATCTTATTAATATACTCATCCAATCCAACATAGTCAGCTCCAGCGGCAGTAGCTTCAGCTTCCTTGTCCGGAGTACATAATGCGAGAACCCTAACCTGCTTACCAGTTCCGTGAGGCAATGAAACCACGCCTCTCACCATTTGATTGGCCTTACGGGGGTCAACACCTAAACGGACATCAACATCTACGGATGCGTCAAACTTAGTTGTAGTAATTTCCTTCACTAAAGCTGAAGCTTCTTTCAATGTATATGCTTTCCCAGCTTCAATCTTGCCCAAAGCCAACTTTTGATTCTTTGTAAGTTTACTCATCTCAATTGAAGTTTATTAATTATTACCCGGGAATGTCCCTTTAACAGTGATACCCATACTTCTGGCTGTTCCCGCAACCATTCTCATGGCTGACTCGACAGTAAAGCAGTTTAGATCGACTAATTTGTCTTCAGCGATAGCTTTCACCTGCTCCCATGTGATCTCAGCGATCTTAGCACGGTTAGGTTGAGCGGAACCGCTCTTCTTCTTAGTAGCTTCCAACAACTGGATTGCCACAGGAGGAGTTTTAACGACAAAGTCGAAAGACTTATCGGCATAGTAAGTAATTACAACAGGTAATATCTTACCAGCTTGTCTTGGGTCTTGGCATTAAATTGCTTGCAAAACTCCATAATGTTAATACCCTTAGAACCCAAAGCAGGTCCTACTGGGGGAGAAGGGTTTGCTGCTCCTCCTTTAATCTGCAATTTGATTTGTCCAGCAACTTCTTTAGCCATTGTTTCTAAAATTTTTTAGATATATAACATCAATAACAGAAAGGTAGCACTTTTCGTAACCAGAGTACTATTCTTTCTCAACTTGCATATAACCCAACTCAAGGGGAGTCTTGCGTCCGAAGACCTTAACCATCACCTTTAGTTTCTTTTTCTCGGCGTTGACCTCTTCGATTATACCCGTGAAACCGCTGAACGGTCCAAAAGTAATCTTCACACTCTCGCCAACATAGAACTGGATATCCAGATCCTCTTGTTGTTCCTGCAACTCGTCAACCGTACCTAAGATACGATTCACTTCCGCAGGGCGTAATGGCACGGGGGTATCAGAACCACCCAAGAAACCAATCACGTTCGGAATGTTCCGCAATCGATGAGCAACCTCACCGACCAAAGCGGCCTCAACCAGTACATAACCCGGCAAGTAAGCTCTTTCTTTCATGACCTTCTTACCGTTTCGTACCGTAAAGGTTTTCTCGGTCGGAATCAAGACTTGAGATACATATTCTCCCAGATCCGTATTCTTCAGCTCAGCCTCTAGATATTCCCGCACCTTGTTCTCCTTGCCACTGATGGCACGCAGAACATAAAATTTCTTTTGGATATCAGACATACCTTAACTGATTAGAAAATTTGGTTGTAGAAGAAACGCATAACAGCCTCGAAGGCCCCGTCAACAACAAAGATCAATGCGGCGATGATAAGGGAAGCAAACATAACAACAACCGCACTATTGGAAAGCTCTGCTCTCGTAGGCCAAGAAACTTTATAAACAAGTTCGTTATAAGATTCCTTAATATAAGTAATTATCTTTTTCATCGAATCTATAGATTTTAGCACGGAAGGAGAGGCTCGAACTCCCGACACCTGGTTTTGGAGACCAGTGCTCTACCAACTGAGCTACTTCCGTAGAAATAGCCAGCCCTTAAAAAGACTGGCTATAACATTATCTAATGCTTGAATTAGTTCTCTAATTCTGTGATCTGGCCTGCACCTACTGTACGTCCACCCTCGCGGATAGCGAAACGAAGACCTACGCTACATGCTACCGGATAGATCAACTCAACCTCGATCGTTACGTTATCACCCGGCATTACCATTTCTGTTCCTTCCGGCAAAGTGATCTCACCAGTTACATCCAATGTACGGATGTAGAACTGAGGACGATATTTGTTGTGGAACGGAGTGTGACGACCACCTTCCTCTTTCTTCAAGATATAAACCTCAGCCTTGAACTTAGAATGCTCTTTAACCTGACCCGGGTGGCAGATTACCATACCACGCTTGATCTCATTCTTATCGATACCGCGAAGCAACAAACCAACGTTGTCACCAGCCTCACCTTGATCCAATAACTTACGGAACATCTCAACACCTGTAACAACAGATTTCTTACCAGCAGCGCCAAGACCGATGATCTGAACTTCCTCACCAACCTTAACAATACCTGTCTCGATACGACCTGTAGCAACAGTACCACGACCCGTGATTGAGAATACGTCCTCAACCGGCATCAAGAACGGCTTGTCGATTTCACGCGGAGGCAGAGGAATCCAAGTATCACAAGCTTCCATCAACTCCATTACTTTATCTTCCCATTGAGGATCACCGTTCAATGCACCAAGAGCAGAACCACGGATGATCGGAGTGTTGTCACCGTCGAATTGATAGAATGAAAGCAACTCTCTCATCTCCATCTCAACCAATTCCAACATTTCCTCGTCGTCAACCATGTCACACTTGTTCATGAATACAACCAATCTCGGAACGTTTACCTGACGAGCCAAAAGGATGTGCTCGCGAGTTTGAGGCATAGGACCATCAGTAGCAGCAACTACGATGATAGCACCGTCCATCTGAGCAGCACCAGTTACCATGTTCTTTACGTAGTCGGCGTGACCCGGACAGTCTACGTGAGCATAGTGACGGTTTGCAGTCTGATACTCTACGTGAGAAGTGTTGATTGTGATACCTCTCTCTTTTTCTTCAGGAGCGTTGTCGATAGAATCGAATGAACGCAACTCTGAAAGACCTTTCTTTGCCAATACTGTTGTGATAGCAGCTGTCAAAGTTGTTTTACCGTGGTCAACGTGACCAATCGTACCAATGTTCACATGTGGTTTCGATCTGTCAAATTTCTCTTTTGCCATAACTTAATTGTTCTTTATTTGATTAATGATCATGTTCAATTTTCAATTGAGCCGGTGCCGAGACTTGAACTCGGGACCTCTTCCTTACCAAGGAAGTGCTCTACCGCTGAGCTACACAGGCAACTTATAAGAGCGGAAGACGGGGCTCAAACCCGCGACCCTCAGCTTGGAAGGCTAATGCTCTATCAACTGAGCTACTTCCGCAAGACCGAATGAACCAACCGATTCTCTCCTTTGTTTCATTCGTGTGGGCAGTGATGGATTCGAACCACCGAAGGCGAAAGCAGCTGAGTTACAGTCAGCCCCATTTGGCCACTCTGGTAACTGCCCATTCCAATACATTCTTTTGAGCCTCTTGTCGGATTCGAACCAACGACCCCGAGATTACAAATCACGTGCTCTGGCCAACTGAGCTAAAGAGGCGATACTTCTAAAAGCAGCCGTTTCGTCACCACGGCGAAACGGCTGCAAATTTAGATATTATTTCTTACATACCAAATTTATCTACCGTTTTTTTTATTTGGCTCTGATTTTTTCTTTGAATTTAACCAGTTGCTTCTCCAAAGCCTCAACACAATCGTCTATCGCCCCTTCGAAAGTATCGTTTATTTTATCAGCGAAACATTCCCCGTTCTTCACGGACAACATTATACTGGCTTGCTTGTTCTTCACCGTCTCAGGCTTAACCACCTTCAATGTAACCTCTGCCAATATAATACCATCGAAGTATTGCTCCAATTTAGAAACTTTCTTCTGAATAAACGCCTCTAACTGTGCAGTTGCGTCGAAATGAATTGCTTGAATTCTAACGTCCATAATAACCTCCTTCTTTTTTTGCTCTTGGATGAGCATGATACACTTTTTTTAATTCCTCAAAGGTTGTATGCGTGTAAACACTGGTAGACGCTAAACTGCTATGACCTAATAAATCTTTCACAGCGTTCAGCTCGGCTCCGTTGTTTAACATACTCGTTGCAAATGAATGTCGTAACACGTGTGGACTTCGTTTCGCCAGCATGGGTATCTCCGACAATTGCTTTTTTACTATATTATAAACAATCCCCGTCGACAACTGGTTCCCGTTCTTTCGAACGAAAAACCATTCACCGGCTGCTTCAACCTCACGATCACGGACTTCCGTGTATGCAAGCATTAAGTTTTTTAAACCCTCCGCAAAAGGAATCAACCGCTGCTTGTTCCGCTTTCCGGTTACCTTGACCTGCATCGCCTCATAATCCACATCCACGTTTCGTATGCCGATTAACTCTGAGCGGCGCATCCCGGTATCGTATAGCATCTCAATGACCAACCGATTCCTCACACCTTCAAAATCCTCATCAAATCCGTCCCCGTCCAACAACGCCTCCAACTCGCTATCCTTAATAAAATAAGGTAAGGGTTTCTTCGTTTTCGGACCGCTCACCAATCTCAACGGATTTGCGGAGACAATCCCCCGTTTCATGAGAAACTTAAAAAAAGATTTCAAAGAACTTAATTTCCGGTTTACCGATACGGGAGAAAGCTTCTCGTCCATCAAACTGACGATCCAGCTTCTCACGAAATCCGAGTCGATTTCCCCGGGGTCAAATACACCTCCTCGATGCTCTCTTACATACCTCTGAAATTGGTCCAAATCTTTCGAATAGGCACCAATCGTATAATTGGAATAGTTCCGCTCATACCGGAGATAGTTTAGAAAGTCATCGATCAGCATATTCTCGTTGCATCAACATTCATGCAACGAAAATAGGAATAAGAATTCAATAAAACAAGCCCGGAAGCTATAATTATTCTTCTACTTGTTGCAAATGCTGTACGTAGATAGCACGCATAGTCTGCTTTCTCTTCGTAACAGACGGTTTCTCGAAAGCCTGACGGCCTCTCAATTCCTTGACTACACCTGTTTTCTCGAACTTTCTCTTGAATTTCTTAAGCGCCTTCTCGATGTTTTCGCCTTCTTTTAATGGAACTACGATCATAATTTAAATTGTTATATTGTTTAATTATTTATATCCTCAAATTGAGCGGCAAAATTACTGATTGTTTCGGGATTAGCAAAACTTTCAGCGATTATTTTTATAAAAGATGCCTTTCTCCGTAATTATAGCCGTGATTAGCTCGTGGGGAGTAATGTCGAAGGCGGGGTTGTAGACTTTTACGTCTTTCGGGGCCATACGCCTTGAATACCACATCTCGGTGACCTCATCGGGGTTACGTTCCTCTATTACAATGGAATCGCCGTCCGGGCACGAGCTATCGATGGTGGATGTCGGGCCTAATACATAGAAGGGAATCTTGTAATGCCGGGCCAAGATAGCCACCCCGGACGTGCCGATCTTATTCGCCACGTCGCCATTGGCGGCTACACGGTCGCAACCTACGACCACGGCTTGCACCCAGCCTTTCCGCATGACGATAGAGGCCATATTATCGCAAATCAGCGTCACGTCCACGCCGGCCCTGCTTAGCTCATAGGCCGTGAGCCGGGCGCCTTGCAACAAAGGACGGGTCTCGTCGGCGAAGACCTTGAAGCCATAGCCTCTCTCCTGCCCCAGATAAATCGGCGCCAAGGCGGTGCCATACTCCGAGACCGCCAGATGTCCAGCGTTGCAATGCGTAAGGATTCCCATCCCGGGACGGAGTAGCTCCAGACAGTTCTCGCCGATCTGCCGGCAAGCGGCGGCGTCTTCCTCCCGGATCGCGATCGCTTCCTTATATAATAGCTCTTTCCATTCCGGGACAGACAAGGTTGGATGAGCGACCAATACCCGCTCCATCCGGTTCAACGCCGCCACCAGATTCACCGCCGTCGGACGGGAACCGGCCAAATACTCCTTGATCTTCCGAAACTCATTCACGAAAACGGATTTCTCCACCGTATCGATCCGACGGGCGCAGACATAGATGCCATAAGCGGCCGCTATCCCGATAGCAGGTGCTCCACGTACCTTTAATTTATAGATGGCATCCCATATCTCCTCGGCAGTGGTAAGGGTCAGATACGCTTCCTTACCCGGCAGCAGAGTTTGGTCCAAAATGATCACACCGTCCGCTTGCTCGTTGAAACGCACGGTCTTTAAATCAGATAGAGTTTGTATCATTCGATATGAATATATTAATAGTTCACGGGACCCAGCGTAGCTTCTATCGCCACCCCTGCGGCGGTAACCGCTATCGCTCCTACGACAAGGCCTGCCGTAGCCCCATGAGTCTCTTTCACGTAAAAGAAATCGCCGGATTGCTGCTGTCCCTCATCGAAATACTGGGGAGCCACGTCGCCGACCTTGATCAATTTCGCCAGATAGAAGTTCCGCTCAAAAGAGGAATGCTTCAAGGGCTTCCCATTGGTCCCTCCGGCGAACAACGTCAGGTAGCTACGGAATCTCAGCGGAGAATCTTCCTCCGTAAAATCCTTCACTCGGATATTTACGGTGGTGTTTGCTTTCGTTGTCATTTGCTCCTTTACATACTCTTCCTTCGGGATCTCGTTAAACGGGAAGTTGGCTAATTGCAAAGGCGTATTGACTAATTTGGAATGCGGAGGGATAAACTCAACGCCCTTCGGCAAACTCACATCACCGGAGAAGGAACCTTCCGAGTAGCTCCACCCGCTGCTGCTCCTATCGCTCCAATGAAAGGAGCTACCGGATGCCACGCTAGAGCTCTCGCCTCTCACCGAGGCCACTTTCGGATCGTAGGTGGTAGCCACGTCATCGATAATCAGCGCCGACCGCCCCCAATCCACGTACAAGGTTCATCCAGTTTATTATAAATGGTAATAGTAACCGGGGCGTTCTCTCCCCAGAAACGATAAGAGATACGTACCGTATCGTTTTCCTGCACAAAATCACCTCTCTCATTCTTCTCCCCGACGGTCATTCGAGTTCAACATCGAATAATAATAAGAAGAACATGCGCTCAAGCCGAGAAGCAGAGCCGCAAAGACAAAAAGATAAAGCAGATTCCTCATGGCACTTCTTATTTGTTTCTACAAAGCTAGCAAATTATTCCTTGATATCTATTGGGTGCCTTCTCTTTAACTTGATTTAAAGGGATCGGTTCACAAGGTTGTGGACCACAAGGCTGTGAGCCCATATACATTTATCATAACCTTTAGCTCTTTTATCCAGAATCCTTACCCTTTTCTCTTTTATATATTGTACCTTTGAAGCTGAAGTATTCATTATCCACCATCTGTTAGACGATCATCTAACGATGTAGATGATCGTCCAACATTGGTGCATGATTATGCAACGGCTGTTGGAAGATGAATCCTTCTTGAAGAAACCGCTAAGCTCGCCTATAGAAACGGGTAAGCGATCCAGAAGAATCAGACAAAAGATCTATAACCATTTAAACACAGCACAGATGTCAGCAAATTACAAGCTAGTCAGAAATCCCAACCCGAATCCAGAGGAATCCGGGAAGTCATTACCCCTACATCCTCGTTTGGTCTCTTGCGGGACCATACATACGGGTGAGTTCATCAATAGAGCGAAGTCCCGGTCTTCTTTCTCTCCCGCGGATATGAAAGGGATCTTGCAGCTTTTCCAAGACATGATGGTGGACTTCCTCATGTACGGTTACAACGTGGAGCTAGAGGGGATCGGTACTTTCAGCGTCTCACTGAAAAGCCGGCCCGTCATGGAAAAGAATGAGATCCGGGCGGAATCCATCCATTTCAAGGACGTGAAGTTCAGATCGTCCAAGGAACTAAGAGACCGACTGAAGACCATGCCGGTGTTTCGTGACGAGTACACGGTTAGCGATCCCGCGTATCCCTCCGCCAAGGAATGCGAGCAAGAGGTATTCCGTTATCTGGAGACGAATCCTTTTATTCACCAGAAGAAGTATATGTCGCTCTGCGGATGCTCCAGAAGCAAGGCTTCCCTCGACTTGCGGCGGCTGGTAGAGGAAGGGAAACTGCGATGGGAAAAGCTAGGCACTTCCCATTTATATTATAAGGTAGAAGAGCCGGTTTCCGGCGAGACAAATCCAAAATAATTCATTAACTTTGCGAGTATTAATGTTGACTAAAATAAAATGCGATGAAAACAAACATTCCTGAACGTATCGCCGCCCTACGGGAGGCTATGAGACAACAGAAGGTTGACGCTTATATCATACCCAGTTCCGACCCGCACCTAAGCGAGTATCCGGCCGATCGCTGGAAATCGAGAGAATGGATATCCGGCTTCACCGGCTCGGCGGGAACGATCGTGGTCACCGCGGACAAGGCGGGCTTATGGACCGATTCCCGGTATTTCCTGCAAGCGGCCAGCCAACTGGAAGGTTCCGGTATCGAACTCTATAAGTTGGCGCTTCCGGAGACACCGTCTATCACGGAATTCCTCTTGCATGAGTTACACGCCGGACAGGCCGTAGGACTGGACGGGCAAACCTATAGCGCCGCCGAAGCGAGTGCCTTGGCAAATAAACTAAGCCGTAAAGAAATCAAGCTGGATACCTCGGCCGACCTGATCGAGGGTATCTGGAAGGACCGTCCCGCCGTTCCCGGAAACCCGATATTCGAGATGCCGGAAGCATTAAGCGGAGCCTCCGTGCACGAGAAACTAGACCTAATCAATAACCAGTTGCGGAGCGAGGGCGCCGACTGCTTGATCCTCGCCGCCTTGGACGAGATCGCGTGGACATTCAATATCCGGGGTACGGACGTGACCTATAACCCGGTCGTAGTCAGCTACGCCTTCGTATCGGAGGATGAGAGCGTGCTTTTCATCAAGCCGGAGAAGCTGACCGCCGAGATCACCGAGCATTTGAAGAAAGAAGGGGTTACGCTGGCCGAATACTCCATGATCCAGAGGTATCTGTCCCGCCTACCGGAAAACAGCCGGGTATTCGTGGATATGAACAAGACGAACGTCTCCTTATACGACGCGATCCCGGGAAGCTGTACGATCGTGGAAGGGATCTCCCCCGCCAACCACTTGAAGAGCATCAAGAACGAGACCGAGATCAAGGGATTCCAAAACGCCGTGGTAAAAGATGGTGTCGCCTTGACAAAATTCTATATCTGGCTGGAGAAACAAATGGCGGAAGGAGCCCAAGTTACAGAGATCAGCGCCGCCGAGAAGCTGACAGCCTTACGTGCGGAACAACCGCAATACATCATGGATAGCTTCGGCACGATCTGCGGCTACGCCGAGCATGGAGCGATCGTTCATTACTCCGCTACGCCGGAGACGGACGCGACCTTGAAGCCGGAAGGATTGCTTTTGATCGATTCCGGCGCGCAATATCTGGACGGTACGACGGATATCACCCGCACGATCGCCCTTGGAGAGCCGACGGAGCAGATGAAAAAGGATTTCACCCGTGTATTGAAAGGTACGATCAGCTTGGCGAAAAGCAAGTTTCCCGCCGGAACACGAGGCTCTCAGATCGATATCCTTGCCCGTAAGGCGCTATGGGATTCCGGCATTAATTATTTGCACGGAACCGGTCACGGTATCGGCCATTGCCTGAACGTACACGAAGGCCCCCAAAGCATCCGCATGGAGGAGAACCCGGTGACCTTGAAGCCCGGAATGGTGATCAGCGACGAGCCGGCCATGTATCGTACCGGCGAATACGGTATCCGTACGGAGAACATGATCTTGGTACGTGAGGATAGCGAAACGGAATTCGGGAAATTCCTAGGATTCGATACGCTGACGCTTTGTTTCATCGACACGAGCTTGATTATCATCCCCATGCTCTCTGTCCGTGAGCACGCTTGGCTGAACAAGTACCACCAAATGGTCTACGACAAGATCAGCCGTTCTTGAACGAGGAGGAGAAAGCTTGGCTGAAAGAGAAAACAACAGAAATTAAACAACTAAAAATGGCATTAATTAAATCCGTTCGTGGCTTTACCCCGAAGATCGGTAAAGACACTTTTTTAGCAGACAACGCCACGATTATAGGTGACGTAGAGATCGGTGAAGGTTGCAGTATCTGGTTTGGCACCGTGCTTCGCGGCGACGTGAACTCGATTCGCATCGGCAACGGCGTAAACGTACAGGATGGTTCCGTCCTTCACACCTTATATGAGAAATCGACGATCGAGATCGGCGATGATGTATCCATCGGCCATAACGTAACGATCCACGGGGCGAAGATTTGCAATGGCGCCTTGATCGGAATGGGCTCCGTGGTATTGGATCACGCCGTAGTAGGCGAGGGAGCGATCATCGCCGCAGGTTCCGTAGTATTAAGCAAGACGATTGTCGAGCCGGGCAGTATCTACGCCGGAGTTCCCGCTAAGTTCGTCAAGAAGGTTGATCCCGAGCAAGCGAAGGAGATCAACCAGAAAATAGCCAAAAACTACCATATGTATTCTTCTTGGTATAAAGAATAAGGACATGTATTTGATTATTTGAATTATAAACCATATATTTGTATCTATGAAAAAAGAATTGGGAAAATATTTATTAGATATATCTAAGCTTGTCTTCGCCGGAGTAATCTTGGCAGGCATTATGAGTTCTAATGTTAATAAATGGGTTCTTTTTCTCATAGGAGGTGTGGTTTGTATAATCACATTATTATTTGGTTTAAGATTAGTAACAACTAAAGATAAGGAGGTATAATATGGAGTTAGTAATCTTTCTTGGAGTTGTCGGGATTATTTGCCTAATAGGCTTAATTTACACGTATACCCCTTCAGGCAAAAAGTGGTTACATGAAAAATAATTCAAATAAAGGAATTCAAAACAATAAACACTATTTGTCTCGAAGCGTGAGATGGATAGTGTTTATTTTTATAGTAGGAATCGGAGGGTATCTAACGTTACCCTCCAATTATTATTTGCGTAGAGCGCTTACTCATTTATTACCCAAGATCGATCAATATCCGATTTTCGAGAACCGGGTCATACAGGCAGGTTCGCCCCGCCCTTGGGAACTATCGGAAGCTTACAATACGAAAAGTATTCCAGAGCGTTATCTTCCCCGGTTTGAGGAACTGGGTACGGTTGCCTATGTAATCATCCAAGACAATCGACTGCTATTCGAGCAATATTGGGAAGATTATTCCCCGGAATCGCATAGCAATTCCTTCTCGATGGCGAAAAGCATCGTCTCGTTAGCGATCGGCTGCGCTATCGACGATGGATTTATCCGGGATGTCGATCAACCGGTAAGCGACTTTTTCCCGGAATTCAAGGGATACGACGGAAAAGCCCTAACGCTTCGCCATTTGCTGACCATGAGTGCTGGCGTGGATTTCGACGAGGCTTACAGCTCTCCTTTCTCTCCTACCACCCAGTTGTATTATGGCGATGACCTACAGGAAATCGCCTTCGGGATGAAAGAGATCGACGAGCCCGGCGTAAACTTTATCTACCAAAGCGGCGTGACACAACTGCTGGGCTTTATCGTGGAGAAGGCTACCGGCGAGAAACTCAGCGATTATGTATCCCGCAAACTATGGACTCCGATGCACGCCGAGGAAAGCGCCCTTTGGAGCCTCGACCGGAAGGACGGCATGGAAAAAGCCTATTGCTGTTTCAACAGTAACGCCCGTGATTTCGCCCGCTTCGGACAATTATTACTCAACAACGGCCAATGGGATGGCCAGCAATTGATCTCTCCTGCTTATCTGGCGGAAGCGACAAGCCCCGATACCCGTCTTGTCTATAAGGATCTCGGCAAACCCAACCATTGTTACGGATTCCAATACTGGATTCTCGATTACAAAGGGATGAAGATCCCTTATATGAGAGGAATCTTGGGGCAATATGTCTTCACGCTCCCGGAAAGGAACGCCGTGATCGTAAGACTCGGGCACAAACGCAGCGATACTTATACCGCCGACCAACATTATCCGGACGATATAAATACATGGTTGGACGCGGCAATGGACTTACTTCAATAAGAATCTATTTATCAAACGATCTAAAAATAAACGCACATGAGAAAAACGATTTTAACGACAGCGCCATTGGCGGCACTCTTATTGCTTTCTTGCGCACAGAAACCCAGTACGCAAAAGCCGGACATCACGTATATGCCGCAACCACCGTTCAATCCGCCGACGTATGTTTGCTACAAGGCCCCCGCTCCTATCAAGATCGACGGGAAGCTTTCTCCCGGGGAATGGGACGCGATACCTTGGACCAGCGACTTCGTGGATATCGAAGGAGACAAACGCCCGGCCCCTCACTTCCAGACCCGGGCCAAGATGACTTACGATGATAACGGAATGTACTTCGCCGTCCTTATGGAGGAGCCGCACGTATGGGCGACCATCACGGAACACGACGCCGTGATCTTCCATGACAACGACTTCGAGATCTTCCTGAATCCTACGAACGACACCCATAATTATCTGGAGTACGAGGTGAACGCCTTGGGTACGGAATGGGACTTGTTCTTAACCCGCCCCTACCGAGATAATCCGCAAGTATTGAATAACTGGGAGTTCGCCGGAATGAAATCCGCTGTTTATGTGGACGGTACGCTGAATAACCCGAAAGACACGGATAAATCATGGAGCGTAGAGGTATTCATTCCTTGGACTTCCGTATTCCAAATGTACAGAGGAAAAGAAAAGCCGGAAATCGGCGAGCAGATCCGTGTGAACTTCTCCCGTGTGGAATGGACAACGGACGTGAAAGACGGTAAATACGTGAAAGTCCCTATCCAAGGAGAGGATAAGATTCGCGAGTACAACTGGTATGGCGCCTACCGGGGTAATCAATATCCATATGCCCGAATACTGGGGTTATGTACAAATATCGGATAAGATAGCGGGAGAAGGTGAGACTCCTTTCGTAAAACATCCTTCGGAGGAGACGAAATGGATCTTGCGTAATTTATATTACCGTCAGAATGAGTTCGCCGCGACCTTCGGGCATTATGCCGATAACATCAACGACTTGAAGGCAAACGAGCTATGCCCGCAAGAGATCGCCAATCAACTGGAAATACATACGACACCTTCCATGTATGAGATATCGTTACCCGCACCAGACGGTACGGTATGGAAGATCCGGCAAGACGGTCTGGTATGGCCTAAGAATAAATAACACAATTTATTAATCAACTTACATATCATGAAACAAAACAATTTATGGATAGCGGCCTTGGCTTTAGGCATCACGCTATCGGCTCACGGACAACAAAGCGGTGGAGGCATCTCACCCACGATGTTGCAGCAAATCAAACAGTCTTATCAAGGAACGCCGGCCGATAAGGCGATCCGTAACGCGATCACCAATAACGACATCAACAAGCTTGCCGTTAATGGGGAGAGCAAGAACAATTTGGATACTTACTTCTCCAATAAGGTAGAGAGCAAAGGGATCTCCAACCAACGTTCCTCGGGCCGTTGCTGGCTTTTCACGGGATTGAACGTATTCCGTGCGCAGGCGATCCATAAATACGACATGGGTGAATTCCAATTCTCCCAGAATTATTCTTTCTTCTGGGATCAATTGGAGAAAGCGAACCTTTTCTTACAGGGCATCATCGATACTCGTCTGAAACCAATGGACGACAAGATGGTGGAATGGCTGTTCAAGAACCCGATCGGAGACGGAGGGCAGTTCACGGGTGTCTCCGATATCTTGACCAAGTATGGCGTGGTTCCCGCCGAGGTCATGGTAGAGACCAACAGTAGCAACAGTACCGGACGCATGAGCAACCTGATCGGATTAAAGCTGAAAGAATACGGCTTGCAACTTCGTGACCTGTCTACGACCAAAGGCACGACCGTAGCGGATCTGGAGAAAAAGAAAACAGAGATGCTAGGTACGATTTACCGTATGCTCGTATTGAACTTGGGAGAGCCGCCTACGAAATTCACGTGGACCCGCAAAGACGCTAAAGGGAATCCGGTAGAGACGAAGGAATATACACCTCAGTCCTTCTTCCAAGAATATATCGGGGACGATTTGAAAAACAACTATGTCATGTTGATGAACGATCCGAGCCGCGATTATTATAAGTTGTATGAGATCGATTACGACCGCCACGCTTACGATGGCAAGAACTGGACTTACGTGAACCTTCCGATCGAGGATATCAAACAAATGGCTATCGCTTCCATCAAGGACAGTACCATGATGTATTTCTCTTGCGACGTGGGCAAGTTCTTCGATCGTGACAGAGGTATTCTGGATGTAAACTTCTACGATTACGGTTCATTGCTGGGTACGACTTTCGGCATGGATAAGAAACAACGTATCCAAACATTCGCCAGCGGTTCCTCACACGCCATGACCTTGATGGCTGTTGACCTCGACGCGAATGGAAAGCCGAAGAAATGGATGGTTGAGAATAGTTGGGGCCCCGGAGCGAACGCCGGCCACCTCATCATGACAGACCAATGGTTTAATGAGTATATGTTCCGTCTGGTAGTCAACAAGAAGTACATCACGGATCAAGTAAAAGAGATCTTGAAACAAACACCGACTCGTCTTCCCGCTTGGGACCCGATGTTCGCTGAAGAGGATTAAAATAAAACACGGATGAGATAGACAACGCGAATCGTTCAATTACCAATCCGTACATCTATCTCATCCGTATTCCATTGCTATATCAAAAGAGTCTGGGCATACAATCACTCGAATAGCAAACCCGGCTTTATCTATTAACGGATATGGATTTGCCGCAAGATTTGATCCGTCGCTCCTACCCTGCTTTTCACAAAATCACCGGCAGCTTGCCCGGAGGTTTCCAAGGCTGTCGGTCGGTCAATAACTCGTCCATCTTCGTTCGGAAAGAGGAATCGTCTGTGATGGAGAAACCACCACCTACGGCGATCAGATCCTTCGCCTCCTTAAACTTATGGTATCTCGGGCCGAATAAGACCGGCATCCCATAAACGGCGGCTTCCAACGTGTTGTGGATACCCGCTCCGAAACCACCACCGATATAAGCGATCTGTCCATAGCGATAAATGGAAGATAAGAGTCCGAAACTGTCGATGATCAAGCAATCCTTATCGGCCAGATCATCCTCATGCGCCTCCGATAGACGGACGGACGGACGTTTTAGCATCGCCTCGATAGAAAGGAGATGTTCCCGGTGAATCTCATGCGGGGCTATAATCAACTTCATCTCCGGATGCTCATGGAAATAAGGGATAAAGATCGCCTCGTCTTGAGGCCATGAACTGCCGGCCACCATCACGATCGGCCTCTTACCCTCCTTGCTTTCCAAGAAACGTTCGATAAACGGAAGCTCACGAGCTTGCTTACGGACATCCAACACCCGATCAAAACGGGTATCGCCGGTCACCGTCACATTCGTGATACCGAACTCGTTCAAGAGTTTCATCGAACGCTCGTCCTGAACAAAAAGATGACTAAAATAAGATAGCATCTTCCGGTACGGCTTTCCGAACCATTGGAAAAATAGCTGGTCGGGGCGGAATATAGCGGAAATGATATAAACCGGTATTCCCCGCTTCCGCAACTCACGCAAATAGTTCCCCCAAAACTCGTACTTGATAAATATGGCGATCGCCGGATTCGCCAGATTCAGGAACTTCTTCACCCGGAAAGGCGTATCAAAAGGAAGGTAGCAGATCACGTCCGCTCCCTTGTAATTCTTCCGTACCTCATAGCCAGATGGAGAAAAGAAAGTCAGCAGCACCTTATACTCCGGATGTTCCGCCTTGATCTTCTCGATCATAGGACGCCCTTGCTCGAACTCGCCCAGCGAGGAGGCATGGAACCAGATGTATTTAGCGTTCCGGTCGATTTTCTCACGAAGTATGGAATTTGTTTTCCATTGCCCGAATCGCATCAGTCTCGCCTTTTTATGGAAAGGCGAGATCAAAGCGACTACAAAAGCGTAGAGATGTATTGCTAAACTGTACATGATTATTTTAATATCTCGATAGCCCGTTGGATACGGCGGATAGACTCCTCTTTACCTAAAGCCTCGGTAATATCAAAGATGCCGGGGCCCTTGCCCTCGCCAACCAAGGCCAGACGGGCGGCGTTCATGATATTCCCCAAATGATATCCCTTGCTCTCGATCCAAGCCTTGCACTCGTTCTCGGTACCTTCTACGTCGAACGGCTCACGGCACGCAATTGCTCGATAAACTCACCCAATTGAACAGCCGAATCTTCCTTCCAGCGTTTCTTGCGAGTCTTCTCATCGTACTCCGTCGGGGCGATAAAGAAGAAAGAGCAAAGATCCCATAACTCACTCACGAAATTGACACGGCCTTTCATCATGCCGACTACTTTCTCTACATAAGCATGGGTAGTCTGGATACCATGGCTTTCCACGATCGGCAAGAATAGGTCAGCGATCTCCGTATTACTCTTCTCCAGCAAATAGTGATGGTTAAACCATCTGCCTTTCTCATAATCGAACTTAGCACCGCTCTTGCTGCAACGAGACAGGTCGAACAAACGGATCAAATCATCCATGCTCATCACCTCTTGATCGTTACCCGGATTCCAACCCAGCAAAGCAAGGAAGTTTACGACAGCCTCGGGGAAGTAGCCACTCTCACGATAGCCCGATGAGACATCACCCGTCTTCGGATCGTGCCATTCCAAGGGGAATACAGGGAAGCCCAGACGATCGCCGTCACGCTTGCTCAACTTACCGTTACCTTCCGGTTTCAACAGCAACGACAGGTGGGCGAAACTAGGCATCGTATCTTCCCAACCGAAGAAACGATATAATAATACGTGAAGCGGCGCGCTCGGCAACCACTCCTCACCACGGATCACATGGGTAACCTCCATTAAATGGTCGTCAACGATATTCGCCAAGTGGTAAGTAGGCAATTGGTCAGCCGATTTATATAATACTTTATCATCCAAGATAGAGGAGTTGATAACGACCTCGCCACGGATCAAGTCATTCACATGGATATCCTCATTCGGCTCGATCTTGGCACGAACCACATACTGATGACCGGACTCGATTAGGTTCTGAACCTCTTCAGGGGAAAGTGTCAACGAGTTGCGCATTAGCGAACGGGTAGAGGCGTCGTATTGGAAATTCGCGATCTCCTTCCGTTTCTCCTCCAACTCGGCAGGCGTATCGAACGCTATATAAGCATGGCCATCGTTCAGCAATTGATCGACATACTTCTTGTAGATCTCACGACGCTCGCTCTGGCGATACGGGCCGTAGTTGCCGCCGAAGCTCACACCCTCGTCGAACTTGATACCTAGCCAAGTCAAGGCCTCGATGATATAGTCTTCCGCCCCGGGAACGAAGCGTTGGGAATCCGTATCCTCGATACGGAGAATCATATCACCGCCATTCTGTTTAGCGAATAAATAGTTGTATAAAGCCGTGCGGACACCTCCGATATGCAGCGCCCCCGTAGGACTAGGCGCAAAGCGTACTCTTACTTTTCTTTGAGTCATAATACTTACATTCTATAATAATGCAGCAAAAGTACGCCTTTTTTTCCGCTTAGTGAAGTTTTTTACGTATATTTCGGACGCTAAAAGGAATCTATATGAAACAAAAGAATTACAATATACCGACCGTGGTCTACTTCGTGGTGACCGCATTACTTATCGCCTACTTCTTCCCCCGGGAGGGAAAATTCCGTTATCAGTTCTATGAAGGCAAGCCTTGGAGGTACGGATTGCTCACCGCCCCGAGCGATTTCCCGATCTACAAGACCGACGACGAGGTTAAAGCGGAGAAAGACAGCGTACTCCGTAAGTTCGAGCCTTATTACCGCATGAACCCCGGCATCCAGAAGGAAGAGGTCGAGAAACTGCGCGCCAACTACAATAACGACAATAGCCTGCGAAGCAAAGTATCCCCCGCTTACATGCAGTACATCGAGAGCAGTCTAATTAACTTATACAAGAACGGTATCATCTCGTCGCAGGATCTGGACGAGCTACGGAAAGAGGAATACTCACGTGTCAACCTCTTGGAGAACGCCGTCGCACAGCCCCGCTACGTGAGCGACTTCTTCACCGTGCGCACCGCCTACGAGTTCATTATCAACAACTGCCCGTCACGGCTGGACAAATCCATCCTGCAATCATGTGACATCAATAACTACCTCACCGAGAACATATCCTATGCCGCTGACATGTCCGACAAGATCAAGGAGGATATGCTACAGGGCGTATCGATCGCCAACGGCATGGTACAAGCCGGAGAACGTATCGTAGACCGGGGCGAGATCATCGACAACCATACCTACAACGTGCTCCGTTCCCTAAAGGCCATACACGAGGCCAAGACCGGGGGCACGCAGACGCAAGGCATCATATTGGCCGGACAATTCGTGCTCGTCTTCGGGCTAATGTTCTGTTTCTGGCTCTACCTATGGTCTTTCCGCTTGAAGATATTCCACAACCGGAAGAACGTACTATTCTTGATCCTCTGCATATTCGTGAGTTGCATCCTTACGGAACTATGTGTTACCTACGCATTATTCAACGTATATATATTGCCGTTCGCCATCGTACCGATCGTGGTACGTACCTTCTTCGATTCCCGGACGGCGCTTTTCACGCACCTTATCATCGTGCTGATCTGCTCGTTGATGGTACCTTTCCCGCATGAGTTCCTGTTGTTGCAAATCGTGGCGGGTATGGTAGTGACGTTCAGCTTGAAGGAGTTGAGCGAACGTTCGCAACTGATCCGTTGCGCCGTCTTCATCTTCCTCTCCTACGCCGCCTGCTACCTCAGTCTCACGTTGTATCAAGAGGCGAACTTAAACAAGATCAACTGGATGATGATGCTTTATTTCGGTATCAACTTCATCCTGCTGATGTTCACCTACGTATTAGTATATATGTTGGAGAAGACGTTCGGATACGTGTCCAGCATCACGCTGGTGGAACTGTCCAACATCAACAACCCGATCTTGAAGAAGCTTAGCGAGACTTGCCCGGGTACGTTCCAGCACTCCTTACAGGTATCCATCCTAGCCTCCGAGGCGGCCGCCAAGATCGGTGCGAACTCGCAATTGGTCCGTACCGGCGCCCTTTACCATGACATCGGAAAGATGAGCAACCCTGTCTTCTTCACCGAGAACCAGACAAGCGTGAACCCGCATAACCAGCTGGCATTCGACCAGAGCGCGCAGATCATCATCAGCCACGTCACCGAGGGCGTGAAGATTGCCGAGAAGGCCATGCTACCCAAGGCGGTTATCAGTTTCATCCGTACCCACCACGGACGTGGCAAAGCGAAGTATTTCTACAACTCTTTCAAGAATCAATACCCGGACAAGCCGATTAACGACGAGCTATTCACCTACCCCGGTCCGGACCCTTTCTCGAAGGAGACCGCCGTACTAATGATGGCCGATTCCGTGGAAGCTGCTCCCGCAGCCTGAAGGAACATACCGAGGAAAGTATCAGCGCCTTGGTGAACAAGATCATCGATGGGCAGATCGCCGACGGCTTGCTAAAGAGCGCTCCGTTAACCTTCAAGGATGTGGAGACCGTGAAGAGCGTATTCGTAGACAAGCTGAAAACGATGTTCCATACCCGAATCAGCTATCCGGACTTGAAAAAACAATAGCGAACCAGCATGAACGACCACCTACTCTACTTAGCCTCGACAGGGATCGTAGCCTTTACCTGTCTTCTGGCCAGCGGACTGCTGTTGTCACTGAAGACCTTGCGGGAAAGCACGATCCCCAAGTACCGGACGGCCTGCAAGTATCTCGCCTTGGCCTCGGCACTGGTAGGCGTAGGACATATCTTCATCTTGTCCTCCGGCACGGACGAGCGAACCATCATGGAGTTGTTCTACTTCCCCATCCTGCTAATCAGCGCCTCGCAAGCGTTGCTGTTCACGTTCCTGCTCACCCTCTTATTCAGGGGAAAGAACGTGACCCGGAGGAATATCCTCCTTCACGCCATGCCTACGATCGCGCTTACCGTAGCGTATACGATCGCTTGTCTCTTCCGGGAGGATGTCCATACGTATCGTTTCGACGTATGGTGGGATAACCTTGGCAACCCGCCCCTACTGATACGTACGCTCACGTGCCTCGTATACCTTGTCCAGCTAGGGGGCTATGCGCGTTTTTTCTTCCGGGAGCGGGCGATCTATCTAGTAACCTGAAACAGATACCCCAATCGCCCGAGCGACTGGAATTGCGCTGGGTAACCCGTGCCTTCCTATGGGCGCTAGGTATCGGCATCGCCGCCGTGAGCCTCTGTTTCTTCCCGAATAATTACTATAACACGGCGGTCAACTTCGTGTTCGCCCTCTTCTACGCCTCGGTATCGATCCACTACGCCAACTACCATTACACGTACGACCAACTATACCTGCGGCTCAACCTCGCCCCGCAAGCCAACGCCGATACCGATCCCAACCGGATGGACCTAGAGGATCTTATCGGCGGGTTGCTGGAAATCGAGGAGGACGAGTTGTTCCAGCAAGCGCAAAACTATATGGCCAGCTCCTCACCCTTCCTCAACCCGAATTTCAGCCGGCAAGACTTGGTACGTGCCCTCGGTACCAACGAGAAGTACCTCTCCACTTCCATCAAGGACAAACTGAACATCACGCTCAAGGAATACATCGACCGCTACCGGGTGAACCACGCCCGTACCGAGCTGTTGATGCCGGGCGACAGCCGGAGCATGGAAGAGATCGCTCTCGGCGCGGGCTTCACCAGCTCCCGCACCTTCTCGCGTATCTTCCAGAAAATACTGGGAGTCACCCCCGCCCAATACCGGCGGCAGGCGCAATAATGAGCATTTTTCCGAGATCTGTCCTCTTTTTTCCCGGATTTGTCCTCTCATTCTTACCCCGAACCCCGTTCTTTGCCGGCAGTAATCACTTAATAAAGGAATACCATGGCAGAACAAATCATTCTCAACACAGACTTGTACGATAACCTGCTCACCGAGCGCAAGGGCGACTACACCGCCAAGCCGCGCATCACCGGGACATTGTATAACACGGACATCGCCGCACGCATCGTGGCCGCACGTACCGAGTACCAACACGGCACGATCCTCAACATCCTCGACATGGCCGACAGCCATAAGGTGCAGGCCATCGCCGAGGGAAAGAGCGTGGTGGACGGCGTGGGCCAATACCTCGTCAACGTGCAGGGGGCCTTCGAAGGCGAGAAGGCGCAGTTCGAACCCGGGAAGCACGCCCTCGGCATCACCTACACCATGGGCAAGCTCTTGCGCGAGACCCTCAAGCTGGTGAAGGTGGTGGTGAACGGCGTGGCGGCCGTAGGTCCGGTGATCAATACCGTGACCGACTCCACCTCCAAGGCCATCAACGGGCAGCTCAGCTCCGGCGGAGCCTCGTGCTGGGCGGCGTGAACCTGAAGCTACAGGGCGACGATCCCTCCATCGGTGTCTACCTCACCCCCACCACCGAAGGGGCCGCGCCGATGAAGGCCCCCGTAGTGATCGCCAACTCGCCCTCGCAGGTGATCGTGCAAATGCCGACGCTGGCCGATGGGCAGTACACCGTGAGCCTCACCACGCAATACAGTGCCGGGAGCCGCAATATAAAGGAGCCGCGCACCTACACCTTCCCCATCCTGCTCACCGTCGGAGAGGGAAGTGGCGACAGCGAAAGCCCCGACGAGATCTGATGACAGCCTCCTGTCAAGGTTGCTGACAGCCTCCTGTCAAACGGCTTGACAAGCTCCTGTCAAGACTGCTGACAGCCCCCTGTCAAACGACTTGACAACCTCCTGTCAAGGCAACTGATAGCTTTACCACCGTACGGTGATAGCCCTACGGTGGTATCCCTTCCCCTAGCGGAAGGGGAACAAACCGATTTATAAACCTTATTATACACATAGAATATGAGAACATCATTACATTACATCCACCTACCGGCAAGGCGAATATTCGCCTTGCTGATCAGTGTCGCGACACTGATCGCCACCCTCCCGACGGCGGCCCGCGCGCAAGCGACCCTCCCGGGGCACTCGACCTAGCCACCCTGCCGGGCACCCTAGACTACGACTACTATATCCACCTCGCGTACCAAAACGGCACATGGGCGTACAAACTAGGGGCATACGACACAGAACCGACCTCCGGCACCACCCCCTTCAACGGTACCATCACCGGTACGATGCCCAATGCAACGCGGCAATTCCTCATACACCCCGCCGCCGGCGCGCCCAACCGACGCTGACGCTGAAAGACGCTACCATCACCTCTAGTTTCAACCAGCTCTTCCATATCTTAGCTGGCGCGAAACTGACCCTTCGGATCGAGGGGGACAACCGGATCGAGATCGATAACAGTCTCATCTGGAACCTTGGCACGCTCACCCTGATCGTAGCCGACGCGCTGGAGATAAGCCAAGGTATCGACAACGGATTTACAACGGGGGGATAACGAGTACGCTCACGGTCGATGCCCAAGCGCCGCTCAGCATCAGCAGCATCGGAAACAACAAGGATGGCCGGATACATCTGGACGGAGAGATACAGATCATCGGTGAAATGGAGGGTGTCGCAGCCTTTTCTAACGACAACAACTCGCCGGACGCAATCACATTCGGGGATAACGCACGGATCCACCTGCAAGCGAACAACGCTCCCTGTACCTCTGTATGCGGCTTTATCGAACTGGCTTTCGATACCGCCCCGGACGATGGCCAGACGCTGTCCGTCACCCCAGTAGGCGGTATCCAACCGACGACCACCTTCGCGACCGACGGAACCTTCACGAATTTCGCCTTCCTTGCCACGACCGGTACGCGGTATACCGCCTCCCTCGCCGGCGAGCGGCTATATGCCGACGAGATTCGAATGGAGATTTCCTCTAAAGCCGGAGACTACCTCTTCTTCCAGACTGACGGGGCATACTACCGATACGCCGGCGCCACCACCACCCGCCCCACCCCGCAGCCGCTTGACCTTTCCAAGAACTACGGCTCCGGCAGCACCCGCACCGGCATCGACCTCTTCTTCGCCCCAGCGGACGGATGGTACTGCGACGGGAAGATGTTCGACGGGACGGTGACGACAAGCAACTCATACACCATCACCATCCCCGCCACCATCCATGCCGAGGGCGAGGCTACGCTTACGCTAAACATGGTAAATTTCCAGCCCTCGACGGGCACGGCCCTCACGATAGCGAGCGGGACGGTGACGCTCCAAAACAACACCTCCAACGCCCACCTGTCCGGAACCCACGCACTCCGGGTAGAGACGGGAGCTACCTGCCTCATCCCGCCGCCCACCGACCCGGATCACGCCTTGATGTTGACAGCCACCGAGCAGGCCATCCACCCCGAGGCGGCGGAACCGTGAAGAGCCTTGTCCAATTCACATGGCCAGAGCCGCTGTCTGTCTTCATCGACCTCTCGACGGAGGATATGCATTATCTACGCTTCAATTCTGCAGGCAAGAAGAGCATAGCCACGAACTACCCTCTCTCCTTCTACCTAGAGAATATGAGCACGCTCCTGAAACAGGAGGGCTACCGCTCCGACGACCCGGAGCAAACCTACCTCAGCACCTTCCCCGCCGCCCATCCCGACGAGCTGACAAGCTACACGGGATTGCGCGACATCCCACCCGTCTGGATCGTGATCGACAAGGAGACGGCCTTCGACGAGAGCATGCAGAACCAATGGCTGCGCATCACCGAGAAGGGTGTCCTTACGGTAAGAAAGATAGAAGATAACTACGTTCTGCTGAACGATCTCGAGCTGCTGGACGGCGGCAGATCCGGTTCGCCGATGACGGCGTGATGGCACTCGGAGCGGTCCGCTTCACCCGCATCTTCCCCAACCGCAACCAATGGCGGGCTACCACGCTAGCGTCCAATACAGCCGGCAAATTGGCTAGCGACGCGGGAACCCCCTGCTACGTGCGTACCGGATATCCCGACGCCACCGATCAGACTTGGCAGCCGGCGGAGCCCGACGACCTGTATATGCTCGACGAAGGTGATCCCGTGCTGATCGCCGGCGAAGGCCCGGAGACAGATACGCTGCGCCTCAATTACAACGAAACTATCTTCTACAAGGACAGCCCCGACTCCCCCATCGACGCCCACCAGCCCCGCCGAGCCGCTCAACACGGGCGTGTTCCTCTTCAAGGGCAATCTGGCCTCGTACAATGTGGAGATGCGAAACATATACGTCCTCAGCGATGACGGCTGCCGCTTCGAGCTGAAGGATCAGGTTACCCTGCGGCCCTTCGAGAGCTATGTCGTGGCCAACGCCGCCACCCAAGCCCTGCTGAAGAGCCTCCGCCTGGACGGTATCGCCACAGGGACGGAGCTGGCCGAGACCCCGGCGGACAACAGCTTCCGCACCTGGCCGCCGACGGACGTTTGCACCTTAGCGCCGACCATGCCGAGAAAGTTGCCGTATACCACGTCAGCGGGACCTTGAAGTGCTACCTGCCGCTCTTGCGCGGTGAGACGACGATCGCCCTTCCTTCCGGCATCTATCTCGTCCGCCAAGGCGGTACCACGATCAAGGTCGTCCTGTAGATCATACATTATATTATATACACTAAAACAGATACAAATATGAGAACATTCAGATATATCCTATCCTTGCTAGCCGCTACGCTCGCCCTGCTGGCTCAGCCGGCGATGGCGCAAGCCCCGGAGACGAGCACGAAGGCGCAACCTTCCGACCCAGTCTTCCCATACCTCCTCACCATCCGGCAACCCGCCGAGGGTGCGACGCTGGACGTAATGATCATGAATGCCAGCGGCACGTTCACCGCCGTATCCTCCGGCCAGACCGTCTACAACGGGACCAAGGTGCACCTCTTCTTCTCCCCGCGGAAAGGCTACCGGCTGGTGGAAGGCTCCATCACCGACAATGGCAACGCTACGACCGCAGAGACCCTGACACCGAACGACAAGGGCTACACCGCACAGCGTAGCTTCACGATGCCCGCCCAGCCGACGACGGTTACCGCCGAGGCCGAGCTTATCCGCTACACGATCACCTACGACCCGAATGGCGGTACCCTCCGCAGGGCAACCCCACCAGTATACCGTAGTATCGGACGAGTTCACCCTCCCACGCCGACACACGCCAGTGCCTACGTCTCGTTCGAGGCTGGAAAGACGCCGGCGGGAATACGGTAACGACCGTGGCGAAAGGCTCCACCGGCGATCTCTCCCTCACCGCCCAATGGAAAGAGAGCGAGCTGGTAGAGGCGGTAGGACGGCCGGCCGAGACCCGGATCGTCACCACCATCATGACCGCCGATGAGATACTGGCCGGTCTTGCCGCTACATGGCCCAAGCTCACCTTCACCACCGACAGGGGTGCCGCGATAGAGAGCCCGATCTCGTGGAAACTGAAAGACGGCGTAACCCTCGACCTCACGCCCGGCAAGAAGAACCCCTTCATCTGGACAGCCACACCGTTGCCCGACGGCGTGAAAGACAATGGTACGTGATGTCCGGTACCACACAGGTCTACCTCGAAGCTCCCCCTATCACACCGGAAGACAACGGCGAGATCACGATAACGGCCGAGAACAAGTTCCAGCAAGACGGTGGTACCGACAACTACTTCAACGGAGAGATCAACGGTGAGGAGGGCAAGACCATAAACAAACTCACCCTCACCCCTCCCGCCGATACCGATATGACAATAAAGCTCAACGGGATAACCTCCGCGACCACCCTCATCAACGGGACCGGGACTGGGAAGACCAACCTCACCTTGAGCGGCACGAACAGCTTGGGCGCAGTCACGATCGAGTCCGGCAACGAATTGACGCTCACCCCCGGCGAGAATGTCGGCGACCTTGTCAACACCGCGGTCACCAACAAGGGCCATTTCACGGATCTTACCGCACGAGTGCCCACCGTGACACTCCCCGGCAACATCACCCTCGAACGGGTAGACCCGGCGGCAAGCACCCCGATACCATCCACCGACAGCTATGCGGAGCTTGAGGCCGGCATAACCGCCCCCGAAGGCACCCCTATGAATTTGACGTATCAATGGGAGATTTTCAACGCACAGGCCGGCACATGGTCTACCGCCCCGGACGACTCGCAGCTGCGTAACGCCTCGAATAACTACAGGACGAGAACCGTAGGCCAGTATCGTTGCCTAGTTACCGCCACCGTAACCGGAGACGGCGGCACGACCACGAGCACGACGTTCGCCACGGCCCCGGCTGCCGTAACGCCTTACGTTCCTCCCGTAACGCCCCCCACGCCACAGCCCACAACCTATACCGTAACCCTCCCTGCCTTGGTAGGAGCCTCCACCACCCCGGCAGCCGGAGCGCATACGGTTACCGAAGGCGACGGTTTCTCCTTCATCCTCACCTTGGACGGAGACTACGACCAGTCCGTCCCTGTAGTGACCGTGAACGGTAACGCCCTCATTCCCGACGCAAACGGCAAGTACACGATCACCGATATTTCCGCCAACCTGACCGTGGCGATCACCGGTATCGTGAGAAATACCACGACCGGTATCGAGCAAGTGGAAAACGCTACCTTGATCCGTGCCGAGAGCGGTGCCTTGCTGATCCGTACGCCGGTCTCCGTGACAGCGCAGGTGATCGCCCTCACCGGAAACGTAGTCCGCACGGTACGGCTTCCCGCCGGAGACAGTCGTGTAGATGGCTTGGCTAGCGGTATCTATATCGTCCGCCTATCCAATAAGATAACGAAGAAAGTGATGATTCGATAGACAAGGTTTCACGAATGAGAGCGGCGATGACAGCCGCTCTCACAAAAAGAGGTTGTTTGAATGCCCATTGTCAGGTTCTTATAATCGCAGTTATAAGCATCTTACGATGGGCATTCTAGCAACCTTACGATGGGCATCGTAATCAGGATAGGATAAAAGAGGTCGTTTTTAGTGCCTTTTCAGCTTCGCATAAAGGAGATAATTATTATCATTCTCTGTGAGACCGGCCTGTACCTCAGTAAGACGTTTACGCATTTGTTCCGTGAGATGGTTAGAATGGAGTGCTTTCTCTATCCTCTCCGACAAGACACTTGGCTCCAGACAAGTCATATAATAACCATAGTTCAGTCCCAACGGCATCTCTAATCGCTCTCCATCCAGAAAATCATTCTCTATACCGAAGTAAGCACCACGCAGGGTCTGTTTATCTACGATATAATAGGTCGGTAAATCGCCAGCTATACGCCGCTGGATATTCCCGTCATCATCAGTCTTGGACTGAATCCATTGCCCGGTAGCCTCGCCCACATAATGATCCGGAAACTCGCCATACATATGTGGCTTCAAGGCCTCTCCCTTGAAATGGGCGGTAAAGCGAGGGATCAACTCTCTCTTCTCCAAGTTCACTTCATAAAGGGAATCCAATTGAGCCTTCGGAATCCAGAAGCTAAAATCAATACGTTCCGTGTTCTGCTGGGAGTTGACTGTCACCCCCCGGAAATCAAAGTCCAGCCGATCGGTCGGAAACTCATGGATCAAGTTTCCTTTCAAATCCTGCATCCATACACAAGAAGCAAACTTATTAGGTTGAGGGGAACCCAATATAACCACCGTATCCCCCCGCAAAGCGAATTGAGCGACAATCCCCTCATGCACCAGAGGTACGGGTGGACAGATATTCCCCCTAAAGTCATACACCAGCAACTCCTTTCCGAAGAAAGGCAACATATAAATCCGTTGGGTAGATTCATCTATTTTAGCGGCATATATAAATCTATATTCTCCGGGACCTTGCCCGATATTTCCCACATCCGCAATATACTTACCTTTCCGGTCGAATAACTTAAAAGGTATATTATTCACCATCCCCGTCATGATATGATGATCCGAGACATAGGCATAAGGTGCTCCGGTCAACGCCTCATCCCGGTCATCCAATTTAATGATCTCAAGTTCCTCGGTAAAATAGCTAAGAGGGAAAATCACCGTATCTTTCAACAGGGACGGATCTAACTCTATCATTTCTTCTCCATCGATCATCACACGTGTCGCTACTACCGGAGCATCCTTCAAGTAGTTTACCTGCTCAGTCCTATCACCGCAAGCTGTCAGAGCCGCAAGCGCAACCGCAATTGTCCATGTTTGAAATTCATTCTTCATCGCCGTATTAATTTAAAGTTCGTCACCATCGTTATTGATAGCGCAATATACAAATATTAAATTAATTACGACACAGCCGTACAATCTTTCCTATTTTCGTATCCCTATTTCTTCCCCCAAGTATTCCAACAACCCAGCGCAAGCATCTTCCAATAGATCCAAGACCAACTCGAAGCCTTCGGCACCGCTATAATAAGGATCCGGGACGTGATCGTACAACTTATTCCGGGAGAACTCGGTCATCTGATGTATCTTAGCGACGGATTCCAGATCGGGAGCCATCCGTTTCAAGTCCGTTATATTTTGGTCGTCCATGCCGATAATCAAATCGAAGTCATGGAAGTCCCACTGACGTACCGGACGGGAGATCGAATCCAACACATATCCCCTACGGGCCGCATGCGCCCGCATCCGTGAATCCGCCCGGTCTCCTTCATGATACCCAGTGATCCCGGCGGAATCGATCTCAATCCGATCTCTCAATCCCGCATCCTTCACCAACCTCTTCATTACTGCCTCCGCCGACGGAGAGCGACATATATTCCCCAAGCACACAAACAATAACCGTACCTTCTCCTCCTTCATAACTAAGCTCCTTTCCATTAATTTTCAATTCTCCATTTTCAATTCTCAAGCCGGGTCCACATCATAATGAACCAGCAACTGCTTAAACGGTACATATCCTTGCATCTCAGTATGAATACCCTCCAATATCTCACGAAGCGGAGCGATCCCGGCGGATATCTCGATCTTCAAGACGATCTTCTTGATATGAAGCGTCTGTACCCGGGTGATAGGCGGCGTAACCGGCCCCAACACCCGCTCACCCA
>ENA-OQCK01000301-OQCK01000301.1-human-gut-metagenome-genome-assembly--contig:-NODE-301-length-29045-cov-2.137769_pt1 | contig 29045 bp, 38 predicted proteins | sample MGYA00242498_ERZ504578 | MGnify/ENA primary metagenome ERZ504578 (study PRJEB26092, sample SAMD00036229) | human gut metagenome | host: Homo sapiens | study: EMG produced TPA metagenomics assembly of...
CAACAACCTTGTGTATAAAGGAAACATCGATATTTCCTCCGGACAGAACACAGACAACACGTTTTCCCGCAACATTGATTTTTCCGTTGAGCACAGCTGCCAGACTCGCTGCCCCCGCCGGCTCCACGACCTGCTTTTCTCTTTCCAGCAGCAGCAGAATCGTCGCTGCGATTTCACTGTCACTGACACTTACCATCTCATCCACATTTTCCTGAATAAGCTTTACCGTGGTTTTTCCCGGATTCATCACCGCGATTCCATCCGCGATCGTATTTACATGTTTAATCGCACAGTGCTTCTGCTTCTGAAAGCTCTGCACGATGGCATTGGCTCCCTCCGCCTGAACCCCAACGATTTTGATACGCGGATTGATCTGCTTGGCATAAAAGCTGATTCCGGAAAGCAGTCCGCCTCCCCCGGCCGGTACGACGATCATATCCACATTGGGCAGATCATGACAGATCTCATAGGCGATTGTTCCCTGACCGGCTATGACATCCTCATCATCAAAGGGATGAATAAAGGTTGCCCCTTTTTCCTCCTGCAGACGAAGCGCTTCCTGATAGCACTCATCATAATTATCCCCTGCCAGCACCACATCGGCACCATAGCCCTTGGTTGCCAGCACCTTGGCGATCGGTGTGCTCTTCGGCATCACGATGGTCGCATGCATGCCCAGCTTGCTTGCGGCATAGCTGACGCCCTGTGCATGGTTGCCGGCACTGCTGGCAATAACCTCGCTCGTTTTCCCCTCTTCCTTCAGCTTCGCCAGCTTGTTGAAGCGCCGCGAACCTTGAAAGATCCGGTTTTCTGGCGGTTCTCACATTTCAGAAACAGCTGACAGCTGCTCATTTCCGAAAATGTCCGCGAGCTGGTCACCTTCACATTGTGAATCTGCCCCTGCAGTCTGGCGGCCGCCTGCTCTACATCTTTACATTCCATTCCTCTTCCTCCTGTTTCGTAAAAAAGCAGCATATCCAACGATAAGCTGCTTTTCTTTCTATCCTCACGCCTTAGTGTTTATACAACGAAAGTGTTCTGTTATGGAAATCTCACGTATGAGACTCACTAGAAAGAAAAACAGACTTGCTTAGGACTATGAGAATAATAATAATGACGATAATGTATAGTGCCATCACTTGTCCACTTCCTTTCCAACTGTGATGGTATTAGAATAAAACTTTTTCACACTTTTGTCAATAGTTTTCAGTCATATTTTCATTTATTTTACAATCCTGTTACATACGCTGTGGAAAACGAATATTTATTTTCACAAAACCCTTTTCATTCCGCCATTCCTTCTTTATAATAAAAGGCATAGACAACGGAGGTATCCCCATGTATAAGGAAACAGCAAAACTTATTTTATACCGCAGCTTTGGTGATCACAGCATTTTATCAGAGCTTTCCAAGATATTTCATGACTTTGATGCAAAAACGGCAGAGGACGCAGAGCTGATTGAACGTATATACACACAGATCAAGGCACTGCTTGATCTGGCGACCAGCTATGGCTTTGATGAAAATCTCTGGCACAATTATCTGACCTTTCTGCTTCTGATGAATGAAAATTCATTCAGCCTCGTCAGTGAAAAGAGTCCGGTACAGGATGGCAGTGTGCATCATTTCGCCAAAAATGATTTCAGGGTAGTGAAGCGTCTCTTTGATTTTGACTTTCACCCGATTGAAAAAGCACTCGGCATCGACTGCTTCTCAACGATCAGCAATTATAAAGCCGTTGCCAAAAAGGAGCGCATGTACAACAGGAATGTCTCCGCAATGGTACAACGTATCTCCCGCAGCATTGAGACTGCCGCCGATGAGGAGGAAATCTTCCAAATCATCACCACCTTCTATCAGGAGTACGGTGTTGGGATGTTTGGCTTAAACAAGGCGTTTCGCATCCGCTCCTGTGAAAACGGGGATGTGGAATTTCTTCCCATCAACAATATGGACAGCGTGGTTCTTGATGATCTCATCGGCTATCAGATGCAAAAGGATATGCTGCGGGAAAACACACAGGCCTTTGTTGAGGGACGCAACGCCAACAATGCTCTTTTGTACGGAGACAGCGGAACCGGAAAGTCCACCAGCATCAAGGCCATCGTCAATGAGTACTATAAGGATGGCCTGCGCATGATTGAAATTTATAAGCATCAATTCAAGGATCTTTCAACCATTATATCGCATAATCAAAAATCGCAATTACCGCTTTATCATTTATATGGATGATTTGTCCTTTGAGGAATTTGAAATCGAATATAAATTTTTAAAGGCGGTCATTGAGGGCGGCGTGGAAACAAAGCCGGATAATGTCCTGATCTATGCCACCAGCAACCGGCGCCATCTGGTACGGGAAACATGGAAGGACCGCAACGATATCAATGACGATGACGAGCTGCATCATTCCGATACCATGCAGGAGAAGCTCTCGCTTGTGGCACGCTTCGGTCTCAGCATCTGCTATGAGCGCCCAAATCAGAAGAACTACTTTGAAATCGTTACGGAGCTTGCCAAGCAGTATCCGGAAATCACGCTCAGTGAGGAGGAGCTGCAGGCAGAGGCCAGAAAATGGGGGCTTGGTCATGGCGGAAACAGCGGGCGTGCCGCACAGCAGCTCATCAATTATTTATCCGGACGCTCCGGTCTGAAAACATAAACGGGATATCCTGCCGCTTTCTTCCGGAAGCTTTGCGCTCTCTTTCATATCATAAAAAACCTGCAGATACCATTCTTTCCTACATAGAGGTGCCTGCATAAAGGAGAATTCAAATGGAATTCTCCCTATTTTTTCACCCGCAATTGAGGAAGAACCACGGATATGCGCAGGCTTCTTTTCATTGCAATATCATTTTTCCATAAGATCACAGACCTATTGTGTCAGCAGCTGCTCTACAAGAGCGGAGGCATCGTTTGTCCAGATATCCGGCTCTATACCGTAATATTCTTTAGCATAGGAGTCCGAAAACTGCGTCAGCATATTGCCAAAGCTGACCTCCAGACTGGAATGCTTCAGATACACTGTCAGAAAGGAAGAACCACGCAGCATGCCTGCCGTCGGTGTACCGATGAACACAACATGATCAAGCTGTGCAGCCGATCGATCAAATGCTCCGCTGCGGATGCGGTCTGATCATCCTGTAAGACGAACAGCAGTGTATCATTCTTTATTTGTTTCTCGCTTCTGCGCTCCACCACAGCATGCAGCTCATCCAGCTGCTTCCAGGCTTCTTTCTTTCGCAAATCCGATAAGGACTGTGCGAAGTCTTCTGCATGAAATTTCTCCTCCAGCAAGGGGTTTTCCAGAGGAAGCTTCAACAGTGTCTGCATATGACCGCCCTTTGCAGTCCCCGAGAAGCTGCGATACCAGCTTTCTGCCACCAGCAGATCACCACCGCTGTTTCCCCGCAAATCCAGAATCGCTGCTTTGCTGTCTTTGAACTTCTCTGCCGTTTTAAAAAATGCATCCGCCTTCTCCTGTTCACGTTTTGCATAAAACATCCGTGCCGTATGAACATAGGGAACACCCTGAATCTCCTTTTCAAGAATGGCTTTATCCGAAGGATGTGCGGTAAGAGGCAGCACCTTCTGCCGCTGTACCGTTTCCTTGGCAAAATGCAGGGTAACTTCTGTTTTCTGCTCGTTTGTTTTTTGATAATATACATAGCGTCCCGCATGCAGAGCATCCTCCTTCAGAACAGTCTCCAGCTTTGTTTCTTCATCTATTGCCGTTACCCTTTTATCTTTGAAATAAAATCCGTCTTTTCTCTTTTCAAACGTATCCTGCATCGTAAAGGTTACCATGGGACGTTTCAGCGGCATCTGGTCAATCAGAAAGTGCTGATCCTCAAGAAAGCGCAGATGTGTTCGAATACAGGAACGATAGGCCGTATAATCCAGCTCCCGAATTCTCTCGATGTCCTGCAGGATTGCCTCCTCTGCCTGCGCAAATGCATCACTCTGATTAAAATAGGCATAGCAGCCATACAGCTCCTTCAGCATTGCAAACAATGCCGTTGTATCCTCGCGCGCCTCTTTCTTCGTCAGTGTGCGGGAGGGTGAGGAGGCATGCTGATTTTCCAAAGCATAGTCCAGTGCCTTCCAGTACTTCTGCAGGCTGGATTTCTCTTTAGGCATTGCCGGCAGTTTGTAGGCTTCCGTTTTTCGAGTCTGATCGATCTGCTCTGCCAGCTGCTCCACCTTCCAGGGTATTTTCACTTCATCCTGTCCCTTCCTGCACCCCTGCAGCGGAAGAGAAAGCAGAACCACCATAATGATTCTGCCTGCTGTTTTATTCTTTATCAATGACATAATTATCCTTGCCCTGATGTTTAACATCATATAACGCAATATCCGCACGCTGATACAGACTGACAAAATCATCACCGGTGCGACTCAGCGATACCCCGATGCTGATGGTTGGAATCGGCAGTTTGGTGGTTTCTCTTTTATAACGCAGATTCTCTGTCAGAAGCTGACACTTCTCCTTCACCTGTTCTCTGCCACTGATATGCTTCATAAAGACGACAAACTCATCTCCCCCAAGCCGTCCTACAATTGCGGAATCACGGAAGACCTCCTGCAAGGCGGTTGCTGTCTGAATCAGCACCTGATCTCCCATATAATGGCCGTGTACATCATTTACCTCCTTGAAATCATCCAAGTCCATAATGTACAGCGCATGCGGTGTACTCTTTGCATTCAGTACCCCCTGAATCTGCTTCTTCACAGATGCTGCATTCAGAATATCCGTCAGAGAATCCAGCATGCTTATTTTACGCAGCTGCTCCTTTTCCATCTTTTCAGCATGGATGTTCTGCACACGTCCGATTGCGGAAACAGCCTGTGCCCCATCATAAATCACCTTGATATATATATGATACCATAAGGAAGACCCGTGAAAAATCAGATTTACGTCCGCATCCGTATCCACCTTCTTCATCAGCTGTTCATAAAGCGGATTGTTCCCCTTACCATCCACAACCAGAATCTCGGATTGATAGGAAGAAAAATGCTCAATCACTTCAGGTACCTTGAAAATCTCCACAGCCTCACTGGTAAGACGCAGCATATCACTCCTGTAATCATACTCAAAAATTACTTCCTTCATAATTTCCGAGAGATAGCGGTAACGCGTGTTTTCCAGCTCGATCTGCTTTTTCATTTTCATTTGATTACGATAGTACACATATCCAAGCATCAACAGAACCGAGGCTGCTGCCACGATCAGCATCATGAATTTCAGCGGGTTTTCCTGAATATATGTCATGAAGGTAAACGGCTTTTGCTGCTGTGCATTTTCATAGATATAGCTTTCCAGCTCACTGGTATCAATGGTACGGATACCCTTATTCAAAATTGTCGCAAGTGTGTTCTCACTGCTGTTGATAATACCCATGCTGTATTTCATCGAGGAGGAATTCGCCTGGGGATAAATAATGTAATGCGTGAAATCATCCCGGTACTGATAGAAGGATGCAGCATAGCTGTCCGTATACGTGTAATCACATATGCCTCATCGACTGCACGCAGTGCTTCCTCGATGGAATCATAATAGACTGCATTTTTTGTATTCTCATACTTTTCTGTCACATTCCCCTTGTAGATTGCGGCCTTTTTCTCTTTCAATGTCGTTACATCGACATCATTCCCTGCGACAAGCACACGCTCCGTTTCCAGATATGGTGTACTCAGCAGCAGGGTACTGTGACTCACCAAATCATAATCATACTGTATGTTCAATACGATATCTGCTTCTTTATCTGCAATTTTCTTTGCAAAATCATCATAGCTGTCGGTATATATATTCCAGCCTCCAGCCCGCCTTTTTGCTGATGCTTTTCAAAAGATCATTTGCCACACCTTGTATTTCCCGATTGCCGTTATAATATTGCAGCGGTCCAAACCCGTCCTGTACCAGCACCTTCAACGCAGGATGCTCGTTGATATAGGCTTTTTCCCTGCTGTTTAAGAGCAGCTAATTGCTTGATTTCGTGAAATATTTATTGTACAGCGTAGACTGCAGCGTCGGATTGACTTCACTTATGCTGACAATGGCCCGATTCAGTTCGGAGATCAATGCGCTGTTGCCTTTTGTGGTCGCAAAATAAAATGGTGTTGGAGAAAATTTTGCAATGGAACGAAAATTATCATCAATGGAAAGATCGACGGTTATCAGAGCATCGGCTTTTCCAGACTCAACGGCCTTTTGCTGTTCCTTCGCATTTTCACACCATACCGTCTTGTATTTCATACCATTCAATTCCGCAAACTGCTCAAATGCTATATTACGATTTTCCGCATCCTTATCCAGCGCAATGCGAAAGTCTTTACTTTCTGTCAGATTATACTCATCGAAGCGCTCATCGTTTGAAAGCACTGCGATAACGCTGTATGCATTTCCATAATTCTCTGTCGGATAATCGTATATCTTGGAGAGTCCCTCATTGTAGCTCATGGCTCCAAGTAAATCCAAATCCCCTTTTTTCAGCATATCCAGCATGGTCGTCAGCTGCTCATTCAGATCCCCTTCTATTTCAACGAACTCATATGTCCATCCTGTGTATTGTGAGATTTCCTTCAGATAATCATAGGTGTAGCCTGTATAGGTGCCATCATCATTTTTACTGTCAGGCCTGGCTGCGTAGGAAAGCCTACTCGTATGACACGCTTGTTTTCCTCTGCCTGCACTGATGGTACTGCCGATAGCAGAAACAGAAACATTACAACAATGCATGCCAGTATTCCCTTTTGCTTCATAATCTCACCTCGATGTCCATATATCTTATATTATACAGTATATAGAAGAAGAAAAGTAAATTTTTTCAAAGAAAAAGGCGCATTATACACCTTTTTGTCTGTTTTTGATTTTTTTGATCGGTTAATGCATAAACTTCATCCGCAAGGGATGCAACCACGGGTGAATGTGTGACAAGGATGATACATTTCTGTTCCTCATACGCAAGACCTTTAAAGATTTCCATGATTTCATCCTGCGTATCCTCGTCCAGATTTCCGGTAGCTCATCCGCCAGAAGAATTGAGGGATCATACGATACTGCACGGGCGATGGCTACACGCTGCTGCTGCCCGCCGGAAAGCTTTAAAATACGGCGTTGGGATTCTTCCTTACTGAGCCCCACCTTTTCCAGCAGTTCCATTGCATATGCACGGTTGTTTTCTTTTTTTACTCCGGCGATGTCCATGGACAGCATCACATTTTCAACGGCAGTCAGATGCATCAGCAGATTAAAGCTTTGAAAAATCACACCTGCATACTGACTTCTGTATAGATACTGATCCACCTCGCTGACATCCAATCCATTGTACAGAATCTTTCCTTCCGTTGGCTTTGTCAGCTGTGAAAGCAGAGACAGCAAAGTGGTCTTACCTGCTCCGGAGCGACCGGTAATCGCGTAGATTCTGCCGCCTTCAAAGCGATAATTCACATGGCGCAGCACCAATTCCTTACCATTATAGCTGTAGCGACATTCTGTAATTCCAGCTGCATGTTGCTTCCTCCTATTCTCTGTTCGATAATATATTCAGCGGTTCATAACGCAGATACGCAGTACCGCCAGGGCGGCGGATAATAGCGTCAGCAATATGGCAATACCGCCCAGCTCCAGCAGGACCTTTCCATTGGCGGCACTGCTGATTTCCTGTATATAGGATACAGTTTCTTTCTCCATTCCCTTGCTCCTGCCGCCAAACTCTATCTGCGGACCGCCTTCCTTTGGAAAATCGGTTTCCTGCGCGGCAGATGTCTGTACAGTCTGTGTCTGCAGCAGTGTGTTGGTCAGCGGTACACTTGCGGCAGCACCGATTCCACAGCCCAGCATAATCGCCATAAGTGTTACTATGAGGATTTCACAGATGAACTGCAAAGCAATCCTGCGCTTGTTCATACCGATGGCCGCCAACACCCCGATTTCATATTTCCGTTCCCGGATGTGATAGATATTGAGCACCACTAGAATCACACCGCCGACCAGCAATACAACCGCCAGAAAATATCCGGCATACGTACTCAGATTTTCCAGCGGAGCAAGGCTTTGTTCATAAGCAGCCACATCCTCAGAGGAAACGGTATACATATCACTCAGCCCAAGCTTTCGGGCCTGTGCTTCAAATTTATCATATGCCTCAACATTTTCAAACACATACGTGCCACGGGTCTGGGCATGCAGGGCAGTATCCGTATCAGCGGTACTCTTTTCAACCATCGCATGCAGAGCCTCATAGGACATATAAATCTGATTGGCAGGATCCATCATATTCATCCCCATAAAAGAATCAGCGGTTTTTGTAGAGGTATAGATACCGACAACCCTGACCTTGTACGTTTCCTTCTCAGCAGCGGGATTGGTAAAGGTAATCGTATCCCCGATGGACAGGTTATTCAGTGTGGCAAGCTCCTGATGGATGATACACGTAAGCGCATCATCACCTTCCGTAAAACGGACTCCCTCACTCAGTTGGGCACTGCCATCCGCAAAGGCCGTCATCGCCGCATAGCTGCTATAGCCGGTTATGGTGAAATCCCCCTGATGTTGCATACCGCCAATGCCCTTCCCCTGTTGGGGAAATCCACGTTCCTGGGATGTGTCTGCCGGGGCTGTATCAGTAGTATCAGAGGAGGTGGAAACCGCTTCTATCGAGGATGCGTTCAGGGAAACACTTTCCGTATAATAGAAATCATGGACGGATTTTGCCTGTGCATAGGTTTTTAATTCCTCCAAAGACAGCTCTTTCATCGAAGACATCCAATCCTTCATACTGCCGCTATCCGGCTCCTCTGTTTCCTCTGCATTCTTACGCACATCCTCCATCATGGACTGGCGGTCCACACGGATGGTTGCGGTGATGTTCAAATCGGATAAGCCGCTTTCACGCTCCCTGTCCGCAGCCTCGCGAATCGACAATGCAAGGCAGGCTGACAGACCTATCACAAAGGCGATACAGGCGGCATGTGATAACTCTGTGAACAGGCTATGAAGAGCAAAAGAAAACACCCTCTCAGGTGTTTTAGTAAGCAAATCAACTGATTTTATTCAATCGGCCGCTGATAGAATTTCCCCTCAACACTTTCCGTCTTTGTCACATTGACAAAGCTGGTCTGATCAATTTCACGGATTCGGGTGACAAGCCCCTTGACATTCTGAGAATCCACAACTGTGTACAGCATGGTTCTCGGCCGCCCGTAATAGGTACCGATCCCCTCCAGCCGCGTTACGCCGTGATGTGTGGAATTCTGAATTTCCTCAATCACGATATCCGGATTGCTGGTGACGATGAACAGCGTCATCCGCTTGTAACGGGTATGCACAAAATTGATAACCTGTGTGGAGCAGAACTGAAAGATTATGGAATACAGTGCAGCATTCCATCCGAACAGATATCCGGCAGCCACAAGCATTACAGCATTCATAGCCAGGATATAATTCCAGGCTGGCTGATTGGTCCTTTGTGAAATCCACATGGCGATGAAATCCGTTCCGCCGCTGCTGGCATTCCCGCGTAAGGCGATGCCCAAAGCGACACCCTGTAAAATTCCACCGAATATGGTAATCAGCAGAATATCCTCCGTGATATTGGTAACCGGCAGGATTTCAACAAACACACCGGTTAAAACAATCATCACACAGGAATACAGTGTGAATTTCTTTCCTACTGTTTTGTAGCCGATGTAGGCCGGTATGGCATTCAATGCAAAGTTGACCGCAGAATACGGAACCTGCAGGTTCATATATTTTTCCGCGCATCGCTGAATGAATACCGTCAGTCCGGTAAAGCCGCCCGGAAATAAGCCCCCGGCATTGATAAAGGTATTGATATTGATGGCGCAGAGAAGTGATCCGATAATCACACAGCTACCGTAATCAGATCTCTGACACTTGGTTTTAATCTCATTCTTCTACTCCCTTTTTCCTCTGGTCATGCATAATTATACTATCTTTTTTTCTACATGCAACCGTTTTGCGGATGATACCTGTTTACTTTTTTCTATGTAAATTTTCATTCAGCCGTATCAGGTCTTACACGATTTCCCGCAAGCACTTACAGCTGTTTTTTAGCTGACTGATACTATTGTGCTGTAAAAATTCATACAATGCATATGGAAGGAGAGTTGTTATGAAACAATTTTTAGCCGTAGCTGCCCTAAATGAGGCAGTCGAAAAGCACTGCGATACCCGCAGGGATGTCAAGATATATACCGAGGGCTTCAAAGCTGTACAGCATGAAGCAATGGAATTTTCTGTTATGTGTGATGGTGAGCTGTATCAGCTTGAAAATTACACGAGGAATTGCGACAGGCTGGTTTTCCTGATCCCTCCAGTTTGGAGGAAGCCGTCTTGTATGCCTATCTGCTCTGGGGCGAAAAAGCGATGGAGCATATGGAGGGTGCTTACTCCTTTATTATACGGAAAGGTGATTCCCTCTTCTGTGCCAAGGATCCGCTCGGCTTCGCCCAATCTATTATCTGATCAAGGACAACTGCATTTGGATCAGCTGCCGGATTCAGCCTCTGCTGGATGCTTCGGATACACCGGCCGTTCTGAATCGCGAGGGACTTTTGGAGCTGTTTGCCTTTGGCCCCAGCATCAGTGAAAATCAGACGCTGTATAAGGATGTTCATGCATTGCCGATGGGCTCCCTGCTTCGTATATCCGCCGGTAAGCTGGAGATAAAAACATATTATAAGCTTTCCGCACATCCGCATACGGATACCTTACAGGAGACCATCACGAAGGTACACGATTTGATGAGTGCCTCTATCCACGCACAGGCGTCTGGTGCACAGGCAAGCTTTCTCTCAGGCGGACTGGATTCCAGCCTGATAACGAGCATTGCCGCAAAAAAGAATCCGCAATGGCGTACCTATCTCTGGATTATGAAGGGAATAAAGAAAATTTCAAGGGGAATATGTATCAGGTTTCTCTGGATGCTTCCTTTATTCAGGATATGTGTGAGTTCTGTCAATGTGAGCATACACCGCTTATGCTGTCACAGCAAGAGCTCTGTGATCTGCTGGAGGATGCTATGCTGGCAAGAGAGGCACCGGGTATGGCAGATGTGGATTCCAGCTTGCTGTGGCTGTGCCGTAAGGTTGCTGAAAAGGAACAGATCATTTTAAGCGGAGAGTGCTCGGACGAGATTTTTGGCGGCTATCCGTGGTTTTACCGGGATGAGTTAAAGGATTTGGATACCTTTCCATGGCTGCGCTCCACAAAAGAGAGAATCTCTTTGCTTCATCCGGATTTGCAGAGTCTTCCGTATGAGGACTATATCGCAAAGCGTTATGCGGAAAGCATACAGGATATTGAATATCTGGATACCGACAGTGATGAGGACCGCCGTGCGCGTATTCACACCGTGCTGTGTCTGCACTGGTTTATGCAGACGCTGGTTACCCGTCAGGTATGCATGGGAGATGCAGCGCATTTGAATATCCGTGCCCCGTTTGCCAATGTGAAGCTGCTGGAATACGTATATAACATCCCATGGGAGATGAAGTTTCTGAAGCAGGAGGAAAAAGGCATTCTGCGAAAGGCATTTGAACATGAGCTGCCTGAAAGTGTTGCCCATCGGAAAAAGAACCCGTTTCCAAAGACACACAATCCCCGATACGCCGAGCTGGTCAGCAAACGTCTGCAGGAGCGTTATGAGGATCCGACAAGCCCGCTGCATGAGTTGTTTGATGATGTAAAATTAAAAGAGCTGATTGATACAAAGGGGGAAAGCTTTCAGCTGCCATGGTACGGTCAGCTTATGAGCGGACCACAGCTGCTTGCCTATCTGTATCAGATTGACCGATGGATCGTTACCAAGCATATCTCGATTGAAAAATAGTATAAGAAAAGCGGCAGAGCATCTCATTCTGCCGCTTCTTCCGTTTCCACCCCTGCCTCCTTCATGACCTTCTGCAGCTCCACAAGCTGACTGGTGCGCAGCATGTCCCGAATCTGCCGCAATTCCTTCAGACAGCTTCTCAGTAAATCAACAATGGAAGCAAGCAGAAACAAGGCACCGATAACAGCGCAGTAAGCAAGTATATCCATCCTCATCCTCCTTTCAGACTCACAGCGATTGAATAAAAAGACGCGATTTCCTATAGCGATTCATGTATTGTCAGAATATCCTGCAATGTCTTTCTGTCAGTCTTTCGTCTCTGTTGACTGCCGTAGCCCACAGCAATAACGAGCCGTATTCTTTTTTTATCCGGTATCTGCAGCAGCTCTTTGATTTTCTTTTCGTGAAAATATCCAATCATGCATGTATCCAAACCAAGCTCAGCAGCCTGCAGGCACAGATATGCACACGCAATACCGATATCCACCTGATGAAATTCCTGATTCTTCATGCGATTCACGATTCGCTCAGAAACCACCGGCTTTTGTTCTTCAACAACGATAAAAGCTGCATGCTTTGTAAAGGGCTGTGTCAGGGCTACCATGGCCGGGTCTTGGATGATGTGAAATTTCCAAGGCTGCGAGTTGCATGCGGATGGTGCCAGCCCCGCGGTTTCCACACATGTTTTCAGCAGCGCTGAATCAATCGCACGCTCTGTAAAGCTGCGGCAGCTGTATCTTGCGGTAATCGCTTCCTGTAGTTCCATAAAGTGTCTCCTATTTCCAATCGAATGGTTGAATTTCTCTGTAATTGCGAAAGAAACAGGCTATGATTGATTCATATATGTATATCGTTATTCCTGTATTCTAACTCTTCAGATTTAGCATATAGTGGAATTCAACATTTGTCAATATATAGTTTACATCAATGATACTACCAAAAGGATCACTGCCGTGCCCTCTTGCGATTCCAGATTTCCTGTTAAGCTATTTCTTTACAGAATCGATCTGTCATTCTTTTTTTCATACCGTTTTGAGAACGCGGATTATGCTGCGCTATCCTTCTTTTTATCCAGCTGCACCTCCTGAATCTCTTCAAAGCGCTTCACGATCTTTCCGGCTGTAATCTGCAGCTGCCGCATATCCTGATAGGTTCGCTCAAAATCACTGCCGACTGTCTGATAACGCTTATGAAACCGCTCAAACTCGACCTGCAGATGCTTCAGCTCCTGCTGAATCTGTTCCACATGCTCATTGCGCTGTACACCCAGATAGATCGCACGTATTGCGGTCAGATATGCCATCAGTGTCGTCGGTGAGACATATACACCTTTTCTTCATAAGAGTAACGCACGACCTCATCACAGCTCGCATAAATATAGGAAAACACTGCTTCGGCAGGCAGAAACATGCAGGCAAATTCCGCTGTTTCCTGCGGCAGTATATACTTGGAAGCGATGGCGCGGATATGCCTTTTCACATCCTGTACAAACTGAGCATGTGCTCTGGCCTTTTCCTGCGCCGTATCCGCTGACATCAGACGGTTATAATTTCCAGCGGAAATTTGGAATCAATACAAATCATACGCAGCGGTTCACTGGCGAACAGAACAGCATCCGCAATCGTTCCGTTGCTCACGCTTATACTGCTTCTGATAACGATGCTCATCCGTCCCCATCGCCGTTTCCAAAAGACTGTACAATTCTATTTCACCAAAGATGCCTCTGGTCTTTTTATCATTTAACACATTCTGCAGCTGCAGGATGGATGCAGAGACCTCCCTGATGCTCTGCTGACTTTCATCCAGCCTTCCCATCTGCTGCAGCACCTTGCCGAAAACCTGTGTTGTCGTCTGATAGCCATGGTGCAGATTCTCATTCAGCGTAAGCTCCAGATGCTCATCCGCTGCTCGACGTTTTCATGCAGAGACTGCAAATCGGTTTTCATCAGCTGGGAAATCTGCGTCTGCAGCATCATCAGCTGATTGTTGAATTGCTGCTGCATGGCTGCCATATCCTCTCGCTGTGCGTTCAGCTCCCGCAGCACTCGTTCACTGTCTGCTGATTTTGCCGGCCGCTGCTGCAGAAACAGAAAGATAAACAGCAGTACAACACACAGAATTAAAAATATCAACACATATAGTTCCATAATGATCTCTGCTACTCAAAACATAGACAAATATATCCATACCGAGATGTTGAAAGTTCTTGTGAACCTTTCTTACTGCTTCACTGTATATGCTTTTGTACTGGATACATCCAGATACTACTCACAAGTTCTTGTATACTCCACAGTCGTAAATTCCCGACTAAAGCCATCGGTACATGCCTACAAGTCCCTGGTTATGCTACTTTGTAGGATATAGCATCTCTTAAATTAAGACTTGCATGATAATCTCTGTCTGCATGATAGCCACATTCACATACGTATTCTCTGTCAGAAAGTTTTAAGTCCTTCTTGATACAACCACATTCATGACAAAACTTACTGGATGCATACCATCTATCTACAATTCTTAATTCAATCCCATATTCTCTGCATTTTGCTCCCAGTTTCGCTCTAATTCATAGAACTTCTGCGAAGCAACTGCTTTGGAAAGATGCCTGTTCTTCATCATGCCAGATATGTTCAAATCTTCAATCGTGATATAAGACGGCTTGGTCTTCACCATCTCATTAACACTTTTATTTATATAATCCGTACGGATATTCTCTATCCTATGATGAAGTCCTTGTACCTTTACTACTTGCTCTCGGATATTTTATCGAGTAGCTTTTCCTCCTTCATTTTTATTGCGCTTCTTTAAGCTTTCGTATTTCCTCGAAAGGCAACGCTATCCTCGTTTTAACTGTTTCTCTACCTTCTTTAATTTTGCAGTTTTATTGATGTTCTTCTTTACAATACCATTGCTGATAACGGCAAAGTCCTTGACACCAAGGTCAATTCCTAATCCGATATCTTTTAACTGTGGACTTACCTGTTCCGGTTGTTCAACGTAAACTGACACATACTATCGTCCAGCCTTACATGAATTAGCGCCGCTCTTAATAATGTAAATACTAGAGTCCGTAGGGATACAGCCCTTTTCTTTTCATCTTACCCATCCAAGCATCGGTATTTTCATACGATGTCTTTCGCATGGTATGGTTACTTTAGAATCTGTTTTCACAAACTACATCTTACCATCCGATTTGCCTTTTTTCTTGAATTTGGAAACCCGGATTGTCCTTTGAAGAAACTCCTGAATTCCCTTTCTAGTTCATAATACTTTGCTTTACAGATTTTGAACTGACTTCTTTTATCCATACATACTCAGGATTTTCTTTTAAATAGATGTTGTTTAACCATTTTGAGAAGTCCATGCCGGATATGAATTTCTTCTCTTTTTCATAAACTTCTTTATTATGAGCCAGATAAAAGTTATATACAAAGCGGCAAGTACCAATCGTTTTATTGATTTTCTGTATTTGTTCCAGAGTTAGGTTGATTTCCGTTTTGTAACTCTTCAGCAATTTCCTTGTCCTCCTTTATCTGTTTCTTGTATTACCTTAATCCATACAATCTACAACTGAACACATGTAAGATAAATATGATATCCTGCACCAATTCTTCGTTTGGCGAAAGAGATTCATTATTTGCAACAATGATTCTAGTATTGAATTTTTGGCAGAGCTTTTCAAACGAATCATAGCCAAAGCGTATAAATCTGTCTTTACTGGAAATTTTATTCTCCATAACTTCTTATACTTCCTTTTGCGTTGCAAACTGCCTTAAAAAATCAATCTGATTTTTAATCGTCTTTCTGGTTTCTTGTAGACACTCTCGCATATTTAACAATATCTCTTATATCATTGTATGTATTTCTTTAAATTGTAAATATTGGTCATGAGTGTAATACCTACGATTTGTTGGAGTGCGATTTGCCTTCATATCCCCTCCCTATCCCAGCGTTGTAATGTTTTAACAGAAACACCTAATAATTCTGCAAAATCTTTTGGTTTATAATTTGCGGTATTTGATTTGTTCATAATAAGACACCTTTCTCACAAACACATTTTCTATGTTTTTATAATCTTATAATCTCTCCTTGCGGATATCATTATACCATATATATACCTCAGGAATTCAGAAAAGACAAATAGCGTTCACACAGACGCATGCTTCTGCGAATACAGCGGATATCGACTGATAAAGACAATTTACTTTCATCATGAAACTGTACCACACAGCCCTTTTCCAGACGGCGCACCTCATCTACTGCACGGTAATTGATCCAGATACAATCGGGATTGCGCATTGCTTTTGTCGGAAATAATACATCGCGGTAAATCTCCGATAACAGAATCGGCACCTTCTGATGAATATCCAGATTGAGTGCAGCTGCTGCTCTTCTCCCTCAAAGGTGGAGCCATGACGCATACACAGTCTTTGTAATATGACAAGTACAGGCTCCTGCAGTCGTGCCTGCTGCTGATTCTCCTGCACCATTAAGCAGCTTCTCTCATCAATTCTTTGCAAATAATAAACCATTTCCCCGCCTCCCAAAAAGCATTCACCTAATCGTTATATCACAGAAATCGGAAAATGCACAAAAAGTAATCAAATACGAGAGAATTTCCTGCATAAAAAAAGGAACAGATTTACTCCGTTCCCATATGACCTTTTCTAGCAGCAGCCTCCGTCGCATCCGCCGCCACAGCCTGAGCATCCGCTTTCCTGCGCTGCCATCTGCTGTTCATAAACCAGGGTATCAATCACAATGCATTCGATTTCTACCTTAACATCCTTTGGCAGACGTGCTACCTGCACACAGCTTCTTGCCGGATATGGTTCCTCCAGATAGCTGCCGTATACCTCGTTCAGCTTATCAAAGTCATTCAGATCGCTGACAAAGATCGTCGTCTTAACGATGTGCTTGTAATCAAGCCCCATGTCCGCAAGAACAGCCTTGATGTTCTTCATGACCTGGTGAGTCTGCTCTTCGATTGTCGTTCCTTCTACCTCTCCTGTTTCCGGGTTTAAGGGAATCTGCCCGCTCAGGTAAACAAAGTCTCCCAGCTTCACTGCCGGAGAATAAGGCCCCAGCGCCTTTGGTGCGTTTGCAGGCTTTACTGCTTTCAAAAATACGTTCATAGTATTCCTCCTAGTCTAAATCGTCATCCATTTGTGACAAGATCTGCATTTCGATTCTGGCTGCCATACCATCCTTGGTATCCAGAACCTTGATTTCAAAGTTTTCAATTCTATTTCACGGCCTTTGCGGACCTTGCGATGGTTATTCAGTTCAAAGATCCAGGCGGCGAAGGTTCTCGCCTTTGTTTTCGGCGCATCCTGATCTTCTACATATGTATCGAAGAAATCAACGAGCGACACATTCCCGTCAATCGTAAAGGTATGGTGTCCGATTTCCACGACGTGATTGGGAAGAGGATCATATTCATCATAGATCTCTCCTACCAGCTCTTCCAATACATCCTCCAGCGTGACAATTCCGACAAAAACATGGGAAGTCAAAGATTCCTCAACAATCGCCATATGCTCCCTCGATTTCTGAATATCCTCCAGAACCGCAGGCAGCTTCTTTCGCTGTGTAACGAATACCGGCTCCTGCATCATCTCAGAAATGACGATTTCCTTATCCTCCAGAAGAGCATCCAGTACATCGCGCACGCGCAGAATACCGACAACCTCGGTTGTCTGATAGGAAATCACCGGAAGCCGGGACAGCTTGTGATCATGAAGAACCTGCTTCATCTGCTCATAGGTGGCATTGTCATACAGAAAAACAACCTGATCCTTGGGTACCATGATATCGCGTACATTCTTATCATCAAACTCAATGACGCTTTCAATCAGCTCGCGCTCCTCCTGCTCCAGAACTCCCTCCTGTTCAATCGTTGAAACGATCTCCAGAAGCTCATCCTCCGTTGCCGTAACGTTTTCAATTTCCATTTTCTTTTCCCAGTGCGCTTCGATCGACTCCACAACAAAGGAAATCGGGCGAAACAGCAGCACCATGATGGAAAGCGGCTTTGCCATAAACAAAGCTACGGATTCCGCTTTTGCTTTCGCAACAATTTTCGGCGTAATTTCTCCAAATGTCAGAATCAGAACCGTCATGATTCCTGTGGCAACTGCCACACCGGCACTCCCGAACATCTGTGTAAACAGCTCTGTCGCAATGGAGGTTGCCAGAATATTCACCACGTTGTTTCCAATCAATATTGTTGTAATTGCAGCCGTAAAGTTTTTGGAAATGCTGTACGCTGTACGGGCACGCTTATCTCCGTTTTTCGCCATTTGCTTCAAACGTATCATATTCACAGAGGAATATGCCGTTTCTGTTGACGAAAACAGTGCACTGAAAGCTACCAGTATAAGTAAAACGATGAGAAGACATATTTGCGATCCATCCAAGAATTACCACTCCCTACCGTATGTCCGTTTAGAAAAAGATGGTTAAAGACTCTTCACCATAGACAATATTATAAACGAAAATCGGAAAATTTCAATGGAAACGACTATATTCTTCTTCAATCTTCACCGAACCCGTCACATTTTTCTTACAATGCCCTCATAATCCATATATACCGGTGCAGAAAGGTAGATTTTGTTGTTGGACCAGCGCAGAAGGCTTTTCCGCCGCGGGATACGCCTACAGCTATTTTGTGCAGAAGATCGTCATGATATGCCTTGCGATAGACCGGAATCAGTGTTTCTGAGCCCTCCGGCGTACTGAAATGCATATCATCCTGTATTTCGTAGGCTTCGGGCATGCGGTACGTATCATGCTCCCGGATTTCAAGAGTCACCAGATTGCGAAAGCATTTCATGCGGCATTCCCGCTCCTGCATCCGGATATTGCAGGTATCCTTCTCAAACTGCTTCATATACCAGAACCCCAGACAGCATACCGCCTCCAGACTGCACAAATTTGCAGGATTTGCATCCTCCACAATCTGAAAGCGGATATCCTCCCTTACAATACTCCCCGCAAAGCTTTGATGCTCCTGCTGCATCTGTTCACTGCACAGTGTAACATCCCGCATGTGCTCTCTTCGCACACTCACCAGCAGATAATTCCTGTCATTCATTTTTAATTTCCAGAATTTCACAGTATCCCTCCTATGTATAAATATGCGATTGGTGTTCACAATAATGTCAGGAGGTAAGAAAAAATGAAAAAAGAAAAAACAAGCAAAAAGACACGTTTCGTTGCAGCTCGTCGTAACAGTGATGGTACATTAAGCGAGTTCAAGGACAACAATGGAAAGACTTACGACTACGAACAGGCTTTAGAGGCTGTTGAACAGGGTATGATCGAAAACGCTCTTCCATTCACAGGACGTGACGGAGCTCGTCACATTCGTGGAATCAACGATGGAGACGAATCCACAAACCTGCGTAACCTGAAAGAGTTCTAAGAAACGCGTACAAAAGAAGAACATGTGCTGCCATCGGCAATCGCACATGTTCTTTTTTTATTTTCTGATATAGCAGCAGTGGATGCGCATGGGCAGTCTGCCGTTTTCTTGCGCATATCACTTCGCTGATAAAATTCCTGTCATTATTTTCGAATACGGTAATAGACACATGTATGCAGATGGCCGCGATAGTCCACCTCTGCTGTTTTCTGTATCCGTTTCATACCGCACTTTTCCATAACGCGGCAGCTTGCAGTATTTTCCTGAAAGGCCCCTGCGCAGATTTCATGATAGCCTTTTTCAAACAGATCTGCTATTACTGCCTGTAACATCTCTGTGGCATAGCGTGGTTATGATGTGCCGGATGGATCACATACCCCAGCTCAATGCAGCTTTTTTCTGCCTCCACAGTATTGACAAACCCGATGAGCTGATCACCAAGATAGATTCCAGCTCATAACGCGCTTCCTCATATGACCATTCCTTGAATTGATGAAACAGGCGCTCTGCCATGGATTTTGTTGCGAAATCCGGAATCATAAAGGTTTTCTTAATTTCTTCATTGCACAGCAGATTCACCATGCCGGTACAGTCTGCTTCCTGAAAGGGCTGTATGCTCAGCCGTTTTGTCTTTATCATAAGCTGCCTCCAGTTTCTTGTTCTTCCAATTCTTCTACCGTATCTGCAATGCCAGATAATAGGATTTCAGCTGCCTGCGTGTATAATAGAATAGAAAGCATAATAGCAACCCGCCAAGAACACACAAAATTCCGCCGATGCAGCGGATATAGACGACTGCCTGTGCCAGCGATGTGCTGGAAAGTCCCTGCCAGGTACAGAAAAAGATACCACCTGCGCAAGCAGTGCGGCACTCAGCACAACAGTCGTACTCCGCTTTTTCTCTACAGCCGGGAAGACGAGCAGAAACAGCAGTGCCGTTACCACCTCAAATGGACGCAGCTCCTTCAGCAGAATTGTGATCGCCTTTGTAAAAGAAAAGGATGCAAGGGAAATCGTATCCAGAATAATACGTGATACATAGGTCTGTGAAATCAGCGGCTCCTTCAGCAACGCGAATACTGAGGGATAATCAGATAGCTGCAGCAGGCGAAGGCCGAGAAACAGATAGGGCAGCACGAGCAGTATGCATGCGAATAAGGCAATTAAATACAATAAATGCCGGCGCTTTGCCCGTGTATCGACGAATTGATCGAGCCATTCAATCATGTTGTCAGCCAATCCTCTCCCTTAATAACCTCAACACCGGAAAGACCCGGATAATCCAGCTGCCGCAAAGCCTCATAGAGGATGATTGCCGCGCAGTTGCTGAGGTTTAAGGAACGCGCATTGGCCACCATGGGAAGGCGCATACAGTGCTCCAGCTGCCGGGAAAGAATCGTCTTGGGAATTCCTGTACTCTCTTTGCCCAGAATAAAATAGATATCGCCCTCACATTTGGTAAAGTCAAACTGCGAAGGTGCTTTTTTGCCGTATCGCGTCATATAATAATAATTATCACTGGGATTTTGCTGAGTGAATTCCTCCCAGCTTTTATAGATTGTATACTCCAGCTCCTTCACATAATCCATACCTGCTCTTTTCAGATGCTGTTCATCCAGTGAAAAGCCCAGCGGCTGTATCAGATGCAGACGGGTGCCGGTTGCCATACAGGTCCGCATCATGTTACCGGTGTTCTGCGGGATTTCCGGTTCATATAGTACAAGGTGCAGCATATCAGTTCTCCTTTTCCATAAAGCTACCAGCTTTGCCAGCGCACGCCCGCGATGGGAAACACGGTTTTTCTGTTCCTCACTCACATTTGCCAGTGTGGTTCCATAAGGCGGATAATAGAAAATCGGGTCATAGCCAAAGCCCTTTGCGCCCTCCATATGGTCTGCCACAATGCCCTCTACGACTCCGGTAAAGACATGCTCACTGCCATCTGCCTGCACATAGGCGATCGCACAGATAAACTGACAGCCTTATCCTCGGCATGCTGCATTGATCGATCAGATATTGATTTTTCACATCATAGGAGGTATCCCTGCCCATAAAGCGTGCGGAATAGATACCCGGTGCGCCATCCAGCGCATTGACGGCAAGACCGCTGTCATCCGCAATCACCTCGATTCCCAGACGCTCATGAATTGCCTTTGCCTTAATCAGGGCATTTTCTTCAAAGGTTGTCCCTGTTTCTTCAATCTCGATATCCTCCTTTAGATCGAGCAATGTCTTCACGGTATATCCAAGCGGCCTGAGCATTTCTTCAAATTCCTGCGCCTTATGCGCATTGGCGCTTGCAAGCATGATTTCTTTCATCGTGTCATCTCCTTGATTTCTGTCATTTTCTCATTGATAAACCACTGTCTCGGATATTGCTGGTGACGATTGTACAGCACCAGCTGATAGCCCGCTTCCCCGCAATAGCCGATATCCGCCACACCATAGCGAAACAGCGTATCCTGATTGGCAATCCCCTGCTTCAGGGCAAAGGAAAGCAGCTCCTTTTTTTTCTCCAGCGTTACCCATGGCCGTGTGAAGCGATGCGGCTTCTGTTTAAAATTACGGTAATACTGCATCAGCAGGATGGCATCCACCAGACGTTCATCCTGTGTATTCAGTAACGGATAAAAGCAGCGAAACAGCTCATAGCTGATAGGGACGAGGCAGCTTTTCATACTCCTGTCCCAGATCCATAAATAATGCAAATGCACTCTCATACCAGTGCAGCTTCAGGATTGCGGTAATCACACTGCGACAGGCTGCGCTGTTCCAGAATTTTTCAACCGCCTCTGCACACGCATGAATCCGCTGCATCTCCTCTTCCTTCAGCCACGCACTGGCCCGGACATCATAGGGGGCATTTCCCTGAAACACGAAGTGATAGCTTTCCCGCTGACTTCGCAGCTTGGTTCCCTTCAGCAGCTTGAGAATACCAAGCTGCAGCTCACTGGCCTGCAGGGAAAACAGAGTATCAAAGGAGACCTGAAACAAATTCAGATCCTCATAGGGCAGACCGGCAATCAAATCCACATGCATGACAGCACCACTTGCCTTCAGTCGCTGAATGACCTCTATGAGACGTTCGTTATTCTGGGTGCGTCCAACTGCGTGCAGCGTCCTGGTGTGAAAGGACTGCACGCCGATTTCAAAGCGGAAGCGACCGGGAACAGCCTCCTCACAGAAAAACTGCAGCAGCTCCTCACTCAGTGTTTCCGCAACGATTTCAAATTGGAAAATCTGATGAGTGCAGTATTCATTCATATAGCGTGCAATCTGCAAAGCGCGCTTGGATCTGCATTGAAGGTGCGATCCAGCAGCTTCACCTGCGTTACCCTGCTGTCCTTCAGCTTGTGCAGTATCCTCATGATATACTCCATGGAAAACATGCGGACAGCTCGATCGGCGGAGGACAGACAGTAGGTGCAGCCGTATGGACAGCCTCTGCTTGTCTCCAGATAAAAATACTGCCTGTCCATCCCTGCCTCATCCATTTCCATGAAATACGGTGCTTCAAAGCGCTCCAGCCATGCAAGGTCAGTTTTGCGATATTCCGTATTGGGATACTGCTTTGTGTAAATACCTGAAACCGGATACGCTTTTGCTTCCTCCAGCATGGTGATGTATTCCCATACACTCTGTTCCCCTTCTCCGATACTGATGGCATCCACACCCTCATCCAGCAGATCATAGGCTCGTAGCTGACCTCCGGACCGCCAACCAGTATATGCAGATCGCTGTTTTGCTGCTTCAGCAAAAGAATGACCCTTCGGATCAGCTGGATATTCCATATATAGCAGCTGAAGCATACCACCTCCGGCTGTACGGATAAAATATCCTGTGCGATCCACTCCTCCTGCTCTTTTATCGTATATTCCCTTATCGTGACGCATTCCTTATGCGGAGCTGTCGTATACAGCCAGCGCAAAGCAAGATTCTTATGTATATATTTAGCATTGCATGTCGTCAGCAGAACTTTTTTCACTTCTTCACCTTCTCGCTATTTATTCTAACAAATTTTACTTAAATATGCTATGATTAAACAGGTGATATGAATGAAAGCAATGGATTTTCTGGATACGCTGTTTTTCGATCCGGATATTACGATACGTGATATGCATAAAGGGCTGACCAATCAGAACTTCCTTCTGGAAATGAATCAGGAAACATATGTCCTGCGCATTCCCCGCGCAGACAGCGAGCATATTGTGAACCGACATCACGAAACGATGGCTCTGGAGGCTGTACGGGATGCGGATATCGATGTGGAAACGATTTATTATGATGAAGCAAGCGGCTATAAGGTTACACGGTATCTGCCGGATGCCAGAACCTACAGGGAATGCGAAGACCCCTGCAAGCTGGAGCGGACAGCTGCCCTTATGAAACGGTTCCATTCGCTGCAGAAGCGTGTGGATGCCGATTTTGAACCGATTCGTCGACTGCAGGGCTATCGCAACCGCCTCCGACAGCCGCTGTATGATCTGACCCCGTATGAAGATGCCATACAGGCAGTTTATCATTTAAACAATCCCCGCATCCTCTGTCATAACGACTGGTGGATGGGAATATCCTGTTCACAAAGGATAAGACCTATCTGATTGATTATGAATATGCAGCTAACAACGATCCGCTGTTTGATGTGATGTCTTTCCTGAGTGAGAACCAGATAGAGGATCCGGCCCTGCGGGAGCGCTTCTATGCCGTGTATTTCGACGAAATGAATGCTACCGTGCGCAGGCAGCTTGATATCTGGGAGAATTTCCAGAATCTGTTATGGTGCTGCTGGGCGATGATGATGTGGGAAAGCCGCCATGAGAGCATATACCGCGCAATCGCCGTGATAAATACGAGGCCTTAAAAAGAAAAAATCCGAACACCTGATACCGTTGTGCCAAAGCTTCTCAACGTATGCTGTGATATGTTGTTTCGCATACGTTGAAGCTGGCTGATGCTGCCGCAGGTGAGCGGATTTTTATGCTGCATCCTTTTTCCGGAAGATCCAGCGTGTTGCAACATACAGGAGTCCGCAGGATATTCCCAACGTCAGAATACCATTCAGATAGGTATAGGACGTATAGCCGCTGAGAATGTCCACGGGATTGAAATAGGTGAACGGAAGCCATGCATACCATGTCTCGGTATTGGCCGGCTGTGCAATTCCCATGCCAAGCAGCAGAATGGCAAGCGTCAGAACCAGTGATGTCATCTTGTTTCTGCAAATGGCATTAAACAGCATATTCAGCAGCATGCAGAAGAGGATGACAAGCAGCGCCATCAGGACACACCAGCCTGTGAACTGCCACATCGGCAAAAAATCAAATTTGGAATTCGGACTCTGTGTCTGATAAGGAATGGAAAAATACCGCGTAATTCCAAGCGTATATGTCATTGCATTATTTTCTTCTGTTTCTGCAGGGTGTTCTCCATCTGTTCCAGAGAGGTCAATCCCTGCACATTGGACAACACCGGTGCCTGCATACGCTCATAGTGATCAAAGATGCCGAAGCACAGGGAAAGCAGCAGAAGCGGTATAAAGAATATGGCACACAGCGCCGCAAGATTGGTGCGTATTTTCTGGTGCAGATAACAAATGCGTTTGCGTGGCTGTGACAGCAGTGTTTTGATAACCCCGCTATCCCGGTCCTCATGAATGGAGTCAAAGCACAGAAGCGTGATCAATATAACCGGCAGTATCGGAAACAGGGAGCGCATGAACTGTACGATCAGCGTAGCGCTGTCCGTTGTGGAATAGTCAAAGTGGCAATCCCTGCTTTTCCAGCTGATCATAAAACCGGGCGGTGAACTGATAATACGGAAACATCTGAGTTTCATCATTGTCCATGTAGCTGTTCGCCCAATCCTCTGATATTTCACGATCGGAAAATTCCGGAAGCTTTCGTTCCTTGCGCAATGCCTCCAGCGTATCCTCCTTCGTTACATATTCACGATAATACAAATCGAAGTTCCGTGTAGCATACAGAGCGGAAACACGTCTTGCATGCAGCAGATTCACTTCGGCATAATTTTTATTCACAGCCCTCCAGTCCTTATTCTGGATGGCTGATTTTAAGCGCTCACTCTTCTGTGTCAGGGTTTTGAAATACGCGGCATTGTCATCCGTCATCAGCATGAACAGCTGATGCTTCACTTTGTTCTCCGCCTCCAGTGCATCAGCGTAGAGCGCTCTGTGCTCGGTTGCTGCCTTCTCATTCAAATCCACTGCGCTCAGCACACCGCACAGCAGGACACAGACCATGGCAATCCACAACTTTCTCTTACGCAGCAGTTTTTTTATTTCCAGCATCATCGCATACCTCCTTCCAGGTCGGATCGGTTAATCACGTGTATGGTCCCGACAAATAAAAGCGGCAGCCACAGCGCACACATCATCATACACAGGGTACTGTTCGCTGCATATTCCTGTGCAGCAATTTCCAGCGGATGCAGATAGAAAAACGGAATCCAGGAAAACAGAGGGGACGAATTTCCAAAGATACGCATCATGAAATATATCACAAGCAAAAGGGAGCCGATACACAGCAGCGTATTGGACACCGTCTTCTGCCAAGATGCCAGCCATGCTGCCGCACAATATAGCACAAAACCACAAGCATGGAAAGCGGCACCGCTTTGATCATTAAGGATGACCAGGTACTCACCTCATACGAGCGAACGATGTATGGGTATTGCATGCTTCCCAGTCCATGCTGCAGAAGGGGCAGGATGGAAAACAGCAGCAGAGCAATCGTAAAGGAAAGCAGAATCACAAAGGATGCTGTCAGCAGTTTGGCAATCAGCAGAGTACCTCTGGAGATTGGCATACTGTATATGAGCTTATATGTCCCACTCTCAAAATCATGGCAAATCTGATCCGCCATCAATACGCCAACAACAAGCAGCAGCAACAGCATGGTATCCTGTTGAACTATCTGCATAAGAAGTCTAACAGTGTCGGCTCATAGGGACTGGTATACGGCTTTATATCATGATTGAGGAAATACGCATAATAGGTATGATCACGGTGCAGCGTATCCTTTGTTATCCCCAGCTCCTTCACCATGTCCATGGATAAACCAAGCTCCTGCAGCTTCTGATAACCCAGTGCACGCTCCTTTGCATAGCGAACGGTATCATGCCAGTCAAAATATTCAGGAGATTGCTGCATATTGGTCCAGGAGGATGTCGCGTATTGGATATCACACCTCAAATACGCCTCCTCCCGCTGCTTCGGGGCTTCCTCCTCTTTCGGTGTACGCTGCAGATTGAACAGCAGTGTCTGACATTGATTATCTGCGACAGGATTTTCATAATGCAGCTGCATGACCAGTGCATCCCCATATGCCCTTTCCTTCTTTAAAGCAATTGCATATACTGCCGCAAAGAAACATAGAAATGCGAGAACGGATACCAGAAACCGCTTTGCTTTCCAGCTTTTCCGTATTTCCGCATACAGCAGAGCCCTCATGCAGTCCCCCTGTCCTGCCGGTATACGCAGAATCGCCGCTTCATGAGCGGACACCACCTTCCAAATCCCGTTTTTCTATGATAAAAATATGCAGCAGGAAAAACACAAGGCTGCCGGCAATGCAGAGAATTGTACACGGAAGCAAGTCCAACGTGAAATCATGCGCAGCGATTTCCATCGGATATATGTAGAAGAACGGTATCCAGGAAAACAGCGGTATGGAATATCCGAATATACGGATGAGGAAGTAAATGAGGATCAGCAGGGAGCCGATACAAAGCATGGTGTTGGATATCGTTTTCTGCCAGGAGGCCAGCAGCGCGGCCACAGTCATATAAAAGAGAATTACAAGAAGGGAGAACGGCAGGATCCGCTGCAGCAGCCATGTCCATGATACGACATCATAGGTATGTACAATGTACGGATATGCACTGCTTCCCATTCCATAGGCCGACAGCGGCACAACGGAAAATACAGCGAGTGCAGCCGGAAGGGTTAACAGAATTACAGCTGCAGCGGCGGATACCTTTGCGATAATAAGCTTTTTTCTGGAAATCGGCTGACTGTATATGGCTTTATAGGTGTCGCTGTCATAGTCATGACAAATCTGATCTGCCATTAACAGTGATACAACAACAATGAGCAGCAGCATCGTATCATGCTGAAACATCTGAAGGATGAAGTTTAAGAGATTGGGCTCATACGGTGTTGTGTATGGCGGTATATCCTGTGCTTCAAAATAACGGTAATACGCCCTGTCCGTTTCCAGGGTTTTCTTTGTGATTCCATAGCCCTTCAGCTCATCGTGGTAGTAACCGCGATCCATCAGCGCAAGAAGGGTTTCGGCACGCCCTATGGCATAGGCATTTGTATTATGCCAGTCGAAATATTCCGGTGCCTGTCGAAGATATGTCCAGCTGGATACATTATCCGTTACATTGCACCAGCCGTATGCTTCCTCACGCTGACCCGGGTTTCTTTCTCAACAGGCGTATTCTGCAAGGTGTACATCAAATCTCCACACCTTGTACTTACGATTGCATTCTGGTAGTGCAGCTGCATGATGAGATCATCCTCATATGCCTTCCCCTTTTGCAGACAGTTTACATACACAACCGAGAAAAAGCAGAGAAAGGCCGCAAAAGCCACGACGTAACCCGTTTTCCCCTCCAGCTTTTCCTTAATTCTGCCAGAATGATTTTTTTCATGAACCATCACCATATACTTCCCGGTAAACAGACTCAATATCCACATTTTCCTTAACGATATCCATGATATCAATATGCAGACGCAGCAGCTCTTGCAGATAGGCATTCATCCCCTTTTCATTACGAAAATGCGCCTTTATCCCCTGATCAACCCGCTCAAGCTGTGCATCCTCCATATGAATCGCTGCGGCTTCCGCCAAATCCTTTTCCTGCATGTAAAAGGTATATATATATGCATTGTGTATGGCAGACGGCGTTTCCACGATTTCTCCCTGATTGATACAGATGATCCGGTCCGCAACTTTTTTCTATTTCACCCAGCTGATGTGAGGATATAAGAATTGACACATCCTCATCATCGCCAGCTGCCGCAGCTCCTGACGCAGCTCCATGATACCTCTGGGATCGAGTCCGTTTGTCGGCTCATCCAAAATCAGAAATTTCGGATGCCCCAGCAGTGCAATTCCAAGACCCAGACGCTGCTTCATCCCCATGGAATACTGGCCTGCACGCTTATCAAGACTCTTATGCAGACGGGTGAAGGACGCAATTTCTTCTATCCGTTTCTGATCGACATGCTTCAGTCTTGCGAAATACTGCAGATTCTCATAGCCGCTCAGCGTCGGAAACAGCCCCGGTGCCTCAATCATCGCCGATACATACTGTAAAGCGAGCTCCCGCTCCTTTGCGAGATCATGCCCCTCGATGATGATCTGTCCGCTGGTTGGATATATCAATGACGCCATGCATTTCATTGTAGTTGAATTTTCCTGCCCGTTCGGTCCGATAACCCTACGATCTCATGATCCTGAATCGAAAAGCTCACATTTTTCAAAACCTTATGCTTTCCGAAGGATTTGCACAGATTTCTCACTTCAGCCCTTATCATATGTTCACTCCCTAACTTTTATAAAGTCATTGTAAATGGTTACAAAGGAAATTGCAATAGTATCTCTTTTTTTCAAGAAAAAGGGGCTGTGACGAGTAAGAGAAATTAGTGTTTCTCTGAAAATCACAGCCTTTTTTATTATGATTTTTGTATTTTGGGTACACTGAAAACAACTTTTTGAGTGAATCTGGTTTTAGGCCCTTTT